>Ga0075429_100003013_pt1 | contig 14279 bp, 16 predicted proteins | sample RhiMetdeltSRZDD3_FD_75295 | JGI IMG/M metagenome (GOLD analysis project Ga0075429, IMG submission 75295) | Populus rhizosphere microbial communities from Tennessee, USA - Rhizosphere MetaG P. deltoides SRZDD3 | ecosystem: Host-associated > Plants > Roots > Rhizosphere > Soil | place: USA... | reverse complement strand
CCCTCAAGCCTGCCCATGAGCGCCGCGCGCGCCTGTGCGATCCGACGCAGCTCGATGACGCCCTCGGCCGCCATGCCGGCGAAGCGGCGCGCAGCCGGCGCCTCGATCACGAGCTCGCGCTCGAGCGCCGCGACCGCGGCGCGCCAGCGCGGGTCGGCGCGGATCGGAACCGTCAGCCCATGCCGATGCGCATTGCCGAGCGCCAAGCCGTCGTCACCCGCGCAGGCGGACGACCCGGCAAGCGATGCCGTTTCGGGCCTACCCGCAGCCGCATCGGTTGCTGGATCCCCCGTTTCCGCGGGGGATGACGGGCGTGGTGATGTCGAGCGCACCGCAGCCGGCCTGACTTGCTTGCCCGCTACGATGCATCCACCGCCGCCACCAGCGCCGGCGCGAGCGGCGGGCTGCCGGCGCCGGCAATCGTCGCCACCTCGCCCTCGACGACGCGGTTCGCGGCGGCGCGCAGCGCCGAGGCGAATGCGGCGCGGCGCGCATCGATGCGTACGATCACGCGGTCGCGGCGATGCTCCAGCTCCATCAGCATGCGCTCCGCCTGCGCAAAGGACTTGAGATTGTCGAAGAACGCGTAGGCGGTGCCGACGTGCTGCGCCGGCACCCCGTGCCTCGCCATGATCTCCCTGTAGTCGCCGCCGCCGGCGTCCTTGTAGAGGTCGTCGGCCAGCGCCCGCGCCGTGTCGTAGGCGCCGTCCACGCGATGCACAAGCAACGGGAACACGCCGTGCGCCAGACCCGCTCGCTCCTTGCTGGCCGCGTAGGCTTTGACCCAGCGCCGCAGGCGCGCAATCTGCCAGGTCAGATCGGCGACGTCCTTGACGAGCAGCCAATCGATTGCGGTGGCGGCGCCGCTCTCGACGCCGAGCTGGACGACCAGGCGCTGATACGCAGCCTCGTCCTCCCCGCGCGTGAGCGGAGGATCATCCAAGATCGCGCGGACTGAAAACGGGATGAGCTGGTCCATACGAGTTCCTCCTGGCGCGGCCGCACACGCGGGCCCGCGCGGTTGATGGTCGCGCGTCACAAGCGATCGCAGGCGCGGTTCACACGCCTTGCGCGCGGGTTTGTCGTTCCTCCTCGGGGACTGCGGCACATTAAAGAACAAAACGAGAACACACAAGGGAAAACTTGGAAAATCTCGCGCGCGCAAGCATTTAGCCCTGGCAAACGCGAACTTTCCCTGCGCTCCCAACAGGATGCGTGCGGCGGTACCTGCTCAATTGGCGCCAGCAGCCTGTGGATCCGGATAGGCGCAGCGATGCGCGCAACGGCAGGCAGGCAAGGCGGAAGCGAATGCGCCGCGGCGGGCATCGATGCGCGCGATCAGAGCGCGCCGATGCGCCTCCATCAGCAGACCCGTTACTCGCCCGCCAAGACCCACACGTCAGCTCCAAAGCAATCGACGATCTCCTTGCGGACTTCTGCCAGATGCTCGGCGATGATCTCATCGTAAGGAGGGATAGCCAGCCGTTTCTTGTACTGCTGGTAGTCGTGCGCGAGCTTGTTGAAATAGGCGACTTCCTGGTCGGTATAAACCCGCACCTCGAACGAGTAAGTTCGATGGATCCCCGCATTGCCTGCCGGCGGCTCGCCTTGACGTGGCGCGCGATTTGCTGAGCTTGGGTGGGACGCGCAAGCGACGCAGGGCGAGGGGCAGGAGCTTTGATTGCAGCCAAGCGTTGCGGCTCAATGCCGCTCGGGTGCCGGCGCCGTCGCGACCCGGTATTCAGTGGCTGGCGTTGCTCTGAGGGGGTTCGGGCCGATCGGGATCGGGCCAGGCAGCCGCACGTCATCGACGCCTTTTCGCGCGCAAGCACCCCTCTGGAAAAGCCCTCGTATGTCCCGTGATAGTTTTCTTCTATAGCGCGCGACAACTATCGAATTTCAGACTCTCATTTTTCGATCCAGCAGAATCGCTCGCGCGTCTAAGGCTGTGCTGCTGACCCCGTTCGGGAGCACGTAGATCGCAACCCTTGACGTGTTAGACTGCGTTCACCTTGATCGGACAGCATTGTTCGGATCGAGCCCGCAGAAAACAGCGTCGACGACAAGGGAGGGGAGGTCATGCTCAATCCAACTGAGGTACTGGCCGACGCCTTGAGCAAGGAATTGGCTGCCGGCTACACGCGCGCTTTTAGCGGGCGCGAGCCACGCTACACTGAAGTCATCGCCGAGGCAGCCCGGCTTATTCTGGAGCGCATCGGGTCGAGCGATGCCCTCTATCATTCCGCCGAGCATACCGCCATGGTCGCGCTGGTCGGTCAGGACATCTTGAGAGGCGAGCGCCTGCGTCGCGAAGTAACTGCCGAGGATTGGCTGCACTTCACGGTTGCGACCCTCACGCACGACATCGGCTATGTGCGGGGTGTTTGCAGGGAGGACGGTCCGGACGGCTATGTGATCGACGCTACGGGGAAGACCGTTTCGCCACCTCGCGGCGCCTCCGACGCCTTCCTCGGGCCTTGGCATATCGAGCGCTCAAAGATTGCGGTGCGCGAACGCTTCAGGGACCACCCGTTCATCGACTCGGATCGTATCTGTGGTGCCATCGAGCTGACGCGATTCCCGGTGCCCGAGGACGAGGACTACGCCGAGACCGACACCGAGGCGGGGCTGCTGCGGGCTGCGGACCTCATCGGTCAACTCGCTGACCCGTTCTACCCACGAAAGCTGAATGCCTTGTTTTACGAATTTGAAGAGATCGGCTGCAATACGCGTCTTGGTTACGCCAACTCGGCCGACGTCGCTGACAAATACCCGCGCTTCTTTTGGAGTAAGGTCGAACCCTTCATCGGCGACGCGCTCGGTTATCTGGAGCTGACAGTGGAGGGCCGGCAATGGATTGCCAACCTCTACTGCAATGTGTTCGAGATCGAGCACGGTCGCCGCAGAATGGGGCCCCATGTCGGACGACAATCAGCGACCACCGTTCGGGACGGCACAGCTGCCAAGGTGCGTGCACTCAAAACACAGAGGGCGAAAAACTAGCCCAACTTGCGCAAGTCGGGGGTGGTCCTTGCAATCTTGCGAGACGCGCCGTCAATCGGATCAACTGGTTGGCGTGGTCGAGGAGGCGATTTGGGCGTGTCGTGACGACCTTGGGTATGCTCTCGCGCGGTCCTCCAGTCCGCGCGTCGCAGCCACGGTTGGAACGGGATCCATAAGTTGACGTAGCGCGGAAAGAATCACGTCAGACCAGCGAAAAGCTATCAAAGCTCTTCCACCTGCGCCCCCATATTGGGAACGAGCCTTACTCTATAGGTGGCGTTCTCGCATTTCAGCACCCAGACTGCTTCGCCCGGCTTTGAGCGCCCGGCGTCCCTCTCGGCGTTGAGCGACCCGTCACAACGATAGCCTCGTCGGCGTATTTGAGCCGCGATCGCCGTCTCGGCGTTGAGCGACCCGTCGCAACGATGGCCTCGTCGGCGTATTTGAGCCGCGATCGCTTCCGCCATGGTGAGCGGCCATGCCGCCACCGCGCCGCCGAGCAGCGTGATGAACTCGCGTCGGCCGAATTGCATCAGTTTCCCCGCTGGCCGGAATCAATTGGCAGCGTATCAAATTGGCTGGGATCCGTCACTCGCTGGTACCCGCAAAGGGGTGACGCGGGGCTCTATGCCCGATGGGACAAGTTCAACTTGCGGCGCGAGATGGCGCGTGTGATCGAGCGGTCGCTGCGCGCGACATTGGACGGCGAACCGATAGCGGCCATCAAGACTGCCGCATAGACGACAATCGCTGTCCGCTTTTGCTCCGAAAGCGACTGAATTCCTGCGTGCCGCGCAATGACGCGATGGGCCATGTGTGGACGGCTCCGGGTTGGCAAGAGCTTTCTTCACGCTTGCAGCATTGGTCGGTGCAGCCATGTGTTCTGCCTGTTAGCGCGGTACTGACCGCTGGCCATAATGCCCTCCGCGGATCAGGTCCCGGTCAAAAGCACGCATTCACCTTCACTCATCACCTCGTCCGAAAGCCCCGTGAGTGGGCACCGTGAACCGCGCGGCTGAAGAGTCGATGCCAAACAGGCACGGCGGTAGCTTCTGAAAGAAATGACAACACGTAGCGCCGTTTCAACCGGCGGCGGATCACTACTGCGCCGTGAACCTGAAAGATCGACTTGGCGATGTCGAGACCGATCGTAACCGTCTGCATGGATAGCGCCTCCGAATCGTGAGAGCCTCAACAGCACCCACATCGATTGGCATTCACGTGCCGGTGGAGGAGCCGTCCACAGCATCAGAAGCGGGCGTCACGCTCGTAGAGGTCTTCTCCTCCCTTTACGTCATGCCCTGTCGTAGGCGCCACCCATGGCCGCAACGTAACGCTCCACCGAGTTCTGCAATATCTGTTTGGCGTCCGAATGGATCACCCGCTCCCAGTGGTGGCTGTACACGCGATCGAATACGAGGGGCATCAAAGCGGCACCGACAGCACGGACGGCCTTTTCGGAAAGGGGAATGAAGTTTGGAATGCTGCGCATGAAGGCGAAGGACTTCCGATCCAGATTGGCGATGGCCATATCAGCCGAGCAGACTACGCCCTTTCCCCCAGCACCCGCCTCCCAATGTAACATCGCTCCGCCAGGGAAGTGCCCGCCGCCGCGGAGCAGGGTGATATCCTTCATCAGTTCGAATCTCTCGCCCTGCCAGAACTTGATGCAGCCATCCGGCTGCCTCACCCAATCGGCATCGTCGGCGTGGAGATAAACCGGCACGTTCCCGAACGCTCGGCTCCAGTCCACAAGCGTCGTGTAGAAGTGGGGATGCGAGATGGCGATAGCGCGCAACCCGCCGAGCCCGTTGATGATGGTAACGGTGGCGTCATCGATCAGCGAGATGCAATCCCACAGGATGTTACCTTCAGGCGTGCACAACAGCAGTGCGCGCTGGCCGATGGCAAATTTGGGCGTCGTGCCGATGCCGATCAGGCCCGGTTCGTACTGACGGAATCCGTTGTGATGGGAAATCCGAAGCCGCTCCAGCGTTGTCCACGACTGCCCCTCGGGGGGAATAAATTGGCGTTCGTCCTTGCACACCGGGCAGTGAGCCGGTGGAGCGTCGCTCGCCGGATATTGCGTGCCGCAGGTTGAGCAGATGAAGGCAGGCATGTGTCTCCCCTTGGGTCGCAATAGCGACCGTCGAAGCGACAATAGCCGAGACAGGAGCAAGAAAAGAATACATAATCGGCGCATTATTATAAACTACGGTTATGAAGCTCGAAGCACGATTGCGCGCATTCGCGGCGTTCGCACGCCAGAGGTCATTCTCGGCGGCCGCGACGGAGCTACGCATCAGCCAGCCAGCTGTCTCAAAACATATCACCGAGTTGGAAGACGCTCTGGAACTGAAGCTTGTCGAGCGCGCAAAGCGCGATGGTGCGCTCACCAAGGCCGGCGATTTCATTGCCAACCATGTGCTTCGGGCCGAGTCGCTTTTGGAGCAAGCAAGTCTCGGCGCGGCCCAATTCCGCAAGAGCGGCGATAGCTCGGTCTCCGTGGCGGCGTCATCTCTTACTGGGGGGTATCTGTTGCCCGGGATCATTGCAGAGTTTCAGCATTCCCATCCAGATGTTCGCGTCATCTTGCAGATTGGCACCGCCGAGCAGGCAATCGAATTGCTACGATCGCATCGCGCCGAGCTTGGTTTCGTCGCCGGGACAGTCACGGCTCCTGAGATCGAAACCACACCTCTGTTCGAGTACGACGTCCCGATCGTCGGCAAGTCAGCCCTCGTACCCCGGCGCCCATCGCGGGACAGCCTCGAAAAGGTAACGTGGATTTCCAGGGAGGAGGGCTCGGCGACGCGAATTTCGTCCGACGCCGGATTGGCACGATTGGGGATTGTTCCCAGGCGCCGGCTTGAGCTGCCCTCCAATGAGGCGGTTGTACATGCATTGAAGCGAGGCTATGGGATTACGGCGATCAGCCGCTACGTGGTAGCTACGGAATTGCGAACCGGGTCATTGTCGGCTGTCCGCGTTCACGGATGGAACGTCCGAAACGTCGTTTCGCTGATTCGAGTTCGAGACGCGACATTGACCCCATCTGCAGACCGCTTCCAAGCGTTCGCTCGCGCGCGCCTCGCCGACATGGCGCCCCGCCGAACACGCTGAACGACGGCCTCGCCGGCAGCGTCGATGTCCGGTCGGGGTCAAAATCGACAAGTCACAGACTGAGCAATCTCTTCCGGTTAACCGCCACGAGCTGACGTAGGAGCGGACATGCCGCTTCGTCGCCACCCGCCGCCCGGCCTTTCTTCGGCATCCAAGCCGGAGTAGGTTACGGCGACAGCCACCCGGAGGCTGCCATGCTCCGTGTCGTGGCGATCGCGGCGGCTGCCGGTTGGATGCTGCTCAGCGCCACCACCGGCGGCACGGCCCCGATGAGCACACCAACGACCTGCTCGGAAGCGAAGAGCACCTGCATGACCGGCTGTGGGCGCGCGACCCGAGCAAACCCGACGCGAAACGCTTCCGTCGAGCGGTGCCTGCAGATTTGCAACCGCCACCAGTAGGTCTGTCTTCGGACGGGCGATTGGGGCGGCCGAGTCAAGCGATCGGGCCTGCGGCGGGCGTAGTCACCACGGCGCACAGGTGGGCCGAGTGTCGACGACAGCCACAACTCAAACATGCTGGCCGCCGTTGATGTGACACGGCGCTCCAAGTGGCGCCTCACCGCTATCGGTTCGATTCCGCGGGCCACCCGATCAGCAAGCGCCTGTCATCGGCGGCGACATTGCTTTCGGATTGACTGAGGTGATGACCGCTTCGGGCCATTCGCGTCATGTCGGACCACCAGGTCGGCGCTTCCGCATCGCGCGCCAGCGCGGACTTGGCGTGTGGCGAGCATGTCGCAGCGCCGTCGCGTAGTTTTCAATCACGCTGCGCGGCGAACCCAGCGCAGACTGTCCTTGCTGATGCCCGGCCTCCCCTCATACCAGCACTTCCGGCCGTCGATCATGCGCCATGCCCAATATCCACCAGAGCCCGGGGAAACCTGGCAGGTTTTTCCGCCACTGCGGGCCGCAACTTGAGGCCGTGCGGCCCCGGCGCGAACGTTCTTTTGCGCGTCGGCATTGGCGCGGGCAGGCGGCGCAGGGGGAATGTTCGGCTTCGACCGCGGATACGCGAATGCAGCCGCCGGCGTGCTCGCGGCTCCAACGTCACGGCGCTCGGCCGAATTCCGACGAGCACCCGGGACAGCAGAGGTGCTCAACTCGGAATCGACGTTTGTGGAGGATTCAGCCGACATGTTCGCTGCTCCGACATCAGGGCGGATGGTAACGGTGCGAACCTTGTTTGGCAGGTCGGTCCCGAAGGTTTTGGGCGGCTCCATATTGCGTGCTTCACCGGCGTCGTTCTGCGCGGCCGCCGTGGCTTTCGCCTTGATGCTGCCGTAGGCGATCGCGGGTGCCGGGCCGGTCGCATTCGACGCGCCCAACGCGTAATAACCGACAGCCGCCAGAGCTCCGATCAAGACCGAACCGGCTATGCCGGCGATAGCCAAGCTTCCGCCACCCGACACTCGCGGCCACCAGAGAAGGGGATGCCTGGCTGGCAGGCCGCTGATCTCGGCACCGGCGTTGCCGTCAGCGGCGGTCCTTGCATGCGCCTGGAAAGCCGGCCAAGCATTCGCGCAGAGCGCAGCAGATAGGCCGGCGATCGCCGAGCTTACACCAGCGGCGGTCTTTCCATGCCGCTGGTAAGCCTGCCAAGCATACGCGCGCAGCGCGGCAGCCGTGCCGACGATTGCCGAGCTTACGCTACCCGTGACTCGCGCCCACCGAAGCAGGGGATGATTGTCGGGCCGACCGCTGACCTCCGCACCGGGGTTGTCGCCGGCGGCGGTCTTTCCATGCCCCTGGTAAGCCTGCCAAGCATAGGCGCGCAGCGCAGCAGCCGTGCCGACGATTGCCGAGCTTACGCTGCTAGTGACTCGCGCCCACCGAAGCAGCGGATGCTTGTCCGGGGGACGGCTGACCTCCGTGCCGGGGTTGCGGCCGGCGGTGGTCTTCCCGTGCCCGCGGTAGGCCGGCCAAGCATACGCGCGCACCGCAGCGGAAGTCTCGCGTGCGGATTCGTGCGCTTGCCTCGCCGAGGCTTGCGGTCGGCGCGGAGAACGCGCAGGCGCCGCCGCGGCGAGGGGATCGCCGTAGGGATAGGCTGTCTCCCCGCGACACCAGAGCTCGCTGTTGTCGCGCCCGGGACCGAATGGCTCCGATCGTTGACCCAACGACGCCGAAATATCGCCAACGCCACTCGAGCGTAGCGGTGCGTTCGCGCCGGTCCGCGCGCGTGCGGAAGAGCTCTCAGGAGCAACCCGTTCGCGCTGCCCGATCAGTCGCAAAAGCTCCGGCACGCGATCATGCTCGCGGCTTGCCCGGCAGTCGTCGGACCGGCGTGGTTCGCAAATCGCGTCGACGAGATCTCCCATGCGGCCCTCCTTATGTGATGGCTCGCTTTTGAGGATCCGGCACTAGTAGGCGCGGCTCAGTGCCTGAAAAATTGCGCGACGAATCCTCTCGATCATATCGTCTCGACACCGTTAAATTTAGCCTTCGATAATGCAGCGCAATTATGGTCTTCAAAGAGCATATTTATGGCCGCTGGAACTTCGCTCCAGGTCGATCCGCGACGGCAAAAGCGCGTGCGGCCTTCGCGCGGCGAGACTCCGACTGGTCGATTTGAGGTTAGTCGTGCACCGCGGATGCGAATATCCAGCCGAAGGTTCTTGGCCGAAAAAGCCGAACCCGCGTAGTCGACCCGATCTCTCCGCGCCGGGGCGGCAGGTTAGGTCGGGCGCGCGCTTGCTCGCACAAGCTTCTGTCGGCCCGCTCCTTGTTCTACGCGGCGGCTTCACTTTGATGAATTGTGGAAGCTCGTTGTTCCGCGATCATGGCGAGGTGTCGCCACGCCTCGCTCATGCGAAGCCAAATCGTCCGGTCAGTTTCCGACTTGGTGGTCTTGGCGCAGCTGGCGCAGACCTGTGCGTTCTGGATATATTCTTCGGCCTCTGACATAGGGCACTCCACGTCTCGGGCACTCGCTTTGGTGCCGGATCAAGAAAGTTGTTGGTGGCTCGGTCTGGCCCCTCGACCAGAGAGGCGATTCTTTCAAGGACCCATCGCCAAGCCGAGCCGCGCAAATTGTGCGCGTTTGATTTGAAAAAGCCATTGATTCCGGGGTTCACGGTCAACGCCTGGTAAATGCTGCCGCGGCGATGCTCGCAGCCACATGTCCGCCGGAACGTGCAAGCCAACGCAAATGGCCGAACGAAATCAGTTCACAATTTCATGACGCGAAAGCGCTCGGCCTTGCCGGTATGCACTGACCACTGCGGCGGTGTCCGTGCCGGTAAGATCCGGCGGCGGGACACCGGACATTTCTCATCAGAGGGCGCGACGAGCGCAACGGGCCAAGATCGACAAGTCGCAGACTGAGCCTACCGCTTCCGGTTTACCCTCACGAACTGACGTAGAAGCGGACATGCCCATTGCGTCGCGATGGGCCAGAACCGGAAATGGTTCTACTCGGCAATCGCGATCGACTTGGCAACTGCCCTGGCTTCCTCCAGCACCAAACCTGCAACCTTGGTCAACTGACGTCCTTTCAAGGTGATTGCCGCCATAGGGCCGGCGTCATCCTCGAAGGCGACAGGCAAAGCCTTGATCCGACCCTTGCGGCTGGGATGGATGACCATCGAACGCGGTGCCAGCGTCACGAATCCACCTGTCTCCATCAACTCGAAGCGGAGTTGCATGGATGCCGTTGAGACGACAGCCACCGGCATGGGAAGCGATTGCGCGCGGAAGGCATTCCGTACCAACCCGCCGAGATACGTATCGGGCCCAGCGACCGCCCAGCGCTCCTTCATGAGATCGGACAGCGAGAGCTTTCGGCGCCGAGCAAGCGGATGGTTTGGCGCGACGACGACTTCGATCCGATCCCGAAACAGGATTTCAGCCTTCAGATCAGGCTCGCCGACCGCCATCTGTGCACGGCAAATGGCCAAATCCAGTTCCCGGTCTCGTAGCGTGCGGATCAGCCGGAGCGGATCCGACATGACGACATTGAACTTGATCTTTGGATAGCGCCGCGACGTGTTGTCGACGGCGGCCGATACAAAGAGCGACTGCGCCGGGCTCACGCCGAGGCGAACCAAGCCTGCGGTTGGATCGCAAACATTCTCGATTTCATCCAGCCCGTGGCGCAGCTCATCGAGAATGACACGCCCGCGGCGAAGCAATATCTCCCCGCTTGCCGTGAGGTGAACCCCCCGCGTGTTGCGGTCAAAGACTGCGGCGCCGAGATCTCGTTCCAGATCGCCGATCGCTTTCGATATAGCGGGTTGAGACAAGCCCAATTCCTCGGCTGCCCGCGCCATGCTTCCATGCCTGGCAACGACTTCGACCATGCGGAGATCCCTAAGCCTGAGCCGCCGGGTGAGACGGTCCGCGCGAACCATCAACCGATATTCCTTTTCATCATATCGCAATCCACATTATTCAATTGTCCTTATATCCCTGCCCGGGTAACATTTCCAGCAATAGTCTTGGAGCTTTCGCGATGACCGCTTTGCGCCAATCGTGCCGATCCGTGGCCATGTTGCTAGCAGTGTCGTGCTCGGCGCTGGCGGCAGGCCCGACGACCAGCACGGCGCAGAGCTTTCCGAGCAAGCCCGTACACCTCGTTGTTCCTTTTGCCCCGGGCACGGCAGCAGATATGATCGCACGACTGGTTGCGGAGGGTCTCCAGTCCAAGTGGCAACAGCCGGTCGTCGTTGAGAACCGAGCTGGTGCTTCCGGTAACATAGGCACTGAGTATGTGGCGCGGTCCGCTGCAGACGGTTACACGCTGTTGGTGAGCCCACCGCCGCCGCTGTCGATCAACCGCTTCCTGTTCAGATCGTTGTCGTTCAAGCCGTCCGATCTGGCAATCGTGACGGTATTGGCGAGCGCGCCCAACGTGCTCGTCGCCAAGCTCGCCATACCTGCATCAGATGTTGCCGAACTCATCAATCATGCCAAAACGGCCAAGCTGAACTACGCCTCCACTGGCAGAGGTGGGACGCCACACCTGACGATGGAATGGCTCGCGTCAGCGGCAGGCATTCAGCTCCAACACGTGCCGTACTCCAAAGGACTCGCTTCGGCACTCAACGATCTTCTCGGCGGCCACGTCGACTTCATGTTTGTCAATTTGTCGGACGCCAGGGCCTACGTCGTGTCCGGCAAGCTAAAGGCCCTCGGGGTCACCAGCGCCGAAGCGATCAGCGCTCTTCCCGAGGTCGCGCCAATTTCTCGCGTGATACCCGGCTTGATCATGCAAACGTGGTTTGCGCTCGCCGCGCCCGGCAAGACGCCTGCCCCGCTCGTGATGAAGATTGCTTCCGATACGGTTTCGGTGCTGAGCAGTCCGACCGTCATCGAACGCCTACGCACGATGTCATTGACTGTGGTCGGCAACTCTCCGACAGAGGCTTCCTCGTTCGTCGAGGATGATGCCCGGCGGTGGCGCAGCGTCACCGAGAAAATCGGCTTGCAGCCGGAATAGGAACCCGTCGGGCGCTCAGATGAGGGCAGAGTCAATGACTGCAGACGGTCCGTCGACGCATGAGCCGACACACCTCGTTTCGGTTGCCACCCCGCAAGACATCCCTGACATCCTGACCCTGCAGTCAGAGAACCAGCTTTCGAGCGGCGGGACCCTGTCCGCCGAATTTCCCGCACAATGGTTCGAGAACGTCATGAAGGACATGCCGATCGTGATCGCGAGGCGCTGCGGCCAGCTCGTTGGTTATCTTGTATCGAGCTCTCAGGGAGCGACAAGACATCTGGTTCTCAACCAAGCCAAGTACCGCGCCTATCCGGCCGGTCCAGAAGCGTACAATTCAGGGCCGTTGTGCATCGCCGCAAGCGAAAGGGGACGCGGCTTGGCGTTGAGACTCTTCGATGCCCAACGGTCGCTCCTGCGAGGGCGGGAGGGCGTCGCTTTCATCAGGCGGGACAATACCGCGTCAAGAGCCGTTCACGCCAAGTATGGCTTTCGGGAGGTCGCGGAGTTCTCGCACGCCGGCATCGACTATCTGGTTGCGTCATATCGCGGTGAAATGCAACGCGACCGAACTTCATCGTGAAGTTGCTGCCCGCGGCTGACTGGCTGATCGCGCGTGAAGTCCGGTTAGGGTCAAAATCGACAAGTCTCAGACTGAGCATATCTCGTCCGGTTTACCCCCCGTGAGCTGACGTAGAAGCGGACATGCCATTGCGTCGCGATGGGCCATGACGGACATCGAGCACCCCCTCAGGTAACGCGGCGGCGGCCCGCTGGTTTTTGTTATTGGCGCCGCTGCACCAAAGTCACACCGCTGGCGATAGCGAGCAGGACGTGATCGACACGCGGGTCGCTGGCGATCTTCATGTTCAGCTTTCGCAGTGCGCAGGTATCGGCGTCGGTGTCATTTGGATCAGCAACCCGCCCGCGCCGCAACATGTTGTCCAACACGATCACGCCCCCGCCGGACGCGCCCAGGCGCCGGCGCCTGTGTGGGGCAATCACGCCACTCCCGCGAACGCCCTAGTCGATGCTGACGTTTGCGGCAGTGATCACGGGCGCCCACCGCGCCGAATCTTTGCGCATCATTGCCATCATCTGCTCAGGTGTGCCTCCGACCGGCTCGAGCAGCAATTCGGAAAGCCGCGTTCGCACATCCGGCATTTGCAAGATCCGAGCGATCGCCTCGGAGAGCTTCCCGGTTATCGCCTTCGGTGTTCGTGGCGGCGCGGCGATCCCCGTCCACGCCTCGGCCTCCAGCCCGGGCAGGATCTCCGCGAGGGCGGGCGCGTGAGGGAACTCCGACAGACGGGTGTGGCTCACGATTCCGAGCAGCTTCAATTTTCCGTCTTTGACGTGCGGGGCGCCTTGGTTGAGGCTGGTCAGCGAAATGTCCACATGGCCGGCCAGCAAATCGTTCATCGCCAACGGGCCGCCGCGATAAGGAACATGCGTAAGATCGATCTGTGCCTGCTTTTTGATGCCTTCGTATACGAGCTGATGCATCGAACCTTTTCCCGCCGAAGCATAGTTCAACTTGCCCGGATGAGCCCGCGCATAGGGGATCAGCTCCGCAATGGTGCTGAACGGCAGGTCGCCACGACCGATCAGGATAAGTGGATATTTGGCGAGCACGCTTACCGGCTCGAAGGCGTGCGGATCGAAGCTTAGCTTCTTATAGAGCAAATGGCTGAAGAACAGCCACTCCGTCATGCACAGCAGAACGTGCCCGTCGGGCACGGCGCGGGCAACGAATTCGGCGCCTATTGTGCCTCCAGCTCCCGGCCGATTCTCGACGATGAAGTCCTGGCCCAACATCGGTCGCAGCTTTTCCGCCAGCAGTCGAGCCAGAACGTCGGGCGTGCTACCGGGCGCGCCGGTCACCACAGTCACCTTCCGGTTGGGGTAGGATTGAGCCGTCGCGTTGCCGGTCGCGGCCAAGCCGGCCATGACGAGGGCCGCCAGGAAGCTTCGCGTGCCGTTCATGGGATCACCCTAGGCCTTGTCTCGGCGCAGATCGCGCACTCAAATCATGGTAAATCTTGCCGTAGCTTGAAAGTTCTTTTTTCCGACGTCATGTTAGTGTTTTGGCTACGAGGTGCCGAATGGATTGGTCGGACCGTATCGGTCGCCGCTTGAAGCCGCGCGATTTGCACGTGTTCCTGGCAGTGGCCGAGCAGGGAAACATGGCGAAGGCGGCCGATAGCCTGGCCATCTCTCGTCCCGTCGTATCGAAAACGATTGCAGACCTCGAGCGCACGCTCGGCGTTCGCCTGTTCGATCGCAGTCCGCAAGGCGTCGAGCCCACCCTCTATGGGCGCGCACTGCTCAGGCGCAGCGTGGCGGTCTTCGACGAGCTGAGGCAGAGCGTCAACGAGATCGCGTTTCTTGCCGATCCGACTGCGGGCGAGCTGCGCGTGGGCTGCCCCGAGGTCATGGCGGCAGGATTTGTCTCCGCTATCATCGAGCGTCTGGCCACCCGATATCCGAAATTGGTGTTTCACACCGAGCTCGGCACCATATCCAGCTTGCAAATTCATTCGCTGCGCGAGCGCAAATGTGAGCTCGCCATTGGACGAACATACACCTCCACGCCGGCGCCGGACATGAATGTGGAGGCGCTGTTCCGCGAGCGGCTCTTCGTCGTGGCGGGGCCCCAAAACCGATGGGTTGGGCGGCGCAAGATTGCGCTGACCCAACTCGTGGACGAGCGC
>Ga0075429_100003009_pt1 | contig 14294 bp, 15 predicted proteins | sample RhiMetdeltSRZDD3_FD_75295 | JGI IMG/M metagenome (GOLD analysis project Ga0075429, IMG submission 75295) | Populus rhizosphere microbial communities from Tennessee, USA - Rhizosphere MetaG P. deltoides SRZDD3 | ecosystem: Host-associated > Plants > Roots > Rhizosphere > Soil | place: USA... | reverse complement strand
TATTTGGCATTGAATGGAGAATATTAGTAAAATAATAGACAATATCGTCGATATAATTTTTAATCGAGGCTTTCTTCTCTGAAGGGGGGGTTCCTGTAATTTTTAAAATCAAAGTTCTTAAATATTCTATAGCTTTTTCTTCTTTCACTGTAACCTCCGGTTTACACAATTTTTTAATCGTAGCGTAAAAAAATATTTATATAGATTATTTTCTAAATAAATTAAGATAAACTCAATAATAATTTTTTTATATCATAAATAGTATGAATAGTATGAATAGATATATATTTACTTAAATCAAATTTAATATCACTAAACTTTAGTTCTTCTTGTAATTTATTTAGTAAAAAATCTGTATTAATATAGAAAAAATTGTTCAGATCGAAAGAAGAAATATTAAATAATCTTCGCAATATTGCTACAATTTTATTTTCAATATCATTCTCTATTCTTAATCCTTTGTGAAATTCATTATTAAAATTATTGTTTTGTTCTGATAAAATTAAATGAGCACCTAATCTGGCCCGGTCCACTTTTCCATGAGGAGATACAGGAAATGAATTAATTGGAAAATAAACAAGTGGAATAGAATAGGAAGGTAAATGAGTCTTTAAGTAATCAATATAGTCATTAATTTTGAAGGTTTTGTCGTGCTTAATAAAGGCAACTAAGAATTGTGCTGTCGAATTAAAAGAGGAATGAGATAAAATGACTGCTTTTTCAATAGTGTGATAAGTATTTAAAATATTTTCGACTTCAAGAAGATCTACCCTAAAACCCATAATTTTAATTTGATCATCCGATCTCCCTAAAAATATTATATTTCCATCAGTTAAATAATATCCAAGATCACCCGTTTTATAAAAAATTTCATTTCTTTTATTTAATAGGAATGAAATAAATTTTTTCTGTGTGAGTTCTGGTTGATTTAAATAACCTAGAGAAACACCTTCTCCACCTATATAGATTTCTCCTTGAATCCCAGGCGGACATTCCTTAAGCTCTTCATTAAGAATTTTAATTATTGAATTAGGAAAAGGTTTTCCTAACGGAACTGAGGAAAGTTCATTAAGTTGGGAGATAGGTTCATTTAATTCAAAATAAGTACTATCTATTGCCGTCTCCGTAGTACCATAGGAATTAATTAAACGAGCATTAGGACTTAAATAAGATTTAAAATCTTTATATTCTTTAACTGACCAAGCGTCTGATCCACAAATAAGTAGACGCATAAAATGTAAATCTAGCCTCTCTTCATAAAGATAAGAAATTAGCTTTCTTAGTACAATAGGTGTAAATTCAGCAACCGTTATAACTTCTTTGTTTAACAAATTAAAAAGCTTTTCAGGATTTAGTATTATTTCTGCAGGACATATCACTAAATGTGCCCCAGACCCAAAAGCTCTTATTATATCCCCAGAACAAACATCAAAACCAAAATTAGCTATTTGTAGATGGCGGTCCTCATAAGTGAGATTATAAATTTGCTTCCAAGCATTATAAATACTGAATATATTACCATGAGTGACCATTACTCCTTTTGGATTTCCAGTAGAACCTGAGGTGTAAGCAATATAGGCAAGGGTATTTTTATCCTTAAAATAGGGCAATTCATCTATAGGAAAATTATTACTTTCGTTATCTTTGCTATCCAGTAAAATATATTTACAATCAGTATTTAAATCTGTTTTTTTATAAATTTCTTCATCCGTAATCATGAAATTTATTCTTGCATCATGAAGAATAAAATCGATTCTTGCTTCTGGATAATTTGGATCGATAGGTAAATAAGCAGCACCTAGCTTCCAAAGTGCTAAAATACTTACAATTCTTTCTAGATAATTTCTCGAAAGTAACGCAACAATAGTTCCATTATTTATGGATTTACTTTTCAAATAATGAGCAAATTGATTAGATCGTTGATTTAATTCTTTATAAGAATAAACTTTATCTTTATAAGTCAATGCAGGACGCTCTGAGAAGGATTGAAAATTATTCTTAAATAATGAATTTAACATAATATTATCGTTATTATTTATATTTTAAATCTAACCAATTTCTAAAGAGGTTAACGAATAAATTTGATCATTTTTTAAATTTTGTTCTTGAATTAGTTTGCTTTCTCCTTTATACATTCGTTTAGTTTCAAGTGTTTTATACAATCCAAATTGCGTGGCTAATTTAATAGCCGATTCATTTGGCTCTGGAATATCGAGTTGCATTAATTTATCCTTAAACCTTGAATAAAATCCATCATATAATGCTTTGGCAACTTTTTCATTTTTAGCAAAGAAAGGAGCAATCTTATAACCACTCACACATTTACTAACAACACCATAACCACAAATTTTTTCGTCTTCGATCGCTGCTAATAGATAAGATTCGGGCATTTCTATCCATTTTCGTAAAAAAGATTCTCGCACAAACGAAAATACATTTGCATCGAAATCAATTAATTGGTTAACATTTATGGTTTCACGCCCTATTATTTTAATCTTTTTTTCAGGTTCTAAGATGGTATACATTGTGGATTTGAAAGTGCCGGAAAATCTAAAATTGTTATAAAAGGGTCTAAAGCCATATTTTTTTTGATAGTTTCCTACCTGTTTTTTTACTCCATTAAGTCCCATTAAGGAACAACTATCCAGTTCTGATAAAACTGTTTTAGCTAATTTTTCTCCTACTCCTTGCTCTCTAAAGTTTGGATCAACTATATAAATTCCCAAAAAAGTATAATCTTTGGAGTAATGTACGGCGGATAAAGAAGCAATTAATTGATTACTACTAGAAAATAGTCCTTTGTGTCCGCCTTGACAAGCTATATAAAAAGGTAAATATTCATATTTTCCTGGATTCCATCCTTCTTTTCTTGCCCAAACTTTAATAACCTTTTCAAATTCCGGTAATTGTAATGTACGTATATTAAATTTACTTTCGGCTTGGGCAGAGAAAGCCGGATAAAAATTTTTAATAGTGTTTAATGAAGTTTTTAATAAAGATTTCATGATAATTAAATAAATTTCTAATTATAATTTTAGGGATCGCCATTATATAGTATAAAATATAGCGCAACGAATACTGACTTGAAAATCTCTAATTTTCATTTTAGTTTCCTAATTACAACTGAACAAAGGTCAAGCAAATGAAACAATTTCTCCATCATTTTATAAAGAAAATTAGCTAGCGAACAATAAATTTGCTATTATTCTTGAAAAGATAAATTCGCTTTCTATTTATGCCTGAATTACCTGAAGTTGAAACCACGTTGCGGGGTATACAAGCTCCAATACAAAATCAAATTATACAAAAATTTCTGATTCGTCGGCCTAGTTTGCGTTGGCCTATCCCTTCGCAAGATTTACAGCAATTAGTCGGCCTCACCATTACGCAAGTGACGCGTCGCGGAAAATACCTTTGTGTAGCTACGGCGCAAGGTAACATCATTATTCATCTTGGTATGTCTGGACGATTGCGGATATTGGATGAATGTGTTAACCCGGGTAAGCATGATCATGTCGATATTCTTTTGAATAATGGTACCCTACTCCGTTTTACGGATCCACGCCGGTTTGGGGCACTGCTATATACGAATGAAGATCCTAAACGGCACCCATTGCTAAAAAATTTGGGTGTTGAACCACTTAGCCGCCAATTTTCTGCATTCTATTTAAAACAACAATTAGTCAATAAACAGCTACCCATCAAATCGGCAGTTATGGATCAGCGTATTGTAGTAGGCGTAGGTAATATATATGCTAGTGAAGCGTTATTTATGGCTAAAATAAACCCCTTGAAGCCTGCTAACACATTATTACTTTACGATTTAAAGCTATTAGTCAGTGCTATTAAAGCTATTTTACGTTTAGCAATTAAAAAAGGGGGTAGTAGTTTAAAAGATTTTTTAAATAGTGAAGGGAAACCTGGATATTTTACGCAGTACTTAAACGTGTATGGTCGCGCTGGATTCCCCTGTTTACAATGTCAATCTACGTTACAACTTGCACGTATTGGTCAACGCAGCAGTGTGTATTGTCAACAATGCCAGCGTTAATGACAAGCAACGTTTAATTAATTTGTCAGAAATAAATCTGGATTAATTCTTTTAATCGACGCCAACGCTTCTTTAATTAAAGGTTTATCTTTTATCGCATGAGTATACAATACTAATGTAAATCCAATATATAAGCCGAGAAATCGTGCATATTGCTAGGTCATTGGATCGACCGTACCGTACAATTGCAGGAATTCCTGATGGCAGCTTGCTGGAAAAAAGCTCCAAATTACCGCTAAATCAACAGATTTATGACTAATAGCCACATCACCCCAATCGATAATTCCTGTTAATTGTTTATTCTTAAAAATAAGATGACGACAATATAAATCACCATGAATTAAACAATGCTTCTTGGCTGGTAATTTTATTTTTTGTATTAAGCTAAGTTCTTGCTGAAAGCATTGAGTATTTAGTTTATAAATACCTAAGGTCAAAATTTTTTGTACTCGTTTTTGTAAAATTGCAATGTTTTTTTGGATATGCGTCCGATCAAATACGGGAACTTTAGCAACTATATTTTCAGCACGTTTACTATCAATCGCATGTAATTGACTTAAAAATTTGCTTAAGAGCTTTAGACTTGCGACGCTGCGACGGTGTTAAATCTGCCCTTTCAGCAGCTACTCCAGGTATCAAGGTATAACCATGGAAGGGATAAGGAAAATCTTTACTCGGATGACCAATAAATTCAGGATTAGGAATTTGCAGTGTGATGCATGACTGCAAATTTTTTAACACCTGATTTTCTTGTTCAATCAATGCCACCGCTATCTTTCGACGTGGAAAGCGAAAAATAATTTTTTGATTAACTAAAAAAACCAGATTATCCCAACCTGCATCAATACAGATTACTTCTAAAGGTAAAAGTTCAGGAAACTGTATTGCTAAACAGTTTTTTACTTGTGCTTCATTAATAATGATATCGGCGTGCCAGGCTTTATGAGTCATATTTTTTTATTCAGTATAAATTTGAGTGCAGCAAAATCTCCTTGCGTAATGGCGGCTAAATTGTCAGTAATTTTTTCTATTGACCAATTCCACCAGGCTAATTTAATAAAAATTCAATATTTTCTTCGGAAAAACGATAGCGTATGAGTTTGGCAGGGTTTCCACCGACTATTGAATAAGCGTCGACATCTTTAGTGACTAAGGGCATTGGTACCAATAATGGCACCATGACCAATATTAACCCCTTGCATGATCCTAGCAGAGTTACCTAGCCAGACATCATGTCCGATGACAGTATTTCCTTTACTGACTACATTTATGCTCGCAGAACTCCAGTCCTTACCAAAAACTTTAAAAGGATACGTAGAAATTCCGTTCATGGCATGATTGGAGCCATTCATGATAAAACGAACACCGCTAGCGATTTGGCAAAACTTGCCAATAATTAACTGATCTTGCATAAAATCAAATAAATACAAGACATTTTTTTTAAAGTGATGAATATCGTCTGGATCATCGTAATAGGTATCATCACCGATGATGATTTGTGGATGCGAAATAATGTTTTTTAAGAAACACGTTCGAGTGACATCCGGTATGGGGTAAATACTGTTTTTATCTGGGTAAGCTTGCGTTGACTTCGACATAGATTTTGCTTTTCTCAGCAAAAAGCCTAACACTAAGTCGAAGTCAATGCTAGTTGCTTATTGATGATAGCTGTGGGGAGCTAGCCGATTTTTTGATTCCGGTATCTCCCAAATTATTCTTATCGACATCATTATGAGCAAAAAACGTCGATCTTTTTCCAGAGGAATAATTGCCACCATTTTTCGATTTAACTGGACTAGGACTCTGTGGTTCATTTAGTTTATCAAAATTTAAAGTTAACTCCCCTTGCTTCCTATCAACAAAATTACCTATAGACGCAGGTAGCTCAGCTTTAACTGTTGTATTAAAATTTTCCACTTCTTTAATAAGTGCTTCAGTTGCTTGGCTTCTAGCCTGTTGATTCTTAGGGGGTTCAACCAAGTTTCCTGACCAGGAATTAATGAAACATCCAATTGCTCCAAAAATAGACAAAGCTGAAATACTATCAACGACGACTAAAACCGCATTACCGAAAGCATTACCAATAAGACTAATTGATTGATAAATTTTAGTAATTCTAGTTTTTGTACGGGAATAAAAGCTTTGTGGTGACGATGCCGCTTCTTCCTGAGAAGAATTGCCGAGTGAGGAAAAAAATCTGATAAGTTTTTGTGTGGATATAATAGTAAAGAATCCTTGTGGAATATAAGCGATCACACCCATAATGGCAGAGACTATTGGCGCAACATGAAGCCCAACGATCGGTTGAATGATGTTAGATAAATCGATTCCGGCGACATAACGAAAATAAGTTAAGCCAAGTAAGCCTGCTAGTAGCAACAAGCCCTTAAATACATAAGCAATAATTTGCCGAGTTGATAACTTATTGAGTGCACTTTTAACTTCTTTCCAGTTGAAATTTTGTGAATTTTTTATCGCCTCGATAGTAGCGGTTAAGACTGCCACGGTTAAGGTGATACCAACCGCTGCGGCTAAAATACCGGCAATAATCGGGAATAAAGGTGGCCATAATGCAGATATGACGAATAACTTGCCCGCTAAAGCGATAACAGTCGTATACGTTATTGCTACCGTCCCTAAACCTACGGTGAGCGAAGCCATCGCGGCAAGAGGGATAAACAGATATTTTTTAAGTGCCGATAATTGTCGACGATTCCCTTTCTCATCAATATATTCACTAATGCCGCCTTTTTTTAAAAGACTCAACAAAAAATTAGGGAAATTCTGTGAAAAGAAACCAAAATTAGATGAAAACCCCCATATAGCTATTAAACCTCCTAAGATAAAGCCCAGTAGCGGTAAACTAGGAAAGAGTAAAAAGAAGGCGCCCCCGGTTGCAGCACCACAGGCTATTGCTGCAATGAATGCCAATAAAACACCGGTATATTTGATGACTTTTTTCTTGATATTCGGCGTTTGAAAATCTGAAATAGCGGCGCCAATTTTTTCAATTTCTTGTTGTATATTTGATAGCTCTTCATAAGTGACTTTTTGGTTTGAGTCAAATTCGAACTTATTTAAGCTTGTGATTCGCTTGGAAATAAATTTAAGTAAAGCTTGTTTATCGTTCAATTGTGTAAATTGAGTAATAAAACCGTTTAAATCTTGATCTTGATTTACAATGAGTTCACTTTGCTGGCAAAGAATAAAAACCATGCTTTGTAGAGCGATATTAATTGCATAACGATCATCTTTATCGAGAGATGCTTTAAACTTTATTTCTTGACGTAATTTTTTCGAAGAAGCATCCGAAGCATCCAAAGTAGTTCTGTCATCCCATACCATTATAAAATGAGATAGACGAACTAATTGATTTTTAAGCTCTTGAATATTTGGTAGAACAAGATTTTTGTTATCAAAATAAGTTTTAAGGTGAGTGACCAAAAATTCTTTAAATTTACCACCTGAGCTAAATTTATAACCCTCTGGGTTTTTTTTACCCCATGCCAGTTTAATTGGGCGACCTATACGGCGTAAACCTGTCAATACTTGGTGATAGTTTTCACCGACTAAATTTTCTGCTACTAATACCACATCGCCTTCTAACATAAGGACCTCGCTGTAATAATCAATTTAAATTTCTTGAATCAAGATTTATTACTTAGCACTTACTTAGTGTAGTCTCCATAGCTTAAGGTAAAATTAAACCTTTCTTAGCAAGGCTTGATAATTGACTTAAAACTTAGAGATTTTGAGTGCTAAAGTAATGAAATAAGTTATTATTTCGAATAAATGATCTCTGCTATTAACTACTTAGATAGCGTACAAGAGGTAGAAGTTCGACAGGTTTCTGTGAGAATGAGTGCGATTATGGGGGTAGCAGGTTTAGCTTGTGTATATTCAAGCCTTTCTCTAAATTCTGGCTCTGGCATAATAATTTCCCTCACATTTTTAAATCTTCATTCAAATGACAATTTGTTTTTTATCAGAATACTCAAAAAATTTAATCACGTTTAAAAAAAATCTGCAATAGATAATTTAATTAATTTCTTATGAATGAACTCTACTTAATTAATAGTTTCTTTTTTATATCGATAGACACTAATAGAGGGTAAAAAAGCCATGGATTCAATTTGCTTATCAATACGCGTTTTACGATTTTGCATACGTGGTTTACTAAAGCAAACCGTAGGGTTTGGCAATTGTTGATCATGTAAATAAAATAGAGGTAAAGCGGTTCGGATATCCTCATAGGCTGAGCAATTATTTTCTTTAAATGAACCGATATTCACTACCCAACCTGGCTTAATATCTCGATGTTTAATCAGTTTAGTTTGATGATGTAAACCGTTCAATTTTAATTTTTGTATATCAATATGTAAGCCCTGCCCCGCTTTCTCTAATAATTTTTCTGAGGCTTGTTTTGATAATTGTTTACTTGTGGTGTGTTTGCCTTTAGTCCATGCGATACGGCGCGGATGATAGTTAATATAAATAATATGCCGAAAAACCTGTTTCAGTTTAATCCCTGGATAGCCCGCATATGCCAAGGAATCACGGACAAATTTAGTAATATCTTGCTGCGTGCTTTGCTGACAGGCGCGTACAAATTCTTTAAAAGCGGTTTTTATCTGGTTAAGCTCATTAACAAGCATTAAGGTATGTGGTGTCCCCGCTACAACGCCTGGGCATTTGAAGGTTTCTTGTGGAGATAAACCTTGTGTGGGTCCAAAGTTTCCTAAAGCAAAGATGATTTTATCGCGATTATTAACAAAATCTCCGGCACCATTGTCTACCCATATCGGCAATTCGCTGAGTTCTTTTTGAATATGTAGGTTACACTTATCAACTGCTTGTAATAAAGTCGTAAAGTAGCTAATGAATTTCGGAGCAAAATCTATCAACACACTTCCCTCCTTGGAATAAAAAATATCCGTAGTTTATCCCATAACCAATATCATTGAGCTTACATTATATTATTATATATAAACGCAATTAGTTAACCTATCCTAAATTAAAATCATTTTTTTATTAATTGGTTATGAGATAAACTACGGATAATAAAGCCCATTAATTAATTTTTAAAAATTAAAAACTAATTAAATCGAGATAATTCTTCGATTCGAGAATGACAAAAGTCAATCGCTCTCGCTAAGGTTTGTTTATTAAACGGTTTAATAAATACCACATCAGCACCCAAATAGAGGCACTTTTGCTGCATAGGAGCATCGGCATGGGCTGTAGCGACAATAAGCGGGGTTCGATAGTTGGTCTCAAACTCCCGTGTTGCGCGAATGACTAACTCACCGGATTGACCAGGCAATCCCAAATCTAACACGATAAGATTATAAACATACTGTTCTATGTGATTAATCGCCGTTTCAGCATCGGACACGACTTCGACGGTATATCCCAACTCACGAAGACAATGACTTTGAACTTTTTGGCAAAAAATATCATCCTCGATCAATAAAGCACAACGTTCTTTTAAGGCAGGTCGTTTTTCTAGATTACTCATAAGATCATCCATTAATTTTTAATTTTATTTTTTTAATGCAATACAATATTTTCTATCATCAACAAGGAATTAATAATAAAATTTAACTGTAATAAATTTTATAATATTGTTGTTGGTAATAATTATCTACTATTTCTAAGCTAATTTAAAATTTATCTTACTAGGATATAGGCTATTTACTTTAAAGATGCGTGTCAAGTCATAAAAATATTTTTTATAATTTTTTTTCGTAGTAATTTTTAAAAAAATTAAATATAAAAAATTTTTTTTATTTGAAAATATGATAGATAGTTTAAAATTTTATTTTGGAGGATAAGCAAAAGGTTTTCTGACTTAGATTAATTCAGCTTTCTTAGGATTCAAGCAAAGCGTTGGTACAGTAAAGAACGGTAAGATAGCCAACGAAATTAACAAATTCTCTTGCGTTATTTATCTAAGTATCGATAATACCGTTTAAAAGCTAATGCCTTCCAGTGGAATATGACCTGTAAAGATGATAGAACTTATTAATATCGCAAAAATTTATAATAGTTTAGTCACACCTGTCTATGCCCTACGCGACATCAACCTGACTATTCGTCCAGGAGAAATATTTGGTATTGTGGGTCAAAGTGGTGCCGGCAAAAGTACGTTAGTACGCTGTATCAATCTATTAGAACGTCCTAGCTTAGGACAAGTCTGGATAGCTGGGCAAGAAATAACCTCAATGAAAACCGCTGATTTGCGCTTAATACGACGTCAGATAGGCATGATATTTCAGCAATTTAATTTACTTGCCGCCAAAACAGTGTATGAAAATATTGCCTTACCATTAAAATTTGCACATTATTCACCATCAAAAATTCAAACTACGCTTGCTCCTTTGCTAAAACTTACCGGTTTAACTGATAAGCAACATGCGTATCCAGCACAACTCAGCGGTGGACAAAAACAGCGTGTTGCTATTGCTCGCGCACTTGCCAGCCAACCTAAAGTATTGCTTTGTGATGAAGCGACATCTGCGCTCGATCCACAAACGACACAAACGATTCTCCAATTATTAAAGGATATTAATCAGCGCTTAGGGATTACCGTCGTATTAATTACGCATCAAGTTGATGTTGTAAAAAGTATCTGTGACCGTGTTGCATTACTGGATCAAGGATCGATCCTAGAAGTCGCTGATGTCGTCAGCTTTTTTACGGCACCAAAAGCTGATTTAACCAAGAAATTTGTTAGTTTGTCGTTAAAACATGAACTACCCCTTTTATTACAAAAACGACTTAGCACACAAAAAAAACAGAATAGCCATGCAGTTCTTCGAATCATATTTAAGGGACAAGCTGCGACAGAACCTTTAATAGCCCATGTTATGCATGAAATGGGTATTCATCTGAATATTTTACAAGCCAATATTGAATGTCTTAAAGAAACAATTTTAGGTATCATGGTCGTCGAAGTCATCGGTGATCAAACACCCTTACCTCAAGGTATAGATTATTTAACTGATAAAGGACTTCAAGTAGAGATTATGGGCTATGTCGACGAATCTATTGTTTGAATTATTCCTATCCACCGGGGAAACACTCTATATGGTGTTCGCCTCAGGATTGCTCGCGATGCTATTGGGATTACCTTTAGGTGTGTTGTTATTTAGTACACGGCAAACCAATTTATTGCCGATGCCCTTACTTAATAAAAGTTTATCCTTAATGGTTAATATGGCACGTTCAATTCCTTTTATCATTTTAATGTTAGCCATCATTCCTATTACACGCTTGTTAGTCGGGACTTCAATTGGTACTAGCGCTGCTATCGTCCCGCTAAGCTTAGCAGCTATACCTTTCTTTGCGCGCATGATAGAAAATAATCTCAACCAGTTACCTTCGGGTTTAATTGAGACAGGTTTAGCGATGGGAGGTAGCACTTGGCAATTAATTCCTGCTATTTTATTGACAGAAGCCCTACCCGGTATGGTAGGTACACTAACGACCACGCTTATTACTTTAATTGGCTATTCTGCCATGGCAGGAGCCGTTGGTGGAGGAGGTCTAGGTGATTTAGCCATACGTTATGGTTATCAACGTTTTGATGCCAGCATCATGATCCTGACTATCATGATCCTCATCGTTTTAGTACAAGGCATACAGCATCTAGGAGATTATTGGGCAAAACGCTTAAATCATCATTAAAACCTATTGCTGAGCGGTTTGTGCTCAAAATGACAAGAATAGGCTGCACTTACAGTGCAGTGATGGTTAAAATTTTACGCATGTTTCGGATAGATTAATTATGTTAAAAAAAATTTCTCATTACATATTAAGCTGCCTATTACTACTAAGCAGTTTATCCAGCCTGAGCGCTTGCCATCATCGTGAAAATTCACATCAAATTCGTTTAGGTACGATTAGTGGACCAGAAACTGAACTCATGCAAGTCGCCAAACAAGTCGCGTTACGAGATTATGGCTTGCAAATAAAAATTATTGAATTCTCCGATTATTCACTTCCCAATCGAGCGTTAAACGACGGTAATCTCGATGCCAATCTATTTCAACATCAAGCTTTTTTAAACGACGAAATTCATAACCGAGCTTATGCATTGACTCCAATAGCCAAAGCGTTTATTTATCCTATGGCTATCTATTCAGTAAAGATTCAGCATTTAAATGAATTAAAACCGCATGCTATCGTGGCTATTCCTAATGATCCAAGCAATGAAGCACGCGCTTTATTATTGCTAAGCTCAGCTGGATTATTGACACTTGATACACACAAAAGTACATTCATGACGCCTAACGATATCCAACTCAATCCTAAACACTTAGTTATCAAAGAGCTAGATGCTGCGCAATTACCGCGTGTACTCGCTGATGTCGATTTGGCGGTTATTAATGCTAACTATGCTGTGCTAGCTCATCTTTATCCGCAACAAAATGCACTAATTAGTGAAAGTAAAACCTCTCCTTATGCTAATCTATTAGTGGTAAAACTAAGCGATAAAAATAATCCAAAGTTCATTAATCTAATTAAGGCCATACACTCCCCTGAAGTATTATCCGCCGCCGCTAGATTATTTCATGGTACAGCCGTTTCCGCTTGGAAGTAGTTACAAAAATCAACGTAATAAGAAAATAAATAATGGAAAAGCATATTAAAGCCATTTTAAGCGCACTTGGAGAAGATCCAGAGCGGGAAGGTTTAAAAAATACACCCTTACGCGTAGCCAAATCCTTACGTTATTTAACCAGTGGTTCGCGTGAATCTTTAGATGTCCTGCTAAATGGTGCTGTATTTCATTCGACAATGGAAGAAATGATCTTAGTCAAAGACATCGAATTATATTCCTTATGTGAACATCATTTATTGCCTTTTATTGGCGTCTGTCATATTGCCTATATTCCTAACGGAAAAATTATCGGTTTATCAAAAATATCACGTATTATTAATTTTTATGCACGACGTTTACAAATTCAAGAAAACTTAACCCGTCAAATCGCCGATACCTTGATGCAAGTATTAGATGCCAAAGGAGTGGCAATTATTATTGAAGCCAAACATTTGTGTATGATGATGCGCGGTGTTGAAAAACAAAAGGCGTCGATGAAAACTTCCGTGATGCTGGGTTTGTTCCGAGAAGATCTGCGCACGCGATCGGAGTTTTTAAGCTTGGTCGTTTAGGTTATTACGACACCATTTAATTTAAGTTTTAAAATTTAATTGCGAAAATATTTTAAATAGAAAAAACTTGGCGTGTGCGGTAAATACGGTGGATCAATCCAATAGGTATCATTAATTGAACGCAATATTTTTTGTCGATAGTTCAAATAATTAAATTTTGTACCAATCAAATAATAAAAAGTAGCCTGCTCATAATGCAAAGTATGCAAGGTCACTTGCTGAAAATAAGGCTTATAGTCATTGTATACTAGTGGTGTGCGTGAAAAGATTAAAAAGTTTTTATTTTTAAAATGTTTAAAATTGGTAATTAAATCATCTTCACGACCATGATAAGATCCTTTTAAAAATACCGATGCATAATGATTCGTATCGAAAAAAAATAAACAAGCATCCGCATAGTTAGGACTTGCATAAATATAATCCAGTGAATATTTTTCTTTTAACAAGTCATTAATGGTTTTATGACGAAAAAAATAAACGATCTTATTATAGTTTAAACCCAGAATATGCCGATCTTGCACCGATTTAAGAGGAATAAGCAATAAGCTAAGCATCAGGATTAGCTGTACTCCACTCCAGTAAACGGTAAATTTTAATAGTTTTCTTAGGTTTTCACTGCTTAAATACTGGCCCGCCCAAACATAAATTAACGGAATAAACGCAAGCGGCCAATGTAAACCTATCGGTTTAAAACTACTGAGCAGAAAAAATAATAGCAAGGGTATAAAAAAGAAGTAAAATAATGCCTGCTGTTTTAATTGCTGTTTTGGGAATTTAGCAAGTACAAACACTAATGGCGGCGTAATTAAATACAATAAAATAAGTACATAGGCTAAAATGGTTTTAAAGCTAAAGCCCATATCATTATTTCGATTGTAAATATTAAATAAAATATTCGACCAATCATGGTGATAATTCCAATAGATATTCTGCACGACAAAAGGCAGTGTGAATAAAGCTAACAAACCTAAACCCAGGAGACGCGCCCGGTTTGGTGCAATAAAAAGAAAATACACCGCATAGGCTAAGCCTAATAGGCATGCAAAATATTTTGAGAAAAAAGCGA
>Ga0075429_100003006_pt1 | contig 14302 bp, 10 predicted proteins | sample RhiMetdeltSRZDD3_FD_75295 | JGI IMG/M metagenome (GOLD analysis project Ga0075429, IMG submission 75295) | Populus rhizosphere microbial communities from Tennessee, USA - Rhizosphere MetaG P. deltoides SRZDD3 | ecosystem: Host-associated > Plants > Roots > Rhizosphere > Soil | place: USA... | reverse complement strand
CACGCGGCTGGCGTGAATCTTCAGCTCCCGGACCCCGATCGCCCCTCGCGGCTTCATGAGCCTACATTATAGTCCGATAAGGACTCACATATGTGACTACAAATGGAGGCGGGCGGGTGGTCAGGTCGGCCGTATCGTCTGGCGGCGCCGCTCCGCTTCGCGCGGGTAGTCGCCCCGCCACTCGTACGATGGGCGCGTCGGGCGGAGCCAGAGCCAGCGCAGGGCGGTGGCGGGCAGACCGACGGCCATGTTCTTGCGGGCCAGGATCTCGCGGCTCTCGGCCAGCGTCCGCAGCGAGTGCTGCACGTACGCTTCGAAAGTATCGTCGCCGAGCGGCGCCAGGCTGAGGTCCGCGCACACACGGTGCCGCAGATCGAGGACCCGCGACAGCAGCTCGGCCGGTCCCACCCCGGGGAGCCGTACGCCCAGCGCCTTCGGCCGGCGGAAGAGATAGTCGAAGGCCATCGGCTTCTGGTTGTTGCCACCCACCGACCAGCCGTCCTGCAGGTGGCTGAGGATCGCGCAGCCCACGGGCATGGGCCGTGCGCCGGCGGGGAAGATCTGCATCACCTCCGCAAAGCAGTGATGCCGAGTGTGCACGAACAGACGGCAGAAGCTGGCCGCCTGGTTGGGGACGTCGCCCACCAGCGAGAAATCGAGCAGGCGCTCGAAGCCGAGGCCCTCGAGCTCCTGGGTGTGCCGGGCCAGCGCTGCGGTGTCGAGGGCGGGAAACTGCGCGGTCGTCGCCGGCGGGTACGAATACGTCGTGGCCACCATCTTGAGGATGCTGCCGCGACGTGTCGCCAGAGACAGCAGGATCCACGCCGGCTTGGCTTGCGCCAGCATGAGCACGGCCGCGATCCAGATCCAGGTGCGGGCGTAGAAAGGAACGCCCGTCTGCTGTCCGTGCCGTTTCGCGAGCGCTTCGAACTCCGCGCGCGAGACGTTCCGCCAGCCCTCCTGTTTCCAGAGCACCTGGCGCGGAGCGGCTCCCGGAAGGCCATCGACTTCGAGGCTCTGGAATCCCATGGCCATGAGGTCGGGCAGGCTGTCGAAATCGGCGCCTCCGAGGTCGCGCGTCGGCATGGGGAAGTTGCGGACCTTGAGCTGCAGAGCCTGGCCGGAGAGGGTGAGCGGCAGCACCGCCTCCGTTCCGCCGCCGGGTTGGTAGGGGCTGATCATTTTGTAATGCCAGCCGGCCTTCTTGAACGCCTCGGCTTCCGGCTTCGCGATGAAGCCGGTCTCACCCTCGTCGTTCTCCTCTCCGAGGTCGTCCGGAGTCAGCGCGGTGGACCCCGCCGCCGGTGTCGGTGCCGCCGGCGGGAGCGGCACGAATGCGTGGCCGTCCCATCGGAACCCCGGGGCGTTTCCGAAACTGCGTACCGGCGGTTTCAGCTCGAGGCGGCCTTCGTGGAGGCCCCACTGTCCCCAGGTCGTCGCCTCCGTCGGCAGCGGCAGCTCTTGCACGCCAGCGCCGGTCAGGCGATGGGCCGTGGTCTTCATGTTTCCGAAGCTGGCGTCGGACAGGAGCGCCAGGGCGATGTAGGCCCAGGGCCCGAATCGCAGCTTCTCGCGCAGCGGGTGGTCGGCGTTGCCGGTGGTGACGTGGCCGAGGAACAGGAACGCCTCGTCGTCGTGCCAGAAGACGATGGCGTGACCGAGCTGCTCACCGACGCGGTACTTCCGAGGCCAATAGACGATCGCGGCAATCGTAGCGATCACGACCACGATCGCGATCGTCTTCACCTTTGACAGCCGTTGACCCACGAGCGGCCTCCCGCGGCATCAGTGTCCGCGGAAGGCGGCCCGTGTGCAATCGGTCAACTGGTTTTGAAACGAGTGCCGCTCAGCGCGTCCAGTACTTCAGATTCCTATACCGGCACTCCGAGCGCGAGCTGCTCGTCCCATACACGCCGTTCTTCAGATAATGGTTCGTGTCGCCGCGGTCGGGATCGGTGCGCTTCAGGGTGTTGTTCACGTAGATCCGCACCTGGTTGCCGTTGGCGTCGTGGGCCACCTTCACGTTCGTCCAGGTGTTGATGACGCCGGTGGCGATCGTCGACGTGTCGTAGCGGCGGAGCGTGTTGTCGGCGAAGGCCATGATCATGGACGCGGTGGCGTGGATCACGCCGCCGAAGACCTGCTGCACGTGGGCGCCGTCGATGCCCGAGACCGGGTACATGTCGCCGTCCCACATGTGCTGGCCCGACGAGTAGTCGTTCTGCCAGCGCATCTCCGTGCGGGCGGCGGTGTTGCTGGTGGTCGTGTGCGGCTTGTCCGTCTTGTACACCCACGTGTACCAGACGCCGCTCGTGTAGCGGAAGCGGTCGCTCACGGCGAGGTCGTAGGGCTTCTGCACGACGTAGGTGAACGAGCGCTGCGTCCAGCCCTGGGTCGGTCCCCCCGGCGTCGACGTCGGCGCGGGGGTGGGCGTGGCCGGGGGCGGCGTGGTGGGCGTGGGAGAGGGCGTCGCGGTCGGGCTCGTGCCGGCGGGGGCGAAGAGGCTGATCTCCGTCACGCTGTTCCACGTGCCCGCGCTGCTGCCGTGCCCGAGGTAGCGCACCCAGCGCGCGGAGGTGTCGGCGATGTCGTAGCGCTGCTCCGCCGTCGTGGTGCCGGAGCTCTGTCCGGACCAGACCGTCGTCCAGACACCGCCGCCCGTGGAGACCTGGAGATCGAACTGATTCTGCCGCGCATTGCCCTGATAGACGGCAACGCCGATCTCGGAGACCGTCTGCGTCGAGCCGAGGTCGAGCTGCAGCCAGGCGCCGTCGCCGCTGCCCGACCATCGGGTACCGAGGTTGTTGTCCACCACGTTGCCGGGCACATTGACGTCCTGCGTGCTCGCGGTGACGGCGGAGGCGGCGGGCGTGATCTCCGTCTGGGCCTGGGCGGCGCTCGCGAGCGCCACGAAAAACAGGACGCGGCTCTTCATGGGCATTTCTCCTCGACGTGAGACTGAGTTCGTTGCCGTTATTAGAGAGGATGTGACCCCCTTCGCAACAGAGCCCAATCGCTCATCTCGTCCTAGGCCGGGGGCACTACCTGGGACTTAGGGTTTCGTACCGCCCGGGGTTGGGGTCGGCGCCGGCACGTTAGAATCGGCACGCCATGGACGACGCCACCCTCGAGTCCCTCAAAGCGGCCCTCGCCGCGACACCGGACAACGCCCGGCTGCTCACCGTCGTCCTGCGGGCGCTGCTCGACCAGGGCCGCGCTTCCGAAGGGGCACTGCTGTTGGCGCCGTCGGCCGCGGACGGCGCCCTGGCGCTCGAGGACGATCGCCGCCTGGCGGCGGAGGTCTGCCTCGCCGGCCAGCACCCGGAACGGGCGCTCGTCTTCGCGGACGCCGACTCTGCGCCCTCGCTGATCCTCCGCGCCCGTGCCCTGCTCGCCCTCGCTCGCACGGAGGAAGGGCGCCGCGCCTACGAGCGGGCGGTGGCCCACGACCCCGCGTTCGAGGACGCGAGGCTGCGGGAGCAGCTCGATGCGCGCGTGCGGGCGTTCACCCCCGCCGGCGAGGGACAAACCCTCCTGCGCGTCGTGTCCAAGACGCGCGGGCCGGACGACGACGTCGATCGGCTCCTCGTGCCCGAGACGGAGGCCGTCACCTTCGCCGACGTCGGCGGGCTGGACACCGTCAAGGAGCAGGTTCGCCGGAAGATCATCCTGCCGTTCCAGAAGCCATCGCTGTTCCAGAAGTTCAAGAAGCGGGTGGGCGGCGGCATCCTCATGTACGGCCCGCCCGGCTGCGGCAAGACCCTCATCGCCCGCGCCACCGCCGGCGAGTGCAAGGCGCGCTTCTTCAACGTGGCCATCTCCGACGTCCTCGACATGTACATCGGCGAGTCGGAGTCGAAGCTGCACGCGCTCTTCGAGAAGGCCCGGGGCAGCGCCCCCTCCGTCCTCTTCTTCGACGAGGTCGAGGCCCTGGGGGGCAAGCGCCAGTACGCGCGCGAGAGCTCGGCGAGCAAGCTCGTCAGCCAGTTCCTGTCCGAGATGGACGGCTTCGCCCAGAACAACCACGGCGTGCTCATCCTGGGGGCGACCAACGTGCCGTGGAGCGTGGACGCCGCCTTCCTGCGGCCCGGGCGCTTCGATCGCTTCCTCTTCGTGCCGCCCCCCGACCGCGCGGCCCGCGAGACGATCCTCCGCCTGCACCTGCGCGGCCGGCCGGTGGCGGGCGAGCCGGACGTGGCCTACCTCGCGAAGCAGTCCTCCGGCTTCTCCGGCGCCGATCTGCGTCATCTGGTCGAGACCTCCGCCGACGTCGCCATCGAGGAGACCCTGGCCGCGGGGGAAGAGCGGCCCATCAGCGACGCGCATCTGCGGGCCGCCCTCGGACAGGTGAAGGCCACGACCACGGAGTGGCTGACGACCGCGCGCAACTACGCGCGCTACTCGAACGAGTCGGGCCAGTACGACGAAGTGCTCGACTTCCTCTCCAAACACGGCAAGTCCTGAGGCGATGACCGAATACTTCCTCCCCGACGAGCCGCGTCCCAGCCGCTGGACGGCGGTGGCCGTCAACCCCATGTGGCCGCTGCTGTCGTTCATGTTGGGAGGCTCGTGGGCCGCCTTCCCCTGGTTCGTGGTGAACGGCATTGCCCTGGGGAGCCCCGATCGCCGGCGGGAGATCGGGCTCGTGCTGCTGGCCCTCGCGGGGTCGGTGGCGATCATGCTCGCGCTCTACACCGCCGTCGGCGCGGATCAGGTCTCGAAGGTGGGCATCCGGTTCTCGCTCCTCGCCCTGACCCTGTGGAAGCTGGCCGTCGCGTACGTCCTCTATGCGAAGCAGGCGCGGGTGTACGGCTTGTACGAGTACTACGGCGGGCGCGCCGCCAACGGGATGTTCGCCGTCATCGTGGCCTTCGCGGTGTCCCCGAAGCTGCAGGCGGCCCTGCCGGCGTTCTGGCGGCTGGTGCTGCAATGAGCGAAGACCTCGAGCGCGAGCGTTGGGCGCGCTTGGCGCACCAGCACATCGCCCAGGGCCGCACCCGCGCCGCCATCGACGCCCTCAAGCGCGCGCTCGGCGCCGATCCGGAGTGGGCGCACGGCCACGCGCTCCTCGCCGCTTGCCTGCTGGATGCTCGCCGGCTGCACGCGGCGGAGCTCGAAGCCCGGCGCGCCCTGAGCCTTTCGCCCACCGCCGCCGCCTCTCATCACGCGCTCGGCCTCGTGCTCATCGCCAAGCGCCGCTTCCCCCAGGCCGAGGAGCACTTGAAGGCTGCCATCGAGGTCGAGCCGGAGAACGCGCAGCACTACGACTCCCTCGCCACCCTGCGCGACCTGACGGGCCGGCCGGCCGAGGCCGAGGAGCTACTCGCCAAGGCCCTCGAGATGGACCCCGACGATCCGTCGCTGCGGGTTCACATGGGCGAGCTCCGACTGGACCGCGGCCGTCTCGACGAGGCCGCCGCCCTGGCCGAAGAGGCGCTGTCGATGGAGCCCGGCGACAGCCGCGGGCTCGTGCTCATGGGACGCGTGCTCTTGCGGAAGGGGCAGACGCAGGAGGCCCACGAACACGCGGTGGAAGCGCTGCGCGGCGACCCCGAAGGCCGCGACGCGTTGCGGCTGCTGGTCGAGATCAAGGGTCGCACCAGCCTCGTCCTCGGTCTCTGGTGGCGCTTCAATACCTGGATGAGCAGCCTGGGCGACGGGGGCTCCACCGTCGTCCTCCTCCTCGCGTACGCCGTGTACCGTTCGCTGACCATCCTGCTCCAGGACCAGAGCCAGGGGGTGGCGACGATCATCCAGTACACCTGGGTCGCCATCGTCGTCTACAGTTGGGTCGCTCCCGCCCTGTTCCAACGGATGCTCGCCAAGGAGCTCCGGCAGATCCAGCTCGATCCGGAATTCTGATCAAGGGTTCTCGAGGCCGTCCGCGCCCGGCTCGAGGCCGAGCAACACGCGGTCGTCGGTGTTCTTACCGGCGATCTCGGGGATCGGTTCCTCCGAGAACCACTGCTCGGCCGGGAAGTCCGCGCCGTAGACCGCGGCCATGAACAGCGAGGAGCCGGGCTGCACGCGGCCGTCCGCGGTGGCGACGCGGTAGTACACCGCGTAGGCGGCGCCGGCCACCGTCTGGTGCGTGAGGTACAGCACGCCTTCGGCGAGGCCGGTGGAGGACACCGTCCCCAGCGGATAACGCGCCCGCCATTTCCAGCCGGGCTTCACCACCGCGAGCGCGGTCCGCGCGGCGGCGTCGCGCTCGTCGTCCGCGCGGGGGCGCCGGGGCCCGCTGCGCGGCCGCCACTGGGCGCGCAGGAAGTGATGGCGGGTCACGTCCGCGTCGTCGAAATGGTCCTCGGCGGTGCCGGGGGCGCGATCGACATCGAGCTGCACGGCGAGCGGCCGCTCTCCCGGCTCGTCGCCGACACGCAGCGGACCGCCGTCGCCGGCGACGATCGACAGATGGAACGTGGCCGTGCGATAGATGCCGCCGTTCCACAGGCGCGTATCGCGCTCGTCGTTGCCGCGGTAGTACGTGCGCTCGAGGACGGCCATCACCGGTCCGAGCCGGCGGAGGGCCTGCTTGGCCAGCGCGTAGTTCGCCGCCGCCTCGCTCTGTCCGCGCTGCTCGTCCGTCTCCCCGGCCGGCACCGTCGGCGGCAGGGAGGCCAGGTAGCGCTCCGGCTCCTGCGCGAACGCGGCCTGGCACTTCTGGCAGCAGAAGTGGACGCGCTGCCCGCGGTGTGTCGTCCCGAAGCGGGCCAGCGCGCTGCGCTGCGGGATCACCGGGCAGAACTCGTTGATCGGGGCCGGCGGTGGATCGGCCGCGGCCCGTGCCGGATCCGCCGCGAAGGGGAGGAGCATCGCCATGGCCCGCGCCATCCGGAACGCGCGAGGTCGCAACCGGCCGGTCGGCATGGCGGCGCTCATCATACGCGGATTTTCACGAAGCCAGGTCGTCTCCGATAGCATGCGGGTTCGGAGGTTCGCCATGGTCCTTGGCTCCACGCTGCTGTCGCTCTCGATGCTCCCCGCCGCCGCTGCTGCCCCCGTCGCCGCGCCCACGGCGTCACCCACGACCGCGCCCACCGCCGCCGCGACGGCGCCCCCCGCTCCCAAGCTCGCGCCGCAGGAGTGGGGCGCCCCGTCCATCACGGTGGCGCGCGCCGGCGGGAAGTGGACGATCGCCGGAAAGAAGACGACTGTCGTGCTGGGAGAGTCCGACCTCGCGGCGACAGTCACCGTCGGCGGCACCTCCTGGAAGATGGTCCCGTCGACAGCCGAGGACATCCTCGTCCGCGTGGGCACCGACACGTTCCCGCTCCGCCTCGCCGACGCGAAGGACCTCAAGATCGTCCCGTATCACACCGGCTTCAGCAGCGGCGTGAAGATCACCGCCGGCGGCTTTCAGCGTGCGGGCAAGCCGCTCGATATCCGCCTGCATCTCACGATGGCGACCTCCGGGGGTGACGAGGACGTGGCGTTCGAGGCCGCCGTCGAGGAAGGCGCGGCCAAGGTCCGTGAGCTGCGTTGGCCCACGGCCATCGACGGGCGCGAGGTCGACGCCACGCTGCTCAGCAACGACGACGGCATGCTGCTGCCGCGCGACTGGCCGAAGCCGTTCCACGTCATCCGGCGCGCGAAGGACGACACCAGCATCATCCAGAGCCACCTCATCGAGTCATGGTCGATGTCGTGGTGGGGATTCCAGAAGGGCGGGGCGGCGATGATCGTCATCGTCGAGACGCCGGACGATGCCGCCTACACGTTTTCGCATCCCGCGGGCGGGCCCACCACGATGGGGCCGCTGTGGCGCCCGTCGCTCGGCCGCTTCGGCTACCTGCGCAGCCTGCGCATGGCCTTCTTCGCCAAGGGCAACTACGTCGATCTCGCCAAGCGTTATCGGCGGCACGTGATGGATACCGGGCATTTCGTGTCCTTGAACGACAAGATCGCGCGCCAGCCGCTGGTCAAGAACATCATCGGCACGCCGATGGCCAGCATGCGCGTGCTCCAGAACATCGTCCCCGGAGGACCGGCGTGGGAGAAGACGCCGACGCGGTACGAGCTGACTCCGTACGCGGACCTCGTCACGAGGATGAAGGGCTACAAGGCCGCGGGCTGGAACAACCTGAACGTGGTGCTCTCGGGCTGGCCCAATCAGGGTTACGACCGCCAACACCCCGACGGCCTGCCGCCCAACAAGGAAGCCGGCGGCTGGGAGGGCATGAAGGCGTTCTTCGACACCTGCAAGGAGCTGGGCTACGTCTGCTGGATGCACGACCAGTACCGCGACTACTACCCGGACGCGCCGTCGTACAACCCGGACCTCGCCGTGCGCGAGGAGGACGCCACCACGCCGCCCACCCACTTCCCCGGCACGCGCTTCCATCCGAACGACTGGAAGGAGGGTGCCGTTCCCTTCATGAACTACTGGCACGGCGGCAAACAGACCTATCTCAACAACCGCTACATGCTGGGCCACGTGCAGAAGAACTACCGGCTGATGGAAGAGCACGGCGTCCATTCGCAGGGCAGCTACAACGACGTGTTCGGGTACATCCCGCCCGATCCTGATTTCAACCCCGAGCACCCGTCGACACGCGCGGAGTCGATGCGCTATCGCGCGGAGGTCTGCCACTGGATCCGCCGCCATCACGGGATCATGGGCACCGAGGACGGGGCGGACTGGATCATCCCGTACGTCGACTACGTGACGAACCGCAACAACCGCAACCCGGGCAGCGGCAACGACGAGTCGGCGGTGGGGGCCGTCCAGGTCCCGCTCTACGAGCTCGTCTATCACGATGCCGTCGTCACCACCTACTCGCCGATGGACCTGCGCGGCTGGCTGCATGGCAACCTGCCCTCGATGCGCCGCGATCCCGTCGACGCCGAGGAGGTGCGGCGCATGGCCGCGCTGCACCAGCGCATCGGCCTGCTGGAGATGACGAAGCACGAGTTCCTGAACGACACCCGCACCCAGGAGCGCACCACGTTCGCCGACGGCACGACCGTAACCGTCGATTGGGACGCCAAGACGGTCGCGATCAAGCCGGAGTTATAGTAGCGGCCTCATGCCGCGCGAGCCGCGCCTTCGGTGGGCCGATGTGCGCCTTTTGTACGTCCGCGAGATGCGCTCGGCGCTGCGCGAGCGCAACATCGTCGTCAACAGCCTGCTGATTCCCGTCTTCTTGTATCCCGTCATCCTGTGGGTCGCCTACACGATGATGGCATTCGCGAGCGGGCAGGCCGCCGGCCTTCCGTCGCGGGTGCGGATCGAAGGCCTGCCGCCCGCCCACGCCGCGTTCTCCCGGCTGCTGGCCGCGGAGAAGCAGGTCCAGCTCGTGGACCACGCACCGCCGGACGCCGCCCGCGCCCTCCAGGACGGGGCCATGGACGTGCTCGTCGAGCTCGTGCCCGCGCCCGGAGGTCCGATGCTCGACGACAACTTGCGCGTACGGCTGACCTACGACAAGTCGAAGGACCGCAGCAACGTCGCCCGCCAGCGCGTGGCCGACGTCGTCGATCGCTATCGCCGGCAGCTCGTCGACAACGCCGGCACCTCTCTCGGCCTCGACGCCGCCGCGCGGCAGGCCTTCTGGGTGGATACGCGCAACGTGGCCAGCGCGCGCGACATGGGCCGCTTCCTCCTCGGCCTCATGCTGCCCATCTTCCTCGTGCTGATGCTGGCCATCGGCGCCTTCTATCCCGCCATCGATTCCACGGCGGGGGAGCGTGAGCACCAGACCTGGGAGACGTCGATGACGCTGGCCACGCCGCGCGCGGGGATCGTGGTGGCCAAGTACCTCTACGTGGCCACGCTCTCCGCCAGCGCCGGTCTTCTGAATCTGACGGCGATGACGCTCTCGATGAAGAGCATCCTGAAGCCGCTGCTGGGGGGCCGCGCCTCCGGGATGTCGTTCGACATCCCTCTGTCCGCCATTCCCGTGATCGCCCTGGGGACGGTGCTGCTCGCCCTCATGGTCGCGGCGGCGATGATGATCCTGGCCTCGTTCGCCCGCACGTTCAAGGAAGGGCAGGCGATGGTGAGCCCGTTCTACATCGCCCTCGTGTTGCCTCTCAACTTCCTGGTCGCCCCCGGCATGGAGCTGACCCCGAAGCTCGCCCTCATCCCGGTGGTGAACGTGGCCATGATGTTCCGCGAGGCCATCGGGGGTACGTATCGCTGGCCGCTCATCGGCCTCGTGGCGGTGGTGCAGCTCGCGACAGTCAGCCTGCTCCTGTGGCTGGCCACACGCATCCTCGGGCAGGAGGACCTGGTCCTCGGAAGCTACGGCGGCAGCTTCGTGAAGTTCGCGCGAGAGCGTCTGCTAAGGAATCCGTCCCGCCATGCTTGAGACGGATTCCTAATGAGCTCTACGCGTCGAACACGTATGCGATGGAGGTTCAGGATGTCATCTTCTATTAGGAACGTGGTCTAGAGTGCCCCAGGACCACGTTCCTGTCGTCGTGCGCGGTTTGACCAAGACGTTCTTCGACGAGGGCCGCGGCGAAGTGGCGGCCGTGCGCGGCATCGACTTCGAGTGCCGCGCGGGCGAGGTCTTCGGACTCCTCGGGGCCAACGGTGCCGGCAAGACGACGACGCTGCGCATGTTGTCCACCGTGCTCGTGCCCAGCGCGGGCACGGCCCACGTGCACGGACACGACGTCGCCCGGGAGCCGGAGGCGGTGCGGCGCTGCCTCGGCTTCTACTCCGCGGGCACGGCCCTCTACCCGCGCCTCACCGCCCGCGAGACGATCGAGTTCTTCGCCCGCATCAACCAGTACCCCCCGGAGGGCGTGCCCGCGCGGGTGGCCCGCCTCGTCGAGCGCTTCGGGATCGGCGCCTACGCCGACGCCCGCATCGACAAGCTGTCGTCGGGCATGAAGCAGAAGGTCTCCATCGCGCGCACGGTGGCCCACGACCCGCCCCTGCTCGTCTTCGACGAGCCGACGGTGGGGCTCGACATCCTGAACGCCCTGGAGATGCAGGTCGTCATCAAGGAGTTCCGCGCGGAGGGGAAGACGATCATCTTCTCGACGCACATCATGAGCGAGGCGGAGAAGCTCTGCGACCGGATCGCCATCCTGCACGACGGCCGCATCCTCGCCTGCGACACCCTGGACGGCCTGCGGCAGGCCACCGGCGCCCGCTACCTCGAGGACATCTTCGTCCACTACGTGAAGGCGCCGGCGTGAACCGGGAGGCCGTCCGCGTCCTCTATCTCCACGAGCTCAGGATGTTGCTGCGCGACCGGCGGACGGTGTTCCTTTCGATCGTCCTGCCCCTCGTTCTGTTCCCGGTGACGATCTACGGGGTCAAGGCGTCGCGCGCGCGTCGGGCCAAGACGCTGCAGGCGACGGAGTACAAATACGCCGTGCAGGGGACCTGGGCGGCGGAGGTGCGGGCGCTCCTGGCGGCGGCGGTGCCCACGAAACCAGAATCCGCGAAGCCGGCCTATCAGTTGAAGGAGGTCGACGTCGATGATCCGGCCGCCGCTCTCCGGGCGCGCCGCATCCACTTCTACTTGCAGGCTCTGAGCGCGGCCGACGCCGACGCGCTCCCGGTGGCGCCGGAGGAGCCGGGGAAGGCGGAGAGGGCGGGGAAGCCCGCCCGACGGCGGCCGCCGGGGACACCGCTCGTCCTCATTCATTACCAGGCGGATCGCGACAACTCGAGCGCCGGACAGCGCGAGGTGCGCCAGCGCCTCGACGAGGCGCGCCGCCGCCTGGCCGACGCCCGGCTGGCCGAGCGCGGCTTCACCACCGCCAGCCGGGACGTGTTTCCGCTCGAGGAGACGAACGTGGGCAGCGCCGCCCAGGTCACCGGCCGCACCATCGGGCGCCTCCTCACTGTGTTCGTGTTCATGTTGATGCTCACCGGCGGTCTCAGCGTGTCGATGGACAGCATCGCCGGAGAGAAGGAGCGCGGCACCCTGGAGACGCTCCTCACCACCGCCGCCGGCCGCGCCGAGATCGTGGCCGGCAAGCTGCTCGTCATCCTCTCCGTGATGTTGACGATCACCGTCATCCAACTCGGAAACCTGGCCGCCTACCTCTGGCTGCGCGTGATCCCGCTGCCCGCCGACTTCGTCATCGAGCTGCCGCCGGCGTCGCTCCTCGCCCTGGCCTCGCTGCTGCTGCCGCTGGCGGCGTTCGCGGCGGTCCTGCTCCTCACCATCTCCGGGTATTCGAAGTCTTACAAGGAGGCGCAGCTCTACTTCATGCCCGTGTACCTCCTGAGCCTCCTGCCCGCCGCCGCCGGCGCCGTGCCCGGGCTGCCGTTGCGCTCCGCGATCGTGGCGGTGCCGATCGCCAACGTCAGCGTGGCCGTGCGCGACGTGCTCATGGGCCGGCGCGACTGGCCGATGCTCCTGGCGGTGTCGGTGGTGATGTCCATCGCCGCTGCCCTTCTGCTGCGCAGCTCCGCGCGCCTCCTGTCCGCGGAGCGGCTCATCGTCGGAGGCCGCGCCGAGGAGGTCGCGCCCGCCGGCGGGCCCGCGCTCTTCCCCTACCGCGTGATGCGCTGGTACGCACTGGCCTGGGTCGTGATCTTCACCGTGGCCGCCAACGTGCCCGAGCTCGGCACCCTGCGCGGGCAGATCTTCTTCAACGAGGCGGTGATCCTCCTCCTCCCCCTGGCCATGATCGCCGCCTACCGCTTGCCCGTGCGTGAGGCCCTGGCCCTGCGCCCGGTGCGGCCGGTGGTGTGGCTGGCCATCGCCGCCGCGGTGCCCTCCGGACATCTCGCCGCCCTCGGCGTCTTCCGCCTCACGAGCCTCGTGCTGCCCGTGTCGCCGGAGACGCTCGAGCAGTACGCGAAGATGATGATGTCGCCCGGCGTGCCGACGTGGGAGCTCTACGTGCTGGTGGCGGTGCTGCCGGGCGTCTGCGAGGAGCTCGCCTTCCGCGGCGTGCTCCTCTACGGCTTGTCCCGGCGCCTGCGGCCGGTGACGCTGGTGGTGGCCGTGTCCGCCGTCTTCGCCCTGTACCACGTGAGCCTGTTCCGTCTGGTTCCCACCGCCGCCCTGGGGGCAGTGCTCACCGTGTTCGCCCTCCTCACCGGCTCCGTCGTGCCGGGGATCGTGGCCCACATCGGGAACAACGCGCTCGCGCTCTGGGCCGGCCTCGCCGGGGTCCCTCTCTTGGAGCTGGATCCGTGGGTGTACGTCGCCGCCACGTTCGTGCTGGGCCTGTGCCTGTGGATCCTCTACCGGACGCGCACGCCGTATCCCGGCCTGCGGCACGGGCGCGCGGCATGACGGGCTGGCGTCCGGCGGTGATCGTGCTGGTGGTCGCGCTGCTCGGCGCCGCCGCCGTCGTCTCCGTACCCGAGTACTTCCTCGTGCAGGCGCCGGCCGCGCGCCAGCAATACCCGAAGTACCAGGGCGTGCGGCTCGTCCGTGACGACTTCGATCGCGGCAACTTCGCCGATCGCGGGATGTTCCTCCGCGAAGGCACGCGGCCCTACGTCGATCGCTACAGCGAGTACCCGCAGCTCGGGACGTATCTCTTCGCGCTCCCGTACCTGTTCGTCTCCACGTACGACGGCCACAAGGTCTTCTTCACGTTCCTGATGGCGGTGGCGCTCGGAGGCATCGCGGCGTCGATGACGCGGCTGTGCGTCCGCCTCGGCGTGTCGCCCTATCGCGTGCTGCTGCTGCTCCTGCCGGGGACGTTGTACTTCTCCCTCAATCGATTCGACGCGGCGCCCACCGCCCTGGTGATGGCGGCCCTGGCCCTGCTGCTCGGGGGGCGCGTGGCCGTGGCCCACGGCGTGCTCGCCGCCGCCTTTCTCACGAAGGCCTATCCTCTTCTTTATGTCCCCCTCTTTTCCCGTGTGGCCTGGGACGCCGGCGGCGGGAAGGGGCTGCTGCGCGCGTGGGCGGCCTTTGCCGGGACCATCGCGGTCTGCACGGCGCAGATCGCGGCGTGGGTGGGTTTCCGTCCGCTGCTCGGGCCGTACCTCTTCTTCGGCAACCGGCTCGACAACACGCAGAGCCTGTTCCATGTCGTCGCACAGGCGCTGCCCGCGGCGGGCGAGACGCCGGCCCGCGCCGTCTTCCGCGTGATGCAGGCCGGGCTCGGGCTCGCCGGCGCCGCCGCCTCTCGTCTCTCCGCCCACGACGTCGTGCGATGGATGGCGATCATGACCATCGCTTTCGTCGTCTTCACGCGCTTCCAGTCGCCGCAGTGGGTCCTGTGGATCACGCCGCCCGCGCTGCTGGCCGCCCGCGACCGGACGGAGCTGGGTCTGGTCGTCGCCCAGGACGTCTTGACGTACGCGTATTTCCCTCTCGCCTACGATCGTTTCGGCCCGGTGGCCCCGGCCCTGGCCTTCGTGGTG
>Ga0075429_100003004_pt1 | contig 14307 bp, 9 predicted proteins | sample RhiMetdeltSRZDD3_FD_75295 | JGI IMG/M metagenome (GOLD analysis project Ga0075429, IMG submission 75295) | Populus rhizosphere microbial communities from Tennessee, USA - Rhizosphere MetaG P. deltoides SRZDD3 | ecosystem: Host-associated > Plants > Roots > Rhizosphere > Soil | place: USA... | reverse complement strand
CGCGCTTCGTGCCGCTTCTCGAAATCAGTGAGCTCGGCGCGCGGCACCGGGGTCGGAGCAATGTTCCGGATCACGGCAATCCACTTGCCGTCGGGGCTGGGGAGGTCGCCGGGGCGATCGCTCCCTGAGCGCAGCGAATCCCGGCCTCCCTCCGTCACGACGACCGCCGTCAGCGAATCCGGGGTCTCGGCCCGAACCGTCCACTCCCTCCCGCGGGAGGAATAACGCAGGCTTCCGTCTTCCCGCCACCGCGGGTTGGTGGCGTTGGTGCCGGCCGGACTGATCTGCCGCGCCGCCGCCTCTCCGTCCGCCGGCACCAGCCACACCGCAACGCTGTCGTCATTGGTGACTTCGATTCTCCGGCTGACCGTGAAGGCCACCCACTTCCCGTCGGGCGACAGCAGCGGCGAGCCGATGCTCTGCACCCGATAGTAATCTTCGATGGTGAGTGGCCGCGACTGCCCCTGAGCCGGGGCGGCGGCCGCGACAATTCCGATCGCGACAACGATTCGAGTCATGCGGACCGATCCTTCTCCTCGACCGGAAGGCCGAGCTCGAGATACCGTTTCCATCCGCCCACCAGCGCCCGCGCCCCCGGCCATCCCGCCTTCCTGAGCTCTCGCGTCACCCGGACGCTTGTGTGCTCGGCCATTCAGGCGCAGTAGGCCACCAGCCACGCCTCCCTCGGGAGCGCAAGGCTCGCGGCATTCTCCGCCGGGGAGGCCGGCGAGAGCCGAATCGCTCCCTGGGCTCGGAGGGGAGAATCCTGGTACCCGCTGCTGGTGCGGACATCGAGGAGCACCACCGGCGCTTTCGCGGCGCGGAGGCGCTCCAGCTCTTCGAAAGTAATCAGCTCGGGGTGTCCGACGATCCCCGCGCCGGGGAGTCCATGAGACGCTGCGGCAGCGGCTTCTTCCGGCTCGGCCCGCGCTTTCAGCAGGTGTGTGGCCCAGGCCAGCATCGTCCCATGGCCCACGACCGAGAGCAGCACCACCAGCGCCGTCACCGGAAAGAGCCGCTCGGCGCCGGGGATGCCCGCGATGATCGGCAGCAGGACCAGCAGCAACGAGGAGAGCCCCCGTGGCCCGAACCAGACGATGAGCCGCCGCGCGATGGGCTCGAGCCCCCGTCGGGGCAGCAGGAGCGAAAGCACCAGCGGCCGCCCTAGCAGTGCCACGCCGGCCACCAGGAGGGTGGGGCCGTCGAGCACATCGAGGCCGGTCCAGATGAGCGAGGTGCCGAACGCGACGAAGCTCAGCAGCAGCAGCATCTCCGAGGTCGCCTCGCCGTAATCGCGGAAACAGTCGCACAGCTCGACGTCGGCCGAGGAGACTGTGAGTCCCGCGGCAAACGCGGCCATGAAGCCGCTGGCGTGAAAGAGCTCGGCCACCGCGTACGCGGTGAACGCGATGCCCAGGACATAGAGCGATTCGTAGTCCCGCCGCATCCCCATCCAGCCCCGCGCATAGACCAGGGCACGCACCGCGATCAGCGCCACCAGCACGCCGGCCAGGGGCCCGAGCAGGAAGACCGAGAGGCCGACCCGGCCGACGGAGCCGGCCTCCGCCGTTCCTCCGGCGTGGAGAAAGACCATACCGATCAGGACGATCGGAAGCACGACGACGTCGTTGAGGCCGCTCTCGATCCGGAGCGGAATCCGCGCGGCGGTCGGCACCTCTGGAAGCCGGAGCAGCCCGCGCATCATCACCGGATCGGTGGAGGCCAGCGCGGCGCCCAGGATCGCGGCGGCGGCGGGAGAGAGTCCCAGGAATTTCCAGGCGGCGACGGCGGTGATGGCGGCGGCCAGGAGGGTGCCGGGCCCGAGCACGATCCCGGCCACCCGGGCATGACTCCGGACTTGCTTCAGATTCACCCCGACGGCGTCGGTAAAGAGCACCAGGACGAGGGAGAGGATCGCGATCGCCATCAGCGCCGGGGAGCGCAGGTCGAAATCGATGAGCCCGAGCCCAAAGGGCCCGAGCGCGGCGCCCAAGCCCAGGAAGACTGCCACGGCGGGAACGCCCAGCCGCTCGATCAGCCCGGAGGCGAGGCCCGCCACCAGGACCAGTAGACCGATCAGAGCGATGAGGGCGGTGAAGCCTGCCGGATCGAAGCTGGTCATGCTAAACTCCCCACTGCCATTTTGACATTTTTCATTCACCTCAGGTCCCGTGGCTCCGAAGCGCGACTTTCTGGCGGTCTCCGATCTCAGCCGGGACGAGCTGACTTCTCTAATATCTACCGCCGGGGATCTTAAGCGGTCCGGGGGGGCGGAGCGTACACTCGCCGGAAAGAGCATCGGGCTTCTCTTTGCCAAGAGCTCGACTCGCACCCGGGTTTCTTTCGAAGTGGGCGCCTACCAGCTGGGCGCCCATGCGGCGTTCCTCTCCCTCCGCGACATCCAGCTGGGCCGGGGCGAGCCGATGCGCGATACCGCCCGGGTGCTGTCCCGGTATCTCGACGCCCTGGTGATCCGGACCCACGGCCACGACGAGGCGCTCGAGCTGGCGCGCTACGCCACCGTTCCCGTCATCAACGGCCTCACCAACTTCCTGCACCCCTGTCAGGTGCTCGCCGACTTGCTGACGGTTCAGGAAGCGATCGGCGGATGGGCAGGGAAGATCGTCGCGTGGGTCGGCGATGGGAACAACGTGGCGAATGCCTGGATCGATGCCGCGGGAGTCCTCGGCTTCGAGCTTCGGGTGGCGTGTCCCGAGGGATACGAGCCCGACCGCGGCCTGTTCGAGAAAAACCAGGCGCTGACCCGGCTCACGATCACCGAGGAGCCCGAGGAGGCGGTCGAAGGCGCCCATGTCGTCACCACCGACGTGTGGGCCTCGATGGGCCAGGAGGAGGATGCCGAGCGGCGCCGGGCGGCATTCCAGGGGTATACGGTCACCACCGGGCTGATGGAGCTCGCCGATCCGGCCGCCATCTTCCTCCACTGTCTCCCTGCCCATCGCGGTGAGGAGGTGGAGGAGGCGGTGCTCGAAGGTCCCCGGAGCCGGGTGTGGGATGAGGCGGAAAACCGGCTCCATGTGCAGAAGGCGCTGCTGCTGAAACTGGTGAGACGTGAGACGTGAGACGTGAGAGGGAAGGGCAGGTACCTCTCACCTCTCACATCTTACCTCTCACGAACATTTACTCCGAGGACGAGATGACCGAAGACCTGAAACGCACTCCGCTCGCGGAACACCACCGCGCCCTGGGCGGGAAGATGGTGCCCTTCGCCGGATGGGAGATGCCGGTGCAGTATCCCACCGGGATCATCGCGGAGCACCAGGCGGTGCGCAGCGGTGTCGGCATCTTCGATGTCTCGCACATGGGCGAGTTCGAGGTGACCGGTCCGGACCGCAACGCCTTCGTCAACCGGATCACCTGCAACGACGTGTCGGCGCTGGACTCGGGCGGGGTGCAGTACTCGGGGATCCTGACGCCGGAAGGCACGTTCGTGGACGATTGCACCGTCTATCGCTTCGACGACCGCCTGATGCTGGTGGTCAACGCGTCGAATCGCGCCAAGGCCTGGGAGCATATCGTGGACCAGAAGCAGGCGGGCGGCGCCAACATCCGGCTGCGCGACATCTCGGACGACACCGGTCTGCTGGCGGTGCAGGGACCCAAAGCCGAGGCGCTGCTGCAGCCGCTCTCGAGCATCGACCTGTCCGGCATCGGCTACTACAAGTGTGCGATGGGCCAGCTCGCCGGGATCGGGTGCTTCATCTCGCGCACCGGATATACCGGTGAGGACGGCTTCGAGATCTACTGCCGCTGGAAGGATACCGTCGCGCTCTGGGAGGCCTTCACCAAGGCGGGGGCGGTACCGATCGGACTCGGCGCCCGCGATTCGCTGCGGCTGGAGATGGGCTATGCGCTCTACGGCCAGGAGATCGACGACACCATCACGCCGCTCGAGGCCGGGTTAGGATGGATCGTCAAGCTCGACAAGGGCGCGCCCTTCATCGGGCTTCCCGCCCTCCGGGCCCAGAAGGAGCGCGGGGTGACCCGCAAGACCGTGGGCTTCAGGCTCCTGGGGCGCGGGATCGCGCGCCATGGCTATCCGGTCTGGCTGGACGGCAAGCAGGTGGACATCGTGCGCAGCGGCGGGCAATCTCCCTCGCTGGGCTATTCCATCGGCACCACGATGCTGCCGGCCGCCGCGGCGAAGATCGGGACTCAGTTCGAGGTGGAATGCCGCGGAGAGCGCATTCCCGCCGAAGACGTGAAAAAGCCGTTCTACACGAAAGGCAGTGTAAAAAAAGCGTGAACGGTGAACGGTCAACGGTGAACGGGACCAGCCTCCCATCCGGACGATGATTCGCCTCGCGATTCTCACCGTCTCGGACGCTGGGGCCCGGGGAGAGCGAGCGGACGCCTCGGGCGATCTCATCGCCAAGTGGGCGTCGGATCGGTGCGACCCGCTCACCGCCCGGGCGCTGGTGCCCGATGACACCGTGGAGATCGCACGGACACTGCTGGAGTGGGCCGACGGGGGAGCGACCGACCTGATCCTCACCACCGGCGGCACCGGGCTGACGCCGAGGGACATCACGCCGGAGGCGACGCGGGTGGTGCTGGAGCGGGAGGCGCCGGGGATTGCCGAGGCGCTCCGGCATAGCGTGTTGGGAAAGTTTCCCCGCGCCGCGCTCTCGCGCGGCGTCGCCGGCGTCCGGGGCCGCACCTTGATCATCAACCTGCCGGGAAGCCCGGGTGGAGTAGCGGACGGGCTCGCTGTGCTCTCGCAGTGGATCGAGCACGCGGTGGATCTGGTGCGGGGCGAGAGGACCGAGCATGTACCTCTCCCCTCTCACCTCTCACCTCTCACCGGCTCCTAGGATGGCGTCGGAAATTCTCATCACCATGGCGGACCTCGAAACCGCCGTGCCCCTCAACGCGGCGCTCGAGGCCGCGGGCTTCAGCACGGCGCTGGTCTCCCCGCTCGACGATGCCAACGCGGCGCTGCGGCGGGAGGATCCCGATCTCCTGATCCTGACCGGCGCGGTGCACGAAGCGGGGGCGCAGCAGCTCCTCCGGCTCGCGCGGGAGCAGGAGGTGTTCACCCTGGGCCTGCTGGAGCCCACCGATTCGGAGCGGGCCGAGCGCTCGTCCCGCATCCCCGCCACGGTGCTGCTTGTCAAACCGGTGCCGACCGACGAAGCGGTGGCGACGACCCGCCGGCTGGTGGATCGCCGGCGCCTGCAGCAGCGCACCGGCATCAGCGGCCAGAGTCCCTCGATCCACGAAGTGCTGGTCAAGATCGAGCAGATGGCGCCGGTCACCAGCACGGTGCTGTTGCAGGGAGAGTCGGGCACCGGGAAGGAGCTGGTCGCCAAGGCGCTGCACGATCTCTCGCCTCGCCGCGGCAAGGCGTTCGTCGCGGTCAACTGCGCCGCGTTGCCCGAAACCCTGCTCGAGTCGGAGCTCTTCGGTCACGAGAAGGGCGCCTTCACCGGCGCCGCCGAGCGGCGGCTGGGCCGCTTCGAACTGGCCGACCAGGGGACCATCTTCCTCGACGAGATCGGCGACGTTCCGCTCTCGGTCCAGGTCAAGCTGCTCCGGGTGCTGGAAAGCCGGACTTTTTTCCGGGTGGGCGGCGTCCAGCCGATCAAGGTGGATGTCCGCGTGATTGCCGCGACCAACAAGCCGCTGCGCGAGAGTGTCGGCCTCGGCGAATTCCGCGAGGATCTCTACTACCGGCTCTCGGTCCTCAACATCTACCTTCCGCCGCTCCGGGAGCGCCGGGAAGACATTCCGCTGCTGGTGCGGCGGTTCATCCGGGAGTTCGCCAAAACCCACGACCGGCCGTTCCGCGGCATCACCGCGGAGGCGATGCAACGCCTGGTCGAGGCGCCGTGGCCCGGCAATGTGCGGCAGCTCCGCAACCTGATCGAGTCGATGGTGGTGCTCGCGCCGGGCACTGAAATTCGCGCCTCTGACATCCCCGGCGACATCCTCGAGGGAGCCCCGACGGTCCTCCCGGTCCTGGCCGGGGGACTGCAGGGCCGGGCCACCGGACATGAGCTGGAATTCATCTTGAGGGGTCTGATGGATCTCAGGCTCCAGGTGGAAGAGCTCCGGCGCCGGATGGACGACCGGCAGAATAGAGTACAGGTCATCGAGGTTCCCGAAAGCGCCCTTACCCCCATCTCCATTGAGCCGGACTCTCCAGTGTCCCCTCCTGATGTCGTTTACCGGCATGGCATGACTATGGCGGACGTAGAACGGGCCACCATCATGGCCGCCCTCCGTGAGTGTCAAGGAAATAGACGGCAGGCGGCTGCAAGACTTGGCATCGGGGAACGGACTCTGTACCGGAAAATCAAAGAGTTCAACCTCGTGTAACTTTATGTAGTGCCATTACTTGAGCCACAGGAACGCTTGACAATGTCCTACCCCATCGTAATCTTGGGGCTCACCCCCCAGGCTGGCCGAAGGCCTGCCGAGTGAATTTTGTCATTGACGGCGACGCATGCGTCGCCTGCATGGCCTGCGTTCGGGTTTGTCCGACCGATGCAATTGCTGTCGCGCCCGATGCGTCGGCGGTGCACGTGCTCGACGAGCTGTGCATTCGCTGCGGGCTCTGTGTCCCGGAATGCCCCCACGACGCAGTCCGGGTATCGGGCGAATTGGGCCGCGCCGTGGCGATTGCCGCCGAGGGCACTGGGGTACTGATCCTCGGCACCGAATCGGTCGCGCATTTCTATCCGGTGACGCCGGAGCAGGTGGTCAACGCGTGTTATGCAGCCGGATTCCGGGTGGTGTCCCGCGGGGTCATCGGGGATGAGCTGGTCGCGGCGGAATATCTCAGGCTCTGGCGAACCGAAACGCCGGGCACGCTGATCCGCTCCAGCGATCCGGTGGTGGTCGATGCGGTGCGCACCGGGTATCCCGAGCTGGTGCCGTTCCTCGCGAAGGTCGCAACCCCGCCGGTGGCGGAAGCGCGCTACCTGCGCTCGCTCTATGGCGACGGGGTCAAGGTGGTGCACGCGGGACTGGCGGCGTCGCGCGGGGCGCCGGAGATCGACGCCTGGGTCACCTTTTCCGACCTGGACGAGCTGCTTCGTTTGCGCGGGGTGACCGCGGCGGCGCAACCGACGGTGTACACCCGGTTGCCGCAGGAGCGGCGGCGGCATATCAGCGCGGCGGGTGGGCTTCCGCTGTCGCTGCTGGAGGAGCTGCGGCAGACCAACCGTCGCTTCCAGAAGATCCGAAGCCTGAGCGCTTTGCCCGGGCTGGCCCGCGCGGTGGTGGTGGACAAGCTCGATCTGGGTTTCGTGGACATTCTGTCGTCGGAGGGGGCGCTCGATCACCCCCTGTCGGGGCCGCGTGATGAGCTGTACTGGCGCCGCTCGGTGGTGCAGTCCACCGAGCCGCCGAGGAGCCTGTCGCCGATTACTCAAGCGGGCGTAACTGCAAGCGTCAGCGCGGTGTTCGATCTCAAGCCGCGTCAGCCGGCCGCGGATGCGGCGGCGGTCCAACAGGTGTTGAAGGCGATCGGGCTGGGACCGAACGGCCGGCCGTGGGATTGCGGGGCGTGCGGCTACGAAACCTGCCGGATGTTTGCAGAGGCGGCTGCACTGGGGCGCGCATCGCTCAAACAGTGCACTCCGTACCAGGAGCGCCGGGCCGAGGAGAGCCAGCGGGAGGCGGCTACGGACCTCCTGACGGGGCTGGCGACGTTCCGGGTGTTGCGGGACCGGCTGGGACAGGAAGTCGAGCGCAGCAAGCGCAGCGGGGAGCGCTTTACGGTGTTGTTTCTCGACCTGGATCGGTTAAAGGAAATCAACGACCGATACGGGCACGAAGCTGGCAATGATGTTTTGAGAGCGGTGGCCTCGGAGATCCGGTCCGCGGTGCGCGCCTCGGACTTGGCGGCGCGATACGGCGGTGATGAATTCGTGGTAATCTTGAATCGCACACAGCAGGACGGGGCCGAGCGGGTAGCGGAAGCGCTCCGTCAGGGCATCGAAGGGGTCGGGCGCCGGCTGGGATATCCGCTGGGGGCCGTGACGGTGAGTGTGGGAATCGCGGAGTTCGATCCGTCGGTGCCGATGGGCGGCGATCTCCTGGTCAACGCCGATCGCGCGCTCTACCGGGCCAAGGCGGCAGGCCGGAACACCGTGGCGTGAGCGACAGGAACAACTTCGGACGACTGGAGTGCTCGTGAGCGGACCAGGCGCAGCCCGACCCACCGATCCTTCGACCGGCCGTCCGCCGGCGTCGGCGGATACCATGCCGGATCCCTGGGGGGTCCGGCGGGCGGAGAATCTGCTGACCTCCCTGGAGGGGGTGTTGTCGGCGCGGGTGGTGACGACGCCGCTCGGCGAGGTGAGCGAGGTCCACGTCCTGGCGCAGGCGGGGCTGCAGCCGAAGCAGCTGGTGCGGAACATCGAATCGGCGCTGCTGGCGCACCTCGGGCTCCGGGTGGATCACCGCAAGATCAGCATCGCCCAGACGGCGGACATGAAGCCGCTGGAGACGCTGGACCGTCAGGCAGTCCGGCAGCGCTCGATGCAGCGGACGGTGCTCTTCGAGAACCTGGCGATGCAGCCGTCGAGCAAGCCGCAGCGGCTGGTGGTGCAGGTCACGCTCTCCTGCGACGGCAGAACCGAGAGCGGAGACGAAGAGGCCGCCGACACGCCGCGCGGACGAGTCGAGGCGGTGGGGCGGGCGACGGTGGCGGTGCTGGACCGGCTGCTCTCCAAGGGGGCGATGAGTCTCGAGGGAGCGCGGGTGATCCAGGCGCTGGACCGGAACGTGGTGTTCGTGGCAATTCAGGCGGCGAGCGGCCGGGACACGGTGCTGCTCACGGGGACGGCGGAGGTAAAGGAGAGCGCCGAGCGGGCCGCGGTGTTTGCGGTGCTCGACGCGACGAACCGATGGACGGAGCTCCGGCGGCCGGCCTAACGGACCGGCGGTTGGAGAGGTACAATAGCTGGTTGAAAAGGTGAACCACGCAGGACCCCAGGAAAGGAACGGACTAAAGGGAGGGGACCCCAGTCTTCGCGGCAGGGCGAGCGGAGTCGAGCGGGCACAATTGAGCGGAGCGTCTGGTAGGCTATAGCGAGGCCGACCACTTCCCGCAACCTCAGAGTAACCCAGAGGGAGGTGACGCTCATGATCAGCTGGCTCGCAGCTGCGGCTTTCGGCGTAAGCAGACTCATTACTGGTTTGTTTTTCGCTGAAGGCGCTGACTGGAAATAGTTAGGTAAGACTGGAGTCCCTGACCCTTTAATCGCCCAAATGACGCATCGCATAGGTAAGATCGAGACTTACGTCGGCACTATCGCAGTGCTTGCCTGCTGTGCGATGGCGTTGGCTCTGCTAGATCATCCGGCATTTCCCGGCATCTGGCCTTGTCTCGTGTTGCTTGTCGTCGCTTTCTTGCTTCAGATCTCAGCGACATTGGTACGTGGCGGAGATGCGGAAGGCTCGCTCTCGTTTATCGTCCACCTCGCAGCCGGCATTCTTTTCGGCGCCTTCTGGGGAGGGGCTGTTACAGCAGTCTCTACTGCGCTCAGTCAGGTCGTAGTTCGCAAAGAACCCCTGAAGGCGTTGTTCAATGTCTCCCAGCGAACCCTCAGTCTAGTTTGCGCGATCCTCGTCTATCAGCTTTTGGGAGGTTCTCTACCGCCCGCGTTCCTACTGCCAGGAGCTGTTTGGACCGCACAGTCAGTAATTACTCAGATGCTGGCATTCTATGCCGCCGCCCTGGTTTACTTCGCATTCAATTCGGTCCTGGTAAGCGCCGCGGTAGCCATTAGCACTGGTAAGAATTTCGGTCGTGTTTGGGCGACTGGCTTTTCTTGGGTATTGGGCTACGACATCGGTGCGAGCACGCTTGCTCTTGTTGTCTCCTGGGTCTTCTTGAAGTTTGACGGTCCGGACGGGTTCTCAAAGCTTGCCTTCTTGGCGATTTTTGCGCCCCTGATCGCAGCAAAACATGTGTATGCAAAGCTGAATACACTCCAAAGTCTGTATGATGAGCTTGACGGGGCATACGAAAAACTCGAGTTAAACGTGCGCGAGCAGCTCGAGATGATGGTTAAGTCAATCGAAGCGAGAGATCCATATACCTCCGGCCATTCACGTCGAGTTGCCGCTCTCTCGAGGGCGATTGCATCAGATCTTGGCCTAGAAGCCAAACTGGTTGACGAAATCGAAAATGCGGCTTTGCTCCATGACGTAGGAAAGATCCACGCAGAATTCGCCCCACTCCTTTCCAAGGAAGGCCGGCTAACCGAGGAGGAGTGGGAAATCATGAAGACCCACGCGACGAAAAGCGCGGAGCTTGTCGCTCTTTTCGCGCGATTCCAAGGCAATGTCTTGGACAGTGTCCGTTGGCACCACGAACGTTGGGATGGGAAGGGTTATCCGGACGGAGTCTCGGGAGACGCAATTCCGTTGGGTGCCCGAATTATCATGATTTCAGATACTATTGATGCGATGAGTACTGATCGACCCTATCGAAAGGCGCTCTCTTTCGAGAAGGTTGTATCGGAGTTGATCAAGTACCGCGGGATTCAATTCGATCCCAGCCTCGTAGACGCGACTGTAAACTCGGTGACTGTGCGAAGGATGGTTTCGGACAAGGACTTCCTTGCGGAGCAAACCGTCTCCATCAAGCCCGGCCCAAAGATCAGTACCCGTCCGGCATTGCGCTCTCAGAGTAGCTTCTGGGAAGGACTGCGGTCTTCAGGTGGGCAGCAACCCTAGTCTGTCGAGTTCAACAGAGCATTGAACCGGGAGCGCAGCCAAAGCCGCCCTTGTTTGATCCTCAATATTGATAATAGCGATTGGGATTCTTGATCCCACCAGCCGAATTGAGCAAAGCACCTCAGCACGATCCTTCGCGTCAAGGCTTGGGAGCAATCGATAGGGTTTCTCGAGCTCTTGCAAGGCCTCTTCTGGCTTATTCTGGCTGAGAAGCAGGAGGGTCCCCCAACGTGCCGAAATCCCCGCGAATTCAATTGATAAGGCCTCTCTGGAGATGTTCCTCGCTCGCATGACGGATTGAAGAGCCGCTTTCTTGCGCCCAATGAACCAATTCACATCTGCAAGATAGAATTCGATACACTGCGATACCCATGCGCGGCGCGCGGCTCTGGCTTCTTGGATCAACCACTCCATCGCCTCGTTCACCGAGCTTCGCGAGTTGAGGGCAATTCCGGCAAAGGCACATTGAGCAGCAGCTCCTGCGCGTTCGTAACTCCCTGGAGGCAGATGCTTGCTGGCGGAATGAGCTAGAAGGGCCCACTGGCGATGCTCCTCAGGCGTACCAACCCGCGATAGGCAAACAGTACGATTGTGTGCGGCTTGGGACATGCCATGCGTGTTATCAAGTCGAGACGCTGCGGAAAACGCCAGCGCGAGGGGGGCCAACCCTTCAGCATATCGGCCCTGCGCGCAAGCAATCGCCCCGAAACCATTCTGAATTCTCACAAAAGTGGAATCCGTAGCCCCCTCCTCCTCAAGCAAGCGCGCCGCGGCGCGCGCTTCTCTTAAACCAGTATCCACACTTCGCATTTGATAAGAAGTGTGTGCCTGAGCAAGAAGAACCCTGCTGCGGTCCCAATTGTCGAAGTCCTCCAGATGTAGTCCTCGTATCGTCGTCCAAGTTTCTTCCATAATCCGCGAGTTCCGTAGCTCGGATGATATTCCGGAGGCGACAAGAGAGGCGCGAGCACGGACTCGGGATGTCGCTCCGTTGCGAACCTTAAGCAAGAGCGATTCGGCGATGTGTTCTAATTGTGCACTATCGTACGCATCAAGTCGGCGAAGACTCTCGACCTGAAGGATTTCTGCAAGTTGAAGTGACGGTGACTCGATTTGTTCTTCATCCAGGCTTCTCAAGTACACCAACGCTTCCTTCCACTGCGCCATCTCCTGATATGTCTCAGCCAGCAAGAGTGCCGCTTCGTTCCGGGCCCGTCCCTTGAGCTGCCCCAGCGCCGAGGATAGCGCACGGGCCGCCTCATCCGGCGCGCCGTGCATAATGGCCGCGCGCGCTCCGGTCATCAGAAACGGAGTGGCGTCCTCGGATCGGCGGGCTCGGATGCAATGCCACGCTACCTCCAAGCCGGGAATGCTTTCACCCGCGGCCGTTCTCGCAAGCAAATCCTCCGCGACCGCCTCGTGGAGCCGCTTCCTCACTGCTGCCGGAATCTTCAGGTACAACCGCGCCCGAATCAGCTCGTTGGTGAATTCCAGCCCGGACCCCGCATCGCGCAGCACCCGCCGATCCAGCAGCTCCGTCATCCCGGCTGCCGCCTGCGCCGGCGTGAGATTCAGGAGCCTGAAACTGCTCGCATCATTCAGTCGCGGGCCCAGGATCGTCGCCAATTGCAAAATGGTCCGGGTGCGCGGAGGCAATGCCGGAAGCAGTCGCTCCAGCACGCGGTCGAACCCTGCCGCCTCCAGCGCGGCCGCCGGAACCTCGGACCGCATCGCCGGGATCGAGACCGCGATCGCGGCATCCCCATGCGTCGCCCAGTCGCTGGTCAGCATCTCGATGGCCATCGGGTTGCCGCCGGCAGCGCTCAGAATGGCCCGGCGCTCGGGAAGCTGCGGCGTCTTCCCGGCGCGCGCGGCGATCGCCCTGAGCAACGCGTCGCTGTCGGTCTCCGAAAGCGGCTTCAGATCCAGCCGGATCATCGGCAGGTACGAGATGCCGTTCCGGATGCGGGCCGATTGCTGCGGCTCGTCGGGCTCGGCGGGACGGCCGGTCAGCACAACCATCAGGCGCTTGTTGGCCATCCGCCGCAACAACATGTGGAGGACGCTCAAGCTCGCCTCGTCCGAGCGGGGGTAATCGTCCACGATCAGCACCAGCGGCTGGTCCTCCATAATTGCATCAAAGAGCGCGAAGGTCCCTTCCGCGAAATGCAGACGCGCCGCCTCACCCTCGGTCCGCCGGGGATGGGGCAGGGTAGTGAATCGCTCCCTCACCCTCGGCACCACCCTGGCGATCTCAGCCAGCGAGGTGGGGTCCGTCGCCACGGCTCCCGGCCGGTCGAGCAGATTGGTCACCATCGCGCCGATCATCCCGAACGCAATCCGCTGCTCCAGCTCGAAGCACTGCACCCGGGCGACGGCCGCTCCCTCCAGCGCCGCGGCCGAGGCGAATCGCAGCGCCAGTGTGGACTTGCCGACACCAGTGTCGCCGGTGATGAGCACGTGGCGGGTATTGAGCTGGGTAGTCGACTCCCAGGCGCCAAACAGGACCTGATACTCCTCCGATCGCCCCACGAAACAGCGATCGGCCCAGTGCTCGGTCTGCACCGGGGGCTTCACGGGATCCTGGGGACGCTCCACCCCGCGGCGGCGCAGCCGCGCCGCGATTCCCTCGAGAAGCTCTGACGGCATCGCACCGAGCTCGGAGCGCAGCTGCTCCTTCCATTCCCCGAAAACCCGAAGCGCGGCGAGACGATCGCCCTGAAGGGCGAAGGCCTCCATCTTTGCCCGGATGCCTTCCTCCGCCAGCGGATCCAGACTCAACAGCCGCTCGGCCAACCGCATCACGGCGCTCAGGTCCCCCGATCGCCGGGCCTGGTCGATCATGCCGAGGAGCCCGCCCTGGATGGAGGGGAGCAGCTGGGCCTGCTGGCGATCGCGCCAGTCCTGAAAGGCGGGCGCATCGGCGATCTCGAACTCCTGGAGGAACCCCGCGACGTCCAGCGGTGGAGTACCCACTCCGGCACCGACATTCCCGGAATGGAGCCGGTCGAGGTCGGTGGTAACCGCCCCCGGCAACACCTTGACCTGAAGCGTCGAGCTGCGGATTGCCTCCGGACCCAGGACCGACCGGAGAACCGTCAACGCCATCGAGAGCGAGTGGCGACCGTTTGCTACCGGCACACCGCTCCAGAGCAGGTCGACCAGCTTCTCTCTCCGGTGGTACGACCGCCCATCGACCGCGAAGTACACCAGCAGCGCCAGATGCTTTCTCACCTTGAGCCGCACCACCCGGCCGTCCGGGGTCCGGAGCTCAGGGTATCCCATCGTTTTGAGGTAGCATCGAGCGTCCATCGGAGACGACTCCCGATCAGGTCCATCGCCGGTTGCGCGTGAGAAGAGTCTACGGCGCGCCGGAAGGCCCCCCAAGCCGGGGGGTGATGGACGAGGAGAATCGTTTGAGACCTGGCTCGGGGTAAAGAGGATCTAACTGATTCAGGATCAGCGCGTTGACCGCTCGGAACGCGGGTGGCAGAAAAGCCGAGAAGTTCTCCTCAGCTCATGACAGAGCAAGCACGGCCCGGAATATCCGGGTGGCCCGGTCCATTTCGTCCATGCTCCCGATCGAGATCC
>Ga0075429_100003003_pt1 | contig 14311 bp, 15 predicted proteins | sample RhiMetdeltSRZDD3_FD_75295 | JGI IMG/M metagenome (GOLD analysis project Ga0075429, IMG submission 75295) | Populus rhizosphere microbial communities from Tennessee, USA - Rhizosphere MetaG P. deltoides SRZDD3 | ecosystem: Host-associated > Plants > Roots > Rhizosphere > Soil | place: USA... | reverse complement strand
ACGCGGTGCTGCAGCCGTCGCGCAGCGCCTCGGCGCCGGCATAGGCATCGAGCAGCTCTCTCTGGCCGGCTGCGCGCAGCAGCGACTGGTGCGCGTGCTGTCCGTGGATATCGACCAGCCATTCGCCGGCCTCGCGCAGCTGCGCGAGCGTCGCCGCGCGCCCGTTGATGAACGAGCGCGAGCGTCCCTCGCGGTCGATCGCGCGGCGCAGGATCACGGCCCCATCGTCGCCCTCCAGGCCCTGCTCGGCGAGCCACGCAGCAAGCGGCCCGTTCGCGCCGATCTCGAATTCCGCGGAAAGCTCGGCGCGCTCTGCGCCTTCGCGCACGACCGCAGAGACGCTGCGGCCGCCGACCAGCAGCTCGATCGCATCGACGAGGATCGATTTGCCCGCGCCGGTCTCGCCGCTCAGCACGCTGAAGCCTGCGCCGGTCTCCAGGTCGATGCGCTCTGCGATCACGAAATCGCGGATGGCGAGAGCGCGCAGCATCAGTCTTCCGTCCGCGCCTCCACCGTCTCGCTCCAGCGCATCTTCTCGCGCAGCATCATGAAATAGCTGTAGCCGGGCGGATGCACGAAACGGATCGCGTCCGCGGAGCGGCGCAGCACCAGCCGGTCGCCCTGCTGCAGATCGGTGAGCGCGAAGCCGTCGAAGTGCGCGCGCGCATCGAGCGCGTTCAGCAGCACGATCTCGATCACGCACTTTTCGCTGACGCTCACCGGACGCGCCGAAAGCACGTGCGGGTTGAGCGGCACCAGCGCGAACGCCGCCACCGCAGGATGCAGGATCGGCCCCTGCGCAGACAGCGCGTAGGCGGTCGAGCCGGTCGGCGTCGCGACAATCATTCCGTCGGCGCGCAGGCGGTAGACGTATTCGCCGTCGATCCGCACCTCGAATTCGATCAGTCGTCCCTGCGAGCCCTTGCCGACCACCGCCTCGTTGAGGCTCAGCGTGCGCAGCACCGGCGTTTCGGCACGCGTATCGGGATTGCGGCGCAGGATCTCCGCGTCCATCAGCGTGCGCTCCTCGATCGAATGGCGCCCGTCGAGGATCGCGCCGACCGATTCGCGCATGTCGGCGAGCGCGATGTCGGTCATGAAGCCGAGCCGTCCCTGGTTGATGCCCGCAAGCGGCGTCCGGTGCCGCGCAAGGTTGCGTGCCGCGGCGAGCATCGTGCCGTCTCCGCCGACGACGATCGCGAGGTCCGCGGTGCGGCCGATCTCGGCGAAGTCCGCGCTCGTGCCGCCGTCGCCGACGCTCTGCGCGGTCTCGCGCTCGACCAGCACCTCGCAGCCCCGGCTCTGCAGGAATTCGCGCAACGCCTTGAGCGACGAAGCGATCTCGGTCGTCCGCTTGCCGATCAGGGCGACGCGACGGAATGCCGGCTGCATCGGCGCATTGTAGCCGCGTGTAGAATGCAACGCATGCTCGACAAGCGCGCGCAAATGCTGCTCAAGACACTGATTGAGCGCTACATTGAGGACGGCGAACCGGTCGGCTCGCGGACGCTGTCGCGCTACTCCAACCTCGATCTTTCGCCGGCAACGATCCGCAACGTGATGTCGGATCTCGAGGAGATGGGCTTCATCGCGAGCCCGCACACGTCGGCCGGCCGCATTCCGACGCCGCAGGGATATCGATTCTTCGTCGACACGCTGCTGGTGGTGAAGGAGCTTGCGTCCCGCGAGCTGCATCACCTGGAAGACCAGCTCCACCCCGACAACCCGCAGCGGGTGATTCACGCCGCTTCGCAGCTGCTCTCGGAGCTGTCGCGCTTTGCCGGGATCGTCATGACGCCGCGCCGGCGCGAGCCGACCTTTCGCCAGATCGAGTTCCTGCGCCTGTCCGAAAAGCGGGTGCTGCTGATCGTCGTCACGCCGCAGGGCGACGTGCAGAACCGCATCCTCGTCACCGAGCGGGATTTCAGCCCGGCCGAGCTGGTCTCCGCCGCCAATTACATCAACCAGCACTACTCGGGGCAGAGCTTCGAGGACGTGCGCAAGAGCCTGAACCAGGAGCTGCGCGAGCTGCGCCAGGACATGATCCAGCTGATGACTTCGGCGGTCGAGGCCGGCAACCAGGCGGTGTCCGAAGGCAGCGAGCCTTACGTGATCACGGGCGAGCGCAACCTGCTGTCGGTGCGCGACCTGTCGCAGGACCTGTCGCGGCTGCGCCAGCTGTTCGAGCTGTTCGAGCAGAAGACGCGGCTCGCGCAGATCCTCGACCTGTCGCTGCGCGGAGAAGGCGTGCAGGTGTTCATCGGCGGCGAATCCGGCGTGTCGGCGCCCGACGAGGTCAGCGTGGTGACTGCGCCGTACTCGGTGAACGGAACGGTCGTCGGCACGGTGGGCGTGATCGGCCCGACGCGCATGGCGTACGACCGCGTCGTGCCGATCGTCGACGTCACCGCGAAGCTTCTTTCCAGCGCGCTGTCCAAGCAGTAAGTGGCCGGCGGCGTACTGCTGGTCAATCTCGGCACGCCTGCTGCGCCCACGACGCAGGCAGTGCGAAGCTACCTGGCCGAGTTCCTGTCCGATCCGCGAGTCGTCGAGCTGCCGCGAGTCGTCTGGCTGCCGATCCTGCACGGCATCGTGCTTCGCCGGCGGCCAAAACGCTCGGCGGCGAAATATGCGTTGATCTGGACGCTGGAAGGCTCGCCGCTCGCAGTGCATACGGCGCGCCAGGCGGAGTTGCTGCGCGCGGCGCTGCCAGCGATGCAGGTCGAGCACGCGATGCGATACGGCGACCCGTCGATCGCCGCCGCGCTCAAGAAACTTCCTGCGAATCCACTGGTGCTGCCGCTCTATCCGCAGTACTCGCGCGCCACGACCGAAAGCGTGCGCGACGTGCTGCCGGCCGGGACGCGGATGATCGAAAGCTTCCACGACGATCCGGGATACATCGGCGCGCTCGCCGAATCGGTGCGGCGGCACTGGGAATCGCACGGGCGCGGCGAACGGCTCATCATGAGCTTCCATGGACTACCGAAAAGATCCGTGGATCGTGGCGATCCGTACGAGAAGCAGTGCCGCGAGACCGCGCGCCTCTTAGCTGCAGCGCTCGGCCTGCCCGATGCGCAATGGAAGCTCACGTTCCAGTCGCGCTTCGGCGCGGCCAAGTGGCTCGAGCCGTATACCCTCCCGACGCTCGTCGAGCTTGCGAAGAGCGGCCTCAGGAAGGTCGACGTTGTCTGCCCTGGATTCGTATCCGATTGCCTGGAGACGCTCGAAGAGATCGGCATCGAGGGGCGGCGCGCGTTTCTCGCCGCCGGCGGCGCGCAATTCTCGTTGATTCCCTGCCTCAATGAATCGAGCGAGTGGATCGACGCGATGACGAAAATCGCACGGAAAGGACCAGCAGAAACCCGCTGACGGCGCTAAGCCTGAACTTGCAATCCGGTTCGGCGGGTGATCTCGGCGAGGATCTCTTCGCGCCCCTCGAACGACCCGAGGGCGATGCGCGGCGCGCCATTCGGCTTGCTCTTCAGAGTGTAGCTGATCGGCCCAGTCGCGGCTTCCTCGACGCCCTGTGTCCCGACAACGTGCAGCGACGAGATGTCGTTCCAGGGAACCCGCCGCGTGCCGAACCATCGGATCACGAGGTGCTCGTCGGTGATCGTGATCCGCGCCTGCGTGCCCAGCCAGAACAACAGGATCGCGAACGGGATGAGCACGACGAACAGGACGCAGATCACGCCCATCACGATGCAGAAATTTCGAAACCCGCTGCGTGGTTTGTAGGTCTTTTCCATCGCGGCGCGAGCTTAACACTACTCGCGAATGCGATAGCCTGCGTCACGCCGCAGGCGTCCTACTTCTTGCCGCAGGCCATCTTCCAGAGCGTTTCGGCAACCGTGCCCGCGTTGATCGGACGCCAGGCGGTCGGCTGCGAGCCCGTATGGACCACGGTGCCGTTGCCCTTCGCCGCGGAATGAAGCGTCGATTGCAGCGTGCGCCGCTGGGGGTCCTTGCAGTCGTATTCGTGTTGCAGCTTCGCCGACTGGAAGGTCTTGCCGGAAAACGTCCGGGGACCGCCTTTGTAGTCCTCCATGATCCACACTTTCACGGTATGCCCTGACCTGCTGAGGGTTGCGCGATCGATATAGATGTCGGCTCCGCCTTCGGTGTTTCCAAGCACGGACCACGCTGCAGCGACGCCGCCGCTCGCCGTAGCGAGCAACCAAAACGCGAGCCATTGAATCTTCATCGTTCCGCCATTGTGCCTAGACCCGGGGGGCATCGTCGGCTTTCCATTTGAATCAAAGGCTTCCGTGCCTACTGGAACCGCTGTGCATACGTTGCGCCGCCCTTGAAGCGCCGCGCTTCGTCCCCATATCGATTTGGTTTCACGCTCCCGCGACCCATGTCCGAACCCACCTCACCGCCGGAAAACGACGATCGCGCAGCGCCGGACGCGCGGCCCGCCGCGGACGAGGGCAAGTCCCTCGACCAACTGCTTGCGGAGTCCCAGGCCAAGATCGAAGAGCAGCGCAATGCGTGGCTGCGCGCGCTCGCCGATGCCGAGAACGCCCGCAAGCGTGCGCAAGCCGACATCGCGCAGGCGCGCAGGTTCGCGGTCGAGCGGATCGTTGAAGACCTGCTGCCGGTAGCAGACAGCCTGGAGGCCGCCCTCGCCGCCCCGGGGGAGGACGACGCACTGCGCAGCGGGGTCGAACTCACGCTGAAGCTGCTGCGAAACGCATTGGACCGGGCCGGCGTCTCGGTAGTCGCGCCTTCCGCCGGCGAGCGATTCGACCCCCACCGGCACCAGGCGATGGCCGCGGTCGAGTCCGACGCCGAGCCGAACACGGTGGTGAGCGTGATGCAGAAAGGCTACCTGCTGCACGACCGGGTGGTCCGCGCTGCGCTGGTCACCGTAGCCAAGGCCGGACCGGCCAACGACCCTTCGCGGGCTTGAAATGGGGCACCTGAAACCCCATTTCCCACCAGAGACTTAGAACGAGGAACGAAACCATGTCAAAAATCATCGGCATCGATCTCGGCACGACCAATTCGTGCGTCGCGATCATGGAGGGCGGCAAGCCCAAGGTCATCGAGAATTCGGAAGGGTCGCGCACCACGCCTTCGGTCGTCGCGTACACCGACGAAGGCGACATCCTCGCCGGCGCGCCCGCCAAGCGGCAGGCGGTGACGAACGCGAAGCACACGTTTTATGCGGTGAAGCGGCTGATCGGGCGCAAGTTCGAGGAAAAGGAAGTGCAGAAGGACATCAGCCTGATGCCCTACAAGATCGTGCGCGCCGACAACGGCGATGCGTGGGTAGAGGAACGCGACAAGAAAATCGCGCCGCAGCAGATCTCGGCAGAGGTGCTGCGCAAGATGAAGAAGACCGCCGAGGACTATCTCGGCGAGGAAGTCACCGAGGCGGTCATCACGGTGCCCGCGTACTTCAACGACTCGCAGCGCCAGGCGACCAAGGACGCCGGGCGGATCGCGGGCCTCGAAGTCAAGCGCATCATCAACGAGCCGACCGCGGCGGCGCTCGCGTTCGGCATGGACAAGCAGGAGAAACGCGACCGCAAGATCGCGGTGTTCGACCTCGGCGGCGGCACGTTCGACATCTCGATCATCGAGATTGCCGATGTCGAGGGCGAGAAGCAGTTCGAAGTGCTTTCCACCAATGGCGACACGTTCCTCGGCGGCGAGGATTTCGACCAGCGGCTGATCGACTACATCGTCGAAGAGTTCCGCAAGACGAGCGGCGTCGATCTGTCGAAGGACGCAATCGCGCTGCAGCGCGTCAAGTCCGCGGCGGAGCGCACCAAGATCGAGCTCTCGTCCGGCCAGCAGACCGAGATCAACGAGCCGTACATCGCGATGTCGTCGGGCGCGCCCCAGCACCTGACGATGAAGATCACGCGCGCCAAGTTCGAGTCGCTGGTCGACGACCTGATCGAGAAGACGATCGAGCCGTGCCGCATCGCGATCAAGGACGCAGGGGTCAAGGTGGCCGACATCCAGGACGTGATCCTGGTCGGCGGCATGACGCGCATGCCGAAAGTGCAGGAGAAGGTGCGCGAATTCTTCGGCAAGGAGCCGCGCAAGGACGTCAATCCCGACGAGGCGGTGGCAGTCGGCGCCGCGATCCAGGCCGGGGTGCTGAAGGGCGACGTCAAAGACGTGCTGCTGCTCGACGTCACTCCGCTTTCGCTCGGCATCGAGACGCTCGGCGGCGTGATGACGAAGGTGATCCAGAAGAACACCACGATCCCGACCAAGGCGAACCAGGTGTTCTCGACCGCGGACGACAACCAGACCGCGGTGACCATCCACGTGCTGCAGGGCGAGCGCGACATCGCCGGAGGCAACAAGTCGCTCGGGCAGTTCAACCTGACCGACATTGCGCCTGCGCCGCGCGGCATGCCGCAGATCGAGGTCACGTTCGATATCGACGCGAACGGGATCCTGCACGTGACCGCCAAGGACAAGGCGACCGGCAAGGAAGCCAAGATCAAGATCCAGGCCGGCTCGGGTCTGACCGAGGAAGAGATCAAGCGCATGGTGAAGGACGCCGAAGCGCATGCCGAGGATGACCGCAAGACGCTGGAGCTCGTCAACGCGCGCAACCAATGCGAGGCGCTGGTGCACTCGGTGCGCAAGTCGCTGAAGGAGCACGGCGACAAGCTCGAGGCGGCGGAAAAGGAGAAGATAGAGTCCGCGCTGAAGGCTGCGGAAGGCGTCCTCAAGTCCGAGGACAAGGACAAGATCGAGGCGCAATCGCAGGCGCTCGCGCAGGCCGCGCAGAAGCTCGGCGAGAAGATCTACGCCGATTCGCAGGCCCAGCAGCAGGCGGGAGCCGGAGCGGCGCAGCAGCAGCAGGCGGGGGGCGAGGCGAAGAAAGACGACGGCGACGTCGTCGACGCCGAGTTCACCGAGGTGAAGGACAAGAAAGACGGAACCGGACGCTAGCGCGCCGGTTCCGTCTGGCCGGGATCGAGCGGACGAGAGGCGCCGCTCTTCCCGGCCGTTTTGCGTAGGCGCATAAAGGGCACATGGCGAAGCGCGACTACTACGAAGTGCTCGGCGTAAACCGGGACGCGTCCGACAACGACGTCAAGAAGGCGTACCGCAAGCTCGCCATGAAGTGGCATCCGGATCGCAATCCGGACAATCCAAAGGCGGAGGAGCACTTCAAGGAGGCGAAGCTCGCCTACGAGATCCTCTCCGATTCGAAGCGGCGCACGGCCTACGATCAGTTCGGACACGCAGGCGTCGATGCCTCCATCGCGGGAGCGGGCGCCGGCGCGGGCTTCTCCGGATTCGGCGACGTTTTCAGCGACATCTTCGGCGAGATCTTCGGCGGCGGCCGCACCGGTCGCTCATCGGTGTTCCGCGGCGCAGACCTCCGCTACAACCTCGAGATCGCGCTCGAGCAGGCCGCGAAAGGGTTCGAGACCAGGATCCGCATCCCGACGATGGTCGAGTGCGCCACGTGCCACGGCAGCGGCGCGAAGCCCGGCACCCAGCCGCAAACCTGCACGACGTGCCGCGGCAACGGTCAGGTGCGCGTGTCGCAGGGGCCGTTCTCGATCGCGCAGACCTGCCCGCGCTGCCACGGCACCGGCAAGATGGTCGTAAATCCCTGCACCGCGTGCGCGGGCGCAGGCCGCGTCAAGCACCAGAAGACGCTGCAGGTACGGATCCCGTCCGGCGTCGATGAAGGCGATCGCGTGCGCCTCACCGGAGAAGGCGAGCCCGGCGTCAACGGCGGGCCGCCCGGCGACCTGTACGTCCAGGTGCACATCAAGCCGCATCCAGTCTTCCAACGCGATCACGACGACCTGCACTGCGAGATGCCGGTGTCCTTTTCGACCGCGGCACTCGGCGGCGACATCGAGATCCCGACGCTCGATGGCACCGCGCGCATCCGCGTCCCGGCCGAGTCGCAGAGCGGCAAGACGTTCCGGCTGCGCGGCAAGGGCATCAAGGGCGTGCGCAGCGATTCTCCCGGCGACCTGTTTTGCCACGTCGTGGTGGAGACGCCGGTCAATCTCACCGACCGGCAGAAGGACCTGCTGCGCGAGTTCGAGACGATCAGCCAGGGCGATACCGCGCGCCACAATCCGCGCAGCAAGGGCTGGTTCGACAAGGTGAAGGAATTTTTCGAGAGCTGAGCCGGCCCTACATGCCCTTGAAGAGCTGCGAGTAGCTGCGGCTCACCTCGAGCTTCTCCGGGCGGCCCTTCACGCTGACCAGTTGCCGGCCGCGAAAATCGCGGCTTACTCCGGCGATCGCGCGCGCGTTCACGAGCGTCGAGCGGTGGATCTGCCAGAACTGCTTCGGGTCCAGCTCGGCGACGAGCTCCTTGATCGGCTTGCGGATCAGCGCCTCGATCTGCGCGGTCTGCACCCGCGTGTACTTCTCGTCCGAGACGAAAAACAGCACTTCCTCGACCGGGATCATCTGGATCTGCTGCCCGATCTGCGCCTGGATCCATTTCAGGTGGCCCGGCGTAGCGCCGCCGTCGAGCCGCTGCTGCAGCCTCTCCAGCAGCGCCTGCAGCGCCTCCGGCTCGGCGCCGTGCACCGCGCTCGCGGACGGCGACCGCGCGAGTCGCTTGCGAATCCGCTCGACCGTGATCCGCAGCCGCTCGGGATCGGCGGGCTTGAGGATGTAGTCGACCACTCCTTGCTCGAACGCCTCGATCGCGTACTCGTCGTAGGCGGTGACGAACACGATCTCGGGCGCACTCGCGCCATCGGCCGGCTCGAGCGTGGCGATTTCGCGCGCCGCCTCGATGCCGGTCATTCCGGGCATGCGGATATCGAGAAACACCAGGTCGGGCTGGAGCGTGGCGGTCTTCTCCACCGCTTCGATCCCGTTGCGCGCCTCGCCCACGATCTCTAGGTCGGGCCAGGCTTCGCGGAGACGCACGCGCAACTGCTCGCGCATCAGCGGCTCGTCGTCCGCGATCACGGCTCTCGGATTCATCTGCGCGGAACGCCGATCAGGCGCGCTCGGTGCTGTTGTGGGTCCTATAGGGTACGACGATGGTGACGCGCGTGCCAGTGGGCTGGTTCTCGGCGATCCGCAACTCGGCCGCGGTGCCGAACAGCAGCTTGAGCCGCTCGCGGATGTTCTCGAGGCCCACACCCGTGCCGGCCGTCGCGGCGCGGCCGAAGCCGACGCCCGTATCGGCGACCGCCACTACGAGCTTGCCGTGGACGATTTCCGCGCTCACCTGCAGCGCGCCGCCTTCGGGCTTGGGCTCGAGGCCGTGCTTGATCGCATTCTCCACCAGCGATTGCAGCATCATCGGCGGAAATTCGGCGGAATGCAGGCCCTCGCTGATGTTGACCTCGGTCTGCAGCCGGTCCTCCATGCGCACTTTCAGGATCTCGAGGTAGGGACGCACGACCGCGAGCTCGCGCCCGAGCGTGCTTCCGCCTTCGCGCAGCGCCGGCATCGAGGCGCGCAGCAGCGAGATGAGGTTCTTCTGCATCTTGCTCGCGCGCGGCGGATCCGTTTCGATCAGGTGATCGATGCTGGCGAGCGTATTGAATAGAAAATGCGGCTCGATCTGCGCCTGCATCGCGGCCATGCGCGCCTCGACCACCTGGCGCTTGAGGCTCTCCTCGTCGGCCACTTCCTGCGCGACCGCGGCCTTGACCTCGGCCTTGACGCGGCCCGCATAGACGATCTTGATGACGATCGAGGCGACGATCAGCAGCATCGCGAGCTGCGGCAGGAACGAGCCGATCCGCACGGTCCGGACTCGCGGCCGGTCGCCGGCGATCGAGCTGGCGATCTCTTCTTCGATCGCTTCGCGGATTTCTTCGCGCACGTCGTCGACCACGGCGCGCACCTCGTCGGCGACCTCCGTCGGGATCTTCACCGAGACCGTCGAGCCGAGCGCGGCGAGATGAATCGGCGCGACCTGGCTCGAGGGACCCGCGGGAGGTGCAGGAAGCGCAGGCGGGGCGGGCAATGCGGGATCCGCGCCGGCTTCAGCCTCGGACTTGGTCTCCGGCGCCTTGCGCTTGCGAGTGACATGAACGCCCGTCTCGTCGATCTTGATGTCGACGTCGCGATACTTCTCCTTCAGTGCCTTGAGCTTCGCCGCCCTCTCCTTCAATTCCTTTTTCGTCGGCTTCGTCGCCTCGTCGGAGCTGATCGTGAACTTGAACGAAAAAGGCGGCAGCTCCGCAAGGATCGCGCTGCCGATCAGCAGCAGGATCGACAGCAGGAAGAATTTCTTCCACGTAATGCTGACCAGCCACTGGGCGTAGCGCTGGAAGCCGGACGCGGTGGCTCGGGAGAAGCGCTCCCAGCCGCTCGGTCCGAGCGGCTGGGGCGCGGTGGGATCGGAAGCGCTCACGAAACGCTAGCTTACGGCGTGTTGGCGGCAAGTGCTGCCGCGGACCGGTGCCCGATCACCACGACGCGGGGAATCTCGCGCGTGGCGGTGATGACCACGCGCGCAATGCCTGCTGCGCCCGGCTGCTCCATGCACGGCTGCGCCGCCTGCGAAGCCGGCTCGACGTTGCTCCGGCTCAGGGCCGCGGCTGCGGCTCCGGCGGCGAGGGCCAGGCTCAGCGTGACGATCAGGTATCTGGATTTCATGATGGTTCCCCGCAAATCGTTATCGACGTTCGCACTGTAGGAACGCGCCGACCCCGGCGCCACGAGGTTGCGACGAACTGCGGCTTGCGCCGTACAGCCCGCAGAAACGCGCGATGAACGGGCCGGCTGGCGTACCGCTCGATCCGACGCTGCGCCGTTCTGGTCGTCGATTTCCCCGTTTCATCGCAATCCGATTGCCGCGCCTGAGTGCGGGACCTAGGCTGCGGACTTCGCAATCGTACGGAGGGGTCCATGACGCGCGCAGTCCGCTTGGTGGTAGTGGGATTGGCGGTCGCCGTGAACGGCGCAGCGCTCGCGACCGCGCATACGGCGATGGGCCAGATTCAAGCGCGCCAGAAGCTCGCCCAGCAGCAGCCGGCGCGGGTCGTCGTGGTCGGGCAGCGCCCGCAGCACGTCGCAATCCAGAACTGCCCGGCGCCGAGCGCGAAGATCCTTTGACGCGGATCAGCGCAGCCGGCTTGGAAAGGGTCGCGTCCGCGTGCGATCATGGCCTGGTCATGGCTGGGCCGAGCGCCATCATCGCCGAGGACGAGCCGCTGCTGCGCGAGGAGCTCGCCGAGCTCCTCGGCGCGTTGTGGCCGGAGCTGGAGGTCGTGGCGCAGACCGGCGACGGCATCGCCACGTTGCGGGCGCTCGAGCAGCACGTTCCCGATGTACTGTTCCTCGATATCCAGATGCCCGGGCTGACCGGGCTCGACGTCGCGCGCCAGGCGAACGGCCGCTGCCACGTCGTTTTCGTGACGGCCTTCGATCAGCACGCCGTCGCCGCATTCGAGCAGGGTGCCGCCGACTACGTGCTCAAGCCCGCGAGCGCATCGCGGCTTGCGACGACCGTGTCTCGTCTGAAGGAGCGGATCGGCCGGCCCGCGGCGCCGATCGACGGGGTCCTGCGGGATCTGGGCGCGACCCAGCGCGGGCACCTGCGCTGGATCAACGCGTCGCATGGGCAGGCGGTGCGCATCATCACGGTAGAAGACGTGCACTACTTCCAGGCCGACAGCAAGTACACGCGGGTGGTTACCGTCGACGGCGAATCGCTGATCCGCAAGCCGATCCGCGAGCTCGTCGAGGAGCTCGACCCCGCGGCGTTCTGGCAGATCCACCGTTCTACCATCGTCAACGTGAACGCGATCGCCGGCGTGGTCCGCGACCTGCGCGGGCGTCCGCAGGTGCGCCTGAAGCGCGGCAGCGAGCTGCTGCCGGTCAGCGATGCGTATGCGCACCGCTTCCGGCAGATGTAGGCCATGAAGGTCACGACGAGCATGCCAGATCGAATCGTCGCGACGCTGCACTCGGATCCGGCGTTGCTCGATGGGCTTTCGTGGAGCGCGTTCGCGCTGGTGCTCGCGTACTGCGCCCTTTCGGCGTTCAATGTTGCGATCCTGCCGGGCGCCGGCGGCGGCCCGGATTTCGCCGAGCGGGCGGCGGCTGGACTGGCGCGCGTCCCGGTTTTCCTGATCACCGGAGCGACGGCGCTCGTCACCGCGGTGATGGTGCTGAACGCATTCGGGCGCGCGGGTCGCGAGCGCATCGGGCTCGCGGTGCTCGCCGCGATCGTCGGCTGCGCCGTTGCGTCGCTCGCCCGCTACCTGACCGGCGCCACACCCGCCGCCGAGGGCCCGGCATTCATGCTGCGGGTCTTCTCGACCTGGATCGCGCCAGCGGCCCTCCTCACTGCAGGATGCGTGCTGCACCTGCGTGCCCGTGCGGCGCGCGAGGAAGCGAACGAAGCCGCGCTGCGCCACAGCGCGCTCGAAAAACAAGCGCTCGAGACGCGGCTGCGCCTGCTGCAGGCACAGATCGAACCGCATTTCCTCTTCAACACGCTCTCCAACATCCGGCGCTTGTGCCAGAACGATGCGGCCGGCGGGCGCGCGATGCTTGCGCAACTGACGCTCTACCTGCGCGCCGCGCTGCCGAAAATCCGCGAAAACGACGCGACGCTCGCGGACGAGATCGAACTGGTGTCGGCCTATCTCGGCCTGCAGAAAATCCGCATGGCTGAGCGGCTGCAAGTCACGATCCGCGTGCCGCAAGAGCTGCGCAGCGCATCGGTGCCGCCGATGATGCTTGCGACGCTGGTCGAGAACGCGATCAAGCATGGCATTACTCCGCTCACGGAAGGCGGCTCGATCAAGGTCAGCGCCGCTCGCAAGGGCGACGTGCTAAGCCTTTGCGTCGCCGACACGGGGCGCGGCTTTGACGCCACCTCGGGAACCGGCGTGGGACTGGCGAACATCCGCGCCCGCCTTGCGGCCCTCTATGGCAGCCGCGCGGCGCTGCGATTCGAAGCCAATGTGCCGCGCGGAGTCGTCGCAACGGTCGACTTGCCGCTGGGCATTCCGGAGGCACACGCGGCATGAGCAGCGTCCTGCCGCTGCCGACGGCGGCGCGACCTGCGCCGCGCACTGCCGGACGTGGCCCGCTCGCCGGGTTCGGCAAGCGGCATGTATTTCTGGTCCTGCTCTTCGCGGTGCTGACGCCGCTGACGTTTGCGCTGTTCGGCGCTGCATTCGGCGAGAAAATGATGCTCGACGGCCTGCTCGTCGAGATCGGCGTGTTCCTCGCCATCGGTACCGCCGCCCTGTTCAGCGCGATCGTCGCCGACAACCTGTTGCGTCATAGACTGGGGCAAGCCTGGCGCGTCGCCGGCGCTATCGTCGCGGCAGCGGTACTGGGCGCGTTGCTGACGGACTTCGTCATTGGCCATGCGGTCGCCTCCTTGCTTGGCTGGGACCGGGAGGCGAAGCTCCTGGCGAAGGGGATCAGCACAACGACGCATCGCCTCGCGGTCGAATTCCTCACTGCGGCGCACTGGTCGCTCGTGCTCGTCGTCCTCTACGAGCTGCTCGAGTCCGGTCGTCGCGCAATGGGAGAACTGCACACCGCACGCATGAGCGCGCTTGCTGCGCAGCAAAGCCTGGTCGAAGGCGAGCTGCACGCGATGCAGGCCCGCCTCGATCCCGACCTGCTTTTCGATTCGCTTGCCGCCATTGACGATGGCTATGCTCGCGGCGTCGAGTGCGGGCAGCAGCGGCTCGATGAAATGATCCGTTTCCTGCGCGCGGCGCTGCCGAGCGACTCCGCGGGAACGTCTACGGTAGCGCGCGAACGCGAAATCGTGGAAGCGTACGTCGCGCTGCATGCGCAACGCACTCCGGACGCCGCGGATCTCAGCGTCGAGATCGATGCCGGCGCGCACTTCGAGCAAATGCCGTCGATGCTGCTGCTGCCTCTGGTGCGCTCGGCGCTCGCCGCCCGCTCCGCCCGCCACTTGAGGGTGCGAATCCGCCGGGCCACAACGACACTCGTGGTCGAAATCGAAAGCGACGCGAGCAGCGACGACGCCGCACCGCTCGACGAGATTGCATCGGTGCGCCAGCGCCTCAACCGCTTGTATCCCGAGGGCGCTCAGCTGAGCGTTTCCGGCGGCGCGCGCCCGTGGCAGATGCTGCTGGAGATCCCGAAGCCGCAAGCCGCGGCCGCCTGACCTGCTAGCGTCGTCTCCAGCTCGTTACGTTCGCGCCATCCTCCAGCACGATGCCGCGGGCTTCGAGCTCGGCGCGAATACGGTCAGCCTCTGCATAGTCACGTCTCGACCTGGCTTCATCGCGTTGCTTGATCAGCTTCTCTATGGATTTCGAGTCTGTCGCTTGATAGACGCCGTCAACATTGCTGGGTTGCGGAGGTTGCCACTGTAGAAACG
>Ga0075429_100002999_pt1 | contig 14320 bp, 10 predicted proteins | sample RhiMetdeltSRZDD3_FD_75295 | JGI IMG/M metagenome (GOLD analysis project Ga0075429, IMG submission 75295) | Populus rhizosphere microbial communities from Tennessee, USA - Rhizosphere MetaG P. deltoides SRZDD3 | ecosystem: Host-associated > Plants > Roots > Rhizosphere > Soil | place: USA... | reverse complement strand
GCGCTCGAGCGCGCGCTCGCCGCCGATCACCCGACGGTCATCGAGGCCCGGGTCGATCCGAGCCACTACCTCGACACCGTGTACGACTAGCCTCGATGCCCGAGAAGATCGGACGGTACGAAGATCTCAAGGTGATCGGCCGGGGCGGCATGGGCATGATCTACAAGGCCCGCGATCCCGTCCTGGACCGCTCAGTCGCGCTCAAGGTCATCTCGAGCTTCGAGGTGACCGCCGATCTTCGGGCGCGCTTCTTCCGCGAGGCCCGGGCCTGCGCGCGGCTCCGGGAGCACCCCAACATCGTCACCATCCACGACATGGGGGAAGACGAGGGGCGTCTTTTCATCGTGATGGAGCTGCTGGAGGGCGAGGAGCTCAGGCAGCTCATCGCGCGGCAGACGCCCCTCACCCTCGACCAGAAGCTCGACATCCTGCGCCAGATCTGCGACGGGCTCTACCACGCGCACCAGAAGGGCGTCGTGCACCGCGACATCAAGCCCGCGAACATCTTTCTCCTGCCCTCGGGCCAGGTGAAGATCCTGGACTTCGGAGTCGCGCAGATCGTCGCGGCCGCCACCACCCACGGCGATCTCACCCGGGCCGGGATGATGATGGGAACGCCCCGCTACATGGCGCCGGAGCAGGTGCGTGGTAAGGCCGGTCACCGCTCGGACATCTTCTCGGTCGGCGCGGTGGCCTTCGAGCTATTGAGCGGGCGCCCGCCGTTCACGGGCGAGCATCCGATGGAGATTCTCGAGCAACTTCGGACGGCCACGCCGCCGCGGCTCTCTGTGCTCGATCCGAGTCTTCCGCTCGCGCTCTCGGACATCGTGGAGCGGGCGATCCAGAAAGAGCCCGAGGCGCGGTTCGCCGACCTCGGCGAGATGGGGCGCGAGGTCGAGGCGGTGCGGCGCGGGCTCGGCGAAGGGACGCAGCGGGTCCAGGCGATCGAGAGCCCCAAGCCGGCATTGCAGCCAGCGAGCGTCGTCTCTCCGACCGCCGGCGCCGTCGAGCCCGCGCGTACCGATCACGAAGAGGTCGAATCGACGGATCGCTGGCGGTCGCGGGGCGCGGCGACCGCGTGGGAGACCGACGAGCCGGTCAGTCGCGTGCCGCGCGTCGCGATCTTGACCGGAGTGGCCATCGCGGCGATGCTGGTCGCGGCGTTCTACTACTGGCAGGCGTCCTCCACGCCGTCCGGCGCCGTCGCCGACAAGACCTCGGCGCCCGCCGCCGACGTGGTGAAGAAGGTGAGCGAGGAGCGGCCTCCGAGCACCGAGATCGGTCTTCCGAGCGCGACGAACGCGCCGAAGACGGAGCGCGAGATCAAGACGACGCCGACCGAGGCCCCGGTATCACCGGCTCCCGCGTCGCCGGCCCCGGCGTCGCCCGCTCCTGTGTCACCGCCGGCGAGCAAGGCGGACAAGCCGAGCCCGCCAGCGCGTGAGCGCGAAAAGACAGCAACGGCGGCCAGGGCGCCATCGGGGCCGCGCGAGGACGCGGAGCAGGCCCGGCTGCGCACGGCCGAGGCGAAGCGCGCGGCCGAGCGCGTGGTCGCACAGTTCTTCGCGCGCAAGCGCTTCGAGGCCGCGCAGAGCAAGGAGCGCGACGGCATGACCGCGCTCGGCAAGTCGGACTACGCAGCGGCGATCGGCCTGTTCACCGAAGCCCGGACCGAATACCTGGCCGCGGCGCAGGCGGCGCCGGCCGAGGAAGAGAAGGCTCGCCAGCAAACTGTGTTGAGATCCACCCTCGATGAAGCGCACGCCTCAGCCGCGGCACGACGCCAGGAAGCCCTGAGCGCCGAGGCCGACAAGGTCGCGAGAGAGGTCTTCGACCAGGCTCAAGCGAAACAGGTGGAAGGCGACAGGCTGGTCAGCCGCAACGACCTCATCGCCGCGACGCGCGCATACAAGGAAGCCGCCGACCGCTACGCGGAGGCGATTGTCCGGGCGCGAGCAGTGCGGCGGTAGGACGCCGCCGCGCGACCGGGGCGGCTCAGTGCGAGTCGAACACCGCCTGGTACTCGCGTAGCTTTCGCGTCACCGCGTCCATCTCGCTCGCGGTCGGCCGATCGGGATCGGCCGCCGCCGGCACGCTCCCGAGCTTCATCAGGCACGCCATGAGCAGCAGTCGCCCCTTCGTCGCGGTCAGATTCCGGCCGCCGATGAACGGAGCGGCGGGAGGCGGCACGAATCCCTCGGCATTGCCGCGGCCCGTGAGCACCACGGGCATGCCGGAGAAGGCGGCCCGCCGCATGACGCGCGTGCGGACGGCCGAGGTCAGCCGCCCGTAAGGCGACAGACCTTCCACCACGAATCCGGCCAGCGGATGCACGGCGAGGTTCCGGGCGATCTGCGCCAGCAAGTCGACCTCGCGCGCGAGATCGTCGTCGTCATCATCGATGGTGTAGTTGCCGTCCTTCACGATCGTCACCTTGGGAATGGCCGAGCCGAGCAGGTCGCCGCGCGCGTCCTTGATCGGCACGCGCGTGTCGCCGCTCGCGAGACGTCCCACCACCTCCGACGGCAGCCGCGTGAGGTTCACGGACGAGAGGTAAGTGTGCCGCGTGGCGGGCAGGTAGTTGAGCACGGCCGGACCCTCCCAGCCCGCCGCGCCGAGGATGCCGCCGTGGCCGCCGGTGGCCACGTATCCGCCCGGCCGGGCGTCGGCCTTCTGCACGTCGCGCGCCGCGAACACCTGCTGGTCCTGCACGAGCACGACGCCGGCGCGGTTGCGCCCGGATTCGTCGGCCCAGACGCGCGACACGATGTAGTCCACCGAGTCGACGATGTTCTTGTCGCCGTCGTTGCTCAGCTGGCCGTGGGGACGCTGCGAGGCATTGCCGCAGATCGGCAGCGTGGTGTCGACGAGAAGCTGGAGCCAGTAGACGGTCTCCTCGATGCGCGGGCTGCCCTGCGTCCAGATCGCTCCGGCGTACTGTCCGCTCGCGAGCACCCGCTGCATCACGTTGGCGATGCGCGCGAGCGCCGGGCGCGCCGGCGCCGGTCCGAGATGATAGGGACGATACGGAAAGAAGTCGCGTCCGCGCGCCTCGGGTCCAATATCACCCTCGCCCACGTCGGTCCGATCCTTCGCGGCAAGCCCCTTCGTGTAACCCGATGACGGAATCACCCGATAGAAATCGATTTCCGCCCGTCCCGAGATGAGGTTGCCGACGCCCTTGTCGCCCACGCCGAGCCGATCGATCTCCTCGAAGAGCCGGGCGCCGTCCGGATAGAAGGGCTGCCGCGCCTTGGCTTCCGGCGCCATCGGAAACGCGCAGTCCTCTTCCCACGCGCGGCCGTCGGCCTGCCGCGCCATGTACGGCAGGGGATAGACGCCGTCCTCCGGCACCAGCGTGATCTCGTACACGGGCCGATCGTCGTCGGCGCGTCGCTCCTTGTGAAACGCGCCCTTCGCGTCGACGTAGCCGTCGGGTGGACCGTAGAGCTCGGCGGCGTCGCGCTCGAGCGGATGCGCGCTGAACTGCTCGACGTAGACCGTTACGGGCGCCGCGAGCCGCTGGGCGCGGAGCGCGTCGAAGCGAAGCGCCGCGCCGTCGGCATCGGTCAAGGGCGTCAGGCCGTATTTCGCGCGGGCCTTGTTGCTGGTGACGAGCGGCGGACTGTTCTGAATCGTGGAGTTCGATCCAGCCAGATGGGCGATTCGCGGCTTTGCGGGCATCGCGGAGCCTCCTCGTGGTGTTCGAGAGGCTCCAGCATAGTCCCGATGCCCGATCGAGTCGCGTCGAGTACAACACGGGCGACGTCCCGGTCAGCCTCGACCCGGGCGGCCGCGACGATCACTGACCGCGGCCACGCTCGTCCAGAAAAGGCTACGCCGGTGTCGGCAGACGCTCGTACATCAGGTGCACGTCGGCGCCGTGGAAGCGCGCGACGTGGTTGGTCGGGGGCAAGGGCTCCGAGTAGAAGAACGCCGGCAGCTCGTCGTCCTTCTCGGTGAAGCCGGCGCGACGGTTGAATTCGTATTCGAGCCGGAGCGCCGCGCGCCCGAGCGGCTCGAAGAAATCCTTGGTCAGGCTGGTGCCGTGGGCGGCATTGATGGCGTTGGCGATGAACTCGGTGTTCGGGTTCGTGACGCTCATGCCGAAGATGCAGAGCCCGAGGGAGTCATTGGCGGCGACCCGCGCCTGGTGGGCCAGGCTTTGCTCGACGATCTGCTCGGCGTTCATCTCGCGGGTCTTGAGCCGCGGCAGGTTGCCCGCGGTGTGATCGGCGCCCTGCGCCGTCGCCATCATGGTCACACCCGTCGCCTCGACCACGCGCGGATCGTACGCGCTGATCGCCTGCTTCTTGATGACCGGCACGCGGCGCACCTTGTAGTGCTCGCCCACGCGCGCGGTGCCCTGCGCCCAGAGGCGCCCCTTCTCCGTACCCTTGCGCATCTCGGCCATGCAATCGGCCATGAACTTCACGTCGCCGAAGGCGCCGAGGCCCGCTTCCATGAGCACGGCCAGTGTGGCGCCGAGCTCGATCGTATCGACCCCGAGGTCGTTCGCCAGGAAGTTCATCTGGGCGAGCTCGTCGGGATCGCTGAGGCCGCAGTTGGTGCCGAGCAGGCCGAGCGTCTCGTACTCCACCGGCGAGACCACTTCCTTGCCGCTGGCGTCGGCGTAGACGTTGCTGCACTGGATGACGCAGCCGGGCATGCACGCGTGCGTGTGCTCGCCGCCGCGCGAGACGTTGAGCTGGCTGATGTGCTCGCCGCCCATCTTGAACTTCTCGCCCGTCTTGGTGTCGACCTGCTGGCCGGCGCTGAAGTTGCGCACGGGCAGCCCGCCCAGCGCGTTCTGGAGGTCGGCCATGCCCATGGTGCCGATCTTCTGGTAGAAGCTCGTGACCATGGTGTCGGCCAGCAGCATCTTCGCGTAGTCCTTGATCGCGACGTTCACCTTCTTGGTGTCGGTGAAGGGCGGAATCTTGTCGAGATCGACCACGATCGCCTTGACCTTCTTCGCGCCCATCACCGCGCCCACGCCGCCGCGCGCCGAGAGCCGCGCCGGCCGGCCGTCCTTGTCGCTGAAGGAGATGCCGCCGAGCAGCCCCTGGTACTCGCCGACCGGCCCGCAGAGCGCGATCGTGACCTTCTTGCCGTACTTCTTGTGCAGCATCTCCTGGGCCTCGAAGTTGCCCTTGCCCAGGTACGGTGCCGCGTCGTCGAAATCGATCGTGCCGTCCTTCTTGAAATGGAGGACGACCCAGCTTGCCGACGCGCCGTGCAGCGTGAAGCCCGCCACCTTGAGCTGGCCGAGCCCGTAGCTAAAGCTACCGCCGCCGTTGGCTTCCTTGATGCCGCCGGTCAGCGGGCTCTTACAGCCCACGCTCGTCCGGTTGGCATTCGAGAAGCTCGTGCCGGCGAACGGGCCGGCCGAGAAGATGAGCGGGTTGGCGGGTGAAAGCGGATCGACCGTGGCCGCGCCCAGCTCGAGGAGCGTCTTGGCGATCAGATAGCGGCCGGCCCTGACGATGTCCTCACCGTGCAGCTCACGCCGGGTGATCGAGCGGCCGGTCAGGTCGATGTCGTAATAGGTTCGCATGCCCACGCTCCTGTTCGTGCGAGTGTGCTCTAGGGCAACGTAATGTTCCGGCGGCGACGTGTCAAATCGCTTTCCCAGGCGACGTTGAGGCGCCGGCATCCCGCTTGACGGGACCATGCCGCGGCGCTAGCGTCCGGATTGCGGCGATAGTCGCCGGAACGGTCGGGCCGTCGGGGAACGCGCTTCTCGGACAAGCCCAATGGGGAGGACGCTCGATGGGCTCTCTCGATCTGCTGATTCGCGGCGGGACGATCGTCGACGGCTCGGGCGCCGCGCGCTATCGCGGCGACATCGGCGTCCGGGGCGGCCGCATCGTGGAGATCGGACGCATCCGGTCGGCGGCCGAGCGCACCATCGATGCCGACGGGCTGATCGTCTCGCCGGGATTCATCGACGGTCACACCCACATGGACGCCCAGGTGGCGTGGGACCGGATCGGGAGCTGCTCCTGCTGGCATGGCGTCACCACCGTGATCATGGGCAATTGTGGATTCGCGCTGGCGCCATGCCGCCCCGCCGACCGCGAGTGGTTCGCCCGCTGCCTCACCGCGGTCGAAGACATCCCGACCGAGGCCATGCTGGCTGGCATCGACTGGACCTGGGAAACTTTCCCGGAATACCTGGCGAACGTCGACCGCCTGCCGAAGGCGATCAACTACGGCGCGTACCTCGGGCATTCCGCGCTTCGCATGTACGTGATGGGCAAGCGCGCGCTGACCGAGAAGGCGACCGAAGACGACCTGACGCGGATGGTCGCCGCGGTGAAGGAGGCCGTGCGTGCCGGCGCCATGGGCTTCTCGAGCTCGCGCGCGACGACTCACGTCACGCCCGACGACACGCCCGTGGCGAGTCGCATCGCCGACTGGTCGGAGCTCGATCGCCTGGTGGGCGCTCTCGCGGATCTGAACGCGGGCGTCTTCCAGATCGGACCCGACATCTCCGGCGGCGAGGCACAGCGTCGATTCCTCACGAGGCTCAAGCAGCTCGGGGTGGAGTCCGGGCGCCCGATCATGTTCGGCGTCCTGTCGAGCCGCCAGGGCGACAAGCCCAATCCGTGGACCTATCAGCTCGACTATCTCGACGAGTGCGCCGCGGCCGGCGCCCGCATGTGGGGACAGAGCACGACGCGCTCGATCAACGCCATCTTCTCGCTGAAGTCCTATCTGCCCTTCGACGTGCTGCCGGCGTGGCGGGAGCTGCGCGGCCTGCCGCTCGCCGAGCAGAAGCGCCGCCTCGCCGATCCGGCGGCGCGCGGCCGTCTCGTCGCCGCCGAGGCGAACATGAAGCCGCGCGACAACGTCTTCCAGGGCGGCGGCGCTGCCACCACCGATCCGCGCAAGCCCGACTACGACAACCTCTACGCGATGAAGGGTGTTGACTGGAACGATCCCACCGTCGCGCAGCTCTCGGGGCAGCGCGGCAAGCATCCGGTCGAGGTGATGATCGATCTGGTGCTCGAGAACGACGATCAGGTCTTCGTGCAGCCGCTCGTGAACGAAGATCCCGAGCACGTGCTCGGCATGCTCAGGCACCCGCGCACGCTCGCGACCTTCTCCGATTCGGGCGCCCACGTCTGCCAGGAGATGGGCTCGTCGCTCCAGACGCATCTCTTGAGCTACTGGGTGCGCGCCCGGCAGGCCTTCACGCTCGAGGAGGCGGTGCGCAAGCTGACCTTCGACAACGCCTCCGCGTGGGACCTGAACGATCGCGGCCTGGTGCGTGCGGGCTATGCGGCGGACCTGGTCGTGTTCGACGAGGCGCGCGTGCGGCCCGCGATGCCGAGCGTCGAGAGCGATCTGCCGGGCGGCGCCCGCCGCCTGGTGCAGAAAGCGGAAGGCATCGCGGCCGTCGTGGTCAACGGCCAGGTAACGCTCGAGCAGGGCCGCGCCACCGGCGCCGTGTCCGGCAAGCTGCTACGCGGCCCCGGCGCGGCGGTCTGACGCCCCGCCGCCTCGGACCGGGCGAGCTTCAGAAGATCGCGAGCGGGTGCGCCGGCGCTCCGGTCGAGCCCACCAGCCGGATCGGCGTGGCGGTGAAGAGGAACTCGTAGCGGCCTTCCTCCGCGCACGCCCGGCCGAGCCGCTCCGGGTTGGTGTTGTCCACGAGTACGAGCCCCAGGAACGGAATCGCCAGGTGCGTGCTCATGGCGAAGCCCGGATAGCTCGTGGGCCGCTCGTCCATCATGTCCCACGAGATCGCCGCGATGTCCTTTTCCCTGAACCACTCCAGACAGGACAGATGCATGCCCGGATGCGGCGACACGCGCGGTACCCAGTCCGGGTGCGCCCGGCGAAACGCCTCGTCGCCGTTGCGCACGACCACGACGTCGCCGGGCTCGACCTTCACGCCGGCCCGCGCGGCGACAGCGTCGAGCTCTTTCGGCGTGACCGGCTGGCCGACGGTGACGTAGCCCTCCTTGCGGCCAGCGGCGACGTCCAGCAGCACGCCGCGCGTGGTGATCCCGTCGAAGTACGCGTCGATCGCGCACCAGCTGGCGCCGGCTGCCGTGAGGCTGTCCCTGAACGGGCGGCCGTTGAAAAGCTCGCCGTCCCAGGCCACATGGCAGAGGGCGTCGATGTGGGTGATCGTGAAGCCGTGATAGACGAGATCGAACCGATCGAGCACCACGTCGGCGCGCTCCCGGTTCGACGGGAAGGTGATGCTGTACATGATCGCGGGCTGCGGCCCGATGTCGCGCGCCAGCGAGACGGTGCGCCCCGTCCTCACGAGCGAGTGGGCCTGGGCTCGCTTCGCCGCCGTGATGAGGTTCGCGGTGCCCCGCTGGTCGTCGTGACCCCAGCGGCCCCAGTTGTTGAGCTCCTTGAAATACGCCTCGACGCGGTCTTGCGTGGGCGGCGTCCAGTCGGCCATCGGTGGGCTCCTCGCGGACGGGATTCAGTTCAATAAGCGCGCCTCGGCCGGCGGGGCCCCAGCCCCGCGACGGCCTGCAGCGCGCACAGTAGCGGCCCAACCGTAGTCAATCGGCGATCAAGGGTCAATCCCGCCTCCGAAAGCCCTGCCCAACCGGCTGGGCAGAGAATGGCCCCCCGGTCAGAGACCATCCAGGCCGGCTTCTGGGCAACGCCCACGAAACCCTTGATACTTCTGGAAATTCGGACTCGGTATCAGAATTGCGACGTACAGGCGGCATGAAGGCCCTTGGACCCCGGTCCCTGATGCTCCTGCTGGTCGCCGCCGCGATCGGCACCGCGACGCCGGCCGCCGCCCAGGTGTACAAGCGGAAGGCCCAGGACGGGACCACCTATTTCACGAACATCCAGCCCAACCCGTCGATTCAGCGGGTGGCGCTGGCTCAGCCGGCGAGCTACGAGACACCGCGCCAGCCGGCGGCCGACTACGGCGTCTACTCGCAGGAGATCGCCGAGGCCGCGGCGCGCCATGCAGTGCCCGAGCGCCTCATCTGGGCGGTGATCCGGGCCGAATCCGGATTCGAGCCCCGGGCCGTGTCGCCGCGGGGCGCGCGCGGGCTCATGCAGCTCATGCCGGAAACAGCGGCGATCCTCGGCGTGCGCGACCCATTCAACCCGCGGGAAAACATCAACGCTGGCGCCCGGCACCTGCGGGGGATGATGGAGCGGTTCCGCAACGACCTCCCCCTGGCCATCGCGGCGTACAACGCGGGCGAGCGGCCGGTGGCGTCCTACCGGGGCATTCCGCCGTACCCGGAGACGCGCGAGTACGTGGCCCGCGTGCTGCGCTACTACGGCGCGCCGCCCGCGTGGGAGCTCCAGAGCAGCGGCATCCAGCAATTCGTGAAGCGCGACGGCACGGTCGTCTACACGAACGTCGCGCCGCATCGGTTCGCCACCGTAGCTGTCGCGCAGAGCCGCTAGTCGACCCCGCCCCAGAAATTTCCTTTCTCCTCTCCGTCCTGCTACAACCGGAGCGCGCGTCGTTCACGCGAAGAGTGCCGTGCCCCGTGCGGTCGGGAGGACGACATGGCCAAAGGACTGGCGCTCACGATCGGCCTGAACACCGTCGATCCCAGGCACTACGCGGGCTGGAACGGGCGTCTCGCCGCGTGCGAAGCCGACGCCCGCGACATGGCCGACGTCGCGCGCGCCCGCAAGTTCACGGTGAAGCGCCTTCTGACCCGAAGCGCCACGCGCCGCGCCGTCCTGGCCGGCATCGCGAGCGCCGCGGGCGCGCTGCGCTCGGGCGACATCTTCCTGCTCACGTACTCCGGCCACGGCGGTCAGGTGCCCGACCGCAATCACGACGAGCCCGACCTGCAGGACGAGACCTGGTGTCTCTACGACGGTGAGCTGATCGACGACGAGATCTACCAAGCGCTCGCCCGCTTCAAGGCGGGCGTGCGGGTGCTCGTGCTCTCCGACAGCTGCCACAGCGGCACCGTCACCAAGGCGATGTTCTACGCCGCGCGCGCGGAGACGAGCACCGGGCCGGGTGCCGACGGCGCCGAGCGGATCCGATATCGCAACATGCCCCGCGAGGTCGCGCTGCGCACGTACCGCGCTCACCGCGCCATGTACGACAAGCTCCAGGACGCCATCAAGGGCGATCCCCGCGTTGCCGTGCGCGCCGCGGTCATTCTCATCTCGGGCTGCCAGGACAACCAGCTTTCCCAGGACGGCAAGTTCAACGGCCTGTTCACCGCCAACCTCTTGCGCGTGTGGAAGGAAGGGCGCTTCAGGGGGAGCTATCGCGCGTTCCACAGCGCGATCGTCCGGAGCATGCCGCCCGACCAGACGCCGAAGCTCTTCACCATCGGCGCGTCCGTGCGCGCCTTCGAGAAGCAACAGCCGTTCACGGTATAGCCCGCCCGGGCGCGGGCGGACTGGAGGCTCGATGCCACGAGTGACGAACCCGCGACGGCGCCCGGCGTTCAATCCCCGGCGCAACATCGCTCCCGATCGCCTCGACCTGCGCGACCGCCCCTACGTTCCGGTGCTCCACCAGCCGCCGCCTCCCGCGATGGGGCCGCAGCTCGAGCTGCCGGTGCTCGATCAGGGGAAGACGAACGCGTGCACCGGCTTCGCGCTCGCGAGCGTCGTCAACTTCCTGCTCCGCAAGCATCGCGATCCGCAAACACCACCGATGTCGCCGTTCATGCTGTACTCGATGTCCCGTCGCTACGACGAGTTTCCGGGCGCCTCGGAGGACTCGGGCTCGAGCCTGCGCGGCGCCATGAAGGGCTGGTTCAAGCACGGCGTCTGCCGCCTCGAGCTGTGGGACCGCCCGGACATGCCCCCGCCGGTGCCGAAGCCCGAGGACGACTGGTGGCTGGACGCCGCCCGCCGGCCGCTCGGCGCGTACTACCGGGTCGACACCCGGTCCGTGACGGACATGCACGTGGCCCTGCACGACGTCGGTGTGCTCTACGCGAGCGCCATCTGTCACGATGGCTGGCTTCGCGGACGCGGCGCCGGGGGCGGCGCGCATATGCGCGCTGCAGGCCGTCGCGGGGCTGGGGCCCCGCCGGCCGAGGCGCGCCTAATTAAGGAGTACTGGACGATCCCGCCGATGGAGGCCTCGTCGGACGCGGGCGGCCACGCGTTCGTCATCCTCGGCTACACGCCTGCCGGCTTCATCATCCAGAGCTCGTGGGGCGCCGGCTGGGGTACCCGCGGTCTCGCCATCCTCACGTACCAGGACTGGGCCGACAACGCCATGGACTGCTGGGTGACGCAGCTCGGTGTCGCGACCGATCAGCACGTCGAGATCGCCCGCTCGCCGTCCCTGCGGGTGAGCCGCGGCAAGGTCCAGCTCGCCGCCGACGGTACGCTGCGCGACCGCGAGATCTCGCCGTTCGTCATCGACATGGAGAACAACGGTCGCTTGTCGGGCAGCGGCGTGTTCCGGACGCAACGGAGCGACGTCGAGGCGCTGACGAATTTTCATATCGGCGAGGCGCGCAAGAAGTGGGGCCTCAAGAGCGGCGAGCCTACCGACATCGCCATCTACGCGCACGGCGGGCTGACCGGCGAGGAGACGGCGGCCGAGACGGCGGCGTCCTGGATCCCCGCCCTCTATGAGGCGCGGATCTTCCCGATCTTCCTCATGTGGGAGACCGACCTCTGGTCGACCCTGAAGAACCGGCTGGCCGATCTCGTCACGGACCAGCCGCGACCGACCGGTGGGTTCGTCGACCAGCTCAAGCGGTTCTGGAACCGCCGGCTGGAGCGGCTCCTGGCGCCGGCCGGATCGGTCATCTGGGGCGAGATGAAGCAGAACGCGGACTGCATCACGGCGGTCGCGGAGAGCGGCGGGCGCGTTCTCTACGAGAGCGCGATGAAGTCTCCGTGGTTCACGAAGACGCCAGCGCGCTTGCACCTCATCGGCCACTCGGCGGGCTCGATCGTGCACTGCTACGTGGTCGACCGCCTGGCCGCTCTCGGCTGGAAATTCGAGAGCGTCAGCTTCATGGCCGCGGCGGCAACGGTCGATCTCTTCGATCGGACGCTCTGGCGCCGGCTCCAGGACAAGACGGTGCGGGAGTTCCGCTCGTTTCTCCTCACCGACGCCGCCGAGGAGCAAGACGCGACCTGCCGGCCGCTCCTCGGCTACGGTCGCTCGCTGCTCTACCTCGTGTCGGAGTCGTTCGAAGGCGGCAAGCGCACGCCGATCCTCGGCATGCAGAAGTACTTCGCCGACCAGGTGGCGTCCCGCAGGCTCGCGAGCGTCAAGGTGTGGACATCGCCGGGGTCAGTCACCGCCAGCACCACTCACGGCGGCTTCGACAATGACCCGCTCACGATGGCGTCGGTCATCAAGCTGATCAGGAAGGAGAAGGTCTGAGCGAGCAGAAGCGAGGAGGAGGAGGGTCCGATCCCTCCTCCTCCTCGAAAGGACGGAGCGCTACTGACCCTTGACCATGAAATGCGCCCGGCGATTCTGGCTCCAGCAGTCCTCGCTGGCCTGCACGCACATCGGACGTTCCTTGCCGTAGCTGATGATCGAGATCCGGTTCGAGCGAACGCCGCGCGAGACGAGGTAGTTCATCGACGCCTTCGCGCGCCGGTCGGCCAGCGCCAGGTTGTACTCGCTGGTCCCGCGCTGATCGGCGTGTCCCTCGATCAGGATCAGTTGCTTGGGGTTGGCCTTCATCGACTCCGCGTTGGCGTCGAGGACTTCGGCGTCTTCGGCGCGGATGTCGTAGCGGTCGAAGTCGAAGCGGACGTCCTTGAGCTGCGCCGAATTCGTGAATTCACGCGGATTGGGTCTGGCGGCATTGCCCTGTCCGTACGCGCCCCCCGCGCCGCCCGCGCCACCTGCGGCAGACGTGAAGCCCCGTCCGTCCGGTCCGCCCGTCGAGCCGTCCGCCGAGCCGTCCGTCGCGAACGGATTCTTCGCGCAACCGGCCAGGAGAGGTCCACAGACCAGGAGCGCCAGAGCGATCTTTGAAATGCGCTTCACCATTAGTTCCTCCCTTTGAGAGCCCGGGAGTGGGCTACGACTCGCTCGCGCGCCACGCCCGTCGCGTGCGAGGTGCACATCCGATGCCGCGACGCGCCGGGCCAGTTATGGTGCAATATCGGGCGATTACGCGCATGTTTTGCTCGCGTCGGGCCGGGCGACCCGGGTCGCCGCCGCCGGCTTTCGATGACAGAACGTCAGGGAAAGCTCGCCAACCAGGCACGTCCGCGGTCTCGAGGACGACGCTCGACGAAGTGCGCGCCACAGGCCGTCGCGGGGCTGGGGACCCGCCGGCCGAGGCGCGCCTAAAGATCGAGGAGGACATCGACATGAAGTTCGGGTTGAGCCCGCTGCAGGCCGGGGGAGATTTCGAGGACACCATCCGCGAATGCGAGCGCGCTGAGGCGGCGGGGTTCGACTCGGTCTGGCTCGGTGAGCACCACAACAATCGAACGCTCTATCCGGCGCCGCTCGTCGGGCTGGCCGCGATCGCCAGCCGCACTCGCACCGTTCGCCTCGGGACCGCCGTGCTCCTGCTCCCGCTGTACTGGCCGCTCGCCGTCGCGGAGGAGGGCGCGATGGTGGACATGATCTCGTCGGGCCGCCTCATTCTCGGCGTGGGAGCCGGGTATGCCCCCGAGGAGTTCGCGGCCTTCGACGTGTCGCTCAAGGAACGCGCGAGCCGCCTCGACGAGGCCGTGCCCTTGATCCAGCGGCTCTGGACCGAAGAGAAGGTGACGCACGCCGGACGGCACTATCGCGTCACGAACGCGACCGTGTATCCGCGGCCGGTCCAGCGCCCTCGCCCGCCCATCTGGTTCGGAGGGTGGGTCGATCCGGCCGTCCGTCGCGCCGGGCGTCTGGGCGAGGCGTGGCTGGGCGGCCCGTCGGCGAAGCTCGACGAGGTCGCGGGGTGCGTACGCCTCTACCGCGAGGCCCGGAAGGAAGCGGGACGCGACCCGGCCACCGGCGAGGTCGCGCTCATGCGCTACGTCTTCGTCGCCGAGAATGTCGAGCGCGCTCGCGCGATCGCGGGCGCCGGGTTCATCCGGGCGTTCGAGGACACGTATTTTCGCTGGCCGCATCCGATCGTGAAGCGTCCGGCGGGAGAGCTGACCATCGAGCGGCTCGCGGACGATCGGATCGTCCTGGGTGACCCGGCGGAATGCATCCGTCAGATCGAGCGCATCCAGAAGGAGATCGCGCTCGGCCACCTGATCTTCCGGGTGTCCGCGCCCGGCATTTCACGCGACGAGGTGGCGCGCTCGATGAATCTCCTCACGCGGGAAGTCCTGCCCGCCTTCGCCTGAGAGCCAGGAGATGATCATGATTCTGCTTCGCGGCGTTGCGGCGGTGGTGCTGTGT
>Ga0075429_100002998_pt1 | contig 14321 bp, 15 predicted proteins | sample RhiMetdeltSRZDD3_FD_75295 | JGI IMG/M metagenome (GOLD analysis project Ga0075429, IMG submission 75295) | Populus rhizosphere microbial communities from Tennessee, USA - Rhizosphere MetaG P. deltoides SRZDD3 | ecosystem: Host-associated > Plants > Roots > Rhizosphere > Soil | place: USA... | reverse complement strand
CTGGACGCAGTTGGACGCGGTCACCTCGACGTCGACCACGTTGCCGGCGGGGCTGGCCTCGCCGGCGACCTCGTACACCTGCGCGGGACACATGTGCGCCCAGGTCTCGGCCACCTCGCGTCTGACCTTGTGGTCGATGCGGATGTGGCTCGGCGCGTCGTCGCGCGTCTTGTTCCCCGAGAGGTAGACGCTCGAGAGCCTGTCGAAGACGAGCTGACCGTCCGGCTTCGGGTAGCGCGACGCACCGTCGCGCGCGTCGACGGGCACGGCGGCGTCGGACTCGAGCGACTTCGTCCCCGGCGGGAGCTTCCCCAGCGTGTTCAGGGAGACCCCGGCCATCAGGGCGCCGCGGATGAAGCCGTTCTTGAACGCGGGCCGCATGTTGCGGACGCGCTCGAGGTCGCTCCAGAGATAGCTCGAGCGCACGCCCTCGTCGTACGCGTCGAGCGCGCCCGGCGCCCACGAGGTCCGCCCCGGCTTGACGGCCTCGAAGGCCGCCTCGGCCGCGAGCATCCCGGACTTCATCGCGTAGTGCACTCCCTTGAGCGCCGGCACGTTCACGAAGCCGGCCGAGTCGCCGACGATCATCCCGCCGGGGAACGAGAAGCGGTCGGGCAGGGCCTGGAAGCCGCCCTCGGGGATCGTCTTCGCGCCCCAGGCGACCCGTGAGCCGCCGTCGAGGATGCGGCGCACGAAGGGGTGCGTCTTCAGCTCCTGGAGCAGGTCGTGGACGGACAGCGTCGCATCCGTGTAGTCGAGGCCCACGACCATGCCGATGGCGACCTTGTCGTCGCCGAGCGGGTAGATGAAGCTGCCGCCGAACTCGCGGAACTTCTTCCCGCCGCGCAACGGCCAGCCCATCGTGTGGATGACGCGGTCGAGCGGCCGCGCGACCTCCCAGACCTCTTTCACACCGAGCGCGTAGACCTGCGGCTGCGAGTTGAGCCCGAAGCAGGAGGACGCGATCCCGGCCAGGTGGCCCTGCGTCCCCTCGGCGAGGATCGTCACGCGCGCGCGGATGTCGGAGCCGGGCTCGAAGTTCGCCAGCTCCTCCCCGTCCTTGCCGCGGCCCTTGTCGCCGGTGCGGATCCCGACCACGCGGCCGCCGCTCACGAGCAGCCGCCGCGCGCTCGTCTCGGGGACGATGGTGACGCCGAGCGCCTCGGCGCGCTCGGCGAGCCAGCGCCCGATCTCCGAGAGCGAGGCGACGTGGTGGTTGTGGTTCCACATCGTCGGCGGCGCGGGCACGCGCAGGTGCCGCTTCTCGGTCAGGTAGTAGACGCCCTCGCGCACGACGGCGCCGCGGAACGGCATCTCCTCCGTGAGCATGCCCGGGAAGAGCTCGCGGAAGGCGCGCGGGTTGACGACGGCGCCGGAGAGCAGGTGCGCGCCGGGAGCGCGGCCCTTCTCGACGACGGCCACCGGCACGTCGCCGAGGTGCTCCTGCAGCTCTGGGCTCTCCTCGAGGAGCTGGCCGACGCGGATCGCGGCGGACAACCCGGCCGGGCCGGCGCCGACGATGAGGACGCCGACGTCGATGCGCTCGTCCGGCGGGTCGGTCGGCTCGGCGACGAACTCGCGCCAGTCGAACGGGGGCGGGAAGTCTGCCGGGCGCGCGCTCATCCGCGGTCTCGCAGGAGCTGGGTCAGCTTGGGCACGATCTCGTGCAGGTCGCCGACGACACCGAGGTCGGCGTACTCGAAGATCGGTGCGTTCGGGTCCTTGTTGATGGCGACGATGGTGCCGGAGGCCTGCATCCCGACCTTGTGCTGGATGGCGCCCGAGATGCCGGCGGCAATGTAGAGGCGCGGGGAGACGGTCCGGCCCGTCTGCCCGACCTGCGTCGCGTACGGGTACCAGCCGGCGTCGACGACGGCCCGCGTCGCGGCCACCGCGCCGCCGAGTGCCTTGGCGAGCTCCTCGAGCAGCGCGAACTTCTCGGGGTCGCCGAGGCCGCGCCCGCCGGCGACGATCACGTCGGCGTCCTCGATGGACGGCCCCTCGCTCTCCGCGTGCGCGCGCTCGAGCATCTCGGCGCCGCGTGAGAAATCCTGGATCTCGGCGGCCACGTCCTCGACCTCGGCGTCGCCGCCGCTCTCGGAAGGCTCGAAGGTCCCCGAGCGGACGAGCGCGAGCCGCGGTGCGCCCTTCCAGCCGACCTCGACGAAGACGGAGTCCTGGAGGGCCGGGCGCTTGCCGACGAGCTCGCCGTCGCGGAGCTCGAAGTCGACGAGGTCCCAGTTGAGCCCGGCGCCGAGGCGCGCGGCGACCCCGGCGGCCACGTCCGCGGCGAGCACGGAGGCGCCGAAGAGCACCGTGTCGAAGCCCTGCTCCTCGATGAGCTTCGCAACCACGTCGACACGCGGCTGCGGAAGCGGCGAGGCGAGCGCCGCGTCGTCGGCGGCGAAGACGCGCTTCGCGCCGTAGCGGCCCGCCTGCGGGGCGAGCTCCTTCACGCCCGAGCCGGCCACGACGGCCGCGACGTCGTCGCCGAGCTGGGCGGCCTTGGTGAGAACGCCGAGCGAGCCTTTGACGAGCTCGCCCTCGTGGTCCTCCAGATAGACAAGAGTCGCCACTAGACGAGCTTCCTCTCGGCGAGGTAGGCGAGGATCTTGTCCGCCGCGTCGCCCTCGTCCTCGATCTTGACGGAGTCCCCGCGTGCCGGCGGGTCGGCCAGGGCGAGGACGACGGTCTGCGACCCGGCCTCGCCGATCTCGTCTGCGGACAGGCCGAGGTCGCCGGCCGAGACCGTGTCGTACGGCTTCTTCTTCGCGCCCATGATCCCCTTGAGCGACGGGTAGCGCGGCTCGTTGATTGCGTCGGACACGGCCACGACGCACGGGAGCGTCGCCTCGATCACGTCGTAGCCGTACTCGGTCTGGCGCTTCGCCTTCGCCTTGCCGCCCGCGAGCTCGAGGCTCGCGGCCTGCGAGACGACCGGGAGCTGGAGCAGCTCGGCGAGCGCCGACCAGAGCACCGCGCCGTCGGAGTCCCCGCCCTGCTGGCCGAGGAGTACGAGCTCGGGCTCCTCGCGCGCGACCGCCTTCGCGAGCGCCCGCGCGCTCGCCACGAGGTCGGAGCCGGCGAGGGCGTCGTCGACGACGTGCACCGCGCGGTCGGCGCCGATCGCGAGCGCCTTGCGGAGCGAGTCCGCGGCGCCCGACGGCCCCATCATGATCGCCACCACCTCACCCTCGCCGTCGGCCTCGCGGATGCGGATCGCCTCCTCGAGCGCGTGGGCGTCGAACGGGTTCAGGGCGGAGGAGCCGCTGCGGTCGAGCCGGAGGGTGCCGGGATCGATCCGCGTGCGCGCGGATGTCTCGGGGACCTCCTTCACCAAGACGGCGACCTTCACCGGGGGCGGATCCTATCGACCCAACCCGTCCTCAAGTCTTTACACGTTCCTGCCGAGGCCTTTGCTAGTCTCGGCGCGCTTTCCAGGCGCCGCACCGGAGCGTCGGACCGCTCACCCATGAGCCGCCACCGGACGACAGCCGCATCCATTCTGGTCCTCCTTCTCGCGGGGGCTTTCTCCGGGACCGCAGGTGCCGCGGTGCCGCGTCTCGTCTTCCCCGTCGTCGCCAAGGTCTCGTTCACCGACGACTTCGGCGCCCCGCGCTGGCAGGGCAGCCACGAGGGCAACGACATCATGGCGGCGAAGCGCTCGCCCGTGGTCGCAGTCGAGCCGGGTCGTGTCGTCAAGTACACCGCCTCCCGCTCGGCGGGCTGCATGCTCTATTTCTACGGCCGCAGCGGCACGTCGTACATGTACATCCACCTGAACAACGACAAGACGCTTCGCAACGACAACCAGGGCGGCTGCAAGAACGGGATCGCGTACGCGCCCGGCCTCGTCTCGAACCAGCAGGTGCAGGCCGGCCAGCTGATCGCCTACGTGGGCGACTCGGGCGACGCGAACGGGATCGCCTCCCACCTCCACTTCGAGGTCCACCCGAACCGCGGCCGCGCGGTCTCGCCGTACCGCTACCTGCGCGCAGGGTTCAAGCACCTCTACGCCCGCCCGCCCGCGGCGGTGACGAGCCTGAACATGCGGGTCGAAGGGACGGTCGTCTACACGGTCACGGACACCGACCCGCAGCGCATCCGCCTCCGCGTCACGCGCGTGCGCACGTCCAACGGCTGGGTGGCGTTCCCCAACCGCGACATCGCCCTCTCGGTCTCGCCCGACACGATCTACCGCAAGTGGTCAGGCCCCGGCGTCTTCGCGACGGTGAGCCTGAGCCAGTTCAAGCCGGGCCTCAAGGTCATCGTTTGGACCGACGACTTCACGCAGAACCTCAACGCCTCGCGCGCCCTGCCCGGCCTGCACGTCGCGGCCGACCTGCTGATCCGCAAGCAGGACTAGGGAAGAGCGGCTCTGAGCTCTCGCGCGGCCCGCTCGGGATCCTCGGCGTCTCCGATCGCGCGCACGACCGCAATCCTGGTCGCGCCCGCGGCAACGACGTCCGCCAGGTTCCCCGCGTCGATCCCACCGATCGCGAACCAGGGCACGCGCGCGTGCTCCGCCGCGTAGCGGACGAGCTCCAGCCCGACGGCCGGCCGGCCCTCCTTCGTGGGCGTCGCGTACACCGGCCCTACGCCGACGTAGTCGGCTTCAGCTGCGTCGAGCTCGTCGCGGGAGTGGGTGGAGAGGCCCACCGGGATGCCGAACCGGCGAGCAGCCTCGGTCGGCATGTCGTCCTGGCCGACGTGGACGTAGTCCGCGCCGACGAGCACCGCGAGGTCGGGCCGGTCGTTGACGACGAGCGGGACGCCGAGCCGCCGCGTGATCGCCCGCGCCTCCTCGAGCACGGGGAGAAGCTCACGGTCGTCGAGTGTCTTCTCGCGCAGCTGGACGAGGTCGACGCCGCCGCGCACGGCGGCCTCGAGGAAGCTCTCGAGGCCCGGCCGCGCGCCGGTGATCAGGTAGAGGCGCGCCTCGAGGGCTGGATCAGCCGCCGGCAACGGGTCGCGCGACGACGAGCCGGTCGCCGTCCTCGAGCCTGACCTCGCCGTAGCGCGAGCGCTCGACGGGCTCGCCGTTCCGTTCGACGAGCGCGTAGCGAGCACCGAGCCCGAGCCGCTCGAGGAGCGCCGTGACCGTGTCGCCCTCCTGGATGGATTCGTCCTTGCCGTTGACGACGATCGAGCTCATCGCTCGGTCTCCGAGCGGTGAGCTAGTGGAGGGTGTGTGAGGGAACCGGGAGGTTCCTTCACTGCGTCAAAGAAGGGGGCTCGTGGAGGAAACCTGGTTTCCGCCACGGGAGCAAGCCGGAGGCATGCGACGCTCAAACGGTCCCTCCCACGGGGCTCGACGGTTGTGCTTCCGCCTGCTCCTCCATGACGCCGGCCTCGAACGCGGTTCGGCCGGCCTCGACCGCGAGCCTGAAGGCGCGCGCCATCGCCACCGGGTCGCCCGCCCGGGCGATGCCCGTGTTGACGAGGACGGCGTCGGCGCCCATCTCCATCGCGTCGGCCGCGTGCGAGGGCGAGCCCAGCCCCGCGTCGACCACGAGCGGCACTTCGGCCTGCTCGATCATGATTCGGATGGTGTCGCGGAGCTTGAGCCCCCGGCCCGTCCCGATCGGCGCGGCCAGCGGCATGACCGTGGCGCACCCGACCTCCTCCAGCTTCTTCTGGAGGACGGGGTCCGGCAAGACGTACGGGAGGACGGTGAACCCGTCCTCGACGAGCTCCGCCGCCGCGCGCAGCGTCTCGACGGGGTCCGGGAGCAGGTAGCGCGCGTCCGGGATGACCTCGAGCTTCACCCAGTCCGGGAGCCCGCCGGCCCGCGCGAGGCGCGCGGTGCGCACCGCCTCGTCGGCCGTCTCGCAGCCCGAGGTGTTGGGCAGGAGCAGGACGTCGTCCGGGAGGTAGCTCGTGATGTCGTCGCCCGGCGCGTCGAGGTCGATGCGCCGCACGGCGACGGTGACGATCTCCGAGCCGGAGGCGCCGAGCGCGTCCCGCATGGTCTCGAACGTGTCGTACTTGCCGGTGCCGGTCAGCAGGCGCGACCGGAACTCGCGTCCGGCGATGACGAGGTGATCCTGAGTGCTCATTCACGTCCCTTCGCTGGCATTACCCAGATCAGGTGGTTGGCGGTCGCGGCTTCCCTGGCCACCTCTCAGCCCCGGCAGGGGCTCCCGCTCCAGGAAGGGTACCGAACCGGCGCTTGGCTCCACGGCCTCCTGGGTAGGGAGGCTCCATGCGGTTCAGGAAGGGAGCGAAGCTCGACCCGGGCCAGGTCACGGACGTCCGCGGACGTGGCGGCGGTCGCGGCCTAGCCGTGGGCGGCGGGGGAGTCGGACTGGGCGTGCTGGTGATCTACGTGCTCTTCAGCCTCCTGACCGGCGGCGGGGGACTCGGGCAGCTCGCACCGCTCGAGGATCAGCAGGTCGGGCAGGGAGACGATCCCGGCGTGGTCTCGGAAGAGTGCCGCAGCGGCGCCGACGCGAACGAGCGCCAGGACTGCTTCATCGTCGGCGTCGTCAACAGCACCCAGGACTTCTGGGACGGCGTCTTCGAGCGCAGCGGCGAGCAGTATCAGTACGTCGACACGGTCTTCTTCACCGACCAGGTGCAGACGGCCTGCGGCGGGGCCACCTCGCAGGTCGGCCCCTTCTACTGCCCGGGCGACCAGCTCGTCTACATCGACCTCGGCTTCTTCGACGAGCTCCAGTCGCGCTTCGGCGCGGGCGAGGCGCCGTTCGCCCAGGCGTACGTGATCGCGCACGAGTACGGCCATCACGTCCAGGACCTGACCGGCGACCTCGACCGCATCGGGAACGACCGGCAGGGCCCGGAGAGCCGGGCCGTCCGCGCCGAGCTCCAGGCCGACTGCTACGCCGGCGTCTGGGCTGCGAACGCGGTCGAGAACGGCCTGATCGAGGAGCTGACGCAGGACGACATCAACGCCGGCCTCGACGCGGCCTCGGCCATCGGCGACGACCGCATCCAGGAGCAGACGCAGGGCCAGGTGAACCCGGAGACGTGGACGCACGGCTCGTCCGAGCAGCGCCGACGCTGGTTCTCGCGGGGCTACGAGGAGGGGCGCCCGGCGGTCTGCGACACCTTCACCGGCTCGATCTAGCGCCCGGTGAACTCGGGCGGGCGCTTCTCCGCGAACGCCGCCATGCCCTCGGACTGGTCCTCGCTCGAGAAAAGCATGGCGAAGAGCCTCGCCTCGATCTCCAGGTTCGTCCGGTGCGGGCCCTGGAGGGCGACGTTCACGGCCTCCTTGGCATACGCGAGCGCGAGCGGGCTCTTGGCCTCGAGGGCGCGACAGAGCTCGAGGGTCTTCTCGCGCAGCTCGCCGGGCTCGTAGACCGCGCTGACGAGGCCGTGCGCGAGCGCCTTCTCGGCGTCGACGGGGCGCCCGGTGAAGATGAGCTCCTTGGCGAAGCCGAGCGTCGTGGTTCGTGCGAGCCGGACGGAGCCGCCCCAGCCGGGAATGATCCCGAGGTCGATCTCCGGCTGGCCGATCTTCGCGTTCGAGGACGCGAGCCGCAGGTCGCACGCGAGCGCGAGCTCACAGCCGCCGCCGAGCGCGTAGCCGTTGATCGCAGCGATCGTCGGCTTCGGCATCGTCTCGAGCAGGTTCCCGCAGTCGTGGCCGAGCTGGCCCCACCGCCGCGCCTCGAGGACGCCGAGGCCTTGCATGTACTTGATGTCCGCCCCGGCGACGAAGGCCTTCTCCCCCGCGCCCGTCAGCACCACGACGCGGGCGGAGTCGTCCTCGGCGAGCGCGGCGAGGTTCTCCCGGAGCGACTCGAGGTGCTCCACGTCGAGCGCGTTCATCGCCTCGGGCCGGTCGACCGTGACGATCGCCGTCCCGCCGTCGCGCTCGACCGAGATCGCCATCAGGCTTCGACGGGCACGTTGGCCCGGAGGAAGTCGACGATCTCGGAGACCGGCGCGCCGGGCGTGAAGATCTCGGCGACGCCCTGCTCCTTGAGCGCGACCACGTCCTCGCGCGGGATCGTCCCGCCGACCACCACGAGCACGTCCTCGACCCCGTTCTCGCGAAGCCCCTCGAGGATCCGCGGGACGAGCGTCATGTGCGCGCCGGAGAGGATGGAGATGCCGACGGCGTCCGCGTCCTCCTGGATCGCGGTCTCGACGATCTGCTCCGGGGTCTGGTGGAGGCCCGTGTAGATGACCTCCATTCCGGCGTCCCGGAGCGCTCTGGCGATGATCTTTGCCCCCCGGTCGTGACCGTCGAGGCCGGGCTTCGCGATCACGACCCGGATCTTCCTGGCCATGGTGCGCCAGTATATGGAGGTGCGCCTGACCGTCATCGGCTCGTCGCCCGCCTGGCCGAACCCGGGAAGCGCCCAGTCCGGGTACCTGGTCGAGGGTGACGGCGGCGCACTTCTCCTCGACTGCGGGCCCGGCGTCCTCGCGCGCCTGCGCGAGCTCGAGCTGTACCCGCGGTCGATTGCGATCACCCACTTCCACCTCGACCACTGGGGCGACCTCGTGCCCTGGGCCTGGCTCAACGCCTACGGCCCGCAGGAGCATCGGATCGCCTGCAACCTCTGGCTCCCGCCGGGCGGCCGCGGCCACCTGGAGGAGTTCGCCTCCCACTGGGGCAACGAGAACATGTTCGAGGAGGCGTTCGAGGTGCGGGAGTTCGAGCCCGGCGTCGCCTTCAGCGCGTCGGGCTTCCAGATCCAGGCCTGCCGGCTCCCGCACTACGAGCTGATCGCCCACGGCTTCCGCGTGACGTCGAACGGGACGACGCTCGCCTACTCGGGCGACTCCGCGCCGACCGAGCAGCTCGCCGGGCTCGCCCGCGGCGCCGACCTCTTCCTCTGCGAGGCCACGCTCGCCGAGGGCGAGGACGACGGCCTGCCTCGCGGCCACCTCTCCGCGCAGGAGGCGCTCGAGGCGGCCGACGGGCGCATCCTCCTCACCCACCGCCCGGTCGAGCTGGCGCCGCCCGAGGGCGTGCCGGTCGCGCACGACGGGCTCGTGGTCGACTTCTGATGGCCTCCGAGGCGCCGTACGCGGCGCTCTCAGGGCTCTTCTGGGCGGGGCTCCTGACCGCGGCGGCGCGCGCCGGCCGCGGGAACGGCGCGGGCCCGACGACGGCGACGGACGTCGTCGCGCTCGGGGTGGCCGGCGCGAAGATCGGGAAGGTCGTCGCCGAAGATCGCGTGACGGTCTTCCTGCGCCGGCCCTTCGCCGACGGCCCCGCCGCGGTCCAGCCCAGGGGCGAAGGCCTGACGCGGGCGGTCGGCGAGCTGGTCACGTGCTCCCACTGCGTTTCCCTCTGGGCGGCGGGCATCCTCGGGGCCGCGCAGGTGGCGAGCCCCCGCGCAACCCGCTTCGTCACACGGGTTCTCGCCGCCTATGCGGTCGCAGACGCCGTCGCCCCGCGGCTTCGCAGCAGACACTGAAGTTCGCGCAAACTGGTCAAAGGTATGTTGCGGGCGAGGGTGGAAACCTGCACCATTGCGGGTGAAGGCCTGACCCGGGGCCTCCGGGGCGAAAGGAAGAATCCAGCGATGAAGATCGCGTTCGCGAGCCCAACCGTTGTGGACTACGGCTCGATCTCCGAGCACACTTTTGCACGTGCGCAGATTCCGACGAACATCTGCGTCCCGGCCGGCAACCCTCACCAGAACAAGCAGGGCGACTGGCGCATCTGCCAGCTCGACAAGTTCTGCGAGTACTCCTGCCCGTCCTAGAACGGGGCTCGATCAGCTGACGCAGGCCGCGCCCGTCGTCGAGGCGCACGACCTTGCGCGCCGCTTCGGCGAGCGCGTCGCCCTCGACGGCGTCTCCCTGACCGTCGACTCCGGCGAGATCGCGGCGCTGCTCGGCCCGAACGGCGCCGGCAAGACCACGCTCGTCCGCGTCCTCACCGGGCTCGTCAAGCCCGACGCCGGCTCGGCGCGGCTGCTCGGCGTCGACACGTGGGAGTGCCCGCGGGAGCTGCGGGCCCGGATGGGCCTCGTCCCCTCGGGCGACCGCTCGCTCTACCTCCGCATCTCGGGGGTCGAGAACCTCGTCTTCTTCGGACGCCTCCACGGCATGTCGAGGCGCGAGGCGACGGCCCGCGCCTGGGAGCTGCTCGAGCTGGTCGGCCTCGAGGACGCGGGCCGGCTCCGCTCCGCGTTCTACTCCCACGGGATGCAGAAGCGGCTCTCGATCGCACGCGCGCTCCTGACCGAGCCGAGCGTGCTCCTGATCGACGAGGCCACGCACGACCTCGACCCCGAGGGCGCCGCGCTCATGCGCGAGCTGGTCCGCGGGCTCGCCGACGAGGGCGCCGCGGTCGTCTGGGCCACGCAGCGGATCGAGGAGATCCGCGGCTTCGCCGACGAGGTCACCCTGCTACGCGAGGGGAAGGCCGCGTTCCAGGGGACCGTCTCGCAGCTCGTCGCGCTCTCCGTCCCGCGACGCTACGTCCTGCGGCTGCGGAACGGGCGGATGAGCGGCCGCGAGCTCGAGCCCGTCCTGCGCGAGGCGGTCGCGAGCCGGGCGACGATCGCCGCCGCGGACGGCGGCGACGCGGACGACTTCCTGCTCCACCTAGAGGCGGACGCCGTGCTCGGGGACGTGCTCTCGTCCCTGACGGCCGGCGGCGTCGACGTGCTCGGCTGCCGCGAGGAGCGGTCGGAGATCGAGAACGCCTATCTCAACCTGGCGGGGTCGGGCGAGTGACGACCGGGGCGCATCTCACGGGCGAGCTCCGCAAGCTGCCCGCTTTTGTCCGGCGGGACTTCATCGTCGCGTGGAGCTACCGGCTGCCGTTCGTCGGCGACTGGGTCGGGCTCGCCCTCCAGGCCTTCATGTTCTACTTCGTCGGCCTCATGGTCGACCCGGCGAAGCTCCCGTCCTTCGGGGGCACGCCGACGACCTACATGGAGTTCGTCGCGGTCGGCATCGCCATCTCGGCGTTCCTGACGCTCGCGCTCGGGCGGGTCGCGATCGGGATGCAGCAGGAGCAGTTCGCGGGCACGCTCGAGTCGCTGCTCATGACGCCGACGAGTCCCGCGACGATTCAGCTCGGCTCCGTCGTCTACGACCTCATCTACATCCCGATCCGCACTGCGGTCTTCCTCGTCGTCATCGCGCTCGCGTTCGGGCTCGACTTCCATGCGAGCGGGCTCGTTCCCGCGCTCGTGGTGCTCCTCGTCTTCATCCCCTTCGTCTGGGGCCTCGGAGTGGCGAGCGCAGGCGCCACGCTCACGTTCCGCCGCGGCTCCGGGCTCGTCGGGCTGGGGTCGACCGTGCTCGTCCTCTTCTCCGGCGCCTTCTACCCGCTCGACGTCCTGCCCGGCTGGGTCGCCTCGATCGCCGAGCTGAACCCGATCACGATCGCGGTCGACGGCATGCGCGAGCCGCTCCTCGCGGGCACCGGCTGGGAGGGGGTCGGCCGGGCCGTGGCGATCCTCGTCCCGCTCTCGGCGATCTCGCTGACGCTCGGCGTCTACGCCTTCCGCGCCGCGTTGCGGCGCGAGCGCCGCCAGGGCACCCTGGGCCTCTATTGATCATGGTGGAGGACGGGGTCATCCGGCGGAACCCGAACGTCGTCTACCGCGAGCTCGCGGGCGAGGGCGGCGGCGTGCTCCTCCATCTCGACTCGGGGGAGTACCACGGCCTCAACGAGGTCGGCTCGCTCATCTGGAGCCTGATCGACGGCGAGCGGACCTTCGACGCGCTCGTCGACGACCTGCGCGAGGGCCTCGAGGATCCTCCCCACGACCTGGCGGACGAGACGGAGCGCTTCCTCGCCGACCTCCGCGAGCGCGACCTGATCGCGGGCTGACCGAGCCGTGGGCTCGATCGCCGTCGTCCACCACGCGAGCGCGAGCCCCGACGGGGAGGCGGCCGAGCGCGCGCTGCGGGCGGCCCCGCACCGGGGCGAGGAGCTCGACGTCCGGACGATCGGAACGATCTCCGTCGGCATCTCGAACGCACCGGAGCTCCGCGACGCCTGGCTGGCGGCGGGCGACGGCCGCGCTGCCGTCGTCACGGGAACGCTCGACAACGCCGCCGAGCTCGGCCTCGACGGGGCCGACCCGGCCGAAACGGTCCTCGCCGCCTTCGAAGCCTGGGGCGAGGAGGCGCCCGGACGCCTGCGCGGGGTCTTCGCGGGGGCCTGGACGGACGGGACGAAGCTCGTCGTCTTCCGCGACCACCTCGGGCTCGCGCCGCTCTTCCACCGCGAAAGCCCCGACGGGCTCGTCGCCGCGACCGAGGGCAAGCAGGTCGCCGCCGGCGCCGGCATCGACCGCGCGCCCGACGTCGAGGCCGTGGAGGCGATGTTCTTCGGGCGCTTCGACGCGCGGGGGACGATGCTCCGCGGCGTCGACCGCTTCCCGCGCGCGTCCACGGCGACCGTCGGCGACGGGCCGGTCTCCTTCCGACGCTACTGGGACCCCGAGCCGCTCCTCGAGACCGCAAAGCTGAGCGTCCCCGAGGCCCGCGAGCAGCTCTCCGCCCTCGTCGAGCGTGCCGTGCACCGCAGCCTGACCGGCGCCGACGCCGTCTCGCTCTCCGGCGGGATCGACTCCCCGACGATCGCCGCCTACGCGGCGTCGCGCACGCGCGAGCTGACCGGCGGCCCGCTCCTCGCGGTCTCCTCCGTCTATCCGGAGGACCCCGGTGTGGACGAGTCGCAGTGGATCGAGCTCGTCACCGACCACCTCGGCCTGCGGCTGCACGCCTACACCCCGACCTCGCGCCCCCTCGACGACGTCCAGCACTGGGTCGACCTTCTCGACGGCCCTGTCGACACGATGTCGATCCCGGAGCTGGCCGAGAACTACCGCGTCGCGCGCGAGCTCGGCGCACGCAACGTCCTCACCGGGGAGATGGCGGAGTGGGTGTTCACGTTCGGCCAGCACCTCATCGGGCACCTGGTGCTGCACGGCCGTGCCCGCGCCTCGGCCGCCTGGGTGCGAGACCAGCGCGCCCGCGGGGCCTCGTGGAAGGTGATCGTCCAGCGCGCCGGCCCGTCGCTCGTCTCGCCGCGGCTCGCGCTCCGCTACCTGCGTGCGCGCAGGCGCGAGGACTACCGCCAGCTGCCCGAGTGGGTCGACCAGGACGCGGCGGGCTCGCCCGGCCCGCGGCCCGACCTCGCGCGGCCGGCGCGCCGGCGCTGGCTCGAGCACCAGCTCGCGCCGATCGTCGGAGCGGGCGCCTACTCGTTCGACGCCGACGCGATCGTCGCTGCGGCCTGCGGCGTGCACGTGCGCCGGCCGCTCGTCGACGTCGACCTCTGGGAGTTCGTGCTCTCCCTCCCCGCGGAGATCAAGTTTCCGAACGCGCTGCCCAAGAGCCTCCTGCGGGAGAGCGTGCGCGGGCGCCTGCCGGACGCGCTGCTCGACCGCACGGACAAGACGTACTTCAACGACTTCGCCCTGCGGACCGCCGACTACGACGGGCTCCGCCGCTGGGCCCTCGAGTCCGAGGCGAGAATCGCCGGCGTGGACTACGGGCGGCTCGCCGAGCGGATCGACGCCCGCGACCTGAACGTCGTCGAGCTCCTCTGGGCCTACGACCTGGCGCGCGCTCACGCGTACCTGGAGCTGTTCGCGTGAGCGAGGGCGCGTGCTACGGGTTCGGCGTCCGCTCGTCCGTGCCGCTCGAGTACCTGCGCGAGGGCGGCGGCGATCCGCTCGAGATCGCGGCGCCTACGGACGAGGGGCCTCGGCCGGACGACGCGCTCCTGGTCGAGTGGGAGCCGGCCCCCGAGCGGCCGCTCGAGGCGCGCCTCTACTCGGACGGGGAGAGCTTCCGGCTCTGGATCGGCGACGGCGGCTGGTTCTCCGTCGATCCGCCCGCGGGCCGGATCGACGTGCCCGCCGACGGCGGCATCCGGCGGGAGGAGCGGCTCTGGGGCATCCCCTCCCTCCTCTGCTTTCTTGCGCGCGGCGACCTGCCGCTCCACGCGGCCGCGGTGGAGGCGGACGGCGGCGCGGTCATCGTCGCGGCGCCGCGCACGTACGGGAAGACGACCATGGCGGCCGCGTTCCACCGGGCCGGGCACCGCGTGCTGAGCGAGGACACGACGTGCGTGCGGCTCGGCACGGAGCCCGCCGTCGTGCCGGGCCCCGCCATGCTGCGACTGCGCCACGACATGGCCGCGGAGCTCGAGCTCCCCTCGGTGCGGCGCGTCGGCGAGAGCGAGGACCGCGTGCACTACGCGCTCGAGGTGCCCGGCGGCTGCGAGCCTGTGCCGGTGCGCGCCGTCGTCTTCCTGGACGTCTCCGACGAGCAAGCCGCGCTCGAGCCCGTCCATCGAGGCGACGCCATCCGTGACCTGTGGGCGCTCAGCTTCCGCCTGCCGCTCGAGGAAGACGTTG
>Ga0075429_100002986_pt1 | contig 14345 bp, 12 predicted proteins | sample RhiMetdeltSRZDD3_FD_75295 | JGI IMG/M metagenome (GOLD analysis project Ga0075429, IMG submission 75295) | Populus rhizosphere microbial communities from Tennessee, USA - Rhizosphere MetaG P. deltoides SRZDD3 | ecosystem: Host-associated > Plants > Roots > Rhizosphere > Soil | place: USA... | reverse complement strand
CGCGAGGCCCTGGATCTCGAACGAGAAGTCGCACTCGAGCGTCTCTTCGTACGCCTTGCGCTGCGAGTCGTTCATGATGTCGTAGACCATGTCGTGCACCTGCTTGTGCTCGAGCGGCTCGACGTTGATGCGGCGCACGTCGCCGTGCACGCGGATCATGGGCGGCAGGCCCGACGACAGGTGCAGGTCCGAGGCCTTGTTCTTGACCGAGAAGGCCAGCAGTTGGGTGATGTCCATGGATCCGTGGGAAGAGCTTCGCGGCAACGACGCGCGCTCGGGGCGCGGGCCTGCGGGATACTCGCCGGTGATGGCGATCCCCGAGAACATACAACAAGTGCGTGCTCGCATTGCCGCGGCCTGTGCCGCCGCGGATCGCCCCGTGCAAAGCGTCACGTTGCTCGCGGTGAGCAAGACGTTTGCAGACCACGCCGTGCGCGCCGCGTGGGGCGCGGGGCAGCGCGCCTTCGGCGAGAACTACGCGCAGGAGGCGGTCGACAAGATGGACCGCCTGCGGGACCTGCGCGCCGCGATCGAATGGCATTTCATCGGCCCGCTGCAGAGCAACAAGACGCGCGTCGTCGCCGAGCGCTTCGACTGGGTGCATTCGGTCGATCGGCTGAAGGTCGCGCAGCGCCTGTCGCAGCAGCGGCCGGCGCAGGAGCGGCCGCTGCAGGTGACGCTGCAGGTCAACGTGAGCGGCGAAGCGAGCAAGGGCGGCGTCGCGCCCGACGGCGTGCTGGCGCTCGCGCACGCCGTGGCGGCGTTGCCTCGGCTGCGCCTGCGCGGGCTGATGTCGATTCCCGAGCCGGCGGACGATCCCGTGCTGCAGCGCCGGCCGCATGCGCTGCTGCGCGGCCTGCTCGAGGAACTCGAGCGCGGCGGGCTCGACGTGGACACGCTGTCGATGGGCATGAGCGCGGACCTCGAGGCGGCGATCCTCGAAGGGGCGACGATCGTGCGGGTGGGGACGTCGATCTTCGGGACGCGCGGGCGGCAGGCGTAGCGCGCCGCGCCCTCGCCACGGCCCGCCTGCATCGTCAGATCGCGAGGGTGGTCACGTTCTTCACTTCCTCCATCACCGCGTACGTGCGCGTCTCGCGCACGCCCGGCAGGGACCAGATCACGTTGCCGATGAACGCGCGGTACGCCGCCATGTCGGCCACCCGCGTCTTCAGCAGGTAGTCGAAGCCGCCGGCCACCAGGTGGCATTCCAGGATCTCGGGGCGCACCTGGACCGCGGCCTTGAAGTCGTCCATCACGTCGTGCACCGTGCGGTCCAGCAGGATCTCGACGAACACGAGCAGCCCTGCGCCCAGCTTCGCCGGGTTCAGCCGCGCCTCGTAGCCGAGGATGTAGCCGTCGCGCGTCAGGCGCTTGACGCGTTCCAGCACCGCCGTGGGCGACAGGTGCACCTCCTCGGCCAGCTTGAGGTTGGAGATGCGGCCGTCGTTCTGCAGCACGCGCAGAATCCGGGTGTCGATCCTGTCGAGCGCGCAAGGGGGCGAAGCATCGTGGGCCATGCCGGATTTCCTGGCCCGCAGACGCCTGAAATCGGAGATTAATGCGGGGGCCGCGCCGCTAATCTGGCGAAAGATTCTAGCGAGGTCCCTGCCATGCCCTTCCTCCCGCCCCCCGCCGCGCGCCTGCCTTCGCCCCATCGTCCCGAGATCGAGGTCGTGTCCGCGCTCGCCGGGCGGCTCGCGCCCGCGCTCGACTGGAACGCTGCCGCCGGTCAGGCCAGGCCGTGGGTCCAGGCGGTGCGCGACAAGCCCGCGCCGTTCTGGGCGATGGAGTCGCTGCTGCGCGAGTTCCCCATCTCGAGCGCCGAGGGCCTGGCGCTGATGCGGCTGGCCGAAGCGCTGCTGCGCGTGCCCGACGCGGAGACCGCGGTCGCGCTCACCGCGGACCAGCTCGGCAAGGCGCGCTTCGACGCCGACGCCGGCAGCGGCGGCGCCCACCGCATGCTCGCGAACCTGTCGACGAGCGCGATCGCGCTGTCGAAGAAGCTGCTGCCGGAGGCGGACGGCGAATCGGGCGTGCTGAAGCGCCTGGGCGCGAACACGGTGGTCGCGGCCACGGTGCGCGCGATCCAGCTGCTCGGCCGCCAGTTCGTGCTGGCCCCCTCCATCGGCGAGGCGCTGCACGAGGCGGCGCACGCGCGCCGCGGGCGTGCGGCGCTGCGCTTCAGCTTCGACATGCTGGGCGAAGGCGCGCGCACGGAAGCCGACGCCGGCCGCTACCTCGCGGCGTACGCCGCGGCGATCGACGCCATCGGCGGCGGCCGCCTCGCCGAGGCCCCCGAAGCGGCCGACGGCATCTCGATCAAGCTGAGCGCGCTCTTCTCGCGCTACGAGGACGCGCAGCGCGAGCGCGTGTTCGCCGAGCTGCTGCCGCGCGTGGTCCAGCTCGTCGAGCGCGCCGCGCGCGCCAACATCAACCTCGCCATCGACGCCGAGGAGAGCGACCGCCTGGAGCTCTCGCTCGACCTGTTCGACGCCCTGGCGGCGCGCGTCGCGCGCGAGCACGCAGGGTGGCGCGGCTTCGGCCTGGCCGTGCAGGCGTACCAGACGCGCGCCCCCGAGGCGGTGGACGAGGTCGCGCGCATCGCGCGCGCCCACGGCCTGCGCGTCATGGTGCGGCTGGTCAAGGGCGCGTACTGGGACGGCGAGGTCAAGCGCGCGCAGGAGCAGGGCCTCGCCGGCTATCCGGTGTTCACGCACAAGCACCACACCGACATGGCGTACCTGGCCTGCGCGCAGTCGCTGCTCGCGCAGCACGCGGTCATCTACCCGCAGTTCGCCACGCACAACGCCGGCACCATCGCGGCCATCCTGCAGATGGCGCGCGCGCACGGCGCGCGCTTCGAGATGCAGCGCCTGCACGGCATGGGCGAGGCCGTCTATCGCGAGGTGATGCGATCGGCCGAGGTGCCCGTGCGGGTGTACGCGCCCGTGGGCGAGCAGCGCGACCTGCTCGCGTACCTGGTGCGGCGCCTGCTGGAGAACGGCGCCAACTCGTCGTTCGTGCACCAGCTCGCCGATCCCGCGGTGGACGTCGACGCGCTGCTCGCCTCGCCGCTGCATCCCGCGCCGGCGCCGTCCCTGCCGCTGCCGGATGCGCTGTACGGCTGGGACGGCACGCGGGGCCGGCGGAACTCGCGCGGCGCGGACCTCGCCGTCGCGGCCGAGCGCGCGCCGCTGGAGCGCGCCGTGGACGGCACCGCGCTCGAGCCGGTGGCCGAGGCGCGCACCGGCGACGTCGATGCCGCGATGTCGTCGCTGCAGCGCGGCTTCGTGCGCTGGAACGCGACGGCGCTCGGCGAGCGCGCGGCCGCGCTGCGCCGCGCAGCCGACGCGCTGCAGGCGCGGCTGCCCGAGTTCTGCGGCCTGCTGGTGAAGGAGGCGCGCAAGACGCTGCCCGACGCCGTGTCGGAAGTGCGCGAGGCGGTGGACTTCTGCCGCTACTACGCCGAGCAGGCCGAGCGGCGGCTCGCGCCGCAGGCGCTGCCCGGCCCCACCGGCGAGAGCAACGAGCTGCGCCTGCACGGCCGCGGCGTGTTCGTGTGCATCAGCCCCTGGAACTTCCCGCTCGCGATCTTCGCGGGGCAGGTGGTGGCGGCGCTGGTGGCGGGCAACGCGGTCGCGGCCAAGCCGGCCGAGCAGACGCCGCGCGTGGCGGCACGCATGGTCGCGCTGCTGCACGAGGCGGGCGTGCCGGGCGATGCGCTCGCCCTGCTGCACGGGCCCGGCGAGACCGTCGGCGCCGCGCTCGTGGCGCACCCCCGCGCCGCGGGCGTGTGCTTCACCGGATCGACCGCCGTGGCGCGGGCCATCCACCGCTCGCTCGCGGCGCGCGACGGCGCGATCGTCCCCCTGGTGGCCGAGACGGGCGGCATCAACGCGATGGTCGTCGACTCCACCGCCTTGCCCGAGCAGGTGACCGACGCGGTGGTGCAGAGCGCCTTCCGCTCGGCCGGCCAGCGCTGCTCGGCGCTGCGGCTGCTGTGCGTACACGAGGGCATCGCCGACGGCGTGATCGCGATGCTGAGCGGCGCGCTGCGCGAGCTGCAGGTGGGGGACCCGGCGGCGCTCGCCACAGACGTCGGCCCGCTCATCGACGCCGAGGCGCATGCCGGCATCGCGCGCCACGTGGCGCGGCTGCGCCGCGAGGCCACCCTCGTCGGCGAGGCGCCGCTGCCGCCGCACGCCCCTGCGGACGCGCTGGCGCCCGTCGCCTTCGAGGTGCAGCGCATCGCCGACGTGAAGGAGGAAGTCTTCGGGCCGGTGCTGCACGTGGTGCGCTGGTCGGGCGACGCCGAGGCGGTGGTCCGCGAGGTGAACGCGCTGGGCTATGGCCTCACGCTGGGCATCCAGACGCGCATCGACAGCCGCGCGCAGCGCCTGGCGCACGCGGCGCGCGCGGGCAACGTCTACGTCAACCGCAACATGATCGGCGCCGTGGTCGGGGTGCAGCCGTTCGGCGGCGAAGGGCTGTCCGGCACGGGGCCGAAAGCCGGCGGGCCGCATTACCTCTATCGCTTCTGCGCCGAGCAGACGGTGACGGTCAACACGGCGGCGGCCGGCGGCAACGCGGCGCTGCTGGCGGGGTTCACGTCGACGCCGGCGGGCGAGTGACTAGACTCGCCGCATGGACACCATCGCATTCATCGGCGGCGGCAACATGGCCGGCGCCATCGTCGGCGGCCTGTGCAGGAGCGGCCGCGACCCGCGCTCCATCGTCGTGGTCGACCCGGGCGACGCGCCGCGCGAGCGGCTGCGCAGCGAGTTCGGCGTGCAGGCGCTGCCGGCGGCCGACGCCACGCTCGAGGCCGCCACGCTCGTCGTGTGGGCCGTCAAGCCGCAGTACTTCCAGGCCGCCGCGCTGCCGTGCGCGGCGCACGTCGGGCGCGCGCTGCACCTGAGCGTCATGGCCGGCATCCGCAGCGACGCCATCGCGCGCGCGGCACGCACCGAGCGCGTCGTGCGGGCCATGCCGAACACGCCGGCGCTCATCGGGCAGGGCATCGCGGGCCTCTACGCGCGGCCGCAGGTCACCGACGTCGAGCGGCGCACCGTCGAGCAGGTGCTCGCGCCCACGGGACGCACCCTGTGGGTCGAACGCGAGGAAGACCTGGACGCCGTCACCGCGCTGTCGGGTTCCGGCCCGGCGTACGTCTTCTACTTCGTCGAGGCCATGATGCAGGCGGCCGCCGGGATGGGCCTCACCGCGGAGCAGGGCAAGGCGCTCGCGCTCGCCACCTTCGCCGGCGCCGCGGCGCTGGCCGCCGCGTCGCCCGAGCCGCCCGAGGTGCTGCGCGAACGGGTCACGTCCAAGGGCGGGACCACGCACGCCGCGCTGACCTCGATGGAAGCCGACGGCGTCAAGGCGGCGTTCATGAAGGCGCTGAAGGCGGCGCAGCAGCGGGCGCGGGAACTGGGCGACGAATTCGGCGCGGCGTGAAGGGTGCCGCTGCCGGCCCCGCGAAGGGCGGCGCTACCGCTTGATCGCCTGCAGCAGCGGCCCCAGCACGTCCAGCGGCAGCGGGAACACGATCGTCGAGTTCTTGTCCGCGGCGATGACGGTGAGCGTCTCGAGGTAGCGCAGCTGCAGCGCCTGCGGCTGCCGCGCGAGGACCTCGGCCGCCTCGGCCAGCTTGTGCGACGCCTGCAGCTCGCCCTCGGCGTGGATCACCTTCGCGCGCCGCTCGCGTTCCGCCTCGGCCTGCCGCGCGATCGCGCGCACCATGCTCTCGTTCAGGTCCACGTGCTTGATCTCGACGTTGGTGACCTTGATGCCCCACGCATCGGTCTGCGCGTCGAGGATCTTCTGCACGTCGAGGTTGAGCCGCTCGCGCTCGGACAGCATCTCGTCCAGGTCGTGCTTGCCGAGCACGGCGCGCAGGGTGGTCTGCGCGAGCTGGCTGGTGGCTTCGAGGAAGCGCTCGACCTGGATCACCGCCTTCGCGGGGTCGACGACGCGGAAGTACAGCACCGCGTTGACCTTCACCGACACGTTGTCGCGCGAGATCACGTCCTGCGCCGGCACGTCCATCACGACGGTGCGCAGCCCGACCTTGACCATCTGCTGGATGCCCGGCACGACGAGGACCAGCCCGGGGCCCTTGACCTTCCAGAACCGCCCCAGCTGGAACACCACGCCGCGCTCGTACTCGCGCAGGATGCGCAGCGACGACGCCAGCACGATGACCGCGAGCACGACGGGGCCGATGAGCCCGAACACGACGTCCCACATGCTTCAGCCTCCTCCCGGCAACGAATCGCGGCCGTCCGCGACGACGTCGAGCGTCGAGCCGTCGTTCGCGACCACGCGCACGCGCGTGCCCGGACGCAGCGGCGCGTCGCCCCGCACCTTCCAGGGCTCGCCGTGCACCAGCGCCCAGCCGCGGCCCCCCGCGTACTCGAGCAGCTCGCCCGACGCGCCCACCATCGACTGTGCGCCATGCACGAGGGGCCGCCGGCGCGCCTTCGCGGCCATGCCGCCCACCAGCAGCAGGAAGGCGGCCGAGGCCAGCGTGAGCACGGCGATCAGGGCGCGCGGCACGCCGTAGCCCGGCGCGTCGGTGTCGTAGAGCAGCACCGCGCCGAACGCGAACGCGACGATGCCGCCGATGCCCACGACGCCGAACGTCGGCAGGAATGCCTCGGCCACGAGCAGCGCGATGCCGAGCAGGATGAGCGCCAGCCCGGCGTAGTTCACCGGCAGCATCTGCAGCGCGAACAGGCCGAGCAGCAGGCAGATCCCGCCCACCACGCCGGGCAGGACGAACCCGGGGTTGGAGAACTCGAACAGCAGGCCGTAGATGCCCACCAGCATGAGGATGAGCGCCAGGCTCGGCTCGGTAATGACCGCGAGCAGCCGGCTGCGCCAGTCGGCTTCGAAGGTCTCGACGGGCGCGCCCGCGGTCGACAGCCGCTGCGCGACGCCGCCCGCCGTCACCGTGCGACCGTCGAGCTGGCGCAGCAGGTCGGGCAGGTCGGCGGCGACCAGGTCCACCACCTTCAGCGCCAGGGCTTCGGCGGCGGGCAGGCTCACCGCCTCGCGCACCGCGCGCTCCGCCCACTCGGGATTGCGGCCGCGCAGCTGCGCCAGGCTGCGGATGTAGGCGGCGGCGTCGGCCACCTGCTTGGCGGTCATCGCGTCGTCGGGCGGATGGCCGGCCGGCGCCGAGGGTGACGAGGACGCGGCGGGCGGCCGCTCGGGGCGCGCGCCGCCCAGGCCGATGGACACCGGCGTGGCCGCGCCGAGGTTGGTGGCCGGCGCCATCGCCGCCACGTGGCTGGCATAGAGCAGGTACGTGCCGGCGCTGGCGGCGCGCGCGCCGTCGGGCGCCACCCAGCCGGCCACGGGCACCGGGGAGGCGAGCACGTCCTTGATGACGCGGCGCATCGACGCGTCGAGGCCCCCGGGCGTGTCGATCTGCAGCACCACCAGCTGCGCCTTGCGCCGGGCGGCCAGCGCCAGGGCCCGGCGGAGGTGGTCCGCGGTGGCCGGGCCGATGGCGCCGTCGACGCGCGCCAGCACCACCGGCCGGCCGGCGGCCGGCGCCGAGGCGGCGGCGGAGGCCGGCGCAGGCGCAGGCAAAGGGGCGGCGCCGGCCGCGCACGACGCGTCGTGCGCAAGCAGGCCCCATGCGAGCAGCCACGCGATGACGAGCCTCATGACCCCATTCTAGGAAGCGCAGCGGTCATGCAGGGACGGGCTCACATCATGCAAACCCTGCATCGCTTTTGGTGAAACACTGGGCGCGCGCACGCCTACAGTGGCGCACCAGGCGGCACGCGCCGAAGGATCCCCTTCATGGAGACACCGATGAGCAACCTGTCCTACGTCACGCCCTCCGACACCAGCCCCTGGCACACCTACCTGTCGCAGGTCGATCGCGTGCTGCCGTACCTGGGCTCGCTCGCGCGCTGGGCCGAGACGCTCAAGCGACCGAAGCGCACGCTCATCGTGGACGTGCCGATCGAGATGGACGACGGCTCGGTGCGGCACTTCGAGGGCTTTCGCGTGCAGCACAACCTGTCGCGCGGCCCCGGCAAGGGCGGCGTGCGCTACCACCCCGACGTGACGCTGGAGGAAGTCATGGCGCTGGCGGCCTGGATGACCGTCAAGTGCGCCGCGGTGGGCCTGCCGTACGGCGGCGCGAAGGGCGGCATCCGCTGCGATCCCAAGGTGCTCTCCATGAAGGAGCTGGAGCGCATGACGCGGCGCTACACCAGCGAGATCGGCATCATCATCGGCCCGCAGCGCGACATCCCGGCGCCCGACGTGAACACCAACGCGCAGATCATGGCGTGGATGATGGACACGTACTCGATGAACACGGGGTCGACGGCGACGGGCGTGGTCACGGGCAAGCCGATCCACCTGGGCGGCTCGCTGGGCCGCGTGAAGGCCACCGGCCGCGGCGTGTTCGTGACGGGCCGGGAGGCCGCCCGCCGCCTGGGCATGAAGCTCGACGGCGCGCGCGTCGCGGTGCAGGGCTTCGGCAACGTGGGCAGCGCGGCGGCGGAGCTGTTCGTGGGCGCGGGCGCGCGCATCGTCGCCGTGCAGGACCACACGGGCACCATCGTCAACCGCAACGGCTTCGACATGCAGGCCCTCATGGCCACGCTGCGCCGCGACGGCGGCGTCGGCAACTTCAAGGACGCCGAGCGCGTGGACAACGAGGCCTTCTGGGACGTCGACTGCGACATCCTGGTCCCGGCCGCGCTGGAAGGGCAGATCACCGAGGTGCGCGCCAACCGCCTCAAGGCCCGGCTCGTGCTCGAAGGCGCCAACGGCCCCACCCTGCCCGAGGCCGACGACGCGATGCAGTCGCGCGGCATCCTCGTCGTGCCCGACGTGATCTGCAACGCGGGCGGCGTGACCGTGAGCTACTTCGAGTGGGTGCAGGACTTCTCCAGCTTCTTCTGGAGCGAGGACGAGATCAACCTGCGGCTCGACAAGATCATGGTCGACGCCCTGCGCAAGATCTGGGACACCGCGGACCAGCACAAGATCACGTTGCGCACGGCGACGTTCGCGGTGGCGTGCGAGCGGATCCTGATCGCGCGGGAGGAGCGGGGGCTGTACCCCTGAGAACGCGTTCCCCCTCCCGCCGGCGCGGGAGCGGCCGTCGGCTCACCGCAAGGCCAGGTCCGCCACCACCCCCACGAACAGCACGAACCCCACCCAGTGGTTCAGGCGGAACGCGCGGAAGCACCCGTCGCGCGAGCGGTCGCGGATCAGCGTGTAGTGCCACGCCGCGATGCCCGCGGCGGCGGCGATGCCCGCGAGGAAGGCCCATCCCAGCCCGAGCCGCACGCCGACGGCCGCCCAGATCGCGAGGAACGCCGCGTAGAACGCCATCACGGCGACGACGTCGAACCGTCCCAGCGTGATCGCCGAGGTCTGGATGCCGATGCGCAGGTCGTCGTCACGATCGACCATCGCGTACTCGGTGTCGTAGGCCAGCACCCAGAACAGGTTGCCCACCAGCAGCGACCACGCGACCGCGGGCACGGCGCCGCGCACCGCGGCGTACGCCATCGGGATGCCGAAGCTGAACGCCACGCCGAGCACGGCCTGCGGCATCGAGAAGAAGCGCTTGGTGAACGGATAGACGATCGTCACCGCCAGCGCCGCGAAGCTCCAGGCGATGGTCGCGGCGTTGGTGGTGAGCACCAGGCCGAAGGCGACCAGCGCCAGCGCCGCGCCGAGCGCGAGCGCCTCGCGCGGCGTGACCGCGCCGCTCGTCACCGGGCGCTGCGCGGTGCGCTTCACGTGGCGGTCGAAGTCGCGGTCGGCCACGTCGTTCACCGCGCAGCCGGCGCTGCGCATGAGGAACGTGCCGAGCACGAAGACGGCGAGCAGGTGCCACCCCGGAAAGCCGCCCGCCGCGAGCCACAGCGCCGACAGCGTCGGCCACAGCAGGAGGTAGCTGCCTGCCGGGCGGTCCCAGCGGATCAGGTCGAGGTAGAGCGACCACCGCGAGGGCGGCGCGACCGTGGACGTCGACATGGCGTGAACCCTCCTCAACCTTCGAGCTGGCGCTGGAACACCAGGCCCGCGTGCTCGCGCAGGGCGTGGAACCTGATCTTCGGCCAGTTGGCCTCGATGGCGCGCAGCTCCGGCGCGTACTCCACCAGCACCGTGGGCGCGTCCACCGCGTCGTGGGCGACGCGGTGCGAGTTGCCGTCGATGAAGCGCTTCAGCTCGTTGGCATCGTCGCAGGTGACCCAGCGCGCCACCTGGAAGCGCGAAGGCGCGATGCGCGCCTTCACCCCGTACTCGTGCTCGAGGCGGTGCGCCACCACCTCGAATTGCAGCTGGCCCACCGCGCCCAGCAGCAGCATCGAGCCGGCCACGGGGCGGAACACCTGGATCGCGCCTTCCTCGCCGAGCTGCGCGAGGCCGGCCTTGAGCTGCTTGCCGCGCAGCGGGTCGGCCACCTCGACGGTGCGGAACATCTCGGGCGCGAAGAACGGCAGGCCGGTGAACTGCAGCGACTCGCCCTCGGTGAGCGTGTCGCCCAGCTGCAGCACGCCGTGGTTCGGGATGCCGATGATGTCGCCGGCGAATGCCTCGTCGAGCAGCTCGCGGCGCTGCGAGAGGAAGCTCACCACCGTGTTCGGCCGCAGCTCCTTGCCGGAGCGCACCACCTTCAGGCGCATGCCGCGCTCGAAGTGCCCCGAGGCGACGCGCAGGAAGGCGATGCGGTCGCGGTGCGCCGGGTCCATGTTGGCCTGGATCTTGAACACCACGCCGCTGAACTTCGGCTCGTCCGGCCGCACCTCGCGCTGGATCGCGGCGCGCGCGCCGGGCGGCGGCGCCAGGTCCACCAGCGCGTCGAGCACCTCGCGCACGCCGAAGTTGTTGATCGCCGAGCCGAAGAACATCGGCGTCTGGCGGCCGTCGAGGAACTGCGCCTCGTCGAACGCGGGCGCGGCCATCTGCACCAGCTCGATGTCGTGCCGGGCATGCTCGTACTCGGCGCCGAAGCGCTCGGCGTACACCGGGTTGTCGATGCCGTCGATGATCTCGTCGTCGTCGCCCTTGCGGTCCTCGCCCGGCACGAACACGCGCATCTGCCCGGCGCGCAGGTCCATCACGCCGTGGAAGGCCTTGCCCATGCCGACCGGCCAGGTGAACGGCACCACGCCCATGCCGAGCTCGCGCTCGATCTCGTCCATCAGCGCGAGCGGCTCCTGCACCTCGCGGTCCATCTTGTTGACGAAGGTGAGGATCGGCGTGTTGCGCGCGCGGCAGACCTGCAGCAGGCGGCGCGTCTGCGGCTCGACGCCGTTGGCCGCGTCGATCACCATCAGCGCCGCGTCCACCGCGGTGAGCACGCGGTACGTGTCCTCGGAGAAGTCCTGGTGGCCCGGCGTGTCGAGCAGGTTGATGACGCAGTCGCGGTACTCCATCTGCATCACCGAGCTCGCCACCGAGATGCCGCGCTGCTTCTCGATCTCCATCCAGTCCGAGGTGGCGTGGCGCGACGCCTTGCGCGCCTTCACCGACCCGGCGATCTGGATCGCGCCCGAGAACAGCAGCAGCTTCTCGGTGAGCGTGGTCTTGCCCGCGTCGGGGTGGGAGATGATGGCGAAGGTGCGGCGGCGGCGCACCTGGGGCGTGAGGTCGGACATGGGCGTGCAGCCGGCAACCGGTGGCTGCGGGGGAGGGAAACCGCGGATTATCCGCGCCGGATGGCAGACTCCGGACCATGCCGGAATTGCCCGACGTGACGGTCTACGCGGAGCGCCTCGAGGCGAAGGTGCGCGGCGACGTGCTGCAGCGCATCCGGCTGCTCAACCCGTTCCTGCTGCGCACGGCGCTGCCGCCCATCGGCGCGGCCGAGGGCCGGCGCGTGACCGGCGTGGAGCGCATGGGCAAGCGCCTCGTCCTGGCGCTCGACGGCGAGCTGTTCCTCGTGCTGCACCTCATGATCGCGGGCCGCCTGCGCTGGCTCGCGGCCGGCGCCAGGCCGCCGGGCAGGATCGCGCTGGCGGTGTTCGAGTTCGGCGGCGGCGCGCTGGTGCTGACCGAGGCGGGCAGCCAGCGGCGCGCGTCGCTGCACCTGGTGGCCGGCCGCGCCGCGCTCGCCGCGATGGACCCGGGCGGCATCGAGCCGATGGCGAGCGACGTCGCCGCCTTCGCCGAGCGGCTGCGCGCCGAGAACCACACCGTCAAGCGCTCGCTCACCGATCCGCGGCTGTTCAGCGGCATCGGCAACGCGTACTCGGACGAGATCCTGCACCGGGCGCGGATGTCGCCGCTCGCGCTCACGCGCACGCTGGGCGACGACGACATCGCGCGGCTGTTCGAGGCGACGCGCGCCGTGCTCGCGGAGTGGACCGCGCGGCTGCGCGAGGAAGCCGGCGACTGGCCGCAGAAGGTCACGGCGTTCCATCCCGCGATGGCGGTGCACGGCAAGTTCGGCGAGCCGTGCCCGGTGTGCGGCGCGCCGGTGCAGCGCATCGTGCACGCGGACAACGAGACCAACTACTGCGCGCGCTGCCAGACGGGCGGGAAGGTGCTCGCGGACCGCGCGCTCTCGCGGCTGCTGAAGGCGAGCTGGCCGCGGCACATCGACGACCTGGAGAAGTGAAGGACCGCCGGCCGGACCTGCACCGGGCGTCACGCCAGCGGCAGATCCAGCACGTACGGCTGCACCACCGTCATCACCCGCCGCACGTACGCCTCCTTCTCGCCCACCGGCGCCACGTACATCAGCGCCTGCGTGGCCGCGTCGATGCCGGCGCGGCTCGCCATCATCCAGGCGGCGAGGTACTGCGACGCCATGCAGCCGCCCGCGGTGGCGATCGGCCCCTTGGCGTGGAACGGCGCATCGATGACGCGCACGCCGGCCTCCACCACCCAGGGCTTGGTGGCATGGTCGGTGCATGCCGGCATGTCGGCGAGCAGGCCCAGGCGCGCCATCAGCAGCGTGCCGGAACATTGCCCGGCGATGAGCTGGCGCAGCGGGTCGAGCTGCAGCCGGTCGAGCAGGACGCTGTTCTCCGCGATGGCGCGCGTGTACACGCCGCTGCTGAAGATCACGGCGTCGGCCTCGTTCGCGAACTCGAGGGGCTGCTGCGCCTCGATCACCACGCCGTTCATCGACGCCACGCGCGCCGCGGGGCCGGCGATCTCCGCCTTCCAGCCCTCGGGGCTCAGCCGGTTCAGCAGGCCGAGCGGGATGAACGTGTCGAGCTCGTTGAAGCCGTCGAACGCGACGATCGCGATGCGCACTCAGTCCTCCAGGAGGCTGCGCAGCATCCAGGCCGTCTGCTCGTGCACCGCCAGCCGCTGCGTCAGCAGGTCGGCCGTGGGCTCGTCGTGGGCGCGGTCGGCGGTGGGGAACACGGCGCGTGCCGTGCGCGCCACCGCCTCGTGGCCCTCGACGAGGATGCGCACCATCTCCAGCGCCTTGGGCGGGGCGGCCGGCACGTCGGGAATGGACGCGAGCTGGCCGAACTGCGCGTAGGAGCCGGGCGCGGTGTGGCCGAGCGCGCGGATGCGCTCGGCGATCGGGTCGACCGCGTTCCACAGCTCGGTGTACTGCTGCATGAACATGGCGTGCAGCGTGTTGAACATCGGGCCCGTCACGTTCCAGTGGAAGTTGTGGGTGGTGAGGTAGAGCGTGTAGGTGTCCGCGAGCAGCCTGGACAAGCCGTCCGCGATGGCGCGGCGGTCCTCGCTGCCGATGCCGATGTGGATGCCGACCGTCGTTCCCTGTGCCATGGCGCCTCTCCTGAAGTCCTTCATCGAAACGAGTCTATCGGGTGGTTCCCGGGGCCGCCAAGCGTCAAACACGTGACGGCAACGGGGCGATGGTGTCCCGGCTACGCGGTGAGCCGCTTGACCCCCGGCAACTCGCACGCGTAGATGCAGTTGCGCAGCGCCGCGATCGCCTCGTAGCGCGTGAACGTGCGCCGCCACGCCAGCACCACGCGGCGGGTGGGCGGCGGCGGCGAGAACGTGATGTAGCAGACGTGCGGCTGCGGGTCCTTCGGCACGCTGAGCTGCGGGACCACGGTGACGCCCATGCCCGAGGCCACCATGTACTTGATGGTCTCCAGCGACGAGCCCTCGAAGCTCTTGCGGATGCCCTCGGCGTCGCTCGCGAAGCGCGCGTACTCGGGGCACACCTCGAGCACGTGGTCGCGGAAGCAGTGGCCGGTGCCGAGCAGCAGCATGGTCTCCTGCTTGAGCTCCTCGGCGCTGATGCGCTTGCGCCGCGCCAGCGGGTGGTTCCGCGGCACGGCCACCATGAACGGCTCGTCGTAGAGCGGGGCCACGGCGAGGCCGGTGTCGGGGAACGGCTCGGCCATGATCGC
>Ga0075429_100002979_pt1 | contig 14367 bp, 12 predicted proteins | sample RhiMetdeltSRZDD3_FD_75295 | JGI IMG/M metagenome (GOLD analysis project Ga0075429, IMG submission 75295) | Populus rhizosphere microbial communities from Tennessee, USA - Rhizosphere MetaG P. deltoides SRZDD3 | ecosystem: Host-associated > Plants > Roots > Rhizosphere > Soil | place: USA... | reverse complement strand
AAGCAGACCGCGTCGCGCGCGATCTTGTTGAAGACGAGGCCGGACGGGTCGGTCGGCTTCGGATCGCGCGAGGAGTTGCCGATCGTGACGCGGTCGTGCGCGACGTCGCTGATGCCGACGTCCGAGCCGCCTTGCAGCAGCTTGAATCTGACGCCTCTGTGCGTCTTGACGTAGGCCTTCGCGAGCTTGGCGGCGAGCGGCGCGACCGAGGTCGACCCGCTCATTGTGATCGTTGTCTTGGCCGCGGCCGTCGCCGGCGCGCCGAGCGCAAGCGCGGCGGCCGCGCTCAGCGCGAGGCGAGTGGTGAGACGGGGCACGGGTGCTCCTTTTCGGTTCTTCGTTCGTGAGGTCAACGGCGTGCGTGACGTCTGTGGTGTCTGCGCCCTCTGCGGTGCTTTCTGCCTCTCGCGGCGGGTCTCGCCGGTTTCGGCTTCGCGCACGGCTCCGGGCCGCGCAGACGGAATGGGCCGGCGGTCGCTCCGTTGGCGTCGGAGATGACGACCTGGAGCTTCAGCGGCGGGGTGACGTCGGTCTCGCTGCAGACCGGGTCAAACGTCTCGAACGCCGCCTTGATGTCTTTGCCGGCGTGGGCGGCGCCCGTGCAGTTGAAGCCGTCGCCGGGGATCGGGCCCTCGCAGAAGAAGCTGTCAGCCTCGACGATTGCCTGCGTAACGTGGTCGAAGACCTCGGCGCTGACCTCGAAGCCGCCGATCGGAGCGCTTGAGATCACCGTGAAGCTTCTGATGTCACCGCTGCAGCCGAACGCGATGTCGATGCGGTCGGGTTGCGTCGGGTCATTGCCGCGATCAGCGTGCCCGCTGCAGGTCACGGCCGACGGCGCGGGCGTGGCGGCGCGGGCAGGACCGGCGATGATCGCGAGCGCCCAGGCGCCCAGCGCGATCGCGGCGGCGAGCAGCACGCGGCCGCGTGGGCGCACGCCGGGGAGAACAGCCTTGACCATCGGACCTCCATGCAGAGTTCGTGAGGGATTGCGGTGCGACGCGCGCAGTCTCGGCAATCCGGGAGGTCACGTTGTGACGTTTTTGTGTTCTTCCTGAGAAGGATCTGTGTTCACACGTACCGTGGAATTGATCGCTTGACCGCTATCGTCAATCGAACGATGAAGTCCACACAGGACCGGCAGCGCGACGAACGCGAGCGCAAGCTGGCCGAGATCAGAAGACAGCTCGAGCAGGGCACGTTGACGATCCGCCAGATGACGCCAGAGGAGCGCCGCGCGAACCCGCCCCGGCCGCCGGCCGAGCGGCCGGACGCGAGACGCCGTCGGCGCTCCTGATTCTCCCCGTCGTACGCTGCGCGGATCGCCCCGGCGATGCTCGTGCTGGTCGCTGCACGTCCCGCTCGTCGGGATCTGGACCGCGCTGCGGCTGGCCACGCCCACCTCGCCGTGGGCGCGCTGGCGCTATCGCGGCGCGCAGCTCGAGCGCTCTCGCCACCGCTTCCGGCCCGACCGGCCGTGGGCCACCCGCCGCGACCGCCTGCTCGACCTGATCGGCGGCGCGCCTGGGCCGAGATAGAGCTTAAATCGATGGACATATGAGGCGTCAATATCAGACATCGAATAAGGAAATACGTTGTGGAATAGTAGTTTTTGGCTCTGATACGATGGACATCACCTGTGCCATCAGAGTCGACATATCAGACGACACATCCCTGGCTTACGTTCGCGGCTGACCTAAGGGCCATGGACTTCCGCACCTGGCTCCTCCTCGGCGAGGCGGCCTCGAAGTGCGAACACGTGAGATGGGCGCTGCTGCGGCCCGACACGGCGTACAACCTCGGCCGGGTCTACCTCGTTCGCGGAGCGCTGGCGACGACGGCGATTGAGGGCAACACGCTTTCAGAGGAGCAGGCCCAAGGCGTCGTCGACGGGACGTTGAGACTTCCGCCGTCGCAGGAATACCTGGGACGCGAGATCGAGAACATCATCGGCGCGTTCAACCTCATCCGTGACGAGGTGTTCGGCCACGACGGCGAGCTGCATGCCGCGGTTCCCATCACGGTCGAGAAGATCAAGCGCTACAACCGGCTGGTCCTCGAGGGGTTGGATGTGGATGAGGACGTCGTACCAGGAGAGATCCGCACGCACCCCGTGGTCGTCGGCAACTACCGTGGCGCACCGGCGGCCGAGTGCGAGCACCTGCTCTCGCGCCTGTGCGACTGGTTGAACGCCGACTGGCACCGCCCCGATCCACTGCGCACGGAGAACGAGACATCGCGAGTGGCGGTGGCGATCGTCAAGGCGGTCATGGCCCATCTCTACCTCACGTGGATTCACCCGTTCGGCGACGGCAATGGTCGAACGGCACGACTGCTGGAGCTGCAGATTCTGCTGTCGGCCGGATTCGCGATGCCGACGACCCAATTGCTGAGCAACCACTACAACCGCACGCGAAGCCAGTACTACCGCCAGTTGGCGGCCGCGAGCGAGAAGCGCAGTCCGCTCGACTTCCTGCACTACGCCGTCGCCGGCTTCGTCGATGAGCTCCGCGCCCAGTTGGACCGGATCTGGAGCATGCAGTACGTCGACCGCTGGAACCAGTTCGTCTACGAGACGTTGGGGGAGATCCACACAGACTCCGAGCGCCGCCGGTTGCGCCTCGTCCTCGATCTGTCGCGTCGGAGCATCAAGCCAGCGGACGGCATCGGAACGCCGGGCCACGAGGCCGTTCCTCGGAACGAGCTGCGGCATCTGAGTCCGCAGCTGGCCGAGCTATATGCCGGCAAGACGGACCGGACGCTCACACGCGACTTGGACGAGCTGCTCGCGCGCGGATTGATCGTCCGCACAGCCGCGGGTTACGCGCCCGACTCCCACCAAGTCTTCTCGTTTATGCCTCAGGCGCGAGGCACCTGACGTTGAGGACGGGGAGTCCTAGGACTCCCCGTCCCGCGATCCGGGGATTCGCGGTCTACGCGGCCGCCGGCGCCTCCTGCGCCTCGGCCAGCTCGCCGGGGCGCACGTGTGGGACGACGAGCAGGGCGAGCAGGACGCCGAGTGCGGCGAAGCCAGCGCCGACCGCGAACGCGCTTTGGAAGGCGTCCGTCAGCGCTCCCGGCCCGGGCGCGCCGGCGCCGGAGATGCTCGACGTCGCGACCGCCGACAGCACCGCGAGCCCGAGCGCGCCGCCTACCTGCTGGGCCGTGTTGAGCAGACCGGACGCCATCCCCGCCTCGTCATGGCCGACGCCCGCGACGGCGATGATCGTGACCGAGACGAACGACAGGCCGAGGCCGGCTGCCACGAGCAGCGAGGGCGCCAGCACGTCGCCGGCGAACGAGCCGCCTGCCGAGATCTGCGTGAACAGCAGCAGGCCGGCCGTCGTCAGCGCGAGCCCGCTCACGAGCACCGGCTTAGGTCCAACGCGCGTCACGAGCTGCGACGCGGCCCCCGCCGTGAAGATGATCGTGAACGCGAGCGGCAGGTACGAGAGACCGGCCTCGAGCGCCGAGAAGCCGAGCACCTGCTGCAGGTAAAGCGAGATGAAGAAGAACATCGAGAAGAGCGAGGCGCCGATCAGCAAGGCGACCGCGTCGGCACTGGCGACGTTGCGGTTGCGGAAGATCGTCAGCGGCATGATCGGGTGCCGCGTGCGCAGCTCGATCGCGACGAACGCGCTGATCAAGGCGACGCTCAGCGCGAGCAGGCCGAGCGTCTGGCCGGAGCCCCAGCCGGCGTCGTTGGCATCGACGAGCGCGTAGACGAGCACGACGAGGCCGGCCGTCACCGACACGGCACCCGCGATGTCCATCGACGTCTTCTCGCTGGTGCGGCTCTCGCGCACGTAGCGCGGCGCGGCGAACGCCGCCGCGAGGCCGATCGGCACGTTCACGAACAAGACCCACTCCCAGCCGGCCCACTCGGTCAGCATGCCGCCCATCAGCACGCCGACGGCGCCGCCGGCGCCGGCCAGCGCGCCCCAGATGCCGAGCGCCTTGTTGCGCTCGGCGCCCTCGGTGAAGGTCGTCGTGACGATCGACAGCGCGGCAGGCGAGACGATCGCGGCGCCGAGGCCCTGCAACGCGCGCGCCGCGACGAGCCAGCCGTCGCTCTGCGCGAAGCCGCCGGCGAGCGAGGCGACCGAGAAGAGGCCGAGGCCGACGATGAACATGCGCCGGCGCCCGAACAGGTCCGCGGCGCGCCCGCCGAGCAGCAGGAAGCCGCCGAACACGAGCGTGTAGGCGTTCACGACCCACTGCAGGCTGCTCTCGCTGAAGCCGAGGTCGCGCTGGATCGAGGGCAACGCGACGTTCACGATCGAGGCGTCGAGCACAACCATGAACTGCGCCACCGCAAGCACCGCGAGGGCAGCCCAGCGCTTCGGATCGAGCGTCGTATCAGGCGCTGGCGCGTGTGCTGCTGCTGCGGTGGCGGACATGGTGCGACCCGCTTTCTCGTGGGGTACAATTCGGAACCGGAACTCCGCTTCAGGATCAGTACGATACGGAGGAGAGGTTCCGCTTGTCAACCGCTGAGCCCACAATCGTCACGCGGCGTCTGCGCGCGGACGCCGTCCGCAACCGCGCCAAGGTGCTCGAAGCTGCGCGCGCCGCGTTCGCTGAGCACGGCGCCGAGGCGCAGATCGAGGACGTAGCACGCCGCGCCGGCGTCGGCGTTGGCACCGTCTACCGCCACTTCCCGACGAAGCAGGCGCTCGCCGAGGCGCTGATCGAGGAGCGCTTCGACCACACGATCGCATTCGTGCGCGCGCTGGTTGACGAGGAGCCGGACCCGTGGCGCGCGATCGAGCGCTGCTTTGAGTACTGCGCCGCCACGCAGGAGCGCGATCGTGCCTGGGCCGGTGTGCTCGCCCTGATGGCCGGCGGGATGGTGGGCCCGCGCGAGCATCAGATGCAGGAGCTGCTCACGCTCGAGGAGCAGCTGATCGCACGCGCCCGCGCGGCCGGCGTCGTCCGCGACGATCTCACGGCCGCCGACATGCCCGCGCTCTTCTGCGGGCTGGGGAGCGTCGTGCTGGCCGGCGGCAGAAACTGGCGCCGTTACCTCGACTTGCTGCTCGACGGCCTGAGACCGCACTCCTGAGCCAGTTGGGTCCGTCAGCCTTCAGGAGGCGACGGGTACTCCCCCACCTCGTGCGCCGTCACGTCCGCGACGTCCTGCAGGTCCTTGGGGCGTCCCGACGCCAGCTTCATCGCGATCAGGTCGTCGACGCCGGCCACCAGAACCTCCACCCCCGCGATCGGGAGCCGGACCGCACGGGTCGCGAGATCGCGATACGGCGGGGCCTCGCGCGCTCGATTCAGCACATCAAGTTGGCCGGCGGCGGTGCGCAGGGTGATGGTGCGCGAGCGCGCGAGGTCGACCTCGTCGCGCGGATCGAGCTGCTGGAAGCCGCCGTCCGTGACGGTCTCGTCGGCGATTCCGAGCGCTGGGACTGCCGCCGCCAAGCGCTGGAAGTTCGCCGGCTCGGGATCGGGCACGATGTCGAGATCAAGCGTCATGCGACGCGCGCCGTGGGCGATCGCCGCAAGACCGCCGATGACGACGAAGTCGACGCCGTGCGAGTTGAGCAGGTGCACGAGCCGCGCAAGGTCGAGCGGCGTGTCGGCATCAGTCATCTTCGCTGCCGCGCGGCGGCGCCGCGCAGCCCGCTCACGTCGCGGATCGTCTGTTCGATCCCGGTCAGCCGCTGCTCCGGCGTCCTGACCCCAAACGCGCGCAGGGCGTTGGGATCGTGGTCTTGCCAGTGGGAGCGCCGCAGCTCCGCGTCGAGCTCCCACCCCATCGCGGCGAGCAGTCGACGCAGCGTGTCGAGCGTCGGCGACGCCTCGCCGCGCTCGATCCGGCTCACGACCGCCTGCGTCGTGTGCGCACGACGTGCGAGCCGGCTCTGTGAGAGCCCATGCCGTTTGCGCAGGTCTCGCAGAAGCTGGCCGGACAGTTGCATATCTAAAAAGATATCGTTTCTGCAATGGGAAGTAAACCGATTCTCATCCGACGCTTAGCGGCGCGCGCGAGACTTTCCAGCCGATGAGCCGCCGATCGGGGACCACGACGCTCGCTCGCGTGCGCCCGCGCGCGTGGCTTGCCGCAGCCGCCGCGCTGCTGCTTGCCGGCGGCGGCCTCACGCTGTGGCTCCTGCTGCGTGACGGCGGCGGCAGCGAGGAGCCGCAGCCGAGCGCGGCCGACGTGCTGCGCTTCCACTCGCGCCCGCGGCTCGACCCCGACCGGGTGAGAGTCGTCGTCCCCGCGCGCGACCGCACCGCCCCTGGTTACGTCTTCCTCGCCGTCAAGCGCGGCCCCGGCCAGGACGGCCCGCAGATCGTCGACAACGAGGGACGCGCGGAGTGGTTCCGCCCCACTCCGCCGCACATGGCGGCGACCGGCTTTCGTGTTCAGCGGTACCGGGGGGAGCCGGTGCTGACGTGGTGGCAGGGCCGGACGAGACTGGGGCACGGGATGGGCGAGTACGTGATCCTCGACCGCCACTACCGACAGATCGCAGTCGTGAGAGCGTGCCACGGCTACGTGGGCGACCACCACGAGCTGCAGCTGACGCCGCGCGGGACGGCGTACATGTCGATCTACGCGCCGCGCAGAGCCGACCTGTCGACGGTCGGTGGCCCGCGCGACGGGATGATCTTCGAGTCGATCGTGCAGGAGGTCGACATCGCGACGGGCCACGTCGTGTGGGAGTGGCACAGCGCCGACCACCTGCCGGTGAGCGAGGGCGCCACGCCGCCGAAGGAGGGCAAGCCGCACGACTACTTCCACGTCAACTCGGTCGACGAGGACGCTCGCGGGCGGGTGCTGTTGAGCGCGCGCAACATGCACGCGATCTATGCCGTCAGCAAGCGGACCGGCCGGGTCCTCTGGCGGCTCGGCGGCAAGCGCAGCGACTTCCGCATGGGGCCGGGCGCGCGTTTCGCCTTTCAGCACGACGCGCAGTGGCTGCCCGTTCGTGGCACACCGCGCTACGAGACGATCTCGTTGTTCGACAACGAGGCGACACCGCCGCAGGCCGACCAGTCCCGTGGGCTTGTGTTGCGGCTCGACATGCGCGCGAGAACGGCGCGGGTCGTGCGCCAGTACACGCACCCCGACAAGCTGCTGTCGATCGCCGAGGGCAACCTGCAGACGCTCCCCAACGGCCGCGTGTTCGTCAGCTGGGGGCCCGAGCAGCACATCTCCGAGCTCGCACGCGACGGACGGCTCCTGTTCGACCTCGTCGTGCCGCCGGGCGCAGACAGCTACCAGGCGTTCCGGTTCCGCTGGCACGGCGAGCCGCTCGACCGGCCGGCGCTCGCGGCACGCCGCGCGGCGGGCGGGCGCGGGGGTCGCCTGACCGCATGGGCGAGCTGGAACGGTGCGACCGAGCTGCGCAGCTGGCAGCTGCTGGCCGGCGACGACCCGGACGCGCTCGTGCCGCTCGGCGACCCCGTCCCCCGCGGCGACTTCGAGACGACGCTCCATGCCCGCACCGATGCACGCTACGTCGCCGTCGCCGCGCTCGACGCGCGCGGCCGCCAGATCGGCGCCTCGTGGGCGGTAGAGCCGCAAACGCGACAGTAGCTATAGCGCACAATAGTATTTCGTGTCATAGCTATCTGATGCATAGTCGTGTACCCTATGGCGCATGGCTGCGACACTGATCGACCGCGAGCGTGAGCGCGCGCTGCTGCTCGAGGCACGCAGGAATCCGCCGAGCCTCGTCGTCCTGATCGGCCGTCGGCGGGTCGGCAAGAGCTTCCTGCTCGCATCGGTCCTGAACGGGCGACGGGTGATCAGCTTTCAGGCCGAGGAGCAGGACGAGCGCGGCCAGCTCGAGCTGCTCGCGCGCGAGATCGCGCGCGTGTTGCCCGGACAGCCGCCACTGCAGCTTTCCGACTGGGCCGAGGCGCTGGATTTCCTCGAGCGCGAGGCGCTCGAGCGCGGCCCGCTCGTGGTGGTGCTTGACGAGTTCCAGTACCTCTGCGCCGCCCAGCCGGCGCTGCCCTCGACGATTCAACGCGTGTGGGATCGCTGGCAGCGCGAGGACGTGCCGATCGTGCTCGTCCTGTCGGGCAGCGCGCTCACGTTCATGGAAGGGCTGCTGACGCACAGTGCGCCGCTCTACGGCCGTGTGACGCAGCGCCCCTTCCTGACGCCGCTCGATTACCGCGACGCCGCGCGCTTCGTCCGCAGCACGAGCGCCGAGGCGCTGCTGCGGCGCTACGCGGTGCTGGGCGGAACGCCGCAGTACCAGGCGTGGGCAGGCGACCGTCCGTTGGAGCGCGTGGTGCGCGAGGCGATCCTCGCGAAGGGGCAGCCGCTTTACGAGGATCCGCTGCACCTACTGCGCGAAGGCGAAGGCATCCGCGACCCCGGCACGTACGTGGCGATCCTGCGCGCGATCGCCTCCGGAGCCACGCAGTACAACGAGATCGCGACGCGGGCAGGACTCGCGAGCGGCAACCTCAGCCCGCGGCTGACCCGCCTCGAGCAGCTCGGCTACGTGACGACCTGGAAGCCGCTCGCGCCCGGCGGTCGCGAGCGACGCGCGACCTATCGCATCGCCGACCCCTACTTCCGCTTCTTCTTCCGCTACGTGTTCCCGAACCGCAGCCGGCTCGACCGTGGTCGCGTGGACGAGGTGGCCGACGAAGTGCTTGCGGACCTCGACAACCTGATGGGCCGTGCGTTCGAGGACTGCTGTCGTACGTGGGTCGGCCGCTACGCGGACGAGCGGGCCGTCGGCGCCAGCGAGGAGCTGGGCTCGTGGTGGTCGCGCGACGGCCGCGTGGAGGTCGACGTCGTCGGCGTCGACGAGGGTCGCTGCACGTTCCTCGGCTCGTGCAAGTGGAGCCGCAGAGCGGGCGTGCACGTGCTCGACGAGCTGCGCGACGCGCAGGCAGCGCTCGGCGGAAAAGCGACGACCGCCCGCCTGGCAATCTTCACGCGCAGCGGCTTCGACGCCGCGCTGCGCCGCCGCGCCGCCGAGGAGGACGTGGTGCTCGTGACGGCGGCGGACCTGTTCCGCTGAGCGCGCGAGGCCTCGCCGCCGGCTGCGCTGAGCGCGGCTACGCGCCGACGCGCACGACGTGGAAGACGCGGGCGCCGGCGGGCGTCTCGACGGTGACCGCGTCACCCGCGCGCGCGCCGATCAGCCCGGCGGCGACGGGCGACTCGATCGACAGGCGGCCGTCTCTTGCGCTCGCTTCGGCGGCGCCGACGAGCGTGTAGGTGGCGACGCGGCCGGACTCCTCGTCGCGCACCTCAACGGTCGCGCCGAACCCGACGACGCCGTCTGGGGTCGCGTCGGACTCAACGACTTGCGCGCCGCGCAGCCGCTCCTGCAACCGCTTGATGCGTGTCTCGAGGTGCGCCTGGTCCTCTTTCGCCGAGTGGTACTCGGCGTTCTCCTTCAGGTCGCCCCACTCGCGCGCGGTCCTGATGCGCGCGGCGATCTCCATGCGCGCGACCGTCTCGAGCTGCTCGAGCTCCGCGCGCAGCGCGTCGAGCCCTTCCCGCGTGATCGCGTAGCCGTCCGTCATCGGGACAGTGTGCCATGGTCAGCCGATGCGCCTCGCCGCCCCCGCCCCCAACGTGGAGCTGCGCACGCACCCCGAGCGTGGGCGGATCGTCGTGCTGTCGTTCCCCTATGACCCGCACGTCGTCGAGGTCGTGCGCGGGATCCCGCACCGCCGCTTCGACTGGGACGCGCGCGAGTGGTGGGCTCCCGTCGAGGACTGGGTCGCGCACCACGTCGCCGAAGTGCTGCGGCGCTTCCCCGAGCTGCTCCCCAGCGACGAGGTGGCGGCGTGGCTCGGCGAGGTTGCGCGGCGCTGGCTCGGCCGGGTCTCGACGACCCGCTACGACGGACGCGGCTGGTTCGTGCTCGAGACGGCGGCGGGCGAGGTGCCCGAGGAGCTCCGCGCCGGAGCGGTCGAGCTGCCGGGCGAGCCGGCCGTCGATGGCGACCGACGGGCGAGCGGCGGGCGGCAAAGCGCGCGCACGCGACCCCGCCTGCTCGTCCCGCTTACCGAGGCGAACGCGCACGTGCTGCGCGCGCAGGAGTCGGCGCGGCTCGACCCTGCTGCCGAGCGCTGCATTGCCGCGTTGGAGCTGGGCGACCCGCCGCCCCCGGCGCGCCTTGTCGCGACGCACGGGGTCGACGGCGCGCGGCTGCGGCTGGAGGTGATGTGGGACCACGACACCGGCGCCGCGTTCGCCGAGCTGCCGGGCACGGAGGGCGAGCGTGCGGTGCCGGTCGACCCGTGGCTGTGCGAACCGCTCGACGCGTTCCTCGCGCTGCACGGCGTCGAGGTGACGCCGATGGCGGCGCCGGTGCTCGAAGCGCTGCGCGCGGAGGCGGCGGACGCGTCGGCGGAGATCCGCGCCTCGCGCGCGACGGCAGGCGAGCCAATCGCGGAGGTCGCCGCGAAGCTCGGCGGCACACTGGAGCCGTTCCAATGGGCGGGCGTCCGCTACGCCCTGAGAGCGCGCCGCGCGTTTCTCGCCGACGAGCAGGGGCTTGGTAAGACGGTCGAGGCGCTCGCCGCGCTGGAGGCGGATCAGGCGTTCCCGGCCGTCGTCGTCTGCCCCGCCTCGCTGAAGCTCAACTGGGAGCGCGAGGCGGCGCGGTGGCTGCCGCACCGCTCCGTCGCCGTCGTCGAGGGGCGCGTGGCGGTCCCGCCGCGCGCCGAGATCCTGATCCTCAACTACGAGCTGGTCGCGACCCAGCGCGAGGCGCTCACGCTGCGCCGCCCGCGCGCGCTCGTGCTCGACGAGTCGCATTACTGCAAGAACCCGCAGGCGAAGCGCACGCGCGCGGTGCGCCGGCTCGCCGAGGGGCTCCCGCGCGACGCGCTGCGGCTCGCGTTGACGGGGACGCCGGTGCTCAACCACGCCGACGAGCTGATCTCGCAGCTGCGTGTGCTCGGGCGGCTGGAGGACTTCGGCTCGGGCGCGCGCTTCAAGCAGCAGTTCCGCGGGCCGTTGACGGAGGAGCGGCTGCATTGGCACCTGCGCCGCCGCTGCTTCGTGCGCCGCCGCAAGGTAGAGGTGCTGCCGCAGTTGCCGGACAAGCGTCAAGTCGTCGTGCCGGTCGCGTTGAGCAACGCGCGCGAGTACCGGCTGGCGGAGGACGACGTGATCGCATGGCTGCGCGAGCAGCCGCTCGACCTCTCCGAGCTCAACGCGAAGATCGCCGCGACACTGCGCGCGCAGCGGCTCGCGCAGCTCGGCACGCTGCAGCGGCTGGCGGCGCGCGGGAAGTTGCACGCGGCGCTCGCGTGGATCCACGACTTCCTGGCGAGCGGCGAGCCGCTCGTCGTGTTCGCCCGGCACGTCGAGGTGCAGGAGGCGGTGATCGAGCGCTTCCCCGGCGCGCTGCACCTGCTCGGGCGCGACAAGACGGAGGCGCGCGAGGCAACGGTGCGGCGCTTCCAGGAGGACGACGGAGCGCCGCAGCTGATCGTCTGTGCCACGCGCGTGGCGGCGCAAGGCATCACGCTCACGCGCGCCTCGAACGTCGCGTTCTTGGAGTTGGAGTGGACACCGGCGATGCACGACCAAGCGGAGGACCGCTGCCACCGCATCGGCCAACACGACAATGTCACGGCCTGGTATCTGCTCGCCGCCGGCACGATCGACGAGACGATGGCGCGGCTGATCGCACGCAAGCGCGGCCGCGTGAGCGCCGTCACCGACGGCCGACGCCTCGACGGCGACGCGCTCGTCGAGGAAGTCGTCCGCGAGCTCCGCGACGGCCGCGCCTTCCGCCACCTGAAGCCGGTCACCGAGCCGGCCGCGGCGACGTAATGTTTAGGAATATCTGATCTGCTCGACGCGCTCGACAGACGACCGCATGGCGAGCGCCACCCGCTCGCCGCAGTTCTGCGCGGGCGGAGCGGCACCGCAGCGCGGCGAACACAGGAGACGGCGTCCGGCCACCGAGCCGCCGAGCTGCTGCGCGGCGTCGCCGACTGAGCTAGCGGCTGCGACTCAGGGCACGCACCGGATCTCGGTATGATCTCGGCGATCGAGGGGACTGCGGCGGGGGGAGCCGAGCGCCGGCATGCGCACGACGACGGGCGGTTGCACGAGCGAAGCCATCGACGGCGAGCGCACGGGGGCGCGGCCGCGGCGGCCCGAAGCGGGCGAGGTCGCGTGGCTCGGCGCGCTCCCGCTGGGACTCCTGGTCGCCATCGCGGTCGTCGTGCTCGGCCCGCCGCTGGCCTCGCTGCTGCCGGCGGCGGCCGATGCGAGCGCCTACTGGCCGAACCAGCCGCTGCTGCCTGAGCCGGTCGAGCACGCGCGCTACGGCATCGCGCTGCTCGGCCCACCGCTGCTCGCGGCGCTCGTGGTGGCGGTCGCCGCCAAGCCGCCGGCGCTGACGCCGACGCTGATCAGGACGGCCGTGACCGCTGGCGGCACGGCGCTCGTCGCCCTGCTGGCGCTCTGCCTGCTTGCGCAGAACAGCGTCCTGCTGAGGGCGAACGTCCCGCCCGCGCAGGCGATCCGCTTCTTCACCCCGCCCACGCTGGCGGCCGCGGCGGCGATCGCGCTGCTGCTCGCGGCCGCGCTGCGGTGGGCGCCGCAGGCGCTGCCGCGGCTCGCACGCCGCGAGCCGCCCGCAGTCCGCATCGCCTGCCTCGCGCTGGCCGCCGCGCTGACGGCGGCGTGGCTGCTGACCGCCGTCAACAGCGAGACGACGATCGGCAATCCGCCCGGCAACGACCTGATCCCGTGGGACATGAGCGAGACGTTCGCGATCCTCGACGGGCGCACGCCGCTGGCCGACTTCCACGCCCAGTACAGCCAGCTGTGGCCCTACCTCGCGGCGATCGTGCTCGCGCTCACGAGCACCACGATCGGCGCCTGGACGGCGACGATGGCGACGATCAGCGGGCTCGCGCTGCTCGCCGTCTACGCCACCTTCCGACGGATCGTCCGCGGCGGGGCGCTCGCGCTGGCGCTCTTCCTGCCGTTCCTCGCGACCGGCTTCTTCGCGCTCCACGACCCGGCCGGGTACCGCTACAGCGCGGCCGGGATCTACAGCGCGTGGCCGCTGCGCCATGCCGGTCCGTACCTGCTCGCGTGGCTCGTGGCGCGCCACTGCGACGGCGCCGCACCACGCCGCGCCTGGCTGCTGTTCGCCGCGGCTGGCCTCGTCGCGATCAACAACCCGGAGTTCGGCCTCGGGGCGCTCGCCGGCACGGTGCTCGCGGTGGCCTGCGTCCGGCGCGTCGCCTCGCCGCGCGCCGCCGGGCGCCTGCTCGGCGCGGTCGCGCTCGGCATCGGCTGCGCGACGGCGCTCGTCACGCTGCTGACGCTTGTGCGCGCCGGCAGCCTGCCGCACTTCGGCTGGATGCTCGAGTTCCCGCACCTCTACGGCATCGACGGTTGGTTCATCGGGCCGATGGCGCCGATCGGATTCCACCTCGCGATGTATCTGACGTTCGGCGCGGCGCTCGTCGCGGGCGTCGTGCGCGCGGCACGCGGCGGCGGGGAACCCGTGCTCACGGCGATGCTTGCCTGGGCGGGACCGTTCGGGCTCGTGGCCGGCTCCTACTACGTGGGCGCGAGCAACCCGCTGACGCTCGTGACGCTGTTCTCGGTGTGGTGGTTCGCGCTGATGCTGCTGCTGATTGCGGTCGTGCGCGCGCTCGCCGCCCGCCCACGGCTGCCCGCGCTGCCGGAGCTCGCGGTCCTGTTCAGCTTCGGCCTCGCGGTCTGCTCGCTGCCGCAGATCCCTGCGCCGTGGAGGGAGATCGAGCGACTCGGCCGCCCCGGCGCCCCGGTCTACCGGCAGCTCGAACTGCTGAGTCCGATCGCGTCGGCGGTTCAGCCCGGAGAGAAGGTCGCGCTGCTGCTGCCGCTCGGCCACCGCGTCGCGTACGACCTCGGCGTGACGAACGTCTCCCCCTACTCGGGCCCGGCCGCGATGCCGACGAAGCGCCAGTTGCGCGTGACGGTCGAGGCGATGCGCCGCGAAGGCGCCCGCACGGCGTTCGTCGACGGCATCGCCCATCCAGAGCTCGTAGGTGGCCTCCAGCGCGCCGGATTCGTCGTCATCGGACGCGGCCAACCGATTCAGCTGGTGGACGAGCGCTGAGGGCCGGCCGCTACGCCGCGCTGCGCGGCGCGACCGCGAGGGCAACCGCAAGCGGCTCGCCCTCGACCTCGACGGACGCGCCGCGCTCGCCGTCCTCGCCGTCGTAGGCGACCCGCGTCGCGAGCGTCTCGGCGGCGACGTAGCGCTCGTGCGCCCTCGCGGCTCCAAGCAGGTCGGGACTGCCGGCGAGCCGCAGCTCGATCCGGTCGGTCACGCCGACGCCGGCCTCTCTGCGCGCGGCCTGCACGACGCGCACGATCTCGCGCGCGAGCCCCTCGCGCCGCAG
>Ga0075429_100002973_pt1 | contig 14378 bp, 16 predicted proteins | sample RhiMetdeltSRZDD3_FD_75295 | JGI IMG/M metagenome (GOLD analysis project Ga0075429, IMG submission 75295) | Populus rhizosphere microbial communities from Tennessee, USA - Rhizosphere MetaG P. deltoides SRZDD3 | ecosystem: Host-associated > Plants > Roots > Rhizosphere > Soil | place: USA... | reverse complement strand
CATGCGGCTAGGGCCGCATGGCCTTCGCGAGCTCGATCAGCTTCTCGCGCGTATTGAGTGAGGGCTCGTCCAGCACGCGTTCGAAGAGCTCGTTCAGGATGCGGCCGACCGCCGGCCCGGGCGGGATGGCGAGCTCGCGCATGATGTCGTGGCCGTCGATCTTGAGGTCGCGCGTTGAGAACGCGTTCGCGGCCGCGATCTGCTCCTGCACCCGATGCCAAAGCGCCTCGAGCGCGTGCATGCGCGGCGACCGGGCGCCGCTGCCGATGTTGTCCGCGCGCCGCAAGGCGAACAGCGCCGGGATGTACTCGAGACCGATCTTGCGGATGAAGCGGCGGACGGCCGAGTCTGTCCAGTGCGTCTCGTACCAGAACATGTGGTTACGGATCAGGTGCGCGACCTCGGCCACCGTCTCCTTGTCGAACTTCCAGCGGCGCAGGATCTGGCGCGCCTTGAACTCGCCGACGAACTCGTGCTGGTGGAAGTGCCCGTCCGCGAACGTTTCGGGCTTGCCGATGTCGTGGAAGAGGCCGGCGAGCCGCAGCACGAGATCGCTCGCCGGCGTCGCGTCGACGGTCGCGAGGGAGTGTTCGAAGACGTTCAGCGCCGCGAACTTCTCCTGTGGCGTGTTCCGACAGTCCTCCAGCTCCGGGCAGAGGACCGCCAGCAGCCCGACGTCGGACAGCATCCGGAAAGCGACCGAGGGACGCGGGGCGCTGAGGATCTTCGTGATCTCCTGATTGACGCGCTCCCCGGAGAGCGTCGCCGCGAGATGCGCGTTGCGGCGGATCGCGACCACGGTTCGCTCGTCGATCTTCAGGTCGAGGAGCGTCGCGAAGCGCACCGCGCGCAGCATCCGCAGCGCGTCCTCGCGAAAACGCTCGTCCGGCTCGCCGACCGCGCGCAGGACGCGCGCCTCCAGGTCGCGCTGGCCACCGAAGAAGTCCACCAGCTCGCCGGTCGTGCCGTTCTTTCCGGGGCGCCAGGCCATCGCGTTCATCGTGAAATCGCGGCGCGACAGGTCCTCCCGCAGCGAGTCGGTGAACGCGACGTGATCGGGACGTCGATGGTCGGTGTAGCCCGCCTCGATGCGGTAGGTCGTGACCTCGACCTCGTGGTCGCCCGAGCGCACCACCACCGTGCCGAAGCGGTTGGTGTAGAGGGATTTCGCGAAGAGCTTCTGGATCTGCTCGGGGGTCGCGTCGGTCGCGACGTCCCAGTCCTGCGGATCGACGCCGCGGATCGCGTCGCGCACGCAGCCGCCGACGACGTACGCCGCGTGCCCGGCCTTCTCGAGCGCGGCGACGACCTTCTGGACGTCCGTGGGGACCTGCAGATCGGTGATCGTCACGGAGTGAGTGTGTAGCATCGGCGCCGCCGTTGATCGACGTCGATCTGCTCGCCGGCGTCAGTCGACGCCGAGGTACGCCTTGCGGACCATCTCATTCTGCGCAAGGTTCTTCGCGCTATCCGACAGCACGATCTTGCCGGTCTGCAGCACGTAGCCGCGATGGGCGATCGAGAGCGCCATGTGCGCGTTCTGCTCGACCAGGAGCACGGTCATGCCCTGCGCGTTGATGTCCTGGATCGTCTTGAAGACCAGCTCCACCAGGACCGGCGCGAGTCCCATCGACGGCTCGTCGAGCAGCAGGACAGTTGGTCTCGCCATCAGTGCCCGCCCGATCGCGAGCATCTGCTGCTCACCGCCCGAGAGCGTGCCGGCGCGCTGTTTCAGCCGCTCCTTGAGGCGCGGGAAGAGCTCATACACGCGGTCGAAGTCCCTCGCCAGCTCCGCTGGTGGAACGTTGCGCGCGTAGGCGCCCATCTCGAGGTTCTCTCTCACCGACATGCGCGAGAAGATCCGCCGTCCCTCCGGGGAGTGCGCGAGGCCGAGCCGGACGATCTCGTTGGCCGGGACCTTGGTGAGGTCGCGGTCGCCCAGGCGCACGGTTCCCTTACGAGGACGCAGGACGCCGGCGATCGTTCGTAGCGTCGTCGTCTTCCCAGCGCCGTTGCTTCCGATGAGCGTCACGATCTCGCCCTTTTCCACCGTGAGCGAGATGCCCTTCAGCGCCTGGATGTTGCCGTAGTACGTGTGGACCTGATCGACCTCGAGGATCGGCATCAGGCGACCTTTGCTTTGCCCAGATAGGCCTCGATGACGCGCGGATCGCGCTGCACGGCCTCGGGGGCGCCTTCGGCGATCTTCGTACCGTGGTCGAGCACCGTCACGCGGTCCGAGATGCCCATGACGACCTTCATGTCGTGCTCGATCAGAAGGATCGTGATCTTGCGTTCGTCGCGCAGCCGGCGGATGAACGCCGTCATGCGCGCGGTCTCGTTCGGGTCCATGCCCGCCGTGGGCTCGTCAAGCAGGAGCAGCGTGGGCTCTGTCGCGAGCGCGCGTGCCATCTCGAGCCGGCGCTGGTCTCCGTAGGGGAGGTTCTTCGCGGTCACGATGTCGCGGCCCTCGAGGCCCACGTACTTCAGCAGCGCGACGCAGAGCTCGCGCGTCGCGCGCTCCTCGCGCCGTTCGCGGGGGAGGCGCAGGATCGCCTCGAACGGTGTGGCCCTCATCCGCGAGTGGTGTCCGACCATGACGTTCTCGATCGCGCTCATGTTCTGGAAGAGCCGGATGTTCTGGAACGTCCGAGCGATGCCGAGCCCCGTGATGCGGTGGGGTGGTAGTCCCGAGATGTTGTGGCCGCCGAACGAGATCGTGCCGCTGGTCGGGCGGTACAGTCCCGCGATCACGTTGAAGAACGTGGTCTTGCCCGCGCCGTTCGGGCCGATGAGGCTCACGATCTGACCCTCCGGGATGACGAAGTCCACATTGGAGACGGCGACCAGCCCCCCGAACTGCTTCGTCACGGCGCGTGCCTCGAGCACGTTACCGGTCATCGCTCTACATCCACGATCTGCGCGCGCTCCTGCTCGATGACTCCCTCGTTCTCCTCCGCGGCGTGCAGCTCGGCCTTGACGCGCGCGCTCGGGAATAGGCCCTCCGGCCGCACCAGCATCATCACCACCAGCGCGATGCCGAAGATGAGCTGCCGCGAGCGGCTCACGTCCATGAACTGGAGGTCCTGATTGTTGATGGCCTGACCTATCCCGTGAATGAAGCCCGAGATCCAGTCGAAGAGCACGCGGTCGACGAAGCCGAGCAGCAGGCCTCCCGCGACGACGCCGCCGATATTGCCGAGGCCACCCAGGATGATCATGCAGAGAACGAAGATCGAGACCGAGAAGTCGAACTGCTCCGGCGCGATCACCTGGAGGTAGCTCGCCCAGATGGCTCCGGCGAACCCGGAGAAGCTCGCGCCGAGCGCGAACGCGAACAGCTTGGTCGTCACGAGATTGACGCCCATCGAGGCCGCCGCGACCTCGTCTTCCCGCATCGCCGCCCACGCCCTGCCGATACGCGAGGTGCGCAGTCGGGCCGTGATCAGGATCGAGAGCAACAGGACGGCGACGATCAGGTAGTACCAGGGGACCGGATCGGCCGCGAAGAGGACGCCCGGGATCTCGGGATAGCCGATCGGATTCATGCCCTGCGTGCCCTTGGTGACCTCCGGGGTGTTCTTGATGACCAGCGGCACGATCTCGCCGAAGCCGAGCGTCACGATCGCGAGGTAGTCGCCTCGCAGCCGCAGGGTGGGCGCGCCGAGCAGCACGCCAAAGACGGCCGCGACCGCGGCGGCGATGAACATCGCCAGGAAGAAGTTCACCTCGTTGCCCTCGGCCACCCACCGGATGGGGCTCTGCGCCGACGTCAGGAACGCGACGGTATACGCGCCGATCGCAAAGAACGCCGCGTAGCCGAGGTCCAGAAGCCCTGCGAAGCCGACCACCACGTTGAGTCCGAGCGCGAGGACGATGAACAGGGTGATCGGGATCGCCTTCGCTTCCCACCCGAGGCCGAGCAGGCTGTTGACCAGCGGGAAGAGCAGCGCGGCGGCGATGCCGATGACCGTCCCGAGCATCCGCTGCTCGCGCGCCTTGCCGGAGGTCGTGTACCACCAGCCGAGGGTCGAGCGGGAGGGCCGCGGGGGCTTCTCGGGTGGCGGAGCCCCGCCTTGTCGCGTCATGCCTTCTCCCCGGTCTCCTGACCCAAAAGACCGGTCGGCTTGAAGACGAGGATGATCACGAGGAGCGAGAACACGCCGACGTTCTCCCACTGTCCGCCGGCGTACGTCACGGTAAGCGCGGACAAGAGTCCGAGGACGAAGCCGCCGAGCGCCGCTCCGTTCACGTTGCCGATGCCGCCCAGCACCGCGGCGGTGAAGGCCTTCAGGCCCGCGGTGAAGCCGAGCGTGAAGACCGTGTTGTTGTTGTAAAGGCCGTACATGAGCGCTGCCGCTCCGGCGAGCACGCCGCCGAGCAGGAACGTGAACGCGATGACGCGGTTGACATCGATGCCCATCTGTTGCGCCATCTCGCTGTCCTGCGCGACCGCGCGCATCGCCTTACCCATGCGCGTACTTCGGATGACCCACGCGAGCCCGAGCATCAGCGGGATCGCGAGTGCCAGCACGAAGAGATCTTTGAACGTGAAGCGGATGAGGGACGTGAAGCCCAAGAGGCTGACGAAGTCGATCTGCGGGAGCAGATCGGGGAATCGCCGCGGGGTCGGGCCCTGCCAGAACAGGCCGATGTTGACGAAGACGAACGACACACCGATCGCCGAGATGAGGGGCGCGAGCCGCGGCGCGCGCCGCAGCGGGCGGTACGCGATCCGCTCGGCCAGCACGTTGAGCACGCCGCAGAAGATCATGGCCGCCAGCATCGCGAGTAGGAGCGCCATCCAGGGAGTGCCGCTGACGCCGACCTCGCTGCCGAAGCCGAGGAGCGTCAGGCTGCTGAGACAGACGAAGGTCCCGAGCATGAAGAGGTCGCCGTGCGCGAAGTTGATGAGCTCGATGATCCCGTAGACGAGCGTGTACCCAAGCGCGATGAGCGCGATGAACGCGCCATTCGTGATCCCGATCATCACGGCGGCGAGAAAGAGGTCTATCTGCCACCCTCCCACGAGCGAAAACGGGGCGGGAGACCGGACCTGTCCGGCTTCCCGCCCCGATTCTGCACTACCGCGTGTTATGCGCTACTTGGCCGCGAGCTCCTTGACGAAGGTCCATGCCCCGCTCTTGGCGACGGAGCCCGAGAACTGCGTCAGCGTGGTGTCGCCGTTCGCGTCGAACGACCACTTTCCGAGGACGCCGTCGTAGTCCTTGGTGCCCATGACGTTGGCCAGGACCGTTGCACGGTCATCGGCCTTGTCGCCGGCCTTGGCGATCGCTGCGAGGACGACCTTCGCCGCCTCGTAGCCGTAGATCGCGTACGGGTTCGGGTTGTTGTTGTTGTACTTGGCGTTGTAGGCCTTGAGCCACTCGGAGGCCTTGCCGGTGTACTTCTCCGGCGGCACGCCACCGAAGGTCGAGTACGTGTCGGTAGCCGCGGCCGGGCCCGCCTGCTTCAGGAACTCCGAGCAGTTGATGCCGTCAGGACCCATGAACTTGATGTTCGGAATGACCGCGCGCAGGTCCTTCAGCATGACTGCCGGGTTGTTGTCGACGATGCCGCCGTAGTAGACGAGGTCGGCACCGGCGTCCTTCACCTTGTTCGCGAGCGCACGGTAGTTATCGGCCTTCTGCGCGCCTTCGTAGCCCGCCTCAGTGAGGCCGAGCGCTTTCGCCTTCGTGCGGAACACGTCGGCGATGCCCTTTCCGTACAGCTCGGTGTCGTGAACGATGTAGACCTTCTTTGCGCCGAGCTCCTGCGCCCACGTCGCGCCGACCGCGCCCTGGATGTCGTCGGCGGGAACGACGCGCGCGTAGGTCTTCTTGCCGCTCGGGTAGTACACGCCGGGCTCGTTCGCCTCGGCGCCGAACGCCGGTCCCTTGGTCAGGCCCGGATAGGTGTTGGCCGGCGAGACCATCACGAGACCCGCCTGGTTGAGGAGCGGGATCGAGATCTTCGCCGCGCCGGAGTTGTACGTCCCGATGTAGGCCACGACCGACTTGTCGTTGATGGCCTTGCGGGCGTTCTCCGCCTCCTGCGCCGCGTCCCACGAGCCCTTCGCCGCCGTCGCGTCGTCGAGAGCCTCGAAGTTCACGGTCACGTTCGGGATCTTCGTGTCGGCGATCGCCATCTGGATCGAGTTGACGATCTCGACCGTCTGTGTGCGCGAGGCCCCGGTCATGGGCAGGCTCGAGATGATCTTGACCGTCTTGGCCACCGACGCACCTGTCGTGCCGCCCGTGCCTCCACCGCCACACGCGCCCATAACGAGCGCGAGAGCGGTGATGGCCGCGGCGGCGGCTGTCCATCGTCTCTGCATGCAAACCCTCCTGCTGAGCGGTCTAATCGGAATAATGGCTCGACCCTGGCGGGCCGCCTCCCTGCGCCGACTGCCGCGTAATCGGGCCAGTCTGGCGTCGAGCGCCCTGTGCGTCAACGAAGATGACGGACCGGCCTTGTACGCTCGGCGGGTGCGACTTCGCCGTGCTACCAGTCTGGCCGCCGCGGTGTTCATCGCCGCGGCCTGCGCCGGGCAGCCCCCCCAGATCTCGCGCCCGACCGCGATATCGACCGTGCCCCCGGATGGGGCGCCCGCGGGCCTTCCCACGGGGCGTGTCCTCTTTAGTAAGGGCGGTCTCGACCTCTGGAGTGCGGCCCCCGACGGAAGCGGCCGCGTTTCGGTGACGACGGACGGAGCGACGGCGGGCGGCTATCTCGGTGCTCGCTGGTCACCGGACGGGTCGCTCGTCGCAGCCGAGCGGGCGCTGCCCGGCGAGGGCGGGAGCCAGCTCTTCCTGGTCCGCGCCGGCGCGGCACCGGTGCGGATCTCTCGACCGGACACCTTTCTTGATGGGTACGCGTGGTCGCCGGACGGTCGCTATCTCACCTACGGAGAGGTGACCTCGGGCGGCACAGCGGCGTCGGGTGGATCGCTCGTGGGCGCCGTGGGCGACGTGCACCTTTATGACGTGAGCACCGCGACCGACATGGTCGTCGGACCTGGCACGCATCCCGCCTTCACACCGGACGGCACGCGTCTCGGTTACGCGCATGTGTCGGGCGCGATCGCGCTCGCCGACCTGCGCGTGCTCGGCGCGGGCACGCCGAAGGAGTTCCCGACGCAGATGCTGGTGACGCTGGCCGACCTCACACGGATCTCGACGGTGAGCGCCTCGCGTGGCATGGGTCTCATCGGCGGTCCGCAGTTCTCGGCCGATGGCAAGCTCGTCGCGTACGCCGCGATCGAAAAGGGGCCGATCCTCGACGCGGTGCAGATCGTCTACACGCAGGAGCTGGTCGTCGGTGCGCCGCCGAAGCTGTGGGTGATCGGAAAGACCGGCGCGGTCCATCACGTCGCCGAGCTGCGCTGGTCGCCGACCACGCCGCTCCTCGCGTATTCGATCATCAACGCCCAGCCGCACCACCACTGGCTCAGCGTCATCGATCCCGGCGCCGGACAGCGCCGCGAGCTGTACGACTCCGCGAAGCACTTCCTCGATTTCGCTTGGTCGCCGGACGGCGCGGTCATCCTTGTCCAGGTCGACGACGGCGACGAGTGGCTGTACTTCCGACCCGACCGTTCCGGCCCGATCGGCAGGGTGGCGCCCGGCGGTTGGCGACCCGACTGGTGCCGCTGTGCCCCGCGCGCGTAGCCCTCGCGAAGATCCCGCGGCGCGACGCCGCCGGGCCAGGAAGATCCTCACGCGACTCGCCAAGGCGAATCCGGACTGGGGCCCGACCCTCGAGTTCAGCAGCCCGTTCGAGCTCCTCGTCGCGACGATCCTCGCCGCGCAGGCGCAGGACGAACACATCAACCAGGTGACCCGCGCGCTCTTCGCGAAGTACCGTGGGCCTGCCGACTACCTCGGGGTGCCGGTCGAGGAGCTCGAGCGCGACGTGCACGCCACCGGCTTCTTCCGGATGAAGACGAAGGCGATCCGCGGCGCGTCGGAGCAGCTCCTCAGCGAGTTCGGCGGCAAGGTGCCCGGCGACATGGACTCGCTCGTCCGGTTACGCGGCGTCGGTCGCAAGACCGCATCGATCGTGCTCGGGAACGCCTTCGGCGTGCCGGCGATCGCCGTCGACCGCCACGTGGCGCGCGTCGCCACCCGGCTCGGCTTCACCCGAAAAGGGAAGGACGGCATCGAGGAGGAGCTGCGCTCCCTCTATCCAAAGAAGGACTGGGTGAAGACGACGTGGAATCTCGTGCTGCACGGCCGGCGCATCTGTACGCCGACACCGATGTGCCCCGTCTGTCCGATCAGCGCGCTCTGTCCGTATCCGAAGAAGACGCGCCAGGCGGGGACTCTGCCCCCGCGAACCCCCGGGCGCACCAACCGCCCAACGCCGCGACCGCGATCCGGAGCACGTCAGACACGATGACCGCCACGGTGTCGGCGACGGGATCGGCGAGGAATCCGCCGCCCGGCACGATGCCCAGCGCCTCGCAGATCACATAACCCGCGCCAACGACCGCGCCGTGGTACACGCGGGCCGCGGTGGCCAGTTTTCCGGCCAAAAGGCCCGAAATGAAGAGACCGAAAACGGACGCGATCGCTGCCGGGATCGGGGGCAGCAGGGCCGCGGTCAGGAGCGCAGTGGCGACCGCGAGTGCGACACCCGCGAGGATCGCGGGCCATCTGAGAGGGGGCATCGCACGCTGCCTGTCGATCACGCGACTGTACGACGTGACTGCGGCTAAAAAGAAACCGATCCGCGAGGCCTACGCGGATCGGTGGGTTCGCGAAAGGTGCCAGTTGAGAATTAACAAGTGCGACGATCGCTCGTCGCTCTCAGAACTTACTTCTTCTTCGCTTTCTTGGACTTCTTTGCAGCCTTCTTCTTTGCCGGCATTAGTGAATCACCTCCTCTTGGCCACGCATTGTCGTTATATAGACACATCTGCGTCGCAAATGTCAACACATGAGCGGTCTCAGGTCGTGGCGTCGTCGCGCTAGGTCGACGGCGGAGTCGCTCCTCTGAGCTTCTGGATGACGCGCTCGCGGAGCTGCGCGGGGGCGACGTCCGAGGTGCAGCAGTCGCGAAGTCGGTCGAGGAAGCGGGCCTCGAGACCCAGCTGATCGCCGCAGTCGTCGCATCCCGAGAGATGAGCGCGCACCGCCGCGAGCTCCTTCTCGTCGAGCTCGAGGTCGAGGAAGACGTAGAGCCGCTCGACGCAATCGTTGCAGTCCACCCTGCCCTCCCTAACTCTTCTGCGGCGTCCGCACGGCGGCGATTCCGCGCTCGCGCGCGAGCTCGTACAGCCGCTTCTGGAGGAACTTCCGACCCCGGTGCAGCCGCGACATCACGGTGCCGATCGGGACCCCGACCATCTCGGCGATCTCCTTATAGGAGAAGCCTTCGACGTCGAGAAGCACGGCGGTGCGGAACTTCTCGGGCAGCTCCTCCAGCGCGTCGGTCACTTCGGTATCGACGACGCTGTTGAGGAGCTCCGCCTCGGGGTCGGGCGAGGTAGAGGCGGCACGGTCGGTGGCCATGCGGCGGTAGAGCGAGAACTCGTCGATGCCTTCAAGGTCGGTGACCTCGGGTTGTGCGGTCTTGCGGCGGTACGTGTTGATAAAGGTGTTCGTGAGGATGCGGAAGAGCCAGGCCTTCATGTTCGTGCCGAGCGTGAACTGGTCCTGGAACCGGAACGCCCGGATGTAGGTCTCCTGCACGAGGTCCTCCGCATCGGCCTCCGACCGCGTCATGCGTAACGCGGTCCGGTAGAGCGCGTCCAGATGGCGGAGCGCTTCGGCTTCGAACTCGTCGCCTGCCATCTGCCCACTGTATCGAACGTATCCGCGCACACGCGGCATTCCCGAGCGCCGCCGCCCAACTGGTCCCCGCTCCGCGAACGGCAGTGGCGAGTGCAGGCAGGACCGGGACGCGCCCAGCACCTCTGGGAATTCGGATACTCCTGGGATGCGGCGACGTCTGCGCGCCATCGCGCTCCGACTGCGGAGGGTGTACGGCGCGCCGCCGGCGCCGCGCCGCCTACCGCCGCTCGACGAGCTCATCCTCACCGTCCTGTCGCAGCACACCAGCGACACCAACCGCGACCGCGCATACGCGGATCTGAGGACGCGCTTCCCATCGTGGGATGAGGTGGCGGACGCGCCGCTACCGGCGCTCGCGAAAGCGATCTACCGCGGCGGACTGGGCCCCACGAAAGCGGTGCGCATCCGCGGAATACTCCGTGAGCTCCGCGACCGCGGGATCGCCCTCGACGAGGGCGCGCTCGTGGGCATGCGCTCGAAGCCGCTGTGGGAGCTGCTCGTATCTCTCACCGGCGTCGGACCGAAGACGGCGGCCTGCGTGCTGCTCTTCTCGCTCGGGCGTCCGTTCTTTCCGGTCGACACGCACGTGTACCGCGTCGCGCGGCGTCTCGGCCTCATCGACGAGCGGGCCGACGCCGTCGTCGCACAGGAGGTGTTGCAGGCGGCCGTGCCACCCGCGGAGATGTACGCGTTACACATGCATCTCATCCGCCACGGCCGTGAGGTGTGCGTCGCGCGCGGGCCGTACTGCTCGCAGTGCGTCCTGTCGTCGCTCTGCCCGCGGATCGGGGTGGTCGCGGCGCGCTGAGCGCCTAGGATTCGAGTGATGAGAACGATCGGACTCATCAGTCCCGGCGACATGGGTCAGGCCGTCGGCGCGCTGCTGGTCGAGGGCGGCGTTCGGGTCGTGACCTGCGTCGCGGGCCGGTCCGACCGCACGCGCGCACTCGCTCGCTCTGCGGGATTCACCGAGGTCCCGACGCTCGAGGGGCTCGTGCGCGAATCAGAGCTGGTCCTGTCGATCGTCCCGCCCGCGCAGGCCGTCGCGGTCGCTCGTGATGTGGCGTCCGCGGTCGGCGCGACGGGTGCCCGTGTCGTGTACGTGGACTGCAACGCGATCGCGCCGCGCACCGCGCGCGAAGTCGCAGCCGTCATCGCGCCGACCGGGAGCGGATTCGTTGACGCCGGCATCGTCGGCGGTCCGCCGCGAGATGCGCCCAGTCCGCGCTTTTACGCATCGGGGCCGGACCGAGCGCGCTTCGGCGCCCTCGGCGACGCGGGTCTCGACGTGCGGCTCCTCGGGGACGAGGTGGGTGAGGCCTCGGCGGTGAAGATGTGCTACGCGGCGCTCACGAAGGGGACCACCGCGATCGCGACCGAGCTCCTCGTCGCGGCGCGCAAGCTCGGCGTGTACGACACGCTCGTCGCCGAGCTTCGCGACAGCCAGGCCGCTCAGGCGAAGCGTATGGGCGACGCGGTACCCGCGATGCCCGGCAAGGCGCACCGGTGGGTCGCCGAGATGGAGGAGATCGCGCGCACGTTCGAGGATGTCGGCCTCACGCCGCTCATCTTCCAGGGCGCGGCCGAGGTGTATCGCCTCACCGCTCGGTCGGAGATCGGTGGTGAGCGGCCGGAGACCGTCGATCGTTTCCGCGGTGTTGATGGGACGATCGAGGTGCTCGCGCGCGCGAGCGAGACGGTGCCGACGAAGTGAACGAGCTCTTCACGAAGCTCAAGCGCCTCTTCGAGCCGCGCCCGCGGGGCGCGGAGAGCATCGGCGAGCCGACGGCGGACCGGCCGCCTCCGCGCGTGGCGGGAGCGCCTCCCGCGGAAGCGCCTGTTGCGGCACCGCATTCCACGGAAGCGCCTCTTGCGGCACCGCCTCGTGCCGCGCCGCCTCGCGCGGAGCCGCCTCCTGCTGAAGAGGCGCCGTCGCGAGAGCCAGCTTCGCTCCATGAAGACGACCTGGCTGAGGTCCGGGCCGCGCTTGAGGCCGTGGCGGAAGCCCCAGTCGAGAGCGATGTGCCTGAAGCAGCAGCTCCGGTCAGCGCCGACGAACCGGAGGCGAAGGCGCCGGTCACGGCCGATGAGCCCGAGGCGGCGGTGCTGTTCCCGCCTCCGACACCCCTTCCACCCGCGACCGAAGAGAAGGTCGATGTGCCTGTTCCTGTGGGCGGTCCCGTCGGAGATGCGCTCCTCCTCACGCTCGGCGCGCCGCCAACGACGTTCACTGTCGCGAAGACGAGCGCCACCCTTGGCCGCGGCCAGGAGAACACCATCCGCCTGGACGATCTCTCCGTCTCGCGCCGCCACGCCCGCATCGCGTATCGCCAGGGCGGCTACTGGCTGAGCGACCTCGGGAGCATGGGTGGGACGTGGGTGGACGGAGCGAGACTCAACGCACCACGCCAGATCGCCTTCGGTGACGTGATCGACATCGGACTGTGCCGGCTCACTGTCAGCTTCACCGGCACTGCCGCGAAGGCCGAGACAAGGAAGAGCGCACGTAAGCCGCAAGAGACCACCGCGCAGGTACGCCGCCGGCGATAGCTTGGTCGAGCGCCTTCTGACGCCGACGCGAACGCGCACCGAGCGCGAATTGCTCGCGCGCGCTCTCGAACAGCTGGACGAGCGGTACCAGCTCGCGCGCAAGGTATCCCGTGAGCCGGAGCTCGCATCGATCCTCAAGGAATTCATCGGCCGGCTCCGGCGCGCGTTTGGATCGCTCACGCGCGTCAAGGGCAAGCGCATCCTCGACATCGCATCGGGCTCTAATTCAAGCCGTTCACCCACGACGGGAAAGCGCACTGCGATGTTCGAGCCATGGTTCGCGCGGCTCGTGCTCGAGCTCGGCGCCGAGCCGGTCGCGCTTGACGCTGGCGATCTCGACGGCGAGCGCTTCGAGCACCATCGCGTCGATCTCGGCAAGATCGGCTCGTTGGACTTCCTGGCTGCCGCGTCGTTCGACGGCGTGCAGGACAGCCGGCTGTTCGGATCGCCGGAGTTCCGCAAGGCGTACCCGCGTCAGCGAGACCACGAACGGGTCAAGGCCGAGATCGCGCGTCAAGAACGTCGCGTCCTGAAACGCGACGGTGTTGTCATCCATAGCGACATCCCGCGCGCGTGACCGTTCACCCTTCGTTCAGCCTGCCGCGTGCCGAGTGGCGGATTTCCCGCGCGAAAACTTAAGCACCGGTACTGATGTACTTCCGCTAGACAAGCAAGAGCCGCAAAAGCGTCGTGCGTCCGGCGTTAAATGGCCAAGTGAACGCACCGGCTGAAACCGCTTCGAGCGTCGCCTCCCCACCGCAAGAGCCATCGGCGCTGACGAATGTGGCGCCTGCTGCGTCGGAGCCCGCGCGCCTCAAGGAGATCACTGCGCACCTGGCCGAAGATGTGCGTCCCCTCGTGGCGCACCTTGCTGAAGACGTGCGTCCTCTTGTGGAACGGATGAACGCTGTACCCGAGGTGGCGCGCCCGCTCTTGGAGCGAGCGCGGCCGTGGGCCGATCCGATCGTTGATGAGCTGCGTCCGATCATCAACGATCTTCGTCCCGTCGTGCAGGACCTGCGCGCCGAGCTCGCTGACCGCCTCACTCATATGGACGACGTTACGGCGCGACTCGCAGCGCGGGTCCATCTTGGCTCGGTCACAGGTTTTGCCGGCGCCAGCGCGCGACGTGTGGCGAGCATGCGTCCGGCGCGACGAGTCTCGGCTGCGCGCGAACCCCTGGCGCGCGCGATCCCGGCGCCTCGTGTCGCGACACCACGCCTGCCGTCGCTGCCGATCGGCGCGGCGGTGCGATCCATGGCCCGGCGTCTTCGCCCCGGCCGCTGGGCGTTCCGGACCGTCGCGACCGTTCTCATCGCACTTGTTGTCGGTACCCCCTCGCTACAGGAGGCGATGGTCGCGGAGATCAACTGGAGCCGGTCGGCCCTGCAGACGATCCAGCTGCCGACCGTGGAGCTGCCGACCGTGGAGCTGCCGACCGTGGAGCTGCCGACTCTCGAGATGCCCACGATCGAGCTGCCGACCATCGAGCTACCGGCGATCCAGATCCCGGCCTTTGAGCTGCCGACGTTCCAGCTCCCGAGCGCGGGGTCCGGTGACAAACCGAAGCTCGTGCCGGCGCAGTTCGAGCTGCCGCCGCTCGATGCGTATCGCGCGACGTTCCAAACGCAGGCGTCGTACCCGACCGTCGCACCGAACTCCACGGTCGAGTGGGTCGTCGCGCTGCGCAACACCGGGTCGGTCGGTTGGTATCGCGGCGTCGCTGGCGCTCAAGCTGCGCTTGCGCTCACCGACGGGACCGAGGTGGCGGTGCAGACGACCGAGTACGTCGCGCCCGGGCAAGTCGGCTGGTTCATCGCGCGCTTCCGCGCACCATCGGGATCCGGCACGCACGCTGTGGCGCTTTACCCGCGCATCGACGGTCGGGGCGAGCTGCCTGACCTCGGCATCTTCGCGCTGGTAACGGTCCGCTAGCTGAAGCCCACCTAGACGTACGTCACACAAAAGAGCCCTCCGACTAAGGTGCGGGTGTTCAGACACCACACGAAAGTCGGAGGACCGCTGTGTACC
>Ga0075429_100002972_pt1 | contig 14382 bp, 20 predicted proteins | sample RhiMetdeltSRZDD3_FD_75295 | JGI IMG/M metagenome (GOLD analysis project Ga0075429, IMG submission 75295) | Populus rhizosphere microbial communities from Tennessee, USA - Rhizosphere MetaG P. deltoides SRZDD3 | ecosystem: Host-associated > Plants > Roots > Rhizosphere > Soil | place: USA... | reverse complement strand
TGCCCGAGATCGACGAAGCCGAGATTGATGGTGATCTTTTCCGACTCGGATTCCTTTCGCCGTGCTTCCGATAACTGGCCCTGCACCATCTATGCACCATCCATATACCATCCAAGAGGATGGGAGAATGGGGCAACACGCCCTTGTTGTCAACACCCCGCCGCTCAAACGAGATGGGGTAACCGGCGCGCGAACTCGCGGATTGCGGCAATCCCGCTGGATTCGGCTCGCCTGCGCCAGTCGCGAAGCTGTTTCAACAACTGGTCCGTAGACGCGCTGGATCGGCTCCAAAGCTCGCTCAGCTCCTGTCGCATCGCGTAGGCGGTGTGGAGCAGCTTTACTTGGCGCACCGCCGGGTCGAGAGTGATCGGACCGCGCGCTTTCCGATCCCATGTGTGCAGCCGCAGCCAGCGCAGCAGGGCTCGGGTCGAGTGCGTCTGCTTGAGCCGCCTGATCTCCTGCCGGCATGCGTCCTTGACCGATCGGGTGTACTGCGCGAGCACGTAGTGGCGGTGCGTGATGATGGCCTTGACGGTGTCCGCGTCGCACTCGGTCTTCCCGGGGCTGAAACGGGGCACGGGCGCGATCCTTCTGACTGCGGCCAGGCCCAGCATTTCAAGCAGCCGGATGTACATCCAGCCGATGTCGAACTCGTACCAGGCGCTCGAAAGCTTCGCGGACGAAGGGTACGCATGATGGTTGTTGTGGAACTCTTCGCCGCCGATGAGGATGCCCCAGGGGACGATATTGGTGCTGGCGTCCTCGACCGGATAATTGCGATAGCCCCAGTAGTGCCCAATGCCGTTGATCACGCTCGCGGCCCAGAACGGTATCCAGATCATCTGGACTGCGAAGATCAAACCCCCTGGACCGATCCCGAACGCCACCACATCCACCAAGGCCATCAGGACGGGACCGAACAAAGCCCAGCGCGCATAGAGGTGGGTCTCGATCCAGTCGTCCGGCGTGCCATGGCCGAATTTCTCGAGCGTGCCGCGGTCGTGCGCTTCCCTCACGTAGAGAAACACGCCGGCCGATAGCACCCGGACAATGCCGTGGATCTGCGGGCTGTGCGGGTCTTCCGGCGTTTCAACTCTGGCGTGGTGCTTTCGATGGACGGCCACCCACTCCCTGGTGACCATGCCCGTCGTCAGCCATAGCCAGAAGCGGAAAAAATGACTGGCGACCGGGTGGAGATCCAAAGCACGATGGGTCTGGTGCCGATGCAGAAATATCGTGACCGTGGCGATCGTCACGTGCGTCAGCGCGAGAGCGATCAACAGATACGCCCACCACGGCAAATCCAAGATGCCGGAGAAAATCATCCTCCGTTGCCCTTGCCGTTGACGAGCGCGTAGCACTCGCACGCGGCGGCTTCGAGGCCCCGGTGGTCAAGGATCCGGATGTTGCCGCGGTTGTAATCGATCAGCTTTCGAGCCTGCAACGAGCGCGCCGCCTGGGTGACGCCGACCCGCCGCACCCCCAGCATGTGCGCAAGAAATTCGTGCGTCAGGCGGAATTCGCCCGAGCCCACCCGGTCGCGCGTCATCAGCAGCCAACGGGCAAGGCGCGCGCCTATGACGTGGAAGCGGTTGCACGCGGCAGTCTGGGAGACCTGCGCCATCAATGCATTCGCGTAGCGGTGAACGCCTTGCTGCAACTGCGGGCTGCGAAGGATTTCCCTGCGAAAGCGCTCGGACTCCATCCGCATGGCCGTTCCCGCTCCCTGTACCAGCGCGCGAACCGGCGAGACTTGCGCGCCCAGCGCGAGCGGAACGCCGACCATGCCCTCGCGGCCGACCATGCCGACTTCCAGGGCCATGCGGTGGTCCACCACCGTCAGCAGCGAAACCAGCGAGTTGCCGGGAAAGTAGACATGCCGGATCTTCTGCCCGGCCTCATAGAGCACATCGCCGAACTCCAGCTCGACCGGCTCCAGGCCCGACCGCAGGCGCCGGTAGTTCTTGCCGGGCAGCGCAGCAAGCAGGCTGTTGGCAATTGTTCGGTTCGCTGCGTTCACGCGCATGGTGAGCGAGGTTGGCGCGAACGGCACGGCGCGTCTGTGCGTCAAGGAACACAGGCCCATTCTGCGCAAGTGCGCTGACGTACAGACGCCGCAGGCACCCGGCGCGTAGCGTCGGTGCCATCCAAATGGATTTACAGGAGACCAGTCATGACCATGCTCAAGCGCTTTTCAGGATTTTTCATCGTCGCATTGATGCTTTCGGCGCTCGGCTGCGGCTCGACGCCGCAGCAGTCAAGCACCGGCCAATACATCGACGACACCGCCATCACCACGAAAGTGAAGACCGGGATCTTCAATGAGCCAACGCTCAAGTCGGGCCAGATTACCGTCGAGACCTACAAGAGCGTGGTGCAGCTGAGCGGTTTCGTGGATTCCGCGGCCAGCATGGACAAGGCGGTCGCGATCGCGCGCTCGGTGCAGGGCGTGAGCTCGGTGAAAAACGATATGCGGCTCAGGTGAGCATCCTTAGAAATCCCGTTCATCCACTGCCGGCCGCGATTGCGGTCGGTTTGTGGATTGTTTCGCTCTTCTGCGATCTCCTCTACCTGGGGGGCGCCGAGGCCGACCTCTGGTCCCCGCTGGCGCTCTACACCATGGTGGGCGGGTTCGTCGCCGCCCTGGCCGCGGCGGTGCCGCGGTTCAAGGAGATCAAGGAAACCGGCCTCGCACAGGTGCCCGTCCACGTGATCGTGGTCAGCCTCTACGCGGCGAGCCTCGGGCTGCGGCTCGGCGAGGCGCCCAACACCGGGCTTGCCATCGTGCTCTCGGTGATGGGCGTGAGCATCCTCGCCGTCTTGAGCTGGCTTGCCGGCGCAAGGGTCCCGGTCCAGGGTGTTGGCGAATAGGAGATGAAAAGGCTTCTGCTGGCCGGTCTTGCCGCGTCCATCGGCTTCGCCGCATGGGCCGGCGCTGCCGGCGCACAGCTTTTGTCGTCGACCGGCCCGGTGATCGCGATCCTCGACGGCGAGCTGCTCGTGGGCGAAGCCACCGGCCATCTCGGCGGATGGGGCACGATCGCCTTGCGTTCCCGCGCGAACGCAGCGCGGACCTGCGTCGGCGAATTCAGCTTTACCGAGGCGCTGGGCGACGCGGGGCAGTTGAGATGCAGCGATGGGGCGAGCGCCGCGTTCCGCTTCCATCGCCTGAGCCTGAGGCGCGGCTACGGCGCCGGCGGCTTGAGCGGCAACGCGCTCAGCTTCACCTACGGGCTGAGCGCCGAGGATTCCGCACCTTACCTGACGTTGCCCGCGGGGAAGGAGCTCAGCGGCAGCGGTAAGGATCTGGAGCTTGTTGCCGCGGTGCCGTTCCCGCCACGCTGAAGCCGGCGCCCTACGCGGCTCGCGGCTTTCCGCGGCTGCGTTCAAGCAGCGCCTTGCGGACCTTCCGGAGGGCGAAGATGCCAAGGAAGTTCCTGATGCGCGCGCCAGCCTCGAGCTCGGCGCGTGCGTCTTCGTAGAGCCGCGCCACTTCGTTGACCGGCACTTGCGATTCCTCGGCCAGGGACTCGATGGCCCGCTCGTGATGCGACTCATTGCTGGACGGACTAGGCATGCCCCACGATACGCCGTCGAGCTTGGGGATACTGTGCGCTCACGCGCTTTAGGACTTACGCCGCTCCGAGGCTACGCTCGTACTGTTCCGCTGTGACCTCGCCCGCGAGGAAGGCGAGAAACAGCTGCTGCAGCTTCTGCTGCTCGATGAGATTACGCGCCTGACGCTGATGAATCAGCAACATGGCGTATGCGAGGGCGTGGCTCAACCGGGATTCCTGTTTTCGCTGATCGCGCGATGGCCCAAGGCTAGAGCGAATTGCCCGTGCCGTATGTACGCTAACGCTCAGAAGAGCCGGTGCGGCGGCTCAGCTCGCCGTGGCGCTCGATGCGATGGCTGGCGGAAGCAGCCGGTCATACTCCCTCTTGACCACCGCGTAGCACTCGCAGACGCGTGCTTCCAGATGCTCCCGCTCAAGAACCCTGATGCGGCCGCGGCTGTATTCGATCAGGCCATCCGCCTGCAGCCTGCCCGCGGCTTCGGTGACGCCCTCGCGTCGCACGCCGAGCATGTTGGCGATCAGCTCCTGGGTCATCACCAGCTCGTTCGCCGGGAGCCGATCCAGGCTCAATAGCAGCCAGCGGCAAAGCTGCTGCTCCACCGCGTGGTGGCGGTTGCATACCGCCGTCTGGGTCATCTGCGTGATCAGTGCCTGGGTGAAGCGCAGCAGCAGGTGCTGGAGCGGTCCGCCGCTTTCGAACTCCTTCTTCAGCACGGCGGCGCGGAGGCGGTAGCTGCCGCCGGCACTTTGCACCACGGCGCGGCTCGGCGTGGTCTCGCCGCCCATGAAAAGCGCAATGCCCACCAGGCCCTCGCAGCCGGTGACCGCAATCTCCGCCGAGGAGCCGTTTTCCAGCACGTACAGCAGAGACACGATGCTGCTCGTCGGGAAGTACACGTAGCCTTGCGCGCCACCGGATTCGTACAGTGCCATGCCGAGCGGCAGAGGCAACGGCTCGAGAAAGGGCAGCAGCGCCTGGTAGTTCTCTTCAGGCAAGGCCGCGAGAAGCCGATTGTCCTTAGGCGAATCGGATGCGCCAGGCGCCGCGCTGTCCATGCCCTCTACTGTACACACTATGTGCGGCACCAGACATGAGGAAATTCAACGGCCGGCGAAGTGTTCGCAATCGCACAGACGGTGATGCGGCCGCGGAATATCTTGGCGCCAAGAAAGGTGGCGCCAATGAATCCGCATTCAAGCATGTCGCGCCCCGCCCAGAGAGGGAATGACCTTCTCGCGGCGTTGCCGGAGGCGGACTACGAGCGGCTCTCGCCCAGCCTGGAACTGGTTGCGCTGCCGCTGGGACGCGCCGTATACGAATCCGGCGAGCGCCTCGACCACGTTTATTTCCCGACCGACTGCATCGTTTCTCTGCTGTCGGTGACGCACGACGGATCCTCGGCGGAGCTCGCGCTTGCCGGAAACGAAGGGCTGGTCGGCATCGCGTCTTTCATGGGCGGCGAAACGACCTCCAGCCGCGCGGTGGTGCAAAACGCGGGCCATGCCTACCGCGTTCCGTCCGCGGTGATCCGGCGCGAGTTCGATCGCGGCGGCGCGCTCCAGTTGCTCCTGTTGCGCTACACCCAGGCGCTGATCACGCAGATGGCGCAGACGGCGGTATGCAACCGCCATCACTCACTCGAGCAGCAGCTCTGCCGCTGGCTGCTGCTCAGCATGGACCGGCTGCCTTCCAATACGCTCGAGATGACCGAGGAGCTGATCGCCAACATGCTCGGCGTGCCGCAAACAGGCGTCGACGCGGCGGTCCGCAGGCTGCAATCCGACGGACTGATCCGGTACCGCCGGGGCTCGATCACGGTGCTCGTGCGTCCCGCGCTCGAGCAGCGCGCGTGCGAATGCTACGCGGTGGTCAAGGGCGAGCTCGACCGCCTGCTGCGGTTGCCCGGCCGCGCCGCGGCACCGCAGCTCTCCGCATTCATCGACCAGAACATGGAGGAAATCGTCGTGGAGTGGGAGGCGTTCGCGCGCACGCTCCTTCCCGCCGCCGCCACGATGAGCTCCCTTGCGCTGCGCGACCACGCCAAGGAGATCCTGACGGCGATCGCGAGGGAGATCGAGTCCGCCGGCGGCGGCGCGCAGCCGTACGCTCAAAAAGCCGCCGGGCAAACCGCGGCCGCGGCGCACGGCGCGCTGCGGCACATGAGCGGCTTCAACCTGCCGCAGCTCGGCTCGGAATACCGGGCGTTGAGAGCGAGCGTCATCAAGCTGTGGCGAGCGCATCTGTCGAAGGAGCACCACGGCGCCCTCGACGACCTCGCGCGCTTCAACGCTTCGGTCGACCAGGCGCTGGCGGAGTCCATCGCAAGCTACTCCGACGAGCTCGCGCGCTCGCGGGATACCTTCCTCGCGATCCTGGGCCACGACCTGCGCACCCCGCTCGGCGCAGTGTCGCTGTCGGGAGCTTACCTCTCCAGGGGAGGGATGCTCGGGGGCGAGCAGCAGCTGAAGGCCGTGGCCCGCATTCAACGCAGCGCGGCGAGGATGGACGCCATGATCAGGGATCTGCTCGAATACACCAGAACCCGGCTGGGACGGGGGATTCCGATCGCTCTGCAGGTCGGCAGCATCGGCGGCGCCTGCGAAGCGGCGCTCGACGAGATGAAGGCGGCCCATCCGGATCACGTCTTTCGCTTCGAGATGTCGGGCGACCTGAGTGGCTCTTTCGACAGTGCCCGCCTGCAGCAGGTGTTCTCGAATCTTCTGAACAACGCGGTTCAACACGGCGCCAAAGGCTTGCCGGTGATTTTCGAGGCGCACGGCGGGCCCGACGCGATCAGCGTGCGGGTGAAGAACTATGGCGCCCCGATCGAGGCCGACGCCCTGCAGGTGATTTTCAATCCCCTGGTTCAAGTGTCCTCCCCAGGCTCCGGCCCGGGAGATCGCCGATCCACCAGCCTGGGGCTGGGCCTTTTCATAGCCCGCACCATCGTGGCCGGGCACGGCGGCACGCTCGAGGTGGAGTCTTCCGAGCGAGGCGGGACCGTGTTCACGGCCCGGCTCCCGCGCGGTCGCTGAGGCCGTGGTTTGTGCCCCGCTGCATAGTCGAGGAGCGACGCCGTGTCGCTTATGTACGGCACCGAACAGAGTGCCGGCGCATCGCAGCGGTACAAAGGGCTTCATCGACTCCCTGCGTCCACGGGATCCACGCGTTTGGTTGCCGACCTCATCCTGGTTCTGAGCTCCAGCCCGGGCAACACGTCCAGGCAATCCAGGGTCCTGCTTGCGCGGGTCCGCCGCAGCGGAACGTTCGAGCTGCTGACCGCTGCGGCATGGGCGGGTGCGCTGGGCTACCTGCCGGACGAGCTGAGCGGGAAATCGCTACGCCAGTTCCTGCAGCCCGAGAAGGGCCCGGCAGGCGAGCTCGTCGCCGCGCTTCTCGATGAGGAGGATAGTGGGCCGCTCGAGGTCACGCTGCGGTGCAAGGACGAGCGGCGCAAATGCTTCAGGCTCTATCGGCGGTTCGACCCCTACGCGCAGGCGGTTTACGTCCTGGCGGACGAAGTTTCGGAGGAACGGCCCGAGCTGTTGAGAGCCTGCGGCTAGCCCGCGTGGATGCCTCGAAACGTTGGCCGCCGAACAGACCGGTCGGCCCCTGCCGCCTAGGCTGCTGCCGGTGAGCACAGCGCTAGACACTCCGATCGACCTGCGTCTGATCGTGCATGACACGCTGTCGGACAGCTATGAGTCGTCCTCGGTCCTGCTGGCGAAAGCGGGCTTCGACGGAACGCTGCAGCTGCTCACCTCGGCCTGGGAGCGGGTGCTGGGCTACGGGCGCGAGGAGTTCAAGGATAAGACGCTGTTCCACTTCATGTGGTCCAATCCTCGCAGCACCGCGGCCGCCGCCGCGGCGATCATGGACGAGCTGGACATGGGCTCCGTCGATCTGCGGCTGCGCTGCCGGGACGGCCGCGGCAAAGGTCTCACGCTGCATCGCCTCTACGACAAGGACGAGCACATGATCTACATCGTCGCTGAAGAAACGCCCGCCGAGCGGATGGGTGCGCGGCTGGGCGTGATCTGCGCTCGCGAAGAGCGCCGCGCGCATCCCCGGCCAGACGTAGGGGCCGCGCATGCGTCTGTCAGCGCACAGACGCGCCGCCTCGCCAGGGCCACGCTGGCATCGACGCGAGCCGCGTCCAAAACCCGGGAGCTCACCGTGAAAACGCCCAGCCCATTCGACAAGCCGCTCGCGCAGTCGACCGGTCGCAAGTTTGCGGAAATGACCCGCGGGCAGAAGTTCATCTTCGTGATGAAGCTCGTGGTGTGCATCGCCACCTTCGGATTCGTCTTCCCGAACGTGCAGCACGACTGAGACCGGCCCCGCTGCCGCTCAGTAGCTCGACCACTCCCAGCTGTTCACGCGCCACTGTTCCGGGGTCGTGGCGCCGAATAAGACATTGAGGCTGCCTTGGGTGGAGTAGGTGCCCGGCCAGGAATAGGTCCACTGCAAGGTCCCCTGCCCGGGCGCGCTCGTCGGAGCGCCGCTCTTCAGCGCCGTGCGTCGTGGCTTGCCGAGCAGCTTTTCCACTTCTTCCGACGACATCCCCTGTCTTAGCTCGACGGATTTGCGCTCGGCCTGGGCGGCGCTGAGCCCGGCCCCGGACCGCGGGGTCTGGGCGGACGCGGGCGCGCTCAATTCGAGGAATAGCGGCAGAGAGCCGAGAAGGGCCAGAACGAAGAGGCGTGTCGCAGGCATGGCAGGCAATCAGTGCAAGGTTTCGCCGCGGTTCGTGAGCAGCGCCAGAGCGTTCTTCAGGCCCATGAAGTAGCCGTAGCGCAGGTAAAGCCGGTCGCGGCTGCCTTCATCCGCATGCGCATGCTCGTTCTGGAGGTCGATTCCCTGAGCCGCAAGCCACTCGCCGAGCTTGGCGAGCTCGCGCTGAACCATCGCCTCGGCCGACAGGTCGTTCGGGCCGCCCTCGTCGCATCGGGCTCCAGGCAGCTGCAGCAGGGTGCGAGTTTTCATGCCCAAGCATGCGCTTCCAGCCGCCCGGCGTATGTGCGCTTGCCAACACATCCACGCTCCCCTATGTCTTGAACCGCACAGACGCACCGGTTCTCAGGAACCCATCCTGAGGGCATGATGACCCCCCTGTTGGCAGCACTGCTGGTCGCGGCTTGCGCAAGCGGCATTGCCGGCTGCGGCGAAAAGCCGCAACGGTCCGTCCCTGAGTTCAGGGAAGCCTACAACGACCCGAGCGGCCAGCGCCCGCTTCACGAGAGAACGCTCATGCAGGACGAGTCCAGCCGCATGCGCAACTGAGGCAGGGAGATTCCCCGTGTCAGTCCGCATACTGCGTGCGTTCTTCATTCGCAAAATCCTCGATACGCGCCTCAGTCTGAACCCGCTTCAGGACGCGCTGAGGGAACGCGAGCGCCTGGAAGGCGCGACCGACGCCGAGCTCGAGGCGGAGCTCACCGCCTTGGCGCTCTGGTCGGGGGACGAGGATCACATGCCCATGGCGCCCATGCCCGACCTGCCGTCCTCCTGAGCGTGGGTCGGGTCCTCCTGCGTGCGCTCCGCGACCATGGCGGCGGTGGCGAGCACCAGACCCGCGACCGAGGCCGCGTTCTGCAATGCGAAGCGCACCACCTTGGTGGGATCGATGACGCCCATCTGCACCAGATCGCCGAACTCGGCGCTCTGGGCGTTGTAGCCGAAGCTGTCCTTGCCCTCCATCACCTTGTTGAGCACCACGGAGGGCTCCGCGCCGCTGTTGGCCACGATCTGCCGCAACGGTTCTTCCAGCGCCCTGAGCACGATCCGGATGCCCGCGTCCTGGTCGTGATTGGCGCCCTTCAGATCCTTCAGCCCGGCGCGCGCGCGCAGGTAAGCCACGCCGCCGCCGGGAACGATGCCCTCCTCGACCGCCGCGCGGGTCGCGTGCAGCGCGTCCTCGACCCGGGCCTTCTTCTCCTTCATCTCCACCTCGGTCGCCGCCCCCACCTTGACCAACGCCACGCCGCCGGCCAGCTTCGCCAGGCGCTCCTGCAGCTTTTCCTTGTCGTAGTCGCTGGTCGTCTCTTCGATCTGCGCGCGAATCTGCTGCACCCGGTTCTCGATCTGCTTCGCCTCGCCCGCGCCGTCGATCAGGGTGGTGTTTTCCTTGGTGCTCTCCACCTTCTGGACGCGCCCGAGGTCCTTCAGGGTCGCGTTCTCGAGCTTCAGGCCCAGCTCCTCGGAGATCACCGTGCCTCCGGTGAGCACCGCGATGTCCTCGAGCATCGCCTTGCGCCGGTCGCCGAACCCCGGCGCCTTGACCGCGAGGGTCTTCAGGATGCCGCGGATGTTGTTCACCACCAGCGTGGCGAGCGCTTCGCCCTCGACGTCCTCGGCGATGATGAGCAGCGCCTTGCCGGCCTTGGCGACCTGCTCGAGCAGCGGCAGCAGCTCGCGGATCGAGCTGATTTTCTTGTCGTACAGCAGGACGTAGGCATCTTCGAGCAGGGCGTTCTGCTTTTCGGCGTTGTTGATGAAGTACGGCGAGAGATAGCCGCGGTCGAACTGCATGCCCTCGACCAGCTCGAGCTCGTTCTCGAGCGACTTGCCGTCCTCGACCGTGATGACGCCTTCCTTGCCGACCTTGTCCATGGCCTCGGCGATGATCCTGCCGACCTCGGTGTCGAGGTTGGCCGAGATGGCGCCGACCTGCGCGACTTCCTTCGACGAGGTGCAGGGCCGGGAGATCTTCTTCAGCCCATCGACCACCGTGGTCACCGCCAGGTCGATGCCGCGCTTGAGATCCATCGGGTTCATGCCCGAGGCCACGTATTTCATGCCCTCGCGCACGATCGCCTGCGCGAGCACCGTCGCAGTGGTGGTGCCGTCGCCGGCGACATCCGATGTCTTGGAGGCGACTTCCTTCAGCATCTGCGCCCCCATGTTCTCGAACTTGTCCTTCAGCTCGATCTCCTTCGCGACCGACACGCCATCCTTGGTGATGGTCGGCGCGCCAAAGGAGCGCTCGAGCACCACGTTGCGGCCCCTCGGGCCGAGCGTGATCTTCACCGCGTCTGCGAGGATATTGAGCCCGTGAACCAGCCTGGCCCGGGCGTCTTCATGGAAGCGTACGTCCTTGGCGGTCATGGCTGACCCTCCACTACGCCGAGGATGTCTTCCTCGCGCATGACGAGCAGCTCATCGCCCTTCAATGTGACCGTCTGCCCGGAGTATTTTCCGAACAGCACCCGGTCGCCGACCTTCACATCGAGTGGCACCAGCTCGCCTTCGTCGGTCAGCTTCCCCTTGCCGACAGACATCACCTCGCCCTGGTCGGGCTTCTCCGCCGCGGTGTCGGGGATGACGATGCCGGAGGCGGTTTTCTTTTCCTCGTCGAGACGCTTGACGATGACGCGGTCGTGCAACGGACGGATTTTCATCGGTGATCCTTTAGTGGCTGTGGGCCCACGCGAAGGCGCGGTCGTCCTGCTCGGCGCGCTCCAGCGCTGCGAATTCCAGCGCATCGTCCAGGGCTTGGGTGAAGCGCTCGGGCTCGAGCGGCTTGGTCAGGTAGTGGAAGAACCCCGCCTCGAGCGCATTCTTGATGGCACCGGGTGCAGCGTCGGCGCCGAGCGCCAGGAGGGGCGTATTTTGCGTTGCCGGGTCCGCACGCAGCAGCTTCATGAACTGGAGCGCGCCGGTGCCGGGCAGATCGATGTTCAGCAGGATGACCTCCGGCCGTGCGGTACGCGCCAGCTCGATTCCGAGACGCACGTTCGCCGCGCGCAGCAGCAGCATGTCCGTGCGGCGAGCTACGAGCTGCTCGACCATCCCGAGGCTCGCGGGGTGATCTTCGACATAGAGCAGGCTGCGGCGCGCCGCGCCGCTCGCCGGCCGCGGCTGGGGAGCAGGCTCGCCGGCAGGTTCAGGGCTCTCGATGGCCGACTGCTGCGGTTCGCCGATGCGGGTGTCACGGGCCACATCGCGGGTGAGTCGCGCGAACCCGCGCAACACGCCGGCCTGGTCGTGGATCGAAGTCAAGACGATGTTCGCGCGGTACATCGAGCCGTCCTTGCGCGAGCGCCAGCCTTCGGTTTCGTGGCGTCCTGTCGCTGCTGCCGCGTCGAGGTCGCGTTGCGGCACGCCCAGTTCGACGTCTTGCGCGGAATAGAAACGCGAGAAATGCTGCCCCACGATTTCCTGCGCGCCGTAGCCGTCGATGATCTGCGCCCCGGCGTTCCAGCTCAGCACCCGTCCCTGCGCATCGAGCTGGACGATGCCGCAGTCGGTCACGCTTTCCACCATCAGGCGGAAGGTTTCCTGCGCGGTATTGTCGGTCGTGACCATGAGGTAGCCGATGACTTCGCCCTTGGGATCGCCCAGCGCAATGACGGATACGACTGCCGGAAGCCGGCTGCCGTCCTTGCGGATCCAGGTCAGCTCGTATTGGTCCTCGATGCCGCGCGAGGCCTTGAAAACCAGTGCCTGGAAGCCAGGATCGACCGCGGTCGCGAACTCGAGGCTCAGGGCTCTTGCCCGCTCGACGGCCTGCAGCGGATCGTAAAAATCCGCCGGCGTGCGCTTCCCCGCCACCTCGGCCTCGGTGTAACCGAGCATGCGCTCGGCGCCCGCGCTGAGGATCCGGATGACGCCTCTTTCGTCGGTAGCGATGCACGAAATGACCGCGCTGTTCAGAATGGCGTTCTGCAATGCGGCCGCGCTGCGCGGGTTGCCGCCGCGCCGGTCCTTGATAACGACGTTCGCCATAGGGCGCAGCTTCGCATGCGGCCACCCGCAGCACCGTGCGCTGGAGCGCATAGCGAGCGCTCCGGAGGTGCTGGGTGCGCGATCGCACAGACCGGCTGCCTGCGCGGGTACAGCATGAAATCATGTCCAACGCCATTCGTTCACCGAGCACCCTGCACAAGCGAGCCGCCGCCGATCATGAGCTCGCGGCGCTCCAGCATCGCACCGCGGCGGAATATCACGACAAGAACATGCTGCATGCCGCCCGGCGCAGCGCCGAGGACGCGAAGGAGTGCTGCATCAAGGCGCACAAGCAGTCGATGCTCGCCTGCGAGCAGTCCGCCGATACGACTTCCGCGGCGGCAGCCGCCTGGCGCGGCCCTGCGATTCGCCGGATCGTGGACGCGCGGTTCAGCATGGCTGCCCTCGAGCAGTCGATGAATAGCGACCCGGTCTGGTGGAGCTCGGAAAGGAACGACCTGGGCCGCGGCATCCACCGTGAAGCGGTGCGGGAGTCCCGGCGTCTGGAGGATGCGACCGACGCCGAGCTCCAGGCGGAGCTCGCCGCGATCGCCACTCGGCCTGGCGCCGGCGCGCCGGCGCCGCGGCTGCCGGACTATCCGAGGCGCGTCGAGGCATTCCAGACCGATTGAGCCATGCGATGAACATCGTCATCTGGATGCTGTCAGGAGCCATCGTCGGCCGGCTCGGTTATTCGGTCGCGGGCTTGAACGATGCCCGGGCCAAGAGGGTCTCGATCGTCATCGGCGCCCTCGGCGGGGTGGCCGGCGGATATTTGGCCGCGCCGCTCTTCACGGCCGCAGCGGCGCCCGGCGATTTCAGCGTCCCGGCCCTGTGCTCTGCGGCTGCGATGGCCGCCGCGGCCCTCCTCGTCCGTAATCTGGTGCACAACCGCTGGAGAGCGTAGTCGCGGCGCCGTTACTGGCGCTTGGTGACGGGTCCGTTCTGGCTCACTTCCGGCGCCGCCGTTACCTCACCCGCCATTTGAACGGGAGCCGCGACGGGCGGCGCGGCGGGTACGTTGGCTTCGGCAACGTATGCGAGCTCCTGATCGATGCCAAGCGGCGTATACGCCAGCGTCACCTTGTCCGGCGTGATCTTGCGCACGACATACCCACCATCGACGGTGTCGCCCTCGACTACCAGGTGAATCCGGTCGCCGGCAGCGAGCGCCACGCGCAACTTGCCGCCATACGTGACCTTTCCGGCGAAACGATAAGGCACCGGCGGTACTTGCGGACCCGGCTGCGGGCCCTGCACTTGCGGCGCGGGGGCCGGCGGTGGCGACGGTGTTTCGGCGCGCGGCGCGAACGGATCTCTCCGGAGAGGCGGCAGCTGATTGCGCGCTACCAGCACGATCGGTTTGCCGACCGCCGCCTCGCCCACTCCACTACTGTGCGCCGGAGCGCGACTTTCCCGTGCTGCGTTCGGCCGTGCCTGATTCAGCGCCGCGAGCGCCGCTACTACGCACCCGGCGATCAACAGCCAGCGTCGAGGGTGTCGCGCAAGGGCTGAAGGACGCCGCCGCGCGGCGTCCTGGGTCGCAAATCGAGTGGTCACTATGGTACGTGCATCCCGTACGGCGGGTCGTACCAGGGGTCTCCCGGCCTTGCGTCTACGCCCCCGACTGGAATCTTCTTCCAGATCTGAACATCGTCGGTCCACTGCTCCTGCGGGTAGGAACCGCCGCTGTAATGCTGCTCGAGGAAGATGCGATCGATGTGGTTGCCGTTCACGCCAATCATGGAGGTATTCCAAGGGAGTGCGGGGTCGACGGCCACCCCCGCAGTGGTATTCCCGTTCGTCACGTCGGCGATGACCGTCCCGTTCACCGCCACCCACACGCGGCCGGTGTTGTCGTTGGAGTTTGGCGCACGATGCCAGAAGACTTCGAATTTGAACCACTCTCCGACCGGTACGGGGAGCGCTTGATTATTGACACGCCAGAATGGGGCGCAGGGCGAGCAGTCGGCGTCTCCCGCGATGTCCCAGTAAGGCGTGCCTCCGTAGGTGTTGATTCTAACGATCACGCGGTAGTCTTCGGGGGCGCCCTCGGTCTTCCACTCGAACACCACG
>Ga0075429_100002970_pt1 | contig 14385 bp, 10 predicted proteins | sample RhiMetdeltSRZDD3_FD_75295 | JGI IMG/M metagenome (GOLD analysis project Ga0075429, IMG submission 75295) | Populus rhizosphere microbial communities from Tennessee, USA - Rhizosphere MetaG P. deltoides SRZDD3 | ecosystem: Host-associated > Plants > Roots > Rhizosphere > Soil | place: USA... | reverse complement strand
GCCTCGGCCTGTTGGGCTTCGTGGCGCGGCGGCGCCGGCAAGGCCTTGGTGGGAACCTCGTTCCTGCCTGATTGAGTCCTAGGTAGCAGAAAAACGCCGCGAACAACGCGGCGTTTTTTTGCCCACCAACGCGTGCGTAACCACGTGTGAGTAACGCACGTCGCCTGACGATTTCGTGCAAAAGCGCGACACCGGCCTAGCATCGCGACCCCGCCCGCGAGCCCGAGCGTTGCCACCAAGTGAAGACCCATGGTGGAGAGCGCCGGCAGCAGCGGGCCCAAGCCGCCACCGCAGATCGGCATTACGGCCGGTAGCCCGAGCGCCATTGCGGTCGCCGGCAACGCAATGCAACCGGCGTGTCCGGCGAGGATGGGCGCGGCGAGCCAAAGCAACCGGCGCTTCATCGCGTCACCCGTGCGAGTGGCAAGAGCCGCCTGCGGGATCGGCTTTCGGCGCGGGCGCCGGCTCGTAGCGGTCGTGGTGACGTACCCAGCCCATTCCTTTTCCTTTCTTTTCGCCGCGGCCCTTGGGCGTGAGGTCGAGCAGGCTGTACGTGCCCATCATCGCCTCGACGCCGCGCCGGTAGGCGGAGTAGGTGTGGAACACTTCGCCCGCCTCGTCCCTGTAGAACACGCTGATGCCGGGCAATTCGTCCCACTCCCACGGCTGCTTTGCGTAGTTGTAGGTGACCTCGTCTTTCTTTTTTTCTTCGGCAGTGAAGCTCACGCCAAAGTCGAAGTTGAAGTCGCTGCCGTGTGAGGACACCCAATTGAACTTCCAGCCCATGCGGCGCTTGAATTTTTCGATCTCGGCGAGCGGCGCACGCGAGATGGCGACGAACGTGACATCGCGATGCTCGAGGTGGATCGTCATGCCATCGGTGTGGTCGGCCATGTAGGAGCAGCTCGGGCAGCCCTGCTCCCACCCCGGTCCGAGCATGAAGTGCTGGACCAGGAGCTGGCGGCGGCCCTCGAAGAGGTCGGCGAGCTTGCGCGGACCCTCGGGGGTCTCGAAGACGTAATCTTTCTCGATGTGCACCCACGGGAGCGCGCGGCGCTCGCGGGCGATCTGGTCGCGAAGGTGCGTGAGCTCGCGCTCGCGGGCGAGCAGGGCCTTGCGCTGGACAAGCCACTGATCCGGCGACACGACCGGATGCTGCGGCGCTTTCAGTTCGGCAACTCGTGCGTTCATCAGGGTCTCCTGGGTTAGCGTTTCGGGCGGCGCACGGCACGAAGCTTCCCGCTCGCGCCGCCGCCGGCATAGAAAAGGTCCGCGCCGTCGGACTCGAGGCCGCTCACGCCGACGCCCGGCGGCATCTGCAACCGGTCCAGCACGGCGCCGCTGTCGGGGTCGATACGGAGGATTTCGCTTTCGTCGCCTTCCCACGTGCCATGCCAGAGCTCGCCGTCGACCCAGGTCACCCCGGTCACGAAACGATTGGACTCGATCGTGCGCAGGACCTTGCCGGTGTCGGGATCGATCTGATGGATCTTGCGGTCGCGGTATTCCCCGACCCAGAGGCTGCCGTCGGCCCAGGCCATTCCCGAGTCCTTGCCGCGCCCAGGCGCAGGTATCGAATGCACGACGTCGCCGGTGGCGGGATCGATCTTGTCGATGCGCGCCTCGGCGATCTGGTAGAGATGCTTGCCGTCGAAGGCGGTGCCGGCGTCGCCCGCGCGCGGCAGCGTGCGCGTCGTCGCGCCGCTCTTCGGATCGATCGCAATCAGGTTGGCGCCGACGGCGGCCCAGACGTTCTTGCCGTCGTAGGTTACCCCGTTGATTTTCTCGACCCCGGGGAACGGGCCGTACTCGCGCACGATTTCGGCCGCGCTCGTGCGTACCGCTGTGCTCTTCCTGCTGCTCATCGACTGGCTCCTCGTTTTTGGCGCCTGCAATCTGCGCCGCGAGGCCAATCTACCCGTGCGGCAGCGAAGGTGGGAGTAACAAGTTCGTCGTGAATCCCGCGAGCGGCGGGGCGAGCCAGCGCCGCGCACGTCCGAGGCCGATGGAGCGCACCCGTCCGGCCGCCACCAGCTCGGAAAGCGCGCGCTGCGCGGTGCGCTGGCTGGCGCCGAGCGCGAGCGCCAGGGCCGAAGTCGACCACGCCGTGCCATCGGAGAGCAGCGCCACTACAGAAGCCTGCGCGCCGTCGATGGGTGGGGCCAACACGATGACCTCTCGGCCACCACGCGGCGCGAGCGCGAAACCTCGTTCGGTGGCGTCGATGCTCGCCAGCTCGGCTGCGAGCGCCCGCAGGCGGCCGAGCTCCACCCTGAGCCGCGCCCGGTGGGATTCATCTGGGTGGCGCGCGCGGAAAGCTCGTGCGATCAAGGTTTCGCGGGCGACGTCCCCCGGCCAAGCTTCGGCGAGCGCCTGCGCAAGCTCGAAAAGGACCGGCCGGCGCGCCAACGGAATCCAAAGAGCGCCGGCACGCAAGCCACGGCGGCACGCATCGATCACGAGTGCGCCCGAGCCCATCAGCGCCTCGACTTCGCCGAGACGAAGCACCTGCTCGCCCCCTGGAGTGAGGCGTCGAGCGGCTGGACGCTCGAGGTCCGCGTGCGCTTCTGCCACCTCGACTTGGAGCGCCGCCACTCCTGTGAGCGCAGCCGCAGTTGCTCCGCGTGCTAGCGCTGCCCGCGCTCGAGCTGTTTGCAGCGAACGGAGTGCCAGTTCCGCAGTGGCGATCTCGGCGATCGCGACAAGCAGCGGCGGCATGCCGCGCAGGTCCAGCCTGTCCAATGCCGCTGCCGCATCGTCGAGGCGACCGAGCAGCAGCTGGCGGCGCGCCATGGTTAGCCGCGCGTGCAGAGCGTTGGCGCGATCGCCATGCGCCTCGAGGGTGGCAACCGCCGCGGCGAGCGACCGCGAGAACCCGCCGAGGTCGCGCATTGCGAGCGCCACTTCGGCATCGGCGACGATGCAGCGCGCTCGGGCCAGCTCCTCGTGTGCCCCGAACGCTCGGGCCGCCCGCTGCAGCAGCTTGCGCGAGCGCGGATGCTCGCCCAACTGGGCCATGGCGATGCCGCGCAATGCGAGTGCCGGCGCATCGTCGCGCAGAGCGACCCGATTGAGCGCGCCGAGCGCGTCGCCGGCCGCGAGCGCCCGCGCGGCAGCGGCGATCATGGAGTCCATCGGGGCAGTGTACGACGATGCAGTTTTCCCGAAGGTCTAGGGCCTTGGCGAGCCCACGAGCAGACTCCGCTGATCGCTCGCGCCGGAGCTGATGCGGACTACATCGCTACCGCGCGCGTGCGCTGGTCTTCGTCCTGCTGCGCGAGCCAGGGCGGGCGATAGCCCGCGCGGAAGTCGGGCGGCAACTCGCAGGGCCGCGTATCGAAGCTCGCCTGCCGCGCGGCTCGCCCACGCACGATGTCGCCCAAGTGGGGGCTGACGATCGGGCTCGGCGTATAGGCGAAGCTGTCGGCCGAGCTGTAGACGGGGAGCAGCAGCGGCCGAGCGCGAGATGAACGGTTCTCGAGCGAGCCGTGCACGGTACGGCAATGGAGCAGCAGCGTCGTGCCGGGGCCGCCGACCGCATGCTCGATCAAATCGTCTTTCAGCCAGCCCAGGTCTTCATCGCGGATGCGCACGACGAAATTACCGTCGCAGTCATACTGGCTGTAAAGCGGTCCTTCATGGCTGCCGCGCGCGAAGCTCAAGGGGCCCTGCTCCATCGTGCAGCCGTCGATGTACACGCCGATCGAGATGGGGCTGTAGTCGGTGTGCGGCCAAGCCGGAATGTCCTGGTGCCACTTGAAGCCGCGCGTGCCCTGCTCAGACTTCACGTTGAGCTTGGCATGATGGAACTTGACGTCCGGTCCGACGATGTCGGCGGCGAGGTCGGTCATCACTGGATCGCGGATGAAGTCCCAGAACACCGGATGCTGGTCCTGCGGGCTGGTCACGCGATGCAGCCGTGGCGTCGCCGCCGAATGGCCCTCTTCGAGCACCCAGATGTCGTCGGGACGCGTGATCCTTCGGCTGCGCTCCATCAGTTCGTCGAGCGCACCCTTCAGACGCGCCAGCCAAGGCGCCGGCACGTAGTCGGGAAGCACGAGAAAGCCGTCGGCGAAAAATCTCGCGCGCTGGGCCTCGGTGAGCACCCCGACGGGATGCTTGAGAACGTCCTCACGCAGCATGCGGGTCTCCCGGATAAACGACGCTTCGATTATACGTTCGACGATGGCGCGCGCCGCCGAAGCTTGAGATAGGCATACACTGCCGTCGTGCCTGAGAAGACCTTCCGCTGGCTGAGCGCAGACGAATTCCAGGCGCTGTCGCTCGACGAAAAGCATGAATACATCAAAAAGATCGTCGCCGAACTGGAGCGCGAACGCGCCCGCGAGTCAGGTTCCGGGAACCCCGGACAACCCCCGGACACTCCAGAGTGACCGCAAAGAAACGACCGTCCCGACCGGGTCCTGACTAAAATATTCATGGCCGACGTTTTCCGCTATCTGCCACAGGACGAGTACGACAAGCTCGATACCGCGGGGCGCATCGAGTACCTAAGCGCGGCACTCCAATACCTGCGCTCGCTAACCGAGCTTGAAGCCGCCGGTGCCGCACCTGCTGGAATCATTTCCAGCACACCGCCACAACCCACCGACCTTGTAGAAGCGTCAAAACCCGAAGCACCCCAAGAGCAACCCTCGGCGCAGCCAGACGCGCCGGATAAGAGCGCGTCTTCCACTTAACGTCGTCCCTCCGTTACGGCTCACGGCGCCGAGCCTAGGAATCCCAGGCATCCAGCGGGGTCGTCCCGGGAAGCATCGCAAGCGAGCCGTTGAAAAAGCGCCTCTGCCGGGCGCGGTCGGGCGAAGAAGTAGCCCTGACACTCGTCGCACTGGTGCTGTCGCAGGAACTGAAGCTGCTCGGCGGTCTCCACCCCCTCGGCAAGCACGCGCAGGCTGAGCGCGTGGCCAAGCGAGATGACTGCCTGCGCGATCGCAGCGTCGCGACCGCCCGCGGTGGTCTGAGCCACGAAGGATCGATCGATCTTGAGGCAATCGACCGGAAGCCCGGACAAGTAGCTGAGGCTCGAGTAGCCCGTACCGAAATCGTCGACCGCGACCTGCACGCCGAGACTCTTCAGGCGTCGCAGGATCGAAATCGCCCTTTCGCGGTCTTCGATCAGCGCACTCTCGGTGAGCTCGAGTTCGAGGAGCGCGGGATTGATCGCGCTGGCGTGCAATGCCTCGCTGACGGCTTCGGCGAACCCGTCGCTGCGGAATTGCCTGGCCGAGACGTTGACCGCCATGCGTACCCGGTGTCCGGCGCGGCGCCACTCGCCGAGTTGCCGGCACGCTTCCGAGAGCCCCCACATCCCGAGCGAATGGATCAGCCCGGAATCCTCGGCGATCGGCACGAACACCGTGGGCGACACATAGCCGCGCTCGGGATGCTTCCAGCGCATCAGGGCTTCGACTCCGACGACCCTGCCATCCTGGATGCCGACCTGTGGCTGATAGTGCAGCTCGAGCTTCCTGCGCTCGATGGCGGTTCGCAGGTCCGCCTCGATCTCGATCTGCTCGGCCGCCTCGAAGGTCATCGACTCCGTGTAGAACTGCATCGAGCTGCCGCCGCCCGCCTCCTTGGCGCGGTGCATTGCCGCACTGGCGTTGCGAAGCAACAGCTCGAAGTCATCGCCATCACCGGGAAAGGTGCTTGCACCCACGCTCAGCGTGATGTGAACGTTGCGTTCGTCGATCACGAACGCGGTTCCGGTGCTGTCATGAATCTTCCGGGCGATGCCGAGCATGTCGTCGGGGCGCGCCAGATCGGCGGCAAGCACGGCGAACTTGCCGTCGCCGAGCCGCGCGATCGTGTCGACCGCGCGCACGACGCCCGAAAGCCGGTCGGCGAGGACCCTCAGCAGCCTGTCGCCGACGACGTGGCCATAGCTGTCGCTCAACAGCTTGAACCTGTCGATGCTCAGCACGATCAATCCGCAGGAGTGTCCCGAGCGCTTGGCATGCATGATTGCCTGCACCGTGCGATCACCGAGCAGGGTGCGGTTCGGCAGTCCGGTGAGCGAATCGAAGTTCGCCAGGTGCTGGATGCAGGCCTCGTACGCGTTGCGCAGGCGCTCGCGCTCCGCGGCGTCGTCGAGCGCGCGCTTCACCGCAGTGCCCAGCCGGCGGATGTTGTCCTTCAGCACATAGTCCGTCGCCCCCGAGCGCATTGCTTCGATCGCGCGCTCCTCGCCGATCGTTCCGGACAGAAAAATGAACGGCAGATCGGGCGCGATGTCCCTCGCCAGGCGCAGCGCGGCCAGCCCGTCGAAGTGGGGCATCGAATAATCCGAGAGAATCGCCTGCGGGATGAAGGTTGCAAGCGCTTCCCTCATCGCGGCCTCGGTCTCGACCCGGCGCCATTCCACCTCCAGACCATCGCGCTTCAGCGTGCGCAGCGCGAGCTCGACATCGTGTTTCGTATCCTCGATAAACAGCAACTTCACCTGCTGTTTCATGACACACCGCTCCCGCCGGACGCGGGTCGGCGCGTAGCGCCTCGCCCGATTCCAGCGAAGAAGAACACGGCTCCCTTGCCAGGATGCGGTTCAGACTCCGTCCAATGGCGACGGAGCGTATGGAAAATTCTAGACGGGTCGCAGTAAACGCGCTGTGACGTGCTAGGCATTCGCAAGAAGATCGCAGTAGGACAAAGTCACCTGCGCGTGTAGCGGATCGCCGACGCTGCTATTCCTGGGCGACCCGGGCGCGCGAGTACACTTGGCAGATGGCAGACGATCGAATCGAAACAGGCAGCCCGACGACGCACCAGAGCGGCCCGAAGAGCGTACTCGTCGTCGATGACAATGAGGACATCTGCGCTTTCGTCATGGCGGCGCTGGAAAGCGAGGGCCTCGAAGTGCGGATCGCCCGCGAGGGCGCGCAGGCGCTTACGTTGCAGCGTGGGCGGGCCGCCGACCTGCTGATCACCGATATTTTCATGCCGGTGCAGGACGGCCTTGAGACGATCAACCTGTTCAAGGCCGAATTTCCGCAGACGTGCATCATTGCCATGTCCGCAGGCAGCAATCGCGGCATGAAACTGGACTTCCTCGAAACCGCATCGCTCGCCGGCATCGAAGCGACTCTGCGCAAACCGTTCAGCGTGGACGAGCTCCTCGAGGCCGTGCGCAGAGTGCTGCGCTAGAGTCCTTCATTCGCGCCGCTACTCGTGCGCGAAATTCTCTCCGCAATCTTCAATTGGCTGGTCCGGCAGGCGCTCACGCTGCTCGTGATTCTTGGCGTGCTGGTGGGCTGGGCCTGGATGCAGGGGGAGCTGAAACGGGCCGACGAACTCCGCAGCGATCGCGCGGGCGAAGTCTCCAGGAAGGGCGTGCTTCTCAACGAAGTCGAAGCGCTGAAGCGCAATGCCGCCGAGCGGGCACGGAAAGCGGAGGCTTTCGTTCGAAACGTTGAATCGATGCAGGACCGGGCGCGCGTGGCGCGGCAAAAGCTCTGGGACGATCACTTCTGGGCGCGAAAAAATCCGCTGTCGCAGGTATCGCTGGGAATCCAGTTGCTGGACCTCGAGATCGCCGGCTATGAGGAGACCGTCAGCAAGGTAACCCGCGCCAGGGAGTCGGCGGGGAAAGAGCTCAATGCGCTCGTCATGCAGAAGGAACGCGAGATCGAGCGGATCGATGGACGGATCGCAAGGATCGACGAAACGCTCGACAAGGCCTTTGGCTCACGGCTCGCGGCTGTCCTTCGTCAGGAGCTTCCCGTCGCGCTGGGTGTTTTGGTCGGCATTCTCTTGATTCCGATCGGGATCAAGGTGTTTTTCTACTACGTCGTTGCCCCATGGGCGGAGGGTCGCGCTCCGATCCGGCTGTTGCCTTCGGCGTCCGGAAGCGTTGTTTCCCATTCCGTGGAAGGCGTGGCAGGAAACGGCAGGGGAAAGATGTCCGCCGTTTCGCAACCGATCGTCCTGCAGGAGAACCAGGAACTCCTGATCCAGCCCGAGTATCTGCAGAGCACGTCGCTGCACGCCAGAAAGAACACCCAGTGGCTGCTCAACGCGCGCATTCCCTTCAGCAGCCTGCTCTCGGGCATGTTCATGCTGACTCGCGTCGGACCGGCCGGATCCGAACCGGTCGTCATCTCGGCGACCAAGGATCCTCTCAGCGAGGTAGGCGTGATCGACCTCGCAGAGGGCGCAGCGTTCGTCTGTCAGCCGCGCTCTCTTGCCGGAGTGATCCAGGATCGGCGCCATCCGATCCGCATCACGCGGCACTGGCGTTTGGGCAGCCTGCACGCCTGGCTGACGTTGCAATTGAGATTCCTGGTCTTCCACGGCCCAGGCCAGCTGGTCATCAAAGGGTGCCGCGGGATCCGGATCGAATCCGCCGGAACGGGGCGATTGATCAATCAGGCCGCCACACTGGGCTTCAGTGCCAACCTGGACTACGCCAATACGCGCTGCGAGACGTTCGTCTCGTACTGGGCCGGCAAGGAGGATCTTTTCAACGACTTGTTCACCGGTGGGTCCGGGGTGTATGTCTACGAGGAAATGCCGGACTTGAAACGGCCGACCGGCGTGGGGCGCCACCTGGAGGGATTTACCGACGCGCTGCTGAAGATTTTCGGAGTCTAGGAACGCCGCGCGCGCGATTCAAGCCTGCCTCTTGCGCCAGACGCTTGCCAGCCACGGCTGCTGATCGCGCGGCCGGCCGGCGGGACGATAGTAGTGTGCAAGCTCGACGAACCCGGCAGCCGAGAGGTATCGCCGCCACGCCTGCAGATCGTGATACGCGCCGTAGCGGCCGCCGCTCCATCCCTCTTCATTGTCACCGCGCGGGTTCGAGGCGAACAGCACGCCGCGAGGCTTCAGCGTAGCGTGCAGCTCCCGCAGCACGCGCGGCAATTCCTGACTTGGAACATGGAACAGTGTCGCGTTGGCGAATACCCCGTCGAAGCGTTGCGCCGGCAAGGCCAGCTTGAGCAGATCCTGCTGCCATACTTCGCTGCCGCTGTACGCGCGCGCCATTTCTGCGAGACGCGCGGCGCCTTCCAGCCCGATTGCGACATGACCGAGACCGGCAAACGCCTTCAGATCGCGTCCCGGCCCGCATCCCAGATCTAGGATCGTGAACGGCGGGTCGCCCTCGAGGGGCTGCAGCAGCGCCTCGATGTTCTGGCTGACGTCGTGATCGCGCGTACCTTCCCAGAAATCCTGCGCGCGCTGGTTGTAATGCTGCAGCGTAAAATCGGTGATCTCCTGCAGCTGCTGCGGATTCAACTGCGGCATCGCCGCAGTGTACCGCCCCGGAAATGCGGAACCGGCCGCCACGCAGCGCTGTCGACCTAGTACACTGATCGCATTCGCCTTGGAGCCGATCGCGAGCTCCCGGATCGGCCCGAGGCTCCTCCCGCGCGCGCGGAGAAGGTCCCCAAATTGAGCTCGGCAATTCTTCGCGCCTTCAGGCGCGGGTCTCAGGCAGCCCCGTGGGATAACGAAAGGTCGATCCGCGAGGAGCTGTTCAGCATCGAGCGCCTCGAGCAGCACGCCGAGACGCTCGCAGCGGCACAACCGATTACCGCGCGGCCCATGGCCGGGCGCTCTCTCGCCGCCCGGCTGAAGCAGAACGAGGAAGTCCTGCTGGCTGCGTATCGCGCCATCGCCAAGGCAGTCGGCGAGGGGCGCGCGATTACCCCGTCCGCGGAGTGGCTGCTCGACAACTACCATCTCGTCGAAGAGCAGATCCGCGAAATCCGCGACGACCTGCCGCCTGGCTACTACCGCCTGTTGCCGAAACTGGCGGCCGGACCCTTGGTCGGCTTTCCACGCGTTTTCGGCGTGGCCTGGGCTTTTGTCGCTCATACCGACAGCCGTTTCGATCCGGAGGTGCTGCGCCGGTTTGTGCGCGCGTACCAGCGTGTTCAGCCGCTGACGATCGGGGAGCTGTGGGCGGTCGCGATCACGCTGCGGATCGTGCTGGTGGAGAACCTGCGGCGGGCAGCCGTAGGGATTGTCGGCAGCCGGGCCGCACGCGAGGAAGCCGATCGCGTGGCCGACCAGCTGCTCGGGGCGACGGGCCCATCGGGCGAGTCCGTGCGCCAGATCTTCCGGCACTACGAACGGGCGCCGTTGCCGACCGCCTTTGCGGTGCAGCTCGTGCAGCGCTTGCGGGACCAGGATCCGAAGGTCACGCGGGCGCTGACATGGCTCGAAGAGCGCCTGGCCGCGCAGGGAACGACCACCGACGAGATCGTGCAGGTCGAGCTGCAGCGGCAGGGCGCGAGCAACGTGACGGTGCGCAACATCATCACCAGCATGCGGCTGATCTCCGACGTCGACTGGGCCGCGCTGTTCGAGAACGTCAGTCATGTCGACGACGCGCTGCGGGCCGGCAGCGATTTCGCCGCCATGGATTTCCCCACCCGCAATCTCTATCGCAGCGCGATCGAAGAGCTGGCCCGGGGCTCGAAATTGACGGAGCTGGAAATCGCGCAAGCGGCGTTGCGCGCTGGACAAGGCCAGGTGCATGAATCGCGCGAGCGCGATCCTGGCTATCACCTCGTGGGCAGGGGACGCCCTGCGTTCGAAGCCGCGGTCGGCTATCGCGCCCGCGGCGGCTGGCTGCACCGGGCCAGCGCGACGATCAGCCTCGGCGGCTATATCGGCGCCATCGTTGCGTTCACGTTGATATTTCTCTGGCTGCCGCTGTCCTTGCTGGCCGGAGCGGACGTAGACGCCAGGTGGCTTGGGCTGCTCGCGCTTCTCGGGCTGATTCCGGCGAGCGATGCGGCGATTTCGGTCGTGAACCGCGGCATTTCGAGCACGGTCAGGGCGATGATCCTGCCGGGTCTCGAGCTGCGCGAGGGCATACCGTCACACCTGCGCACGGTCGTGGCCGTGCCGATCCTGCTGACGACGCACGCCGCGCTCGAGGAGCAGATCGAGCGCCTGGAAATCCACTACCTCTCGAGCCCGGAAAACGAGCTCCACTTTGCGCTGCTCTCGGACTGGGCGGACGCGGCGACCGAGAGGGTCGCGGGAGACGAAGTGCTGCTGGATGCCGCTGCCGCAGGCATTGCGCGCCTGAACCGCCGCTATGGACCCGCGCCCGGCGGCGAGCGTTTCCTGCTGCTGCATCGCCGCCGGGTCTGGAACGAAAAGCAGCAGGCCTGGATGGGATGGGAGCGCAAGCGCGGCAAGCTGCTCGAGCTGAACCGGCTGCTGCGTGGAGCGACCGATACGACGTTCATCGCCGTCGGCGGGAACGCGCCCGCCGTTCCGGATGGCGTGCGCTACGTCATCACGCTCGACTCCGATACGCGCATGCCGCGCGAAGCGGCCCGCCGCCTCGTCGGCAAGATGGCGCACCCGCTCAACCGGCCGAAGCTCGATGCCGGCACGCGGCGCATCGTCGATGGCCACGGCGTGCTGCAGCCGCGCGTCACGCCTTCGCTGCCGGTCGGACGCGAGGGCTCGCTCTATCAGCGCGTCTTCTCCGGCATGAGCGGCATCGATCCCTACGCCGCTGCGGCGTCGGACGTGTATCAGGATCTGTTCGGCGAAGGCTCCTATACCGGCAAGGGCATCTACGACGTCGATGCGTTCACGGACGCGCTCGAAGGCCGCGTGCCGGAAAACACGCTTCTCAGCCACGATCTTTTCGAGGGCACCTTCGCTCGCTCCGGTCTCGCTTCCGACATCGAGGTGCTGGAGGAGTTTCCGTCGCGCTATGACGTCGCGACGTCGCGCCAGCATCGCTGGGCGCGAGGCGACTGGCAGTTGCTGCCGTGGATTTTCCGCCGCTCTACCGGCCCGGTCCCGCCGATCGGGCGCTGGAAGATGCTGGATAACCTGCGGCGCTCGCTGTCGGCGCCGGCAACGTTGGCTGCACTGGTCGCGGGATGGACGCTGCCGCTGCAGGGCGCCGTAGTCTGGAGCGTCTTCATCGTCTCGACCATTGCGCTGACGCACCTGCTGCCGGTTCTCGCCGCGATCGTGCCGCAGCGCGCCCGGATCACGGCACACAGCCACCTGCGCGCGCTCGTTGCGGATGTCTGGCTCGCGCTTTCGCAGACTGCGCTGCTGGTCGTATTCCTCGCGCATCACGCATGGCTGATGCTCGATGCGATCGGCAGGACGCTCTATCGTCTGATCGTCAGCCGCCGCCGTCTCCTCGACTGGGTCACCGCGGACCAGGCGCAGCTGAGCCCGCTGCTCGATCTTGGCGGCTTCTACCGGCGGATGAGCAGCGCCGTCGTCATCGGCATTGCAGCCGCGCTCATCGTGGCGTGGGTCGGGCAGGACTCATGGCTGGTGGCAACGCCGTTCGTCATCGCCTGGCTCGCATCGCCGGCGATCGCACGCTGGGCGAGCCGCTCGCCGCTGGTCGCGGGCCGCGTGCAGGTGAGCGACGTGGAGGCCCGCGCTCTGCGGCAAGTGGCGCGCCGCAGCTGGCGCTATTTCGAGACCTTCGTCACCGCCGAAGATCAAATGCTGCCGCCGGACAATTTCCAGGAGGAGCCGAAGCCCGTTGTCGCGCACCGCACCTCTCCCACCAACATCGGCCTCTACCTTCTGTGCGCCGCCAGCGCGCGCGACTTCGGATGGGCGGGCAAGATCGAAACCGCCGAACGGCTGGAAGCGACCTTCTCGACGATGGCGCGCCTGCAGCGGCTGCGCGGCCACTTCTACAACTGGTACGACACTCGCGACCTTCGCCCGCTCGACCCGCAATACGTCTCGTCGGTCGATAGCGGCAATCTGGCCGGGCACCTGATCGCGCTGGCGAATGCCTGCCATGAATGGATCGACGATGCGGGCGCAGATGCCGAAGTGTTCACGGGGATCGAGGACAACCTGACCCTCACGCGGCTCGCCTTGCGGGATTTGCCCGACGACCGGCGCACGCAGACGATCACGCGGCATCAGTTGCGAGAGGCGCTCGATGCGCTCGCCGACTCGCTGCGCGAGACGCAGCAGCCAGCAAAGGACACGGCCGCCCGATTGGCGGAGGCCGCGCCGCAGGCGAGGACGATGGTCGACATCGTTCGCACGCTGGCGAGCGAGCGCGGCGACGATGCCGGCGCCGAAATGCTGTTCTGGGCCGAGGCCACCCGGAACGCGATCGACAGTCATCGCCGTGATCTTGCGCAGTCGGCAGCCGACGCTGCCGCGCTGAAGCTGCGTTTCGCCGCGCTCGAAGCAGCGGCGCGCGCCATGGCGCAGGCGATGGAGTTCGGCTTTCTGCTCGACAAGGATCGCAAGCTGCTGGCGATCGGGTACCGCGTGGGCGAAGGCATTCTGGACCCGAACTGCTACGACCTGCTCGCCTCCGAGGCGCGCCTCGCGAGCTTCGTCGCGATCGCCAAGGGCGACGTCGCGTCGCGGCACTGGTTCCGGCTCGGGCGCGCGGTGACACCGGTCGGACGCGGCGCGGCGTTGATTTCCTGGTCGGGTTCGATGTTCGAGTACCTGATGCCTTCGCTCGTGATGCGCGCGCCGGCGGGAAGCCTGCTCGAGCAGACGAGCCGCCTGATCGTCCGGCGCCAGATCGCGTATGGCGCCACGCTCGGCGTGCCCTGGGGAATCTCGGAATCCGCCTACCACGTACGCGACCTCGAGCTCACCTACCAGTATTCGAACTTCGGCGTGCCCGGCCTGGGATTGAAACGCGGACTGAGCGAGGACGTCGTCGTTGCACCTTATGCGACGGCGCTCGCGGCGATGGTCGACCCCGGCGCGGCGGCGGACAACTTCATCCGCCTCGCCACCGTAGGCGCGCGCGGACGCTACGGATTCTACGAGGCGCTCGATTACACGCCCACGCGTCTGCCCGAAGGAAAGGCCGTTGCGATCGTGCGTGCGTACATGGCGCACCATCAGGGGATGACGGTGGTGGCGATCGCCAACAGCCTGCTCGACGGCAGAATGCGCGCGCGGTTTCACGCCGAGCCGATCGTGCAGGCGACGGAACTGCTGTTGCAGGAACGCACTCCGCGCGATGTCGCCGTCGCTCATCCGCGCGCCGAGGAAGTCGACACCGCAGCGACGGTGCGCGATCTCGAGCGGCCCGCGGAGCGACGCATACGCAGCGCACACCACGCTACGCCGGAAGCGCATCTGCTTTCGAATGGCCGCTATGCCGTGATGCTGACCGGTGCCGGTTCCGGCTACAGCCGCTGGGGCGATCTCGCGATCACGCGGTGGCGGGAAGACGTCACGCGCGATGACTGGGGCGCTTACATCTTCCTGCGCGACGTCGAGAGTGGCGACGTGTGGTCCGCAGGCTACCAGCCGACCGGCGTCGAACCGGACAGCTACGAGGTCACGTTCACCGAAGATCGCGCCGAGTTCGTGCGGCACGACGGCAACATCACGACGACGCTCGACGTGCTCGTCTCGCCCGAATAC
>Ga0075429_100002961_pt1 | contig 14409 bp, 12 predicted proteins | sample RhiMetdeltSRZDD3_FD_75295 | JGI IMG/M metagenome (GOLD analysis project Ga0075429, IMG submission 75295) | Populus rhizosphere microbial communities from Tennessee, USA - Rhizosphere MetaG P. deltoides SRZDD3 | ecosystem: Host-associated > Plants > Roots > Rhizosphere > Soil | place: USA... | reverse complement strand
ACTCCTGGTTCATGGGGCAGAACGAGATCGAGCCCCGCGAGGGCGGTAGGACGCGCATGACGTTCGACGGCGACTTCACGCAAGAGTCGACGGTGACGGCGTGGGAGCCTGGACGCCGGCTCGCGTACCGGGGCGAGCCAGATGCGGACGGCCTGTTCATGGCCTTCGAGTACCTCATCGAGGGCCGTGAGGGCGGCAGCACCGTGCTGCGTCTGGTCCACAGTGGATTCCTCGGTGACGACTGGGAGTCGGAGTACGACGCGCTCACCAAGGGCGACGGCATGTACCTGCGCAAGCTGGCCGTCTACCTCACGCACTTCGCCGGGCGTACGTCGTCGGCCAACCTGTTCCTCGTGGGGCCTCAGGTGACCGACGCCGACCGGGTGGCCACCGCGTACGCGAGCGCCTTCGGGTTGACCCAGCCGGTCACGGCCGGCGCGACCGGGCGGCTCAACGTGGACGGGCTGCCGGCCGACGACGCAGTGGTCGAGTTCGCCGACCCGGAGTTCCTGGGCGTGCGTACCACCAACGGGCTCCACATGCTCGTGTACGGGCGGAACACCGTGGTCGTCGAGCACCACGCGTTCACCGACGACCTGGACGGCAAGCAGCTGGCCGCGGTGTGGCAGGCGTGGCTGGACCGTACCTTCGCGGAGGCGGGTACCGGGAACGGCTGAGGCCGGCGGAGCGGGGCAGGGCTGGCGGCGCCGGCCCTGCCCCGCCGTGCTGTGCTACGGCGCCCTCAGCCCACGCGATGGAAGAATCCGCGGGAAATAGTCCTCCCCCCGGGTGCTTTCCGATAGGGGAATTCCCCCGGGGGGAATTCCTTTTCCCGAACGGACGTCCCGAGTTGCTGCGCATTGATGTGCGTGATAGGAAGCCAAAAACACCAGAATACAGATTGGTAGCTGTCCATGAGCCGGATGCTGTTGTCGGGACCGGATGTCGAAGTGCGACGGCGGGGCAGCCGTACCCCGGTGACCGTGGTCGCGACCGTCGCCCGCCCGAGCGAGGTGACCGCCAGCCGCCTACGCGCGCTACCGGCCGGCGTCACGGGACTGGAGGTGCGCGCGGATCTCGTGGGTGACCTCGACCCGGACTGGCTCCGGCGGCACTTCACCGGGCGCCTCATCTACACGCTCCGCAGCTCGCAGGCCGGCGGGGCGTGGGCTGACCTGACGGATGTCCGGCGCTCCCGGCTGCGGTGGGCGGCCGGGGGGTACGACGTCGTCGACCTCGAGGCCGACCGTGACCTGTCCCGGGATGTGCTGTCCGCGGTACCCGTCCACCGGCGGCGCATCTCCTGGGCCGGCGGTCCGCTGGCTCTGGCCGCGTTACGCGAGCGCTTCGACCGCATGGCCCGGCACCCCGCGGGATCCTACCTGCTCGCGCCCGAAGCCCGGTCGTTCGACCAGGCGCTCGTGCCCCTCCAGCTGCTCGGCCAGGTGCGGCGCCTCGATGTCACGGCCTACGCCACCGGATCCGTCGGTACGTGGACGCGAGTGCTCGCCCCGTGGTTGGGCGCACCCGTCGTCTCCGGCCGCGCGGGCCCGGCCGTCGCGGGCACGGTGACCGTGGACCAGTTGCTGTCCGACTACCCGTTCCCGGACCTGCCACCGCTCGCCGCGCTGTACGGGCTCGTGGCGCCGGCGACGAACACGACGCTGTTCGTACGCCTGCTGAATACCGCGTGCCGCCAGCTGCGCCTGCCGGGCCTGTACGTGCCGTTCAGTGTCCCGGACCTGCAGGACTTCCGGGGCGGCTTCTGGCCCGGGATCGCCGGCGGGGCGTTCGACCGGCTCGGCCTGCCGGTCCGCGGCCTGACGCTGGCCGCCCCGTACAAGGAGACGGCGCTGACCGTGGCGGACACGGTGAGTCCGGGTGCCCGGTTGGCGGGTGCGGCGAACCTCCTCGTCCGGGGTGGCGACGGATGGCGGGCGGCCACGACCGACGGCACCGCCGTGCGGGCGGCTCTGGCCGAGAACGGCTTCACCGCCACCCACCGTCGCGTCGCCGTACTCGGCTGCGGGGGCGCCGGGCGATCCACCGCCGTCGCGTTCCGGGCGGCCGGCGCGCAGGTGACGCTGGTCAACCGGGGCCTCGGCCGGGGCCGGTTCGCCGCCGACCTGCTGGGGCTGCCGCTGGTGGCGCTGCGGGAGTTCGACCCGACGGGGTACGCCGCGGTCGTGCACGCCACCGCGGCCCGCGACGAGGCCGCCTTCGACGTCGACCGGCTGCCCTCCGGTACCGCCGTCGCCGACTTCGTCTGCGCGGCCGGCCCGACCGCACTGGTACGCGCGGCCCTCGCACGCGGTCTGTGCACAGTGGACGGTCGAGCCGTCCTCGGCCAGGAAGCCGCCCTGCACTTCCGCCAGATGACCGGGCGGCCCATGCCCACCGGTACCCGGCTCGCCATGACCGGTGGTGGGCGGTCGCCCGCGCAGTCGCGATGAGCCCGCGTTACCCGCCCCTGCGGACGTCGCCGTTCGACCCGCCGCCCATGCTGGCCGAGTTCCGGCGCCATTCGCCGATCGTGCGGGTCACCTTGTGGGACGGCCGTACGGCCTGGCTGGTGACCCGGTTCGCCGACGCCCGCGCCGTGTTGCGGGACCGCCGGTTCAGCGCGGACGCGAGCGATCCGAACTTCCCGTCGCTCAACCCGAGCCAGGTCGTACCCAACGACCGGGGCGGTCCCGCGCGCATGGCCGAACCGCGGCACGCCGAGATCCGCGCCATGGTGGCCGACCAGTTCACGACCCGCGCCATCGAGACCTGGCGGCCGCTCGTCAACCAGATCGCCGAGGACCAGGTGAGCCAACTCCTCGCCGGTGGGCCTCCCGCCGATCTCATGACGGCGTACGCCGTGCCGGTACCCCTGCGGATGATCTGCTGGATCCTCGGCGTGCCAGCCGCGGACATGCCGTTCGTCCAGCGGCAGAGCCTGCTCGCCATTTACCGCGCGGCCGAGTCGGGCCGGCCCGCGCTCGGCGCGATCCGCGAGTACGTGCACAGGCTCGTCCGCGACAAGGAACACCGGCCGGGCGACGATCTCATCAGCCAGCTCGTACGCCAGCAGGTGCGGCCCGGCCGGCTCAGCCACGACGAGCTCGTGGACCTGGCGCTGGTACTGCTCGTCGCCGGCCACGCGACGACGGCCAGCACGATAGGCCTGGGTGCGCTGAGCCTGCTCGAGGAGCCGGAGCGCTTCCGGCAGGTCCGGGACGACCCGACGCTGCTCGGCGCGATGGCCGACGAGTTCCTCCGGTTCCACACGGTCACCGCCGACGGCGCGCCGCGCGTGGCCACCGCGGACGTCGTGGTCGGCGGCACCCTGATCCGGGTGGGGGACGCCGTGGTCGTCTCGCTCGCCTCGGCGAACCGGGACGAGAGTACGTTCGAGTGCCCCGACACGTTCGACCTCCGGCGGGACGCGCGGCAGCACCTCGGTTTCGGGTACGGCGGCCATCGCTGCCTCGGCCAGCACCTGGCCCGGTTGGAGATCCGGGTCGCCTTCGCCACGCTGGCGTGCCGCGTACCCACACTGCGGCTGGCCACCCCAGCCGCGGCAGTGTGGGTACGCCACGAGACGTTCCAGCACGGCATCCACGAGCTGCTGGTACCTGGTGACCGGCCCGCCGGGTCAGGACGCCGAGGCTCAGTGCCTTCCCAGGAACGCCATGGACCAGAGCGACCAGTAACCGCGGTCGAAGCTGACCAGCGGTGACCCGTGCCCGGTGGGCTTCCACCACACGGGTTCAGCGAGCACGAGGACGTGGTCCGCGACGCTCAGGCACTGGCGTGGTACGCACACCGCGGCCGTGACGACCTCCTCCAGGATCGGTACGTCAAGCGCCCACTCGTGCTCGACTCCCGCGAAGCGCTCGGGCGGGTTGCCGTACGCGAACCGGCGGGCGAGGTCCGGCCGCCGGGCCGGGAGCAGGTTGACGCCGAGCCGTTGCTGGGCCTGGATCGCGGCGAGCGTACGGCTGCGGTCGGCCAGGCTGACCAGCAGCAGGGGCGGGGAGACTGAGACCGACGTGAGCGCGTTGACGGTGCAGCCGATGGGCCTCCCGTCGGCGGCGGCGCAGGTGACGACGGCCACGCCGGTCGACCAGTACCCCATGAAGCGCTTGAAGTCGGCGGCGGCGAGGGTGGGGGCGGTGGTGGTCTGGGTCATCGCGGACCTCACGGCTTGTAGAAGGCGGCGTCGTGCGGCAGGCCGAGGACGCCGCGCCCGATGGTGGCGAGGATGTGGTCGGCGTTGTCATGCCGGACGTAGAAGGTCAGGTCGCGCAGGATGCGCTCGATCGGGCTCGGGCGGACCAGGCTGCGCGCCCCGCACACCCGGATGCAATGGTCCACAGTGGACAATGCGAGGTGCTCGATCAGATGGCGCGCCCGGCTCCCGGCCATCCGGGCCGCCTCGCCGTGGTCCGGGTCGGGGCCCGGGTTGGCGTACGTGCCGTCGTCCCACAGCCGCGCGACGTGGGCGAGCCACAGGTGGGCGGTGTCGATGCCCACGGCGATCTGCCCGATCCGTTGCTGGACATAGGGATCGCCGCTCTTGCCCTGGGCCCGGACGTAATCGAGCGCGTACTCGTACGCCGCCTGGGCGGCACCCAGGAAGCTGGCGGCGTACTGCGGGATGAACGCGGTCTGCCAGCCGTACCGGAGGTAGTCGCCGGGCTGGCCGAGCTGGCAGGCGTCGGGGATGGGAGTGTGGTCGAACCGTACGACATGGCTGACGGTCGCCCGCATACCCACCGGGTCCCACCACGACCGATCGATGCTGATCGACGGGTGGGACAGGTCGCAGGCCAGCAGGACGAGCTCGTCGTCTGCGCCGTCCAGGTGGCGCGCCCCGCCCGGCCCGGCCGGGTTGACGAGCAGGATCGCCCAGTCCGCCCCGGTGGCACTGGTGGCGAACGCCTTCTGCCCGTCGACGACCCAGCCATCGGCCGTACGCTCCACAGTGGTACCGAACTTGACCTTCTCGCCCGGCTTGCGGGCCTGCGGTTCGCCGCTCCACGCCACCCAGGTCTCGCCACGCCGCACGACTCCCTCGAACCAGCGGGCCCGCTGGTCGTCCGTACCCAGGGCGTCGATGAGCGTGGTGGCGTTGACGTGGCCCTCCCAGCACCGGGCCAGGGAGAGGTCGGCCTTGGCCAACTCCAGCGTCATCATCCACAGTGGATGCGTGGCGCCGCGGAGCGGCCCCAACCCGAGCCCTCCGTACTCCGGCGGGACCACGGCCGCGGTCAGCCCGGCGGCGAAGAGGTCGTCGAAGTCCGCTGCCGGGAACGCCGTCTCGCGGTCGTACTCGGCGGCGCGCGGGGCGAACACGGCCGCCAGCTCGGCGGTGCGGCGCACGACGTCAGCCGCGGCGGCCCGGCGTTCGTGCTGGATGGGTGCGATGTCGACGGTCACTGGTGGGCCTCCTGCGTTGTATTGACATCAATCGATATACTGGCATTTACTCAATTCATGACCGTCACCATTGACCAGTTCGTGGGTCTCGCCACGGCGCGGCACTGCACGCGCGCGTTCGCCGGCGGTCCCGTACCGCGGGAGATCCTGGACCGGGTGCTGGCCGCGGCGGCGCACGCGCCCTCGACGCGCAACGGGCAGCCATGGCGGGTCGAGGTCGTCACCGGAGCGGCCCTCGACGGGCTCGTCACGCGGCTGTGCGGGGAGTTCGACCGCGGCACGCCGCCCCGGCTCGAGTACCGCAACCGCCCACCACGGCCCGATCCCGTGGCCGAGCAACGGGCGCGCGCGGCCGGCGCCGGCGTGCTCGCGGCATTCGGTATCGCCCGCGACGACGAGCCGGCGCGCCGGGCCCACCTGCGGCGCAACCTGCGCTTCTACGGTGCGCCGGTCGCGTTGGTGTGCCACCTGCCGGCGGGGTGTGGCGCCGGTACGTTCCTGGAGCTCGGGTTCTTCCTGCAGAACGTGATGCTCGGCCTGGTGGCGGCCGGCCTCGGCAGCTGCCCGCAGGCGAGTGTGGCCAGCTACCCGGACGTACTCCGCGAGCGCCTGGGCCTGGGTCCGGACCGGCTCATCGTCTGCACGCTCGCGGTCGGCTATCCGGACCCGGAGGCACCGGTGAACGCCTTCGTCCCGGCCCGAGCGGCGGTCGCGGAGTACGTACGCTGGCATCGTCAGCCGTTGCCCGTGCCGTGGGCCATGGCCATCCGCGGGGACGCGGCCGAGCCGGCGGCCGTGCGGGCTCCGGCGGTCGGCACGGCGGGGGAGAGCACGACCTGCTCCCACAGCCGCGAGCGCACGAGCTGACGGATCCGGCGGGCCAACTGCAGATGGCCGTCGACCGTACGCTCCGGGGCCTCGGGTACGGGCGCCACGGGATCGAGACAGAACGTCCGCCCGCTCACCTCGGGCGCGAGCGCGGAGATGGCTGACCGCTGCTCGGGTGTCATGCAGTACACGGTGGTGCTCTGCCGGCACAGCTCCGGAGTCAGCCGGCGGGAGAGGTGCTCGCCGGCCGGTACGCCCAGCCGGTGCAGCGCTTCGGCCGCTTCGGGCGCCATCGGCACACCGGCGGGGCCGGCGGCGAGCCCGGCGCTGTGGATCCGCCAGCGGGGCGCGGTACGGCGGGGGAGCCGGAGGGCGGTGGCCCCACGCCCGGCCAGTTTCGCCAGTTCGGACCGCGCGATGGCCTCGGCCATCGGCGACCGTACGACGTTCTCCCCGCAGACGAACAGCAGCGTCGCCTCCTCCGGCCGTCGCAGCGAGGCGAGGCGGGCGCGCATGGCCGGGTAGCTGAGTGTCAACGCGGCCAGGACGACGAGGAGGGCGGCCGCCAGTTGGGTCGCGTTCGGCATGGCGGTCCCGACGAGCACGGCGAGGCCGGTACTGGCCGCCAGCCCGGCCAGCAGGCTCGCGCAGACGTGGACCGGCATGCAGAAGGCGTACTCCCGGCGGTCCAGGAAGATCAGCGTCGTGAAGATGAACAGACCCTCGTAACACACCCCGATGAGGAAGGCGTACAGGGCCGCCCGCTCACCGAGGAACGTGGTGAAGCCGGTGTGCAGCGCCGCCATCGCGGAGCCCTGGTTGACCATCGCCAGCACGCCGAGGGCGAGCACCAGCATGACGGGCGTGGTCATGTGCTCCTCGACGAAGTACCTGCGGTCGACCGCGTGCCCGGTCTTGGCGTGCCGTCCCATGATGTGGAACCGGCCGGTGTACCCCGCCAGGTACAGCGCCAGGCTCAGGAAGGCGGCCGGCGCCATGCTGTAGTCCGTCACCCCGGTCAGCGCGATCAGGGCGGAGAGCAGGCTGAGACCCAGGGCCGCCCACGAGAAGACGCCGATCGGGCGCCGGTGGACCAGATCCATGGTCGGCGCGAGGACGATCGTCGAGATCCGCATCATCACGAGCATGAAGACGATCGAGAATCCGGTGAACGTGAAATTGATGGTCGTAGTGCCGACGATCACGGCCATCAACAACGCGGACATCGCGGTCTCCCGGCCGGGAAATGGCACCGAGACTCCGCCGACCCGGCGGGTACGGGAATGGCGCCACCAACCACTGGCGAGCAGGAATACCGGCATGGCGCACAGCATGCCGAGAGCGGAGGCGGGGAGCAGGACGAGGCCGCCCACCGGTTGGTCGACGCCGGGCAGGACGCCGGTGGACAGGGCCTTCGCCAGTCCACTGTAGGGGGTGTACCAGACGAAGTAGCCGATACCAAGGCCGAGCATGCCCAGCATGCCCAGGCCCATCCGACGGGATAGGAGCATAGCGTAGGTCCTTTTCTGGTCGTCGTGATCCAGACCCGGAAGATATCTACGGCTGACAATGGACCACCGTATGGCGACACGTTGTGTCTGGCAACTTGAGAGCAAACAAAATTCCCCCGGGTACTTTCCATTGACGTGGATCCCCCGGGGGTGCAATTAATGGTCGTCCGGCATTCCTATTTCTCGGCGTCGGGCTGCAACAGCCCGAGGGCGTACGCGGCCACGAGCGCCTCGGCCCGGCTGTGGACGCCCAGCTTCCGGAACAGGTGGCCCTGGGTGTTCTCCACGGTCTTGAGCGCGATGCCGAGGCTGCGCGCGGTCTGCCGTACGGTCTGGTGGCGCCCGATCGACTCGAGGATGTCGTACTCCCGGGCGGTCAGGTCCTGTGCGGGACCGGGCCGCTCGCCGAGCGGCAGGTACGGGTTGTCGAGCAGGTGTGCCGACGCGCAGGGGCCCATCACCAGGTACCCCTTGGCGGCCAGGTTCACCACCGGGACGAGCTCGGTCTCGATGTCGTCGGCGGGTACGGCGGCGGCGCCCCCGTTGGCCAGCACGTGCCGGATCACGTTCTGGTCCATGGGCCCGCTGCGGACGACCACCGCGGTGGATCCGAGCGTGGTGGCGATGCGCCAATGTTCGGGTACCGGGTTGACGAGCACCCGGACGACGGGACCGCGGTGCCAGGTCAGCCAGTGCACGCGTACCGCGGGATCGGGCCGCATCTCACGGATCACCGGGATCTGCCGCGCGATCAACGTGTGCACGACGCGGTCGACCTCCTCGACGGGTTGGCCGATCGCCACCGCCATCACGGGCCGCCCGGCCTCGACCGCCGGCGCCTTGGCCCAGCCGTCCCCGGCGTGCGGGGTCCGCAGGCGGTCTCCCAGCCGGGTGCCGTCCACGATCCCCAGTACCGCGGCGCGCGCGATGGCTTCCACGGCGCTGGTGGCGCCCAGCCTCGCGTACACCCGGCGCTTGTGGTTCTCGACCGTGCCTGGACTGATGCCCAGCAGGTTGCCGATCTCGGCGGTGTTGTGTCCGGAGGCAAGCAACAGCAGGATCTCCCGCTGCCGGCCACTGAGTCCGGTGCGGCTCCACGGCGTCGGCGCGATGCCGTCGGAGAGTCCGGTGACGGCCTTCAGGATCGCGGCCAGGCCGTGCGAGCACGGGACCATGGCGGCCACCCCGCGAGCCTCGGCGAGCGTGACATGCACCGGCGACACCTGGTCGTACATCAGCGCGATGCGCACGTCGGGGAACTGCTCCCGCAGGGCGCCGGCCGCGTCGATGGTGGCGCCCGGATCGCGATCGGCGTCCATGAGCACGATGTCGACGTGTTCCAGCCCACACAACGCGGCGACGTCCGCGGGGCGGGCCACCGGCCCTATCACCTTGAATCGCCCGAGGGTCTCCAGGTACGCGCCGAGCACCTCGCGGCGGAGCCGGTCCGCTGACTGCAGGCCGATCCGGGTGACCGCCCGGTCTGCACCGCCAGTCCGGGGGCCGTCACGTATGCCGCCAACCACGCCGTTCCCACCTCGGCGCGCGACGGTATCCCGCCGCACGTAGGTTTAAGTTCGTCGATATCATGACACGCAATGGTCGATCTGCCCACAATGATTATTCGAATCTTCTCGATGTGCTGCGTCGAGACCGGAGCACGGCCGCGGCCGTTCGCGATGGCTCACCCCGGATGTCGTAGCGTCATCACATGACGACGTGGAAAGAGTTCACCGAACGCGCGCCCCGGATCGCCGCCATCTTCACGCGCCGCCATGCCGCCACCGGCAACCTCTGCCTGCTGGCCACCCTCCGCTCGGACGGATACCCGAGGATCAGCCCGATCGAACCGAGGATCTTCGAGGACCAGCTGTGGATCGTCGGCATGCCCCTGACCACCAAATTCCGTGACCTGGGCCGCGATCCGCGCTTCTGCCTGCATACCGCGACGGTGGATACCCAGGTGATCGACGGCGACGCGAAGTTGTGGGGCGTGGTCAACGACGTCCCTGACAAAGCGCTGCACCAGCGATTCGCCGCGGCTCTGTTCGACGAGACCGGCCTCGACCTCCGGGGAGAGGACTTCGACCACTTCTATGCGGCCGACGTGACCGGCGCGTCGGCGGTGGAGGTCGGCGACGGCCACCTGGACGTCACGATCTGGAAGCCGGGTCAACCGGAGCGTGTCGTCCGGAAACACTGATCCCGTGCGATCAGAGGGTGCGCGCCAGGCGGTCCGCGAGGAGGCGGGTGAAGCGGGAGGGGTCGCTCAGCTCGCCGCCCTCGGCGATCAGCGCCAAGCCGTACAGCAGCTCGGCCGTCTCGGCCAGCACGTCGCCGTCGCGGCCCTCCTCGTGCGCGGCCCGCAGCCCGATCACCAGCGGGTGGGTGGGGTTGAGTTCCAGGATCCGCTTGACGTGCGGGACCTCCTGTCCCATCGCCCGGTACAGCTTCTCGAGGGTCGGCGTCATGTCGTGCGTGTCACCGACGATGCAGGCCGGCGAGCTGGTGAGCCGCGTGGACAGCCGTACCTCCTTCACGTCGGCGGTCAGCCGGTCGGTCAGCCAGGCCAGCAGCGCGGCGAAGTCCTTTCTCTGCTGCTCCCGCTCGGGTTCGGCGGACGTACGTTCCTCCTCGCTGTCGAGGTCGACGTTCCCCTTGGCGATCGACTGCAGTGACCGGCCGTCGAACTGGGGGATCCGCTCGACCCACAGCTCGTCGATCGGGTCGGTGAGCACCAGAACCTCGTACCCCTTGGCGCGGAAGGCCTCGATGTGCGGTGACTTTTCGATCATCGCCCGGGACTCGCCGGTCAGGTAGTAGATGTCCTTCTGCCCGTCCTTCATGCGGTCGACGTACTGGCGCAGGGTGGTGGTCTGCTCCGGGTCGTGGGTCGACGCGACCGAGACGATGTCGAGGATCAGGTCCTGGTTGTCGGGGTCCTCGAGCAGGCCCTCCTTCACCGCGCGGCCGAACTCGGTCCAGAACATCTGGTACCGCTCGGGCTGGTTGGTCATCATGTCTTTGACGGTCGAGAGCACCTTCTTGACCAGCCGCCGGCGTACGGTCTGGATCTGGCGGTCCTGTTGCAGGATCTCGCGCGAGACGTTGAGGGACAGGTCGTGCGCGTCCACGACCCCTTTCACGAAACGCAGGTAGTGCGGCATCAACGCGTCGCACTCGCCCATGACGAATACCCGCTTCACGTACAGCTGCACGCCCCGCCGGCCGTCCCGCATGAACAGGTCGAACGGCGCATGGGACGGGAGGAACAGCAGCGCCTCGTACTCGAAAAGCCCCTCGCCCTTCATATGGATGATCTCGAGCGGGTCGGTCCAGTCGTGGCTGACGTGCTTGTAGAACTCGTGGTACTCGGCCTCGTCGACCTCGTCGCGGGCGCGTGCCCACAGCGCCTTCATGGAATTGAGCGTCTGTACGTCGTACGTCGTCGCCCCGTCCTCGGTGCGCTCCGTGGTCATCCGGATCGGCCAGGCGATGAAGTCGGAGTACCGCTTGACGATCTCCCGGATCTTCCACTCGGCGGTGTAGTCGAAGAGCTGGTCCTCCTCGTCCGCCGGCTTGAGGTGCACGGTGACCGCGGTGCCCTGCGGAACGGCGTCGACCGTGGAGATGACGTACGTCCCCTCACCGGTCGACTCCCAGCGGGTACCGCCGCTCTCGCCGGCCCGCCGCGTCACCAGGGTGACCTTGTCCGCCACCATGAACGTGGAATAGAACCCGACCCCGAACTGCCCGATCAGCTCCCGAGAGGCCGCCGCGTCCTGCGTCTCCTTCATCCGGCGCAGCAGTTCGGCCGTACCCGACCTGGCGATCGTGCCGATCAGCTGGACGACATCGTCGCGGGACATGCCGATGCCGTTGTCCCGTACGGTCAGCGACCGCTGTTCCCGGTCGACCTCGATCTCGATGTGCAGGTCGGACGTGTCCGCCTCGAGGTCCTTGTCGATCAGCGACTCGAGCCGTAACCGGTCCAACGCGTCGGAGGCATTGGAGATCAGCTCGCGCAGGAAGACGTCTTTGTTGGAGTAGATCGAATGGATCATCAAATTCAGAAGCTGGCGCGCCTCTGCCTGGAACTCCAACGTCTCGGTACGGTCGCTCACGGCGCTCCTCTCGGGCGGGCAGGTCTCCGCCGAACAGGATACGAACCGTACGCGCGCCCGCACAGCGAGCGGGTCGGGCAATCCCCGGGGACCGTGGTGGTCAAGACGGTCCCCGGGGCGGCCGGTTACGAGATCAGGTGGAAATCCCAGTAGTAGAACTGCATCCCGGTGCCGGTGCAGGTTGCGCTGGACGTACCGTTGCCGGTGATCAGCGCGCCGTAGATGGTGACGAAGTGGGGCACGCGAGAGAACGTGCCGTCACGGTGCCATATACGGCCACCGATCAGCCGCGATCGCGAACATCGCCGAACAGGCCGGCCCGCGTGTCGTGCGGGGCCGGGCGCCGCCGGCCGTGTCCGGTCGCCTGCTCGAAAGCCAGGCCGACCCGCAGCGCCTGGAGGTCGGCGCGGTGCGGCGCTACGACCTGCAGGCCGACCGGCAAGCCGCCGGCGGTGAACCCGGCCGGCACCGACAGCGCCGGGCAACCGGTGACACTGATCAGGTACGCCGAGCGCATCCAGTCCAGGTAGTCACTCATCGCCACCCCGGCGACCTCGGTCGGGTACTCCAGTTCCACCGGGAACGGCGGCACCTGGCTGACCGGCAGCAGCAGCGCGTCGTACCGGGTGAAGAACTCGCGTACCCGCTGATAGAGCTCGCCGTGGCGTACGTGCGCCCGCCCTACCTCGGGCCCGGTCAGCCGCCGGCCCTGTGCGATGTTGGTCAGCAGCGTCTGTTTGACCTGGTCGTGGTACAGGTCGAGCAGGGGCCCGAGGGCCAGCTCGAACTGCCAGGCGCGCAGCGTACGGAACACCTCGTCGGCGCCGGACAGGTCGGGGCAGTCCCGTTCCACCCGGCAACCCAGGCCCTCGAGTACGGCGGGGGCCGAGGCGAGTACCGCGGTCACCGCCGGGTCCACCGGCACCGCACCGCCGAGGTCGGGCGCCCAGGCCACCCGCAGCCCGCTCACGTCCGCGTCGATCGGCTCGGCGAAGCGCGTCCCGGGCTCGTCCAGCGCGATCGGGCTGCGCGAGTCGGGCCCGGCCAGTACGGACAGCAGCACGGCGGCATCCTCGACGGTACGCGCCATCGGCCCCTGTACCGCCAGCGTCGACCATGGCGCGCTGCTCGGCCAGGTCGGCACCCGCCCGGGCGAGGGCCGCAGACCCACCACGTTGCAGAACGACGCCGGGTTGCGCAGCGAGCCACCCATGTCGCTGCCCTCGGCCACCGGGCACATCCCGCAGGCGAGGGCGGCCGCCGCGCCACCGCTGCTGCCGCCCGCCGACCGGCTCAGGTCGTACGGGTTACGGGTCGCACCGAACACCGGGTTGACCGTGTGCGAACCGGCGGCGAACTCCGGAACATTGGACTTCCCGATGGCGATCGCGCCAGCCGCCCGCATCCGCGCCACCACCAGCTCGTCGCGTACGGGCACGTGGTCGGCGAAGACCGGCGAGCCGTACGTGGTACGCACGCCGGCGGTCTCGTGCGTGTCCTTGTGCACGACCGGGATCCCGTGCAGCGGCCCGACGGCATCGCCGCGGGCCAGCGCATCGTCGGCGGCGTGTGCCGCCGCGACCGCCTGCTCCGCGGTGAGCGTCACGATCGCGTTCACCGCCGCATTGGTCCGCCGCACCTGCGCCAGGTGGGACCCGACGACTTCGCGCGCGGACACCTCACGGGTACGCAGCCGACGGGCCAACTCCCGTACGGACAGGTACACCAGCTCCTCGGCCGGCTGCCCGTCCGGCGCCCGTACGACGGACGTGTTCATCGGACCAAGCTAGCAAGGCACCGGCCATCTGTGATCATCTCGGCGCGGTGGACACCGGGAGTCCGCCGCGGCACGCTGGACGGCATGAGACGACGCCGTCCGGGCGAAGCGATCAGACGCCGCCGTATCCGCCGCCGTGGCCCCAGGCATCCCATGCGGTACGGCGGCCGCAAGGTCATCCTTCGCGGCGGGCTGCCGCTCCTCCTCGTGGTCGCCGCGGTCGTCGCGGCAACGGTTATCGCGGCGGTCATCAGCGGGTACGTGTTGCCCGGCATAGTCGCGGCAGCCCTCGTGGTCGGGGCGTGGCTGGCGTACGGCCTCCGGGTGCGCCGCGCGGTCGGGGCGTGGACCGGACCGCGCGGCGACGGCCCGGCTCCGCCCGGGGGTGCGGGCGTACGTGAACCGCGCCGACCCAGGCCGCACTCGCCGGCGGGTGCGGCGGCGCTCCCCGGCGACGACGACGAGTACCCGCATAGGGCCGTGGCGATCACGTAGGCCTCTCGCCCGGTCCAGCGGCGCGCAGCGCCGATGCGACCGGCGTGCGCCGGGTCTGGTCAGGACAGCGCCTCGATGGGTGCGACCGTGACCAGATCCTTCACGGCATGGGCGAGTTGGTCATCAAGTGTGATGAATGCGTCGGCCTGGAGTTGGGTCAGCGCGATGTACTCGGCGTCATAGGTGTCGGACCACCCGAGCCGGTCGGCTACCTTCCAAGCCACGCTCTGGAGCACGCGATCGCCGA
>Ga0075429_100002959_pt1 | contig 14414 bp, 15 predicted proteins | sample RhiMetdeltSRZDD3_FD_75295 | JGI IMG/M metagenome (GOLD analysis project Ga0075429, IMG submission 75295) | Populus rhizosphere microbial communities from Tennessee, USA - Rhizosphere MetaG P. deltoides SRZDD3 | ecosystem: Host-associated > Plants > Roots > Rhizosphere > Soil | place: USA... | reverse complement strand
TTGATGAAGTACGACATGACGGGCGGCGCAACGGTTTTGGGAGCGATGCGAGCCATAGCGCAGCTCAAGCCGCCGATTCCGATTCTCGGCGTCGCACCCTGCACGGAGAACCTGCCGTCAGGAAAAGCAACAAAACCGGGCGATGTCGTGAAGGCAATGACGGGAAAGACAATCGAGATCATCAACACCGACGCCGAAGGCCGGCTGATTCTCGCCGACGCGATTGCCTACGCGAAAAAACTCGGCGCCACGAGAGTCATAGACATGGCCACGCTGACCGGTGCAGTTTCAATCGCCCTCGGCGACGTCAACGCCGCCGTGCTGGGAACCGACCAGGAATTGATCGACGAGATCATCGAGGCGGGAAAGGAAGTCGGCGAGAAGTTCTGGCAGTTGCCGCTCGACAAGGAATACTCGAAACAGATCAAGTCGGACATCGCGGACATCAAGAACGTCGGCGGCCGCAAGGCGGGGACGATCACGGCTGCGGCGTTCCTGAAGGAGTTTGCGGAAGGGCTTTCGTGGGCGCACCTCGACATCGCCGGCACGGCCTGGGGTGATGACGCGAAGCCATACCGGTCGAAAGGTCCAACCGGAATCGCCGTCCGGACGCTGTTAAGGATCGTCGATCGGGCCGCCAGTAAATCCGTGTAATCTGTCGTAGACACCGAGTGTCTTCGCTTGTTCACACTTTGACGGCGTACGGAAGGTGAAACTAGCTGTTTTCCGTGGATTTTTGATAATGCACGACATGGCATGGCGGTTGTAGTGGTAGACAGCAATCGCCAAAGGGTGCGAGTCGCCTTAATACTTTGTCCTCGCCCCCTCGAATGCCGCTCGAGGTAACTTTCCCGGCTCCCCTTTGGCACCCCCCTTAGCCAAAGAGCCATCCAACACGAGACAACAAGCGCGCCGAAACACTTGCGCTAGGTGTTATAATTTCCGGGCGAGTGACGCGGTGTCCTCAGGCAGCCCTGGCATCCATCGCTGGCTTTAAGGAGTTAGCAGAAGCACAGTGATCGACTATTACAGAATTCTGGGCGTTAAGACCACTGCTTCTCAGGCCGAAATCAAATCGGCCTACAGGAAACTCGCGCGAAAAAGTCACCCGGATCTCAATCACAACAACTCCCAGGCGTCGCGCGACTTCGCCTTGCTTTCCAAGGCGTACCACACGCTGATCGATCCCCAGGAACGCGCCTATTACGACGATCAACTGAAGGCCCAGAAGAACCGCAGCTACTCGATTCTCGACTCGAATAATCCGCACGCGAAACGTGCGCGGAACCTCGCCGTGCAGGCCAAGTGGGACCGTTTGGTCGACGAAGTGCTCGAACGCGACCGTCTCGAGAACCGCGAACGACAGCGCGCCGTGTTCACGACAGTCTCGCTGTTTCTATCGACTTTCTTCCTGGCCATGATGCGTCCGCAGTTGTGGGCATTGTTCTCGACCATGGGACGCGTCGTGGTGTTGACGCTCTTCGTCATCGGCGTCTGGCACCTGGCGAACCGGCTGCGTGAGTATTTGGCCCACTACACCTACAAGCCGAAAGTCATTCAGGGTATCGGCGACCCGGAAACTCCGGAGCAGCCGTTCACACGTTTCTCGGCCTATACGTTTCTGCTCGTCGGTTACGCTGTCAGTCTCGGTATAGGGCTTTATATCGGCTGGCACACTCAGGACTTTTTCAACGATCTGACACTGCTGTTTCGCCATCGAGTCGCCGAAGTGCAGTCGAGTGTTCTCGCTTTTACGTCCGCGGCTTTGCTGATCCCCGATCTCGTCATTTGTCCGCCTATCGCCGTCCTCATCGTCGATACTGTGCACGGCATTGCTTCACGTATTGATTAATTAACAAAATCCGTGGTTGTGGGTTCTTGCCTGGGCTGTTTTCAGTCGTGTATAGTTCTGGCTCCCAACTGAGGAGCACGGATATGGGCAAACCCGTGAGCCAACGCCAACTTCTTGCAAGAAAACTCGAAGCACTGAACGAAAGCGAAGTGTGCGAGGTGCTGGACTATATCTCGACGATGGAATCGCGACCGGCCATGACGGCGCCGCCAGCCGGCGACGACGACGTCCTGACCGCTTTGGCAGACGCTCGCGAGAACCGTCGGGCACGCCAGGCATTCGAGTGGGAAGTGGTGCGTCGTAAAGCTGAAAAACGAGCGGCAGCAAAGGTGTACGCGCAGATCTGAATGCGTTATACGAAAGCACCCTTCGTCCTCGTTCTCGTTTATTTCTCCCTCCACGCTATTCCTGTATTCGCTCAATCCACCAGTTCTCTTACGCCGGCTCAGCTCGCAATCGAGAGGCAGCGCGAGCGCTTGAGCTCCGGCGATGTTGAGGAACGGCGCGACGCTGTCATGCGGCTCGGTAATCTGCACGTCGCGGAAGCGTCGCGCGCGGCCATGCCCGCTTTGTCCGATCCTTCGCCGATCGTGCGCGCGACGGCGGCAAAGGCGGTTCTTTCAGCGGATCCGGAGCACGCTGTCGCGTCGCTGCTTCCGTTGTTGAAAGACAAAGACGAGTTCGTTCGACGCGAGGCGGCATATGCGCTGGGCCGGACGCGCAGTCGAAGCGCAACGCCGGCGCTGAGTGAACGGTTGTTGAATGACAAGGAAGACGGCGTTCGCGGCGCGGCGGCGGTCGCGTTGGGAGACATCGGCGACGAAGCCGCGGTGATCAGTCTGGTGGGAACGTTGGCGCCGCAATTGTCAGCACGTGAAGGCGGCAGACGAAAGCGCGAACAGAACGTATTTGTCTTGAGAGCCGCGGCTGCGGCGCTCGGAAAAATCAAAAGCCGCGCTGGAACCGCGGCTTTGATCTCTGTGATGAGTAATGAAAAACTCGATAGCGATGTGCGGCGTGAAGCGGCGCGTTCGCTCGGATTGATTGGAGATCCGGCGGCGGCTTCAGCGCTCAGGGCCGTAACAACCGCCTCGGATCCGTATCTTTCTCAAATCGCCCACCAGGCCCTGAGAAAACTCGAGAGAAATAATTAAGTCTCTGTCTTATCTCGGCCCTGGCCCTTCTTGGCGGCCTTCGACGCTGCCGGGATCGGCAATCCAACACCACCAGAAAGTGATTCACTCGAGACTTCGGACGGTTCAGGCGGCAGCATGTTGTCGTGAATCAACGCGCCACCCGAGCTCTTCGAGAAGACCAACCGGTTCTTGATACCGTCGACGTCGACGTGTACCAGATCTCCCAATCCGATCTGTCCCGTCGCAACCAGGTTAGAAAGCGGGTAGACGAGGAATCGCTCGACCGCGCGCTTCAAGTGACGCGCGCCGTATTTGTAGTCGAGCCCTTCCTTGAGGAGCATGTCCTTCGCGGTTTCCGAGCACTGGAAGACAAACTTGGTTCCAGCGGATTGCATGATGCGATCCTGCACGGCCTGCAACTCGAGGTCGAGAATCTGCCGCAGGTGATGCTCCTTCAACGAGCGGAACACGACCACCTTGTCGATGCGGTTCATAAACTCAGGCGAGAATTTACGACGCGCAGCTTCGACGGCGGTGCGGTAGATCTTCTGATCGACTTCCGTATCGTTCGGCGTCTTGGAACCTTTGCCCGGCGCGAAACCGATGCCGCCGGAGATCAGTTCTGACATCTCGCGCGCGCCCAGGTTGGAGGTCATGATCACCATGGCCTTCGAGAAGTCGACGCGGCGGTTGTCGCCCAACGTCAAAGTCGCTTTGTCGAGAATGCCCAGCAGTAACTGCCACAGGCTGTCAGAAGCTTTTTCGATCTCGTCGAACAGCACCAGGGAGACTTTCATATCATCCGTGTGCATGCGATCGAGGTTTTCCTGGGTGAGCATCGGCGAAGTCTCGCGATGGCCCAGGTAGCCTGGAGGCGAACCGATGAGCTTGGCTATCTCATGTGAGTGTTGAAATTCAGCGCAGTCGATCTTCACCACTGCGTTCGGATCGCCGTAGAGAACTTCGGCGGCCGCTTCGATGACGCGCGTCTTTCCGGAGCCGGTGGGTCCCAAAAAGAGCATCGTCCCGATTGGACGGTTCGGCGGGTTCATCCCGGCGAGAAAGATCTGGTAAAGGCCGCTCATGCGGCGAACTGCACGCTCTTGTCCCACGATGCGAGCGGTAAGTCGCTCTTCGAAATCCTGAGCACGGGGGCTTTTTTGATCTGGGTCCAGGAAAACCGTTCCCGTATTTTGCATGTTTCGTGTCTTTGTCACTTCACTCTCAACTAACATCGGCTCTGCTCCTTGCCAGTCGGGACGATTTCAAGAGCGCTTGGGCCCTTGAATGCTCTGGCCCATCTTCATCACTAGCAAGGAACGATCCGTACGTAAAATGGATGCATGAAAAAGCTACGAGGGTTCGCCAAACCGGAGTTTTCGGTGAACTCCCTCCGGCTGGACGGATGCTATATATACAACTCCGCCCGAATTGTCACCCAAATTATCGCATCCTTGCTAGTGATCGCTTCAGATGCTCCAATTTAGCGTGACATTTCCTGTCAAAACATCACTGACAAAATGACAATTAGTTGCAGTAAAAGGTGTATGAAAGCACGGATTGGTCGATTGAAGATTTCGTAGATTTTGCCTGCCGCTTGCGGGAGCGCCGATGAAAAAGGAGTCTTTCTGAACTTCCTGTTACGTGCTCGCTGTTTAGGTGCCCGTCCCGCTTACGGGAGATCAATAGAAGGAAAATTCGTAAATCTCCTTCACCATGTGATTCCCGCTTGCGGGAGGTCAGTCGTAGTATTCCAGGCCCAGGTGCGTGATCAGATCCTCGCCCCGCAGGTGGCGCAGAGTGTTTTTCAGTTTCATGAGCTGAATGAAGATGTCGTGTTCCGGATACAACCCGGGCGCCGTCTGCGGCGATTTGAAGTAGAACGACAGCCACTCCTGCACGCCTTTCATTCCCGCTCGCTGAGCAAGGTCTAGAAACAACGCCAGGTCGAGAACGATCGGCGCCGCGAGAATCGAATCCCGGCAGAGGAAGTCGATCTTGATCTGCATCGGGTAGCCAAGCCAGCCGAAGATGTCAATGTTGTCCCAGCCTTCCTTGTTGTCGCCGCGCGGCGGGTAATAGTTGATTCGCACAACGTGCGAGAAGTCTTTGTACAGAGTCGGATAGACGTCCGGCTGGAGGATGTACTCGAGCACCGAGAGCTTCGACTCCTCTTTCGTCTTGAACGAATCAGGATCGTCGAGCACCTCTCCGTCGCGATTGCCGAGAATGTTCGTCGAGTACCAGCCGTGCAGTCCGAGCATGCGCGACTTCAACCCGGGAGCGATGATCGTCTTCATCAACGTCTGCCCGGTCTTAAAATCCTTGCCACAGATCGCCAGCTTGTTCTTGTCGGCGAGTGACATCATCGCGGGAATGTCGACGGTGAGGTTCGGTGCGCCGTTCGCGAAAGGCACGCCGCATTTCATCGCGGCGTAGGCGTAGATCATCGACGGCGCGATCGCCTTGTGATTTTCGCGCATCGCCTTTTCAAACGACTCGATCGTTTTGTGGACCGCATGCGGCTTGAGGAAGACCTCAGTCGAGGCGGCCCAGATCATCACCAGCCGCGAGCACTTGTTCTTTCGCTTCCACTCGTTGATCTCGTCGATGAGTTGCTCGGCGAGTTCAAACTTCGTCTTGCCGGTCTTGACGTTCGTTCCGCTCAGGCGCTTCACGTACGACTGATCGAACACTGCTTTCATCGGACGCAGCTTGCGCAGCGGTTCCTTGAGTTGCGCCAACAATTCCTTCTCGAGCACGCCGGCGTTCAACGCAGCGTCGTATGCGGAATCAGGAAAGATGTCCCACGCGCCGAAGACGAGATCCTTCAACTGGGCCAACGGAACGAAATCATTGATTAGCGGAACGCGGTTGTCGGTGCGTTTGCCGAGGCGGATCGTACCCATCTGAGTGAGACTGCCGATGGGTTGCGCGAACCCTTTCTTGATCGCTTCGACGCCGGCAATGAAAGTCGTGCTGACGGCGCCGAGGCCGACCAACAGTACTCCGAGTTTTCCTTCTGCTGGACTGATCTGTGTTTGTCGTTCAACTGGCATAGCGAATCTCCTTTGGAACGGATGAAAGAATAATAACGAGCAGAGCTCTAATCGAACGGAAGGATCTTGCTCATTATTAGCGACGGCTTGCGCCGTCTTCGTTGCGCGAGATCAGACCTTTGCGAAATTCACGCGGAGTGGTGCCGGTTGCGAGTCGAAAGGCTTTCGTGAAGTGACTCGCGCTCAAGTAGCCGACCTGCGCGCCGACCTCAGTCACGGAGAGATCGCTGTCGGCGAGTAACAACTGTGCTCGCGTCGCCCGAATGCCGGCGAGATAGTTGTGAGGCGTAGCGCCGGTGAGTTTCTTGAAAAGCCGCGCGAAGTGAAACGGCGAGAGATACGAAGCCGCCGCGAGTGCCTTCAAAGTGAGATCCTGATCGAGTTGCGTGTGCATCAACTCGACTGAGCGACGGATGCGACGGTCCACCAAGCCGACGCGCGACAACTCGAGCTGCTCCGAGAGACGCGGCTGCGAATAGTTTCGCAGCACATGGACCAGCACCTGTTCGACAAGTGCGCGCATCACGATCTCCTTGCCCGGCTTTTCATCGGCAAGTTCAGTCGCAAATTCTAGAAATAGTGCGTCGAGCTTCTTGTCTTTGTCGAGATGGCTGCGAGTGAAAGAGACGGTCGAGTTGGGTGGAATGAGATGCATGCTCGCAGCGCATTGAAGCACCAGCGACGCTGAGAACGTCAGAAAGAGAAGCTCAGCCTGGTTGCCGCCGGCAGTAATCGTGACGTTGGGTTCGAATACGACTGATTGCGAACGCGCGAGGGCGTGCTGTTTCCCGTCGATGTTGTACTCGAGTTTTCCGTCGAGGACAGTGAGCAGTGAATATCCGGTGCTTGCCTGGTTCTGCCAGTGAAGATGTTTTGCTCGCCGGTAGTAGACGGAGAAGTCAGGCGAGACGAAGAATCGATTGAGCGGCGGCAGGGAGCGCGTCATCGATTCAACTGTATCAAGGCTGACGGATTGTTGGTAATCAGTGCGTGGATGTCCATCGCTCGCGCATGTTCTATCCAGACTGGATCGTCGACAGTCCAAACAGCGACTTTGAGACCGGCTCGGTTGGCGTCTTCGACGACACGCGGTTTGGCTAATCGATGATGCAGCGCGATCCCGTCCGCTCCGATGGCGCGCGTGCGTTCGAGGATGAACGCGTCTGACGAATGAAACAGTGCGGCGGTTTTCAGCGTCGAATCAATGTCCTTGATTGTTTGCAGGGCGGAGTGCTCGAAGCATGAAAAGACCGTGCGATCTCTCAAACCATAATCTTCGACCAGGCGGCAGCACTGTTCGATCAATTGGATCTGTTTTTCTTTTAACTCCAGATACAGAATGAGCTTGTTTGATTTAAATAGATCGAATAACTCCGCCACACTCGGGACGTCGAACTGGCTTAGTTGATCGAACGACATGTCCGCAACACGCCCACGCACGCCCGCTGTGCGATGGAGCGTCTCGTCATGAATGACGACGGGAACGCCGTCGCCTGTGAGACGGACGTCAAATTCGATTCCATCAGCACCGGCGTCGATGGCGGCCTGAAACGCGGCGATAGTGTTTTCTGGAGCTACGGCAGACGCGCCGCGGTGGCCAATAATCAGTGGCACGGATTTACTTCGAAGCAGCGGGCGGGTTGGTAATGACGCGCTTCAGTTTGATATCGAAAGTGCCGTACTCGGTCTTCGCGCGGCCGGCGACGGGAACGTGCCGTTCGTCCGCGGTCACCCAGATCGAAAACTCGCCCTCGTTTTCGTCCATCAACCGTCCTGGTCCAAACAGCTCCGGATTTACGCGCAGCACGTCGACGCGTCCAAGCACCGTCTTCATGCGTTTCTTCTCGACGACCTTCACCGGAATCTGGTAAACGCGGCCGCCGTCGCCGATGAAGATGTCGAAACTCTTTCCGACTTCCAGTTTCTGCGTGCGGATGAAATAGATGGCCGACAAAACGTCCTGAAGCTGACCCGAGAAGTCGGTGATTTTATGACGCGGCTCGGCGCCGGGATTGTTTGGGTCGCGCAGCGTCCACGTCATCTTTCCTTTTGATCTGTCAAACGTGGACTCAGTAGCGCGAACGCGTTTGCCTTGTTCGTCGAGGATCGTCGTCCTCTGGACGGTGAACGAGATCGGCTCGACTGTCGATTCGACTCGCTCGCGAAACTTCAGATTGAACAATCTCGCGAAGAACCCTTTGCTTGCGATGTCAGCCGTGAACGTCAACGCGTACGGGCTCGTCTGCGCGGCATCTTCCGCGGCGGCGGCGACTGGCGTGCGCGTTGCGCGAAATTTCAGGTCCGCCACGTCCAGTTTCCGCAGTAGCGACCGTGAAAACTCGGCTTCGAAATGAAGCTCCTCGCCGGTCTCGAAAGGTTTCGGGCCGCCGCGTTTTTGGGCGAGCACGGACGGAACGCCGATAGCGACCGCCAGCACCAGGATTGCAATGTATTTAAATGTCACTTTCACAGGTACAAAGTCTTAATCAGAAGCAATCCCCAGGCAATGATCAGCCCGAGGGCCGCTCGATACTCCCGATACTGAAGATAAAGCGCGCCGTCGAACCTGACGCCGGCCGAATCGCGCGAATCGCCCGGACGATACGGCGTTAAGCGGGGAAAGAACAACGGCACCGAACGCCTGTAGTTTTCAAACTCACGGCCAAATAACTGGGCCATTGTCGACGCTTCGACGCGCATAGTCGGCAGATAGATGCCAATAAACAGCGCCGCGAACAGCAACGCAAGCAGCCAGCGGCCTGAAGCAATCGTAAATCCGAGCCCGAGCAGGAAGCTGCCGAAGTAAAGCGGGTTGCGCGTGAAAGCATATGGCCCCGACGTGGCGAGCTGTGCATTTTTTCGGATATGGCCCGAAGCCCAGGCGCGAATCGCCAACCCCAACACCGAAACACCAGCGCCTGCAGCGAGAGCCGCCGGGGTCGGCCGCGCGAAGAACAGGAACACTGCCGCGCATACAAACCCGAGCGGCACTCGCCAGCGTTGGATCCATGTTCCCGTTCTCTTACTCATCCGATTCTTTTTTCCACAGCCCGAAGCACGCGTTCGACCTCGATGTCCATGCAAATCCACTTCGAACACGAACGCCGGTGACAATCGACACGGCAGTCGATGTCCGTTCGTTCCACGCAAACATCCTCCGCGCGTGGACTGCCGTTGCGCCACCATTCGGTCGGTCCAAACAGACCGACGATCGGCGTCCCGGCAGCGACCGCGATGTGCGTGGGGCCGGTGTCGCCGCCGACGTAAACGCGCGCGCTTTTCGCCAACGAGTAGAAGGCCTTCAATGAAAGACTGACCGGCTGCGCCTTTCCCAACTGCGACGCGCGTCGCACGGAATCCGCCAGCTCTTCCTCGCCCGGACCGTACGTCACCAGCGACCTCAACCCGTAACTGGACCACAACGCGTCGGCAAGTTTACCAAACCGATCGGCGCTCCACAGTTTTGTCGGCCAGCCGCCGCCGGGATTCAGGATCGCGTAGTTCCCGCCGGCGCCGTTCGCGGCCTCCCGCGCCGCCGTCTCGTCGCGCGGATCGACCGCGATAGGAAACGAAAATCTCTCGGGTTCAGACGGAACGGGTATGCCGAGAGCGCCCTCGACCAGCAGGAGTCCTTTACGAATCACGTGAGTTCGTTTCGGTACTGAAACTCGTTTTGACAGGAATATACTGCTGGCTGGTTCACGCAGCCCGGCGCGAGAGTAGCCATAAACACGTCGCGCGCCCGAAAGGCGCGCTATTGAAGCGGATTTAAGAAGTCCCTGGAAGTCTAAAGCGACATCGAAGGCTGAGGCGCGTAACCGACGTAACTGCTGGCGCGGTGCCCGCAGCGTCTCCCCAGACATCAGTCCGCGCCTCAACGCCTTCGTGTCGACTTCGATGAGGCGATCTAAAATCGGGTTGTCTCTCAAAATCTCAGATAAATTTCGTTCGACCACCCAGGAGATTTCCGCCTCCGGAAACCCTTCGCGAAGCGCGGCGAGGGCAGGCAAGGTATGAACGATGTCGCCGATACTCCCTAATTTTACGATTAAGATCCTCACGCAAAATCCTCATGCGACTGTTCAGGTCCCGCCGAAATAGATGAACTTCAACTTCGCGTCCGCGACCTTTTTCCCGTCCTTCAACTTCGTCAACGTGCCCTCGAGCACCGGCGTCTCTTCGCCCATCCAGGTCGCCGCGAAGTCGCCGCCTTTCAGAAACCTTCCCGCAAAACTGTAAGAAACACCACGCTTCACGTCAGTCGTGAACGTGAAATTATTTTGCTTCACGACCACGGTCTTGAAACGGAAAGAGGTGCCGTCATTTAGTTGCAGTCCCGTAGTCGGCAGCCGTCTCAAGTTTCGCATATTCAGATTTATGGAACTGAAATCCGAAAATCCAGCCGGTGGTTCGCCCGAGATCCAGAACGCGCCGCTCGGATCGAAACGTGTTCGTTTGTTTTGGGCCTCAACCGCAACCGATGCCGAGATGATCAGCAGAAGGACTGAGACTGTCGTCAAAAGTTTATTCATTTGCGCCTCCGAGCCGGGTCAAAATCGCGGACGTCGAGTGATCCTTCGGGTCGCCGACGATAGCGACGCGGCCGCCGTAAGATCGTACCACGGCCCGCTCGGGAACCGTGTCTTCGGTGTAGTCGGTGCCTTTGGCGTGGACGTCGGGTTTCAGCGCGAGGAGAAGCTCTTCGACGGTCGGCTCGTCGAAGATGGTGACATAAGTTACGGATTCGAGCGAACCGACGATCTCGGCGCGCTCGCTTGCCGGTAGGACCGGACGGTCCGGACCTTTGAGCCGCGCGACCTGCTCGTCGGAGTTGATGCCGACGACGAGGACGTCGCCCAGCTCGCGCGCGCCCGCGAGATAACGGACGTGTCCGACGTGCAGCACGTCGAAACAACCGTTGGCGAGAACGATGCGGGCGCCTGATTTTCGCGCCGCCTGCACACGTTCGATTAATTGTTCGCGGTTTAGAACGATCGCTTCAGTTGGCATTTTCGGAGTTGAGAATCGAGTGCTCGAGTTCGGCTGCGGTAACTGAAGCGGTGCCGCGTTTCATTACGACAAGGCCGCCGGCGTGGTTTGCGAGACGAGCGGCGTTGGCAAACGAACCGCCGGAAGCGACTGCGAGCGTGAACGTCGCGATGACCGTATCGCCCGCGCCCGTGACGTCGACTGACTGTTGCGCACCTACGGCGGGAATATGAACAGGCGCCGAGTTGTCTTCGATCAGCATCATGCCTCGCGCGCCGCGCGTCACGAGCAGCGCTTGATGCTGTAGACGTTCCTTCAGTGTTTTTGCGGCCGCCTCCAACTCTTCGACCGACGTGAACGGATGTCCGATGAGGTGCTCGACCTCATCTTCATTCGGCGTTGCGCCGGTAAAACCCGTGAACTCGGCGAGCCGAAAACGTGAATCGACAAGGATTGGTTTCGAAACTGATTCGCGTAGGTAAGCGACCGCGCGATCGTCGACGACGCCGTAGTTGTAATCGGAAATCACTAACGCATCCGCGGCAGTCGCGGCGTTCTTCAGCGCAGTAATAATTGACTGGCGCAGACCATCATCAGCGGCCTGACTTCCGTCGTAGTCGATGCGAATTACTTGTTGTTTGTTCGAATGCGCGTGGCCGCCGAGTATTCTGACTTTGGTCGTCGTCTGAATCTTCTCCGAAACAATCACGCCGTCGACGTCGACGCCGGCCGACGACAACTTGCTACGCAGTTCCGTTCCCGCTTCGTCCTTACCGACGGCCGCGATCAGCGAAACTCGAGCGCCGAGCGCCGCAAGGTTCATCGCGCAATTGGCAGCGCCGCCGGGAACGGTTTCGGTCTGTTCGTGGCGAAGTATAAAAACCGGCGCCTCGCGCGAAACGCGGCTGATGTTTCCGTACACGAACTGATCGGCAATCGCGTCGCCTATGACGACGAGCCGCCGATCCGCGAAACCACGCACGATTTCAATCAGGCTGTTCATTCTCTTGATTTGTGGTTCACGATGGACTTTACGGCTTCCAGCAGGTTCTCACAAACGAGGTCGGGCCGGTGTTTCCAGCCCTGACTCTGATATTCCCACTCGCCGCGCCCGTAACCACTCAGCACAAACGCCGATCGCAAACCCGCGTTCCGCGCCAGCTCGACGTCGCTGTAGCGATCGCCGGCGATCCAACTCGAGGCCATGTCGATCTCGAAATCTCTGCCCGCTTGCTCGATTAAACCGGGCTTGGGTTTGCGGCAGTCACAGTCCAGCCGGTACGGCGGTTCGCCGACGGACGGATGGTGCGCGCAGTAATAAATCGCGTCGAGCCGCGCGGACTCCGCGTGCAATGCGCTTACCAACTGCTGGTGAATTTTCCTGATTACGTCTTCTGAAAAGTAACCGCGTGCGACGCCCGCCTGGTTTGTGACCACGATCGCCAGCCAGCCGCTGTCGTTCAGAAGCCGGATCGCTTCTGCCGAATACGGGAACAGTCGAAACCGCGACGGATGGTTGACGTATCCGACTTCTTCCGAGATGGTCCCATCGCGATCGATGAAAACTGCTGGTCGTTTCATGTACTTACGCTACAGAGTCGCCAAAACTTAAGCGACAGAGTCGCAAAGGCTCCTGACTGTTTTCGCGAAACTGCCGCGCTTGAGCAGCGCGTGCGAGTGTTCGAAGACTTCGTCGACCGTGATCGCCGTCATGCAGCGGTGATCGATCGGACAATCGCGCAGCATGCACGGCGCGCAATCGGGCGGATGGCGAATGATCTCGGCTTTCGGCGAAAACGGCCGCGTCGTCAACGGGTTTGTCGGACCGAAGATGACGATGGTTGGACAGCCGAGCGCGGCGGCTATGTGCGCCGGACCGGTGTCGTTGGTGACGACGAGATCGACGAGCCCCAGCACGGCGGTGATCTGGTCCAGCGTCGTCTTTCCCGTTAACACCACCGGACGGTGCCGCATTCGTTGCGCGACCTCGTTCGTCACGTCAATCTCGTCTTTCGATCCGATGAGCACGACGTTACGGCGATCTTCGATCAAACGATCCGCCAGCGCGGCGTACGCTTCCGCCGGCCAACGCTTGGCGCGGCTGTTAATCGAGCCCGGACAGATCGCCACGACACTCTTTTCTTCGCTGACGCCATGCGACCGCAGCAACTCCGACGCTTCCGACTTGCGCGACTCCGAGATCGACAAACTTACGTCCGGATCTCCCTCGCACACCGTGCTGGTGCGAAACAACATCTGCTCGAGCGCCGTGATCAGGTACAAGTAATAAAAGACTTCGTGCTTCGTCGAGCGCCAGTCGGGCAAGGGAAGCGGATGAGTCAACATCGCCTGCCGCGACTCGGTCGCGTAGCCGAGTCGAACCGGCACGCCTGCGAGGAACGGGATCAGCGCCGCTTCAAACGCGTTCTGAAACAACACCGCCAGATCAAACTCTCGCTTCTTCCACTCGCGGATCTGACCAAAGACTGAGAACGCGTTTCGCCTGTCATAGACCAGCACGTCGTCGATGAAATCGACTTCGGAAAAGATCCCTTTTGCGCCCGGACGAACCGCGAGTGTGATCGACGCGTCAGGCAGGATGCGTCGCAAAGCGCGCAGCGCCGGGATCGTCATGATCGAGTCGCCGACCCAATTCGTGCCGCGCACAACGACTCGCTTGATCTGATCTGCCGTCATAAAAATCCGCGCGTTTTAAAAGACCGCTACCAGGCCGTTGTCGATTCCGATCTGCGGTCTCCAGTCGAGCTCCTGGCTGATGCGCGTCGTATCGGAGACGTAGCGCAGAGGCACGGGGTGCGGCATGTTTGGATCTTCGACGATCACCGGCTCGATCTCCAGCATCTTTCCGACGCGCCCGATGAGGTCGCGCACGCTCACCGCGTTCAAACGGCCGCCGCCGAGGTTGTAAAGTCCAAACTCGCGCCCCGATTGGATGAACATACGACACGCTCGCGATAAATCGTCGACGAACAGAATGTCTCGCACGGCGTCCACGCCTTCGGGCAGCCGTATGGGCCAACGGCGCTTCACCGATTCAACGTAGTGCGTGACAAAACCGTTCTCGTTACCTTCCGACGGGCGGGCGAAAACCGCCGACATACGAAAGATGCACGCTCGCACGCCTCGCTGTTTCGCGTAGTACTTCACGTACTGTTCGCCGACCAGTTTCGATAGCTCGAACGCCGAAGCTGCGTTTTCGTCGATCGGACAGTCTTCCGGCACTTCCTGGTACGCGCTCGCGTTGTCGCCGTAAACGTCCTTCGTCGAAGCGTAGATGAAAACGGCGCCGCCGCGCATGTTGCGGATGATGTTGCGCGTGCCGTCCGCGTTGGTCCGGAAGCACTCTTCGGCGCCTTC
>Ga0075429_100002958_pt1 | contig 14415 bp, 13 predicted proteins | sample RhiMetdeltSRZDD3_FD_75295 | JGI IMG/M metagenome (GOLD analysis project Ga0075429, IMG submission 75295) | Populus rhizosphere microbial communities from Tennessee, USA - Rhizosphere MetaG P. deltoides SRZDD3 | ecosystem: Host-associated > Plants > Roots > Rhizosphere > Soil | place: USA... | reverse complement strand
CCTGCAAAAACAACTCCTTATCAGTTTTATCAATTCTGGTTGAATGCGAGTGATGAAGATGCAGAAAAATGGATAAAGATCTTTACTTTCTTAAAACAAGCAGATGTGATTGCTATTATAGATGAACATAAAAAGGATGCTGCTAAAAGATTTTTACAAAAAAGATTAGCGGAGGAGATTACCAAATTTGTGCATGGAGAAGATGAATTAAAAAAGGCTGTTGAAACCACCGAAAAATTATTCGCTAATCAGCATGCCCCGGCAGAAAACATGACGATAGAAGAATTGGAAAGCATGGACGGAATTATAAAAATCGATTTTGAAAAAAATAAAATTGCCGCAGGTATCGATGTTGTTACATTTTTGGCCGAAACAAAGATCTTTCCAAGTAAGGGAGAAGCAAGAAAAACAGTACAAGGGGGCGGTGTGAGTATTAACAGGAAAAAAATTGACAACTTCCAGTTACCAATTGAAAACAGTTTACTGCTGCACGATAAATACATTCTCGTTCAGAAAGGGAAAAAGAATTATTACCTCGTCAATTGCAATTAATTTTTAACACTCCCGGGTATTTGTATTTTTTATTTTGTTAATACTTTTGTATCCTCTAATAAAAAATGCGGGTCCTATTTATTTTTATTTCAATTTTCCTTTTCAGCACTTGCTTTGCAGGTGATTCAACGTATACGATCAAGATCAATTTTCTTTACGGTTCAAGGCCGGCGAAAGGTTACCATCAGCAGGAGTCAAAATTATTCGGTGGAATAAAAGGTGGCCATGTAAATATTGAGGCCGGCGGAAGGGTTCTTGATTTCACACCCGGTAATAATCCCCTTTTCCCTCATAATAAGAAACCAAGTGGTGGATTTAGCATTAATCCATCGGTTAAATGGGACGGCGATGACAAATGGAAAACCATAATAGTTCCGGTTTCCGAAGAACAATACCTGGCGTTACAAAAGGTGTTTGATTCTGTTGCTGCTAAAACTCCTTATGATTATGCTATTTTTGGAATGCGTTGTGCTGCTGCCAGCTATGATGTACTAAGTAAGATTGGCTTATTTAAGGAATACCCAAACAATAAGAATGTTTTTGTCCATTTTTATCCAAAGCTGTTGCGAAAAAAAATCTTAAAGTGGGCCGATAAGAATCATTATACGGTTGTTGCAAACGAAGGCCGTTCTACAAGAAAATGGGAATCAGATAAAGGATTGTTATAAATTTTTAATCACTTTCCACATTTCGTCAGCCACTAATTGATTGCCTCTGGCATTCAAATGAACTCTATCGGTAGTTAGAATACCACGATCCTTGTTATCAGGATTATTTTTAAGATTGTGCTCAAGAAAGGCTTTTCTCAGATCAACGACTGGTAACTCATTTTTTTTAGCGATCCGTCGTATGATATTACTGTATTCATTCATATCGCCATCCTGTGGATTGCTGAAATCTGTTTTTTCTCCTATTGATGCTGGTGTGCAAAGAATAATCTTTATATTTTTTGCTTTTAGCTTATCAATGAGAGCCTGGTAAAATTTTTCAAACTTATCAGCGTCAGTTCCGGTACCAGAAGAAGATTTATGCCAAACATCGTTTACACCAACATAAATAACCACTACATCGGGTGCTTTGGCAAGTACATCATTTTCCATTCTTAAATAAAGGTCATAAACTTTATTGCCACCAATACCAGCGCCAACGAATTCATATTTATCAGCCAAGCCTTCAAGATTACACATACTATCAATTCTCTTAATATAACCTCCGGCATTCACCCCAGCCTGTGTTATTGAATCTCCAAAAAATATAACCTTCATTTTCTTTTGAGTAGCAAATGCCGACATCAGTATAATCATTCCAGAAAGCAAAAAAAATTTCATGTAAAATATGTTTGACACAATTTAAAACAAAAAAGCATCCCAATAGGAATGCTCAAATAACAAATTCCAAATTCCCCTCACCCTCAATGTCAATCTTAACCTATCATTCCACATCCACCTGCTTTTTAATAACCGCCCCTTCACTTGCTTCCATTAAGAATTTTCTTTCACTTATAATGTAGCCATTTCCTTTCTCGCAAAAATGAACTTTCAGGTTCTCGATCGAAATCGGATTACCATCCGGAATATCACCGATATTATTATGCAAGATATCGTGGCCATCAATTATAACAACAAGACCGCTTCCTATCGCTTCCATCTTATCTCCTCCGGTGATAAGCATACCGGTATCTTCACCAAGCCCAATGCCGATCAGGCTTGGATTCGTGGCAACGGCTTGTGCCAGTCTTCCAAATCTTCCGCGTTTTTCAAAATGTGAATCAATAATTATTGAATCAATAAAACCAAGCCCGGTTGTAATTTTTACTTCACCTTTCAAATGGGCTCTTGTGGCATTTCCTTCATAGATCATGGTCTTACTCATGGCCATAGCGCCGGCAGAAGTTCCGGCAATTACAAAATCCTCGTTCATGTAACGCCTCTTCATTATGGCAAGAAATTCTGTACCTCCATCCGTTACACTTAGCCTCAATTGATTTCCTCCACTAAACATTACGGCATCACAGTTCTTGATCCGCTCAAGATATTCTTTATTAAGAGTGTCCTGGCGAGTACGAACATGCATGATATCAACATTCACGCAACCAATTTTTCCTAATGCATTCCTGTAATGTTCCCCTACTTCAAAAGGAATTGTAGATGCTGTTGTAATGATCTCGATCTTTGCATTTACACCACCGGCCTCCTGTACCAGGCGACGCAAAATGCCAAGCTCAAAAAAATTAAGATTGCTGCGATGAATTTCCCCGGTCTCAAGATTGGTGCCTTTGTCTTCGGCCCCTCCGATTGCAATAAGTTTTCCTTTAGGAATGCTCATTTAAAGGGTTTGATTAGCGACAAATATAATCATGATGATTATAACGTTTTTGTTGTTGCAGTCATTTTGTTAATATGTGGAAAATTATGGAACAAGCGGTATTGCTGCTATAAAGGTTTGCTCGTCTGAATACTTCGGGGCTACTTTACCATTGTGTGGGCAGCGGTCGGATCATCTCAAAGACGTTAAACACCTGCATTTTTAATACGATAGAAGACCTTTAATTTTCTCCGAAACTTTTTCAGCATTTGGAAGTACAGCATTTTCTAGATTCATATTTAAAGGAATAGCCGGGATATTCGCAGCTCCTAATACTTCAACCGGGCCATCTAAAAACTGAAAACATTCTTTAGCAATTCTGCCTGCCAATGCTTCAGCAAATGAATTGCTTTGTTGTTCTTCCGTAAGCACCAAACACTTTCCAGTTCTTCTTACCGAATCAAAGATCATTTCCTCATCTAATGGATACAATGTTCTTAAATCTACAATTTCAACCTGGCCAGGAAAACTCTTTGCTGCCAATTTTGACCAATACACTCCCATTCCATAAGTGATGATGCAACAGCTTTCTCCGTTCGCAATTTTATTCTTATCGGCATTCAATAGAATACTTGCTTTACCGAAAGGAAGAATATAATCTCTCGCTGGTTCTATTGTCTTAGCTTCTTCGGTTCCTGGCACTTTGCTCCAGTATAATCCTTTATGTTCCAGCATTACAACAGGATTACCATCATAAAAAGCTGCTTTCATCAACCCTTTCATATCTGCAGCATTAGATGGATACACAATCTTAAGTCCTTTAATAGAAAGTAATGTTGTTTCTATACTTCCACTATGATAAGGACCGCCACCGCCATAAGCTCCAATTGGGACACGAATAATTGTTGACACAGGATTTTTACCGCAAGTGAGATAACATGATTTAGAAATTTCAGAAACCAATTGATTAAACCCCGGATAGATGTAGTCTGCAAATTGTACTTCAACAATCGGCTTCACCCCTACTGCACTTAACCCGACTGTCGATCCAATGATATAGGCTTCCTGGATCGCTGTATTAAAAACACGATGATCTCCGAATTGTTCGGCAAGAGTGGCCGCCTCTCGAAATACTCCTCCCAATCGTCTGCCGACATCTTGTCCAAAGAAAATGCATTCAGGATGTGCTTCCATTAATTCACGAATGGCAAACAGGGCTGCATCAACCATAATAACCTTTTCATTATTTGACGGAGTCCTTTCTCCCTTTTCTTCAGTAACTGGTGTTGGTACAAAAACATGTTCTGTCGCTCTATCGACGTCCGGCTCCGGCGCATCTACCGCTTTTTTAAACTCTTCACTGATAAAATGTGCAGATTCGTTTTCAATGTCAACTAACCTTTCTTCGTTTACCCCGATCTCCAATAACAACTTTTTCAATTTGGGCAACGGATCATCCATTGCATCTTTAGCAAGATCGACCTCACTTCTGTAAAAGTCTTTTCTTACTCCGCTGGTATGATGATTTAGCAATGGAACCTTTGCATGAACGAGCCACGGCTTTCTTATTTTTCGAACTTCATTGATCACACTTCCCATTATTTTATAACAATGAGTAAAGTCCGTTCCGTCAATTTGGATTTTACTCATTCCTTTAAACCCGTCAGCATATTCATATGCATTCATTGCTCTTGTTTCTTCACCTGTTGCACTTATGCCCCAATCATTATCCTGGACCAAATAAATAATTGGCAATTGCTTTAACACTGCAAACTGTAATGCTTCACTCACTTCGCCTTCTGTTACACTGCCATCACCAAACGAGCAGATAACGACGGGTGATTCGCCATTATCATTCTTAATAAGTAATGGTGAATTGATCGTTTCGAGATATTGGATACCCTGTGCAATACCGGTCGTTGGTATTGCCTGCATGCCGGTAGCACTGCTTTGGTGAATGATCTTTGGTTTATCTTTTTCTTTTGAATTTGGATGAGAATAATATGAACGTCCTCCGGTAAAAGGGTCATCCGCTTTTGTGAGTAACTGCAGCATCAATTCATATGGAGAATATCCAAGACCCAACAACATGCTTTCGTCGCGATAATACGGACTAACATAATCGCAATTTTGCAAATGAAAAGCAGTTGCTAATTGTATGGCTTCATGACCCCTTGAAGTAGAATGAACATATTTACAAATTTGCCGGTTCGTATCATATATTTCAGCCATTGATTTTGCATAACACATCAGCCGGTAAGTCTTCAATAAAATTTCCTGATCGATCATACAACAAACTAAAGTGAGCAAAAATAAGCCTAACGATTGTATGTAGAAATAAAAAAGCCATCCGCCGCGGCGGATGGCTTAACTGTTGATTTTGGTTTAAAGTTATTTTATTTCTAAAGTAAACAATGAATCGTCTTCAATGAAACCCTCAATTTCATCACCGACCACTAATTCTCCAACACCTGCAGGAGTACCTGTAAAAACGAGGTCACCGATGTTTACAGAAAAATAGTTTGAGATATACGCAACAATGCTGTCAAAGTCATGAATCATCAGATTTGAATTACCCTGCTGCACCAATTCTTTATTTTTATATAAGCAGAAGTTTATATCCTTTTTATTTTTTATTGAGGTAAATGAGAGCCATTTACCAATGGCCGCAGAGTTATCCCAGGCTTTTGCTTTTTCCCACGGAAGGCCTTTTGCCTTTAAATCATTTTGAATATCCCTTGCCGTGAAATCGACGCCAGTTGTGACGGCGTCGTAATATTTGCTTGCAAATTTTTCCTGGATGTATTTTCCATTTTTACTAATACGAAGTACCAATTCACACTCATAATGGAGTTCATTCGTAAATTCCGGGTAATAGAATGGAGTATGAGGCTGCAGCAATGCACTCTTAGGTTTCATAAATACTACCGGCTCGTCCGGTACCTCATTGCCTAATTCTTTGGCATGAGCGACATAGTTACGGCCAATACAAAATATCTTCATAATCAGGCTTGTTTAGATAAATACATCGGATACAATTCTCTATGGACTGTTCATCCCATATATTCAGGCTTCATAAAAAACTGGATTTTTTGAATGGTGGAAAGCTCGTCGGGGACGCTAAAATAAGTAAACGGTCGGAAATATCATAATTCAAGTAAGTTTTATTTAAGGCGCATGAATTGATCCGACGGCAATAATGGTTTTACTCGGCAATATATTATCTTAGATGAAAGGTTTTGGGTGTCCAATCTTTTCACAACCATACAGCAACCGATATTATTACGGCTCGAAAGGGAACTTGATCCCCGATTAGGGTATCATAATCTTTTGCATACACTTGACGTGATGAAACAAACTGAAATAATAGCCAAACAAGAAGGAATTAATGATAAGCATGATTTGTTGTTATTAAAAACTGCGGCTGCTTATCACGACACCGGTTTTCTATCAGTGTATAAAGGTCATGAAGAAAAAAGTTGTGAAATTGCTACAGAAGACCTCAAGAACGTATTTGGTGAAAATGACATTAAGAAGATCTGCGGAATGATCCGGGCGACCAAGATACCGCAATCGCCCAATACACTGTTCGAACAGATAATCTGCGATGCTGATCTTGACTATCTCGGACGGGACGATTTTGAACCTATTAGCCGGAATTTGTATGATGAATTCATTTCATTTAAAATTATTCCAGAGGATGTTATTTGGGATCATATACAAATAAGGTTTTTCGAATCGCATCAGTATTTTACAAAGACCGCAATTGAAAAAAGAAACAAGATAAAAATGAAGCACCTTGCTATTTTGAAAGAAAGGTGTAATTGGAAAAATGAGTAGAAGGCGATTTTTACCTCAATTATTAAATGTACGACCATCGGAATGGAAAGTAGTAAGCCAGCTTTTCTGGCTTCAATTTTTCATGGGCACCGGTATCGCATTTTTCTTTACGGCTTCATTTTCGCACTTTCTTGAAAAATTTTATGCATCGGAGCTCGCCTGGGTAATGATCCTTTCATCTCCCCTGTTATTCGTTACGGGCTGGATATTCAATAAGTTTGAGCATCATTTTCATCTTACTCGAGTGGGCACAATAGTTATCATTTTCATGGCGGTAAGCATTCTCTTTCTGCAATTAAGCAGTAATTGGATAAAAAAAGATTGGTTTGACTATCTCATATTTGCCTGGTACTATGTTCTGTATTTAGCAAGTAACCTTTGTTTTTGGAGCATCACATCAACGTTATTTGATGTAAGGCAAAGCAAGCGGTTATTTGCTGTTATCAGCGCCGGTGATATACCCGCAAAGTTCATTGGATATACGATGGCCTACTTTTTTGTAAAGGCAATTGGCCCTCTCAATATGCTTTGGCCGGCATTCATTTTTATGCTTGGAGCCTTACCTTTTTTATACAAGCTGTCAAAGTCTGGCGTAGTTCATCAACACCATCATCATAAAGAACATATAATTGAATCTATACAAGGAAAGGGATTTAAAGCATTTGTAAAACGTTACACCCTGAATACGCTTATCAGGAGATTAGCAGTTCTCACTTTTATTATTTCTGCTTCTCTTGCCATAATCAATTATGCGCTTTATTCTGAAGTAAAAGAAAGGAATGTTGATGATAAATCATTATCAAGTTTTATCATTTTATTCATGGCAGGTTCACAGATCGTCGCCATATTAGTAAAAATAATTTTTACCGGACGTATTGTTAGCTCCATAGGTATAAAAAAATCCCTATTGATCACACCGCTTGTGTTATTGACGCTTTTGATAATCGTCATTTGGGTACAATATGCGGTTGGTGAGAGTAAATTAGTTTTTTATGTGTTCGCAATGGCGGCAATAGCGGTTGAAGTACTAAGAACGACAATTACAAATCCAGTCTTCTTAACTGTAATGCAGCCCCTCAATCCAAATGCAAGATCAAAGGCTCATGCAATTGTAAAAGGGATTATGGACCCTTTTGCATTTTTATTTGCAGGTGTGCTATTACTTTTTGTAAATATGATGCAACGCAACGAGCTACTTGTGATTTGCTATATACTGGCTTTTTTTACAGTCAGCTGGATCATCTCAATTTTTCTTGTAAACGGTTCATATCAACACACACTTTTAAAAACGATTAGCAGCCGGTTCTTTAGCCAGGATGAATTCAGACTTTCGGATGAAGAAATTCAGCAACAAATATTGAAAAAAATACAAACAGGAAACGAGACCGAAATAATAAATATCCTTCAAATGCTGAATAGCCAGATCAGCAATGATAGTAAAGAAATTATTTTTAAGCTACTTGATCACCCTTCGGAGAACATAAGAAAGACAACCTTGCTCCTGATCCAGAATCGTAATATCAAAGGGGCTGAAAATAAGTTGAAACACCTGGCTGACCATGATCACAGTAAAGAAATTCAATACCTCGCGGCGCAATCACTTTGTCGAGAGAACGATCACCATCATCAAAAACATTATTTGCATCACCATGATCCGAAAATAAGACTTGCTGCAATAACGGGTATGATCAAAAGTCCGGGAAAAGAAAACCGGCAACGAGGCGAGGAATTAATTGGTAGTCTGATACAATCAGATAGAATTATCGATAAACAGATGGCCATACAAGTGCTTACTGAAGTAAAAGCAGATTACTGTCATCCGAATCATGCGGATCTGTTTACGATCAATCGCAATCTGCGTTTGGCCGCTCTAAAAGCTGTTGGAGAATCTGCCACCCCTGCATTACTGGAAAAAGTAATGACTCATTTTAAAGAACATCCACTGAATGTAACAAGTGCGCTGCATGCGGCCAAGGAAAAATCAATACCCATCATTTTAAAATCACTCTCAAATAAGTTAAGCCAGGTATTAAAAGAAAAACTGATCCTTACCCTCGGAAAGATCGGTGGAAACAAGGCGCAAACTACTTTGCTTCAAATGCTGGAGCGATCTCCTTCAGATGCTGGCCTTATAGCGAAAGCTTTGCACAGGAGCCGCTACAAAGCAACAGAAGAAACTCAAAAAAAATTGGAAGAGATCGCATTTGCCTACATCAATTATGGAGTGGAGCTTCTTCAAATGCAAAGCCGTCTTGAGTCAAGCGATCAAATGTATTCGGTTATCAACAGTTCTTTGAATATTGAGCTTATTGAGATCAGGAATATATTGATCTGTCTTTTTGGTTGCCTTTATGATCATGAAAAAGCATTTAAAATAAAGCAGGGATTAGAAATGAAGAAGAAAGAGAATGTAGCAAATGCTATGGAGGTCATTGAAATGACAGTTAGAAAAGACCTCGCGATACCTTTTAATTTGCTTTATGAACCTGCAGAAATCGAACACAGGTATAATTCTTTAAAACATTTTCTACCACCGGATAAAATTCATCAGGCTGAGGATATTTTTTCAAAAATACTTACCGAAAGACCTATTTTTTATAACGCCTGGACAAAAGCAAGTACACTGTATATATCAAAGAAGACGGGTACGGAAATAGCGGGTGACCTCATAAAAAAATACACCACCTCTGAAAACCTTCTTTTGAAAGAAACAGCGCTGTATGCACAGTCAAATGTATATTTTTAAATTATGGAACACGGAAATGCAAACAGGTTGTTATTAGTTGAGAAGGTGCTGGTATTAAAATCACTCAACCTCTTTAAAGATACTCCGGAAAATATTCTTGCTGACCTTGCTCCACTGATGCAGGAAATACAATACGAGCAGGGAGTTGAAATATTTAAAGAAGGCGAAACTGGTGACTGTATGTATATTATCGAACAGGGAAGTATAAGAATCCACAAAGGCAATACAACACTAGCTATCCTTAAAGACAAAGAGGTTTTTGGAGAACTTTCCTTATTGGATGCGGATACAAGATCGGCAAGCGCTACTGCTGATACTGACTGTACATTATATAAAGTCGATCAGGAGCCTTTTTATGAACTGCTGGATGAAAGACCAGAAGTAGCTAGAGGTTTTATTAAGATCCTGTGCCAGCGATTAAGAACAATGAATGAAAAATCAAGACAAAAAGATGTAGCTTAAACTGAATATTCTGTACTGTTCACATCATTCATTGTAAGTGCTATTCCCCGGGTTGCCAGACTTTCGATCACTTCAACTGCTTTCTCAATTTTCAATTTCACTAAAGGCTCTTCTGCTTTTTTCCATTTGTTTAATACAAAATCGGCTTGCAATCCTTTTGGATAATCATTACCGATCCCAAACCGTAACCGCGGATAGTCTCTCGAACCTACTATAGCTTCAACACTTCTTAATCCATTATGACCGCCGTCACTACCTGAAGCACGCAATCTCATTTTATTAAGAGGTAATGAAACATCATCCGTGATCACGAGAACATGTTCGATCGGGATTTTTTCCTTATCCATCCAATACTTCACTGCACCTCCACTTAAATTCATGTAAGTTGTCGGGCAAATGCAAACAAATATTTTACCCTTCCATTTTACTTCAGCCACATACGCTAATCTGCCGGAAGAAAATTTTCCTCCGTGTTTTAGAACAAAAGAATTCACGACATCAAAGCCGATATTGTGCCTTGTGTGAGTATATTCATTTCCCGCATTACCTAAACCGGCTATTAAAAATTTCATCTCTTTCTTTTCTATGTCATCAACAATTTAAAGATAACAACTTCATATTTGCAAGATCAAAGAAACAAAAAACCCACTCCGAAAGAAGTGGGTCTATAATAAAGCTCAGGCAATTTATTTCTTCCCTTTTTCTTTCTCCTTTCCTTTTTCTTCGGCAGGTGCAGCAGCGGCTCCGGCAGCAGGGGCAGCGGCTCCGGCAGCAGGCGTAGCGCCAGCAGCAGGTGCAACAGCAGCTTCTTCCTGTTTCAACTGACGAGTTAATACAACTGATGCAATAGGAATTCTTGGAGAATTTAAAATTTCATAATTAGGTTCTTTCACATCCTCCACACGAATATTGCCATTCAACTCAAGATCAGAAATATCTACCACGATCGCCTCTTTCAAATGCTTGGGTAAAGATTTTACTTTAAGTGATTTCATCTTGATGATCAGGTGACCACCTTCCTTTACACCTTTTGCTGCTCCGGTAAACTTGATAGGAATGTCAGCAATCACTTTTTTATTTTCTACCAGTTCAAGCAGATCAATATGGATCAGCTTATCGCTTACTTTATCAAATTGCAGATCTTTCAAAATGCAATTGTACGTAGTGCCATCCAATTTGATTTCTGCTTGCTGAAACTCAGGTGTGTACACGAATGTTTTAAAAGCCATGGAAGGAGCAGCAAAGCTGATCTCCTTTTCACCGCCATAAATTACACCGGGCACCAAATCCTGAGAGCGAAGTTGGCGGGTGGCTTTTTTCCCGGTTTCGGTCCTCAGTTGTCCTTCGATCGTAATTGATTTCATTTTATTTTTATTTATTAGTTACTCGTGAATTTTTTTGTGACAAGCCTTAGTAATTGTATTCGGCTTTCTATTTCTAACAGATTTCTCAGATTTAGACAGAAAAAGATAATCTGTGATAATCCGTGCCTGCAGGCAGGCGTGTAATCTGTGAGCCTATCTGTCCTTTCTCTGCGAATGCACAAACAATCCTGTGATGCTTTTATTTTCAAATGCATTCCTGATTGCTACAGCAAAAAGTTCAGCAACAGATATCACTTTTATTTTCGGCGTTGTCTCTCGCAAAGGAATTGTGTCACATACCACCAATTCATCCAGTACACTTTTCTCAATATTCTCATAAGCCTTTCCGCTAAGTACGGGGTGGGTGATCAAAGCTCTAACACTTCTTGCACCTTTTTCCATTAAAAGAGCTGCGCTTTTTGCCAATGTGCCGCCAGTATCACAGATATCGTCAATTACTACCACATCTCTGTCAGTCACATCTCCAATCACCACCATGCTGGCAATTTCATTTGCCCGCTTCCTATGCTTATCACAGATCACCATTTCAGCTTCGAAATAACTAGCTATCTCTCTTATCCTGTTTGCACTGCCCACGTCGGGGGCCGCAAAGGTAAGGTTTTCAAGCCGCAGATTCTCTATGTAAGGAATAAAAACTGCATGGCTATCAAGATGATCGACCGGTATATCAAAATAACCTTGTATCTGAGGAGCATGAAGATCCATTGTGATCAAACGATTGGCACCGGCCGCTTGTATCATGTTGGCAACCAACTTACTTCCGATGGCTACCCGCGGCCGATCTTTTCTGTCCTGGCGGGCATAACCGTAATAGGGGATGACAGCTATGATCTTATAGGCTGATGCTCTTTTTGCGGCGTCGATCATCAAAAGCAGTTCCATTAAATTTTCAGCGGGTGCATGGGTACTTTGCACCAGGAAAACAAAATCGCCCCTGATGCTCTCCATAAACGTGGGCAGAATTTCTCCGTCGCTGAATCGCTGAATATTGACTTTTCCAAGCCGGTGTCCGTAGCTTTTGCAAATTTGTTCAGCTAAACTCTGTGAACCCGTACCGGCAAATATTTTGGCGGCTGACATGATTAGTATTGATTACTCCAAAGGAATTTCTTCAGAGCGGCGAAGATAATACTTCACCCCAAATCAAAAAGGCGACGGGGAAAAATGTTGATGTGTATAAACAGGTCTATTTTACCGAGGCAATAGCGACCGTGTTGGTGTTGCTGCTTGTTTTCGGCTCACTTACTTTTTGTTCATTCTCCGAATAGCTGCTGGCATTTGAAGTATTGCAACTATAAAAGAGTGCTGAACAAATGAAAATGGAGAAAAATAAAACGACAATATATACGCCAGCAAAAAATAAGATTGGATGCAACGCACCAATTGGGGATACGGATCTTTTTTTCATACGGTCTTGGTTTAGTTTTTCAAAGGTTTGGATCAATTTTCAGGGCCATACCCTAAAAGTTGTATTTTCTGAGCCCAAATTATTTGTTAATCTTGTTTGATGCAAGAGCAGAAATACTCTATCAAGCAATGGGCAAAAGACGATAGGCCAAGAGAAAAATTACTATTGAATGGAGCTCAGACACTCAGCGATTCTGAATTGCTGGCTATACTTATACTGAATGGGTCAAAAGAAAAGACCGCTGTTGACCTTGCAAAAGATGTTTTAAAACTCAGCAAAGACAATCTTACCGAATTAGGTAAACTATCGGTAAAAGAACTCATGAAAGTAAAGGGTATTGGCGAAGCAAAAGCCATTTCAATTGCTGCAGCACTTGAGATTGGAAGAAGAAGACAGGCAAGCGCATCTTTACAAAAGAAAATAATTACTGCCAGCCAGGATATTGCCGATTTTTTTATCGCAAAACTTAAGGATTACCGTCATGAAGTATTCGCTGTCGTTTTTTTGAACAGGGCTAATAAAATAAATCACTTTGAAATTGTAAGCGAAGGAGGAATTACAGGTACAGTGGCAGATCCGAGAATGATACTTAAAAAAGCATTAGAGGAAGATGCCGTCAGCATCATACTTTGTCATAATCATCCATCAGGCAGTTTAAAACCGAGCCGAGCTGATGAAGATCTTACTCATAAAATAAAAGAAGCGGCTAAATATTTTGACATCAAGGTACTTGATCACATGATAGTGAGCGATGCGGGCTATTTCAGTTTTGCTGATGAAGGACTGCTGTAAAAGCCCCCTGTCCCCCTAAAGGGGGAACTTAGATTGAATCGTTTCCTTGTTTAATCAGAATTCACTAAAAGCGTTTTCTATAGTTAATCTGAGATAGTATTCACAAAATTTAAATAAGATTATCAGTAAAGAAAATTGTCATTTGAAGATAATCTAACTATTAAAAGAATGACTAAAGAACAAAAGATTGACCGACCTAAGTCACCCCTTTAGGGGGACAGGGGGTTATGCTTGCGCTGTTGGTCCGCCAAAATTCATTGGCAGCTGAATATCTTCAAGATCCTTTATTGAACCATTAGCAGCTTCATAGCGGGAAATATTTTCATTCAATGCCTTCATGAATCTTTTGGCATGTTGTGGTGTAAATATTATTCTTGATTTTACTTTACTCTTGGGTGTACCAGGCATCACGTTTACAAAATCAATTACAAACTCTGCGTGTGAATGGGTAATGATAGCAAGATTAGCATAAGAACCCTCCGCCACTTCTTCTGATATTTCAATATTTAATTGGTTGGGTTGTTGTGGTTGATCCATTACTTTAATATTAAGATGTAAATTAAAAAAAAGGGGCCGTCCCAAAATTGTTTAAATATGTAGCACAAAGGCACGACGTCTTACACAAAGAACACAAGGCATTGATAATAAAGAATAGCTTCGTTGTGTTCTTTGTGTTTCTTAGAGTTCATTGTGTTCCAAGTTACTTTTTGGGACAGCCTCTTCCTTCACATTTGAAAAAATTATCTGGGGCGTAAGTAAACCATTGTTTGGGTCCACTCTCTCGTATTTGCGGGATCAAAAGCGCCTCCTGCTCCGTAATTGTACCCCCATTTTACATTAAATGTTCTTGATGCCGGAACATACCTGGAATTGAATCCGGTCGCCATGCTATAAAAAGTTACCGCACCAGGTGCAGCATTTTGTAC
>Ga0075429_100002953_pt1 | contig 14422 bp, 13 predicted proteins | sample RhiMetdeltSRZDD3_FD_75295 | JGI IMG/M metagenome (GOLD analysis project Ga0075429, IMG submission 75295) | Populus rhizosphere microbial communities from Tennessee, USA - Rhizosphere MetaG P. deltoides SRZDD3 | ecosystem: Host-associated > Plants > Roots > Rhizosphere > Soil | place: USA... | reverse complement strand
GGAACAGCTGCATCGTGTTGCCGCCCGCGCGCCGGTGCGCGACCAGCATCTCGCGGCGCGTGGGGTGCCAGTCGACGAAGGCGTGGCCGCGGAAGTCGGTGTACTTCGCGACCTCCGCGACGAGCGCCTGCGGGATCGGCGGGATGCCCTGGACGACGAGGTCGGGGTGGGGCGCGAGGACGGCCGCGGGCGTGCTCGCGGCGGGCGTGCTGGCGGCGGGCGTGCTGGCGGCGGGCGTGCTGGCGGCGGGCGTGCTGGCGGCGGGCGTGCTGACGGCGGGCGTGCTGACGGCGGGCGTGCTGCCGGCGGGGCTGCTGCCGGCGGGGCTGCTGCCGGCGGGGCTGCTGCCGGCGGGGCTGCTGCCGGCGGGCGAAAGCGCGCCCGCGGCGGCGTGGCGTGCGGCGTCCCGCTCGGGGGTGGGGGCGGGCGCACTGCATGCACCCAGCGCGGCGGCGAGGGCGGCGCCCTGCGCGATGCGCCATGCCGTTGCCTGCCGGCGGCCCGCTTCGCGCCGGCGGGCAACGGGCGGCGCGCCGGCGCTACCCGCGAACATCGGCGACCACCTCGGCGCCGAAGTCCGCGCGGCGCAGGAAGGCGAGCACGCGGGCCGCGGCCTCGTGCGCGCTGGCGAGGCGGCCCGATTCGCGCAGGCCCGCGAACACGGGCTGGTCGGGAAAGCGCGCGGGATCGGCCGAGCGCAGCTGCGCCTGCATGCCGGTGTCGATGACGCCGGGGGCGAGCGAGACGATGCGCGCGGCGTCGCCGCGGTGCGCTTCGTCGAGCGCCACCGCGCGCGAGAAGTGGTCCATGCCCGCCTTGGCGGCGCAGTAGACCGCGCTGCCCGCCATCGCGCGGCGGCCCAGGCCGGAGGAGATGTTCAGCACCCTGCACGCGCCGGCGCGGCGCGCGGGCCACCCGCGCGTGGCGCGCAGGAACGCGGCGGTGAGCAGCATCGCCGCTTCCAGGCCGACGCGCAGCGCCGCGGCGATCTCGGCGTCGTCGCTCTCGTCGACCGGGCCGATGCGCGTGAGCACGCCGGCGTTGTTGACGAGCGCGGCTTCGTCGATGCCGCCGGCGTCGCGCTGCGCCAGCCACGCGGCGAGGTCGCGCGCGACGGGCAGCGCGTCGGCGAGGTCGCGCGACCACTGCACGAGCTCGGTGCCGGCGGCCCGGGCGCGCGCGGCGAGGCGCTCGTCGACATGGCGCGACACCGTGAGCAGCGTGGCCCCGGGTTCGAGCAGCTGCTCGGCGAGCGCCGCGCCGAGCCCGCGCGATGCGCCGGTGAGGATGGTGAGGCGATGCGTCATGGTGCGAGCGGGAAGGCCCCGGGGCGAAGCGCGCAACATGCCACAGGGGTCGTTGACGGGCAAGGGCCGCGCTGCCACACTTCGCACCCTTCGCGCCGGCGACCCTGCCGCCGGCTTCGCCAACCCCTCACGAGGAGACGTGCCATGTCCAAGACGACCCTTGCGCCCACGGCTCCCGTGTCGGCCGCCTGACGGCCGGGTTCGCGAGACCACGCTGCCCCGGAACCCCCGGCTTCTCGTGTCGATTCGGCCCGCCTGACGGCGGCCGGCACCGCGCCATCTCCCCTTCGCGTCGCCGCATGCGCACATGCATGCGGTGTCCGGCCGCGCCCGCGCGGCCCTCCCATGCGCCTTGCCGAACGACCCATGACCGAGATCGATTTCGAACGCCTGCGCGGCATCGGGCTCACGCCCGCGATGGCCGCTCACCTGGCGTCGCAGCCCGCCCCCGACGAGGGCGGCCCGTTCCACCTGATGCGCCTGGTCGAGGTGCACCGCGAGACGCTGCGCGTGTGCGACGGCCGCGACGACCACGCGGCGCGGCCGCAGCCGCGGCTCGTGCGCGCGCTGCAGGACGACGACGACGCGCTTGCCGTCGGCGACTGGGTGCTCGTGCACGCCGACGCGCATGGCGCGCGCTGGGTGCACGCACGCCTCGCGCCGCTCACCCACGTCGTGCGCCGCGATGCCGACGGCAGCCGCCATCCGGTGGTGAGCAACGTCGACACCGCGCTGCTCGTGATGGGCCTCGACGACGACTTCAACCTGCGCCGCCTCGAACGCTACCTCGCGCTCGTGCACGGCAGCGGGGTGCAGCCCGTCGTCGTGCTCACCAAGCTCGACATCGCGGCGCCCACGCCCGATGCGCTCGCCCCGCGGCTGGATGCGATGCGCGCGCGCCTCGGCGCGGCGCTCGACGTCGTCGCCGTGGACGGCACGCAGCCGATGGCCGCGCACGCGCTGGCGCCGTGGCTCGATGCCGGCCAGACGCTGGTGCTGCTCGGCTCGTCGGGTGCGGGCAAGAGCACGCTCACCAACACGCTGGCCGGCGCGGCGCTGCAGGACACCGGCGGCGTGCGCGAGCACGACGGCCGCGGCAAGCACACCACGACGTCGCGCTCGCTGCACCGGCTGCCCGGCGGCGCCTGCGTGATCGACACGCCGGGCCTGCGCGCCCTCCGGCCCGACGTCGACGAGGCGACGCTCGCGGGGCTCTTCGGCGACATCGGGCAGCTCGCCGCGCGCTGCCGCTTCCGCGACTGCCGGCACGAGGACGAGCCGGGCTGCGCGGTGCGCGCGGGCGTGGGCGCCGACCGCCTGCGCAACTACCACAAGCTGCTGCGCGAGGCGCGTCGCGACACGATGACGGTGCTGGAGCGCCAGCGGCAGGCGGCCGTGTGGCGCGCGCGCGGGAAGGAGACGCGGCGGTGGATGAAGCTGAAGCGGGGGGAGGGGTGAGGGTGGGGGAGGGGCGAGGGCGGTCCGTCACCTCGCTTCGCACGCCTCCCCCTTGTCGAACACCACCCGCCACACGCCGGGCGCTTCCTGCCGCCACACCGAGTTGAAGCGCCCGATGCACGCGCCCGTCGCGTCGTGCACCGGCCCCGTGGACCACGCGAGCATGCCGGACGCCAGCACCTGCACGGCATCGGGCGCCCACGAGAACGGCGCCGCGGGGCGCTCGAAGAAGCGCTTCCAGTGCGCCGCGACCGCGGCCTTGCCGCGCAGCGGCGCAGGCCCGGAGAAGAAGACGGCCTCCTCCGACAGGAAGCGGGTGAACGCCGCGTGGTCGCGGTCGGCCAGGGTCTTCGCGAAGGCGCGCTCGACGTCGGCCACCTGCCGCTCGAGCGCCGCCCGGTCGACCGCGGCGGGCGTGGCGCAGCCGGCGAGCGCCGCGGCCGCCAGGGCGGCGAAGGCGCGCCACGTCACGGCGGCCTGCGCGCCAGCCGCGACCGCGCGAACCGCCCGCGCGGCTTCAGCACGCCCGTGGTCAGCGCGGTGCCGACGAGGATCACCGCGCAGCCCGCCACCATGCGCGGCGTGATCGCCTCGCCCAGCACGACGAACCCCCACAGCACCGCGAACGCCGGGATGAGGAACGTGACGGCGATCGCGTTGGTGGGACCGACGTGCGCGATGAGCCGGAAGTACAGCACGTACGCCACGCCCGTGCAGGCCAGGGCGAGCAGCGCCGCGGCCAGCCACGACGCGGCCGACGGCAGCGCGGGCGGCCACCACACGAGCGCCGGCACGGCGAGCACGAGCGACGCGCCGAGCTGGCTGCCCGCCGCCACCGCGAGCGGCGGCACGCCGGCCAGCCGCCGCTTCGCGAAGCTGGCCGAGAAGCCGTAGCACAGCGTGGCCGCGAGGCACGCGGCGATCGCCCAGCCCGAGCCGCCCGGCCTGAAGCTCGCCTTGTCCCACGCGAGCCACAGCACGCCGGCGAAGCCGATGGCCAGGCCCGCGATGCGCGACGCGGTGAGCCGCTCCTTCAGCCACACCGCCGCGACGATCGCGCCGAAGAGCGGCGCGGCGGCGTTGAAGATGCCCGCGAGGCCCGCGGTGATCGAGAGCGCCGCGTAGCTGAAGCACACGAACGGCAGCGCCGAGTTGGTGAGGCCCACCAGCAGCAGCGGCCGCCAGTGCGCCGCGAGCGCGCGCGCCTGTCCGCGCGCCGCGAGCAGGGGCAGGAGGAACAGCGCGGCGCCGGTCACGCGCACGGCCGACAGCGCCACCGGGCCGAACTCGCCGGCGCCCATGCGCATGAACAGGAACGACGCACCCCACAGCGCGGCGAGCGCGACCAGCTCGCCGGCGTCGCCGGGCCTCAACGACTGCTCCTCGGCGGCGTCACCGGACCACCTCCGGCTCCAGCGCGAGCGGCGCCTGCGCGCCCTCCAGCGCGAGCAGCGCGCGCTTGCGGTGCAGGCCGCCCGCATAGCCCGTGAGCGTGCCGTCGCGCCCGATGACGCGGTGGCACGGCACGATGACCGAGACCGGGTTGCGGCCGATCGCCGCGCCCACCGCGCGCACCGCCTTCGTCGCGCCGACCTCGCGCGCGATGTCGGCGTAGCAGCACGTGCGGCCCGGCGCGATGCCGAGCAGCGCCTGCCACACCGCGCGCTGGAAGGCGGTGCCGTGCAGGTCGAGCGGCACGTCGAACTGCGTCAGCCGGCCCGCGAAGTACGCGGCGAACTGCGCGGCGGCCGCCTGCAGCAGCGGGTCGTCGGGCCGCTCGGGGGCGTCCAGCGCGACCGGATGGTCGCCCTGGCCCTCGAACCACGCGCCCGCGAGGCCGCGCGCGGTGCGCGCGAGCAGCAGCGGGCCGAGGGGCGTGTCGACGGTGGCCTGCGCGGTGCAGGCCTGGCGGATGGCGTGGGTCGAGAAACTCATGCGGCGGTCTCCAGGCTGTTCCATAGGCGCAGCACGGCATACGCGCGCCACGGGCGCCACGCCTCGGCGCGCGCGTCGGCGTCGCGCTGCGAGGCGCAGCCGTAAAGCTGCTTCATCGCCTTCAGCACCGCGACGTCGCGCGGCAGGAACGCGTCGGGCCAGCCGAGCGCGCGCATCGCGATGTAGTGTGCCGTCCACGGCCCGATGCCCGGCAGCTCGCACAGCGCCGCGATCAGCGGCTCCGGCGGCCGGTGGGGCGCGAGGTGCGCCGACAGCTGCGGCCACGCGCGCGCGAGCGCCACGATGCCCTGCGCGCGGGCGCGGATGATGCCGAGCGCGGCGATCTCCTCGGGCGCCGAGGCCGCGAGCCGGCCGGGCGCCGGGAACAGGCGGTCGATGCCCGGCCAGGGCGTGGGCACCGGCTCGCCGAAGCGCTCGACGAGGCGGCGCGCGAGCGTGCGCGCACCGGCCACCGTCACCTGCTGCCCCAGCACCGCGCGCACCGCGAGCTCGAACGCGTCGAGCCCGCCCGGCAGGCGCAGGCCCGGCTCGCCCGGCAGCCCGCGCAGCGCGGCGTCGACGGCGTCGGGCGCCGCGTCCAGGTCCAGCCAGCGGCGCACGCCGGCGCACAGCGCGGCACTGGCCGGCGCGAGGGCGGGCGCGATGCGCAGGTGCAGCCGCGCCGCGCCGGGGTCGAACGCGGCCTCGATCCAGCCGCGCGCATCGACCCGCGTGCCGAGCGCGCACGCCCGCACGGTGCGGCGGATGCGCAGGCCGTCGACGGCCTCGATGCCCGGGATGGCGCGCTGCGCGAGGAAGCGCAGCAGCCGCGGCGCGTCGAACGGCGTGCGAAAGCCGAGCTGCAGGCCGAGGCTGCCGGCGGCATCCTCCGCACGCGCGTCGCGCGCGCCGCGCAGCCGCGTCGGGCTCATGCGGTAGCTCTCCGCGAACGCCGCGTTGAAGCGGCGCACGCTGCGAAAGCCGCTCGCCAGCGCGACCTGCGCGACGGGCCAGCGCGTGTCGGTGAGCAGCTGCTTGGCCGTGAGCAGGCGCCGCGTCTGCACGTACTGCAGCGGCGTCACGCCGTGCTCGGCCTGGAAGATGCGGCGCAGGTGCCGGTCGCTCACGCCCAGGCGCGCCGCGAGCGCGCCGAGCGCGGGCGCGTCGCCGCAGGCGGCCTGCGCATCGAGCCAGCCGGCCGCCTGCCGCGCCAGCGTGCGCGAGGCGTCCATCACCGACCACGCGAGGCCCGGCCCCGGCGCGGCCTCGGGCCGGCACTTCAGGCACGGCCGGAAGGACTGCGCCTCGGCCTGCGCGGCCGACTCGAAGAAGCGGCAGTTCTCGCGCCGCGGCGTGCGCACGCGGCAGATCGGCCGGCAGTACACGCCCGTGGACGTGACGCCGACGAACAGGCGCCCGTCGAAGCGCGCGTCGCGGGCGCACACGGCGAGGTAGGCGGCGTCGGGGTCGAAGGGCATGGGGGCATTATTGGCCCCGAACCGGCGCCGGGCTGGCCGTTTCCGGACATGTGACTGCCTCCCTCCGGCGGCCGCAGCCCGCGGTGGGTTCGTTCCTACAATGCCCCGACTCATCCGCCAAGGACCCTATGCAGACCGATCCGAGCATCTTCAAGGCGTACGACATCCGCGGCATCGTGGGCCGCAACGTGGACGTGAACTTCGCCGAGCACCTCGGCCGCGCGTTCGGCACGGAGGCCCTCGCGGCGGGCGAGCGCGCCGTGGCGGTCGGGCGCGACGGGCGCCACTCGGGTCCGGGCCTGTCGGACGCCCTGATCCGCGGCCTCGCGTCCACCGGGCTCGACGTGGTGGACCTCGGCCCGGTCACCACCCCGATGCTGTACTACGTCGCCGCGACGCGCGGCGAGCACGGCTGCCGCAGCGGCATCCAGGTGACGGGCAGCCACAACCCGAAGGACTACAACGGCTTCAAGATGGTGCTGGCGGGCCGCGCGATCTACGGCGACGACATCCAGAAGCTGCGCCAGCGCATCGAGGACGAGGACTACGTGCAGGCGGAGGGCCGCTCCGCGAAGATGGACATCCTGCGCGAGTACTCCCATCGCATCGTGAGCGACTGCAAGCTCGCCCGCCGCATGAGGATCGTGGTCGACTCCGGCAACGGCATCCCGGGCGCTTCCGCGCCGGGCATCCTGCGCAAGCTCGGCTGCCACGTGACCGAGCTCTACTCCGAGGTCGACGGCGACTTCCCGAACCACCACCCGGATCCGAGCAAGCCCGAGAACCTGCGCGACCTCATCCACGCCGTCCAGACCACGGAAGCCGAGCTGGGCCTCGCGTTCGACGGCGACGGCGACCGGCTGGGCGTGGTCACCAAGGACGGGCAGAACATCTACCCCGACCGCCAGCTCATGCTGTTCGCGCTCGACGTGCTGCAGCGCGCCAAGGGCGCGCCGATCATCTACGACGTGAAGTGCACGCAGCGCCTCGCGCCGATGATCCGCGAGGCCGGCGGCCAGCCGCTCATGTGGCGCACCGGGCACTCGCTCATCAAGGCCAAGCTGAAGGAGACGGGCGCGCCGCTCGCCGGCGAGATGAGCGGGCACATCTTCTTCGCCGAGCGCTGGTACGGCTTCGACGACGCCACGTACACCGCCGCGCGCCTGCTCGAGATCCTCTCGCGCAGCAAGGATGCGAGCGCCGTGCTCAACGGCCTGCCCACCGCCTTCAGCACGCCCGAGCTCAACGTGCCGTGCGCCGAGGGCGAGCCGCAGCAGGTGGTGCAGAAGCTGCTCGAGACGGCGCGCTTCCCGAACGCGAAGGAGATCGTCACCATCGACGGCCTGCGCGCCGAGTACGAGGACGGCTTCGGCCTGGTGCGCGCGTCCAACACCACGCCGGTGCTGGTGCTGCGCTTCGAGGGCCACACGCCGGAAGCGATGCACCGCATCGAGGAGGAGTTCATGGTCGCCTTGCGGCGCGTGAAGCCGGACGCGCGCGTGGGGGCCGCGGCCCACTGACCGCGTGCGCGTCCTCATCGTCAAGCTGTCGTCGCTGGGCGACGTGGTGCACACCATGCCGGTCGTGCACGACATGCTGGCCGTGCATCCCGAGGCGCTGATCGACTGGGCGGTCGAGCCCGCGTTCGCGCCGCTCGTGCGGCGCGTGCAGGGCATCCACGCGACCATCGAGTGCGCGCTGCGGCGCTGGCGCAAGCGCTGGTGGACGCGCGAGGTGCGCAGCGAGTGGCGCCTGTTCCGCGAGGCGATCGGCGGGGAGCGCTACGACGCCGTCATCGACTTCCAGGGCCTCACCAAGTCGGCCGTCGTCGCCTGGCTGGCGCGCGGGCCGCGCTACGGCCTCGCCAACCGGACCGAGGGCTCGAGCCACGAGTGGCCGGCGCGCTGGCTCGCGCACCATCCGATCGAGATCGAGCCGCGCATCCACGCGCTCGACCGCGCGCGCGTGCTGGCCGCGCGCGTGCTGGGCTACGACGTGCAGGGTCCGCCGGTGTTCGGGCTGCGCCCGCACGCGCTCGAGGCGATCGAGCGCACCATGGTGTTCGTGCACGGTACCTCGCGCGACGACAAGCTGTGGCCCGAAGCGCACTGGATCGCGCTGGGCGCGCGCATCGCGGGGCTCGGCTGGCGCATCGCGCTGCCGCACGCGGGCGCGGCGGAGCGCGAGCGCGCCCAGCGCATCGCGGGCGCCATCGGGCCGGCGGCCGAGGTGTGGCCGGCGCTCGGCCTCGATGCCGTCACCGACCGCATGGGCGCGGCGCACGGCGTGATCGGGGTCGACAGCGGCCTCAGCCACATCGCCGTCGCGCTCGACCTGCCGCACGTGCAGATCTACAACGTGCCCACGGCCTGGCGCACCGGGCCGCTGCAGGCGCACGGGCATGCGCACCAGGCGTGCGTCGAGGGCCCGCCGCCGCCGTCCGTCGATGCCGTGTGGCAGGCGTGGCAGCAGGTGTGGGCGCGCTCGCGCGAGGTCGGGCGATGAACCCGCCGTCCACCTGGCACCAGCGCCTCGCGCGCGGCAGCTATTCGGCGCTGCTGCGCGTGCTGCAGCCGGTGTACCTGCTGCGCCTGTACTGGCGCGGGCGCGCCGAGCCGCTGTACCGCCACGCGATCGCCGAGCGGCTGGGCAGCTACGACGGCGCGCCGTCCGCGGGCTGGCTGTGGGTGCACGCGGTGTCGCTCGGCGAGACGCGCGCCGCGGCCGCGCTGGTGGAGGCGCTGCGCGCCGCGCGTCCGGACATGCGGCTGCTGCTCACGCACGGCACCGCCACCGGCCGCACCGCCGGCAAGGCGCTGCTGCGCGACGGCGATGCGCAGGCCTGGCTGCCGTACGACACGCCGGGCGTGGTGAACCGCTTCTTCCGCCAGTTCCGGCCGCGCGTGGGCGTGCTGATGGAAACCGAGATCTGGCCGAACCTGCTGCATGCGGCGTCGCGCCACGGCGTGCCCATCGTGCTGGCCAACGCCCGGCTCTCGGAGAAGAGCCGGCGCCAGGGCCAGCGGCTCGCGGCCGTGCTGCGGCCGGCGGTCGAGGCGATCGACCTCGTGCTCGCGCAGTCCGATGCGGACGCCGCGCGCCTGCGAGACGCGGGCGCGCGCCACGTGGTCGTGAGCGGCAACCTGAAGTTCGACATGGCGCCGGACCCGGCGCTGCTCGCGCGCGGGCGCGCGTGGCGCGCGGCGCTCGGCCGGCCGGTGCTGCTCGCCGCGGTGACGCGCGAAGGCGAGGAGGCGATGCTGCTCGCCGCGTGGTCGCGCCAGGTGGCCGGGGCCGCGCCGAAGCCGCTGCTCGTCGTCGTGCCGCGCCATCCGCAGCGCTTCGACGAGGTGGCCGGGGCGTTGGCCGCGGCGGGCCTGCGGGTCGCGCGCCGCAGCGCATGGGGCGACGCGCCGACGGCCGAGGCGCTCGGCGCGGACACGTGGCTGGGCGACTCGATGGGCGAGATGCCGCTCTACTACGCGCTCGGCGAGGTCGCGCTGCTGGGCGGCAGCTTCGCGCCGCTCGGCGGGCAGAACCTGATCGAGGCGGCGGCCTGCGGCTGCCCGGTGGTGATGGGTCCGCACACGTTCAACTTCGCGCAGGCGTCGGATCTCGCAGAGGCGGCCGGCGCGGCGCTGCGCGTGGCGGACATGGACGAGGGCGTGCGCCGGGCGCTGGCGCTGCTGGGCGACGCGCCGCTGCTGGAGTCGGTGCGCTCGCGCGCCCTGGCGTTCGCCTCGCGGCATCGCGGGGCGGCCACGCGCATGGCGGCGGCGATCGATGCGGCGATGGAGCACACCGGCGCAGCGGGGTCGGGGTGACGCGCCGGCGTCAGGGCACGAACAGCGCGTTCAGGTTGACCACGTCCTGCGCATTGAGCTGTCCCGACGCCTGCCGCAGTCGCAGGTGGTTCAGCAGCGTGTCGTAGCGCGCCTTCGCCAGATCGCGCCGCGCCGTGAAGAGCTGCGTCTGCGCGTTCAGCACGTCGAGGTTCACGCGCACGCCGACGCGGTAGCCGAGCTGCGTGGCCTCGAGCGCGAGCTGGCTCGACGATTCCGCCGCCTCGAGCGCCTTCACCTGCGCCTCGCCCGACAGCAGGCCGAAGAAGGTCTGGCGCGTGAGGGTGGCGACGCGGCGGCGCGCCGCTTCCAGGTCCTCGCGCGCCTTCTCCTCGAGCACGAGCGTTTCCTTGATGCGGTTCTGGATGCGCTCGCCGGTGTACAGCGGCATCGTGAGCTGCACGCCGACCTGCGCGCTGTTCTCGTTGCGGTCGAGGTTCAGCGAGGGCAGCGAGCGATCCCGGTCGGTCGAGACCTGGCCGGTGAGGTCCACCGTCGGCAGGCGCGCCGCGCGCGCCTTGTCGGTCTCGAGCTTCGCGGTGTCGTAGGCGATCTGCGCGCGGCGCACGTCGGGGTGCTGCAGGTCGCCGCGCGTCACCCATTCGTCGGCCGACACCGAGGGCAGCGGCGGCAGCGCCACCGGCGTGGCGAGCGGCCTGGGCTGCGTGCCGTTGCGGCCGACCAGCTGGTCCAGGTTGATGCGCTTGGTCTGCAGGTCGTTCTCGGCGATGAGCTCCTGTGCGCGCGCGAGGTCGAAGCGCGCCTGCGCCTCGCGCGTGTCGGTGATGGTCGCGGTGCCGACCTCGAAGTTGCGCTTGGCCGAGGCGAGCTGCTCGTCGATCGCCGTCTTGTTCTGCGCGGCGGTGGCGAGCGTGTCCTGCGCGCCCAGCACGTCGAAGTACGCCTGCGCGACGCGCACGATCAGGTCCTGCTCGGCGGCGTCGAGGTCGTAGCGGGCCGCCTCGAGCTGCCGGTGCGCCTGCTCGATGGCGATGCGGTCGGGCCGGTTGAACAGCGGGTACTGCGCGGCGAGGGTGGCGCTCGTGGCGCCGCCCGTGCGCGTCGACCCGAGCGGGGGGTTCGTGACGGCGCGGCCGGTGCTCGCGCTCACCGAGGCGCTGGGCCGCCCGAGCGCCTCCTGCTGCGCGACGAAATGCGTGCGCGATTCGGCCTGCGCCCTGGCCGCCAGGTACACGGGGTCGGAGCCGCGCGCCGCCTGGTACAGCTCGAGCAGGCTCTGCGCGCGCGCGGCGCCGGCCAGGCCGAGGACGAGGACGATGCCGACCACCAGCGGCGCGAGGCGCGCCGTGCGTTGACCGTTCACTGGTTGCCTTTCAAGCGGTTGTCAGTAGCGCGGCACCGACGGGTCGACCTGGGTCGACCACGCCTCGGTGCCGCCGTCCAGGTTCCACGCGGATGCGACGCCGTGCTGCTCGAGAAAGGCCACGGCCCGGGCGCTGCGCACGCCGTGGTGGCACACGCACACCACCGGCCGCGCGGGATCGAGCGTGGCGAGCGCCGCGGGCAGCGCGGCGAGCGGCACGTTGCGCGTCTCGACGCCGGGCAGCCGCAGCGCAGCGTGCGCCGCTTCCCAGGGTTCGCGCACGTCGAGCAGCAGCGTCGAGGGGCGGGCGGCGCAGTGCGCGGCCAGGTCCCGCACGCTCAGGTGCTTCATCAGAACTTGAAGCGCGTCGGCTCGTCGAAGCCCGAGAGGCGGGGCGCCACGGTGTCGAACAGCTCCACGCTGGCGAAGTCGTGCTCGCTGCTGCGCGTGAAGAGCGTGGCGCGCATGATCGGCAGCTGGCCGACCACCGCCGCCAGCCGGCCGCCCACCTTGAGCTGCTCGAGCAGCGCGGAGGGCACTTCGGCGACGGAGCCGGAGAGCAGGATGACGTCGAACGGCGCCTCCTCGGGCAGGCCGCGCGAGCCGTCGCCCTGGCGCACCGTCACGCGCGTTTCGCCGGCGCGCTGCAGGTTGGCCTGGGCGAAGGCGACCAGCTCGGGCTCGATCTCGAGCGTGACCACCTGCTGCGCCTTGTGCGCCAGCAGCGCGGCCATGTAGCCCGAGCCGGCACCGACCTCGAGCACGCGCTCGTGCTTGTGCACGTCGAGCTCCTGCAGCAGGCGGGCTTCCACCTTGGGCGCGAGCATCTGCTGGCCGTGCGGCAGCGGCACCTCGGTGTCGACGAAGGCGAGCGCGCGGTACGCGGGCGGCACGAAGTCCTCGCGCTTGACCACGGCGAGCAGCGACAGCACGCTCTGGTCCAGCACGTCCCAGGGGCGGATCTGCTGCTCGATCATGTTGAAGCGGGCTTGTTCGACGTTCATGGCGGTGTTTCGGACAGTGGATTGGAGGGTGGAGGCAAAGCCTCGAATTCTAGGGGGCGCGGGCTTCGGGCCGCCTTACGCGTCCGCGCGGGCGCGCCGCGGCGGCGCGGGCGCGGGGCGCGCGAGCAGGCCGTGCACGACCACGTCCACGTGCGTGCGGATGAAGGACGGCGGATCGATCAGCGGCCGCATGCCCGCGCACGCGCCGAGCGAATGCTTGTGCAGGCACATCATGAGCATCGGGAAGATGAGCACGTGCACGGCCTGGAACACGTCCACCGGGCGCAGCTCGCCGCTTGCGATGCCGCGCTCCAGCACGCGCGTGAACAGCGCCTGGCCCGGCTCGATCACCTCCTGCACGTAGAAGCGCGCGAAGTCGGGGAAGTTGCCCATCTCCGTGATGATGATCTTGAAGATGCCCGACGCCGGCGTGCTGCCCACGCGCTCCCACCACGTCTGCATGAGCAGCACCAGCAGGTCGTGCGTGGAGCCCTCGAAGCGCCCGGCGAGGCTCGCGCCCTCGGCGATGAGGGCGGACAGGTTCTCGCGCACCACCGCCTTCAGCAGGTCTTCCTTGCTGGGGTAGTACAGGTACAGCGTGCCCTTGGCGACACCCGCGCGCGCGGCGACCTCCTCCGAGCGCGTGGCGGCGAAGCCCTTCTCGACGAAAAGCTCCAGCGCCGCGGAAAGCAGCTCCTGCGGGCGGGCTTGCTTGCGGCGCTGGCGCGAGGGCGCGGCGGTCTTGGCGGACATCTCGAATTACTGACTGATTGGTCATTAAATGTAGCCGGTGCAGGCTGCGACGGTCAACCCGCGCAGCGCCCGCACCCGGGGCGCCGCCACGCACCGAGTCTGCGCGACGCCCGGTATCGCCCCTTTGCGATGGGGTAAAGATGGGTGAAGTGACGGCACCGCGGGCCTTGAGGGCATGCGCCGCGCCGCAAAATTTGGCCGATGACCCGACCGCTGCGCCTCGCCCTTGCCTTCCTGGTCCTCGCGCTCGCCGGTGCGGCGGCCTGGTGGTTCACCCGCGGCAGCGACGGCGCCGTGCAGTACCGCACGGCGCGCATCGAGCGCGGCCCGCTGCAGGCGACCGTGGCCGCGTCCGGCACCGTGACGCCCGTCACGCAGGTGCAGGTCGGCACGCAGGTGTCCGGCCAGATCCAGGAGCTGTTCGTCGACTTCAACTCCGAGGTGAAGCAGGGCCAGCTCATCGCGCGCCTCGACCCCGAGTCGTTCCAGTACAAGCTGCGCCAGGTGCAGGCCGACCTCGACGCGTCGCGCGCGTCGGTGATGAACGCGCAGGCCAACGCGCTCGCCGCGCAGGCCGCCGTGTCGCGCGCCAACGTGGACCTGGCCGAGGCGCGTCGCGCGCTGCAGCGCAACGAGGAGCTGGTGGCGCAGGGCTTCATCTCGCCGGCGCAGCTCGACACGGCGCGCGCCCTGGTCGAGTCGCAGCAGGCGGCGCTGCGCGGCGCGCAGGCGCAGGCGCAGGTGGCGCAAGCGCAGATCGCGAGCGCGCAGGCGGCGGTGAAGCAGCGCGAGGCCCTGGTCGCGCAGGCCAAGATCGACGTCGAGCGCACCGAGATCCGCTCGCCGGTGGACGGCGTGGTGATCAAGCGCAGCGTCGAGCTGGGCCAGACGGTGGCCGCGAGCCTGCAGGCGCCCGAGCTGTTCGTGATCGCGCGCAACCTGAGCGACATGCAGGTGCAGGTGGCGATCGACGAGGCCGACATCAGCCGCGTGCGGCTGAACCAGAAGGCCACCTTCACCGTCGACGCCTTCGCCGCCCGCACCTTCGACGGCACGGTGACGCAGGTGCGCAAGGCCGCGACCAACACGCAGAACGTCATCACCTACACCGTGGTGATCTCCTTCGGCAACGCGGACGCCCGGCTGCTGCCCGGCATGACCGCCAACGTGCGGCTCGTGACGGACACCCGCGAGAACACGCTGAAGGTGCCCAACGCCGCGCTGCGCGTGCGCCTGCCGGGCGTCGAGCCCGCGGCGCAGGCGGCGTCGCGGCGGCGGCCGGCCGATGCGCAGGCGCGCGACGGCGAGCCGCCCGCCGCGC
>Ga0075429_100002952_pt1 | contig 14428 bp, 13 predicted proteins | sample RhiMetdeltSRZDD3_FD_75295 | JGI IMG/M metagenome (GOLD analysis project Ga0075429, IMG submission 75295) | Populus rhizosphere microbial communities from Tennessee, USA - Rhizosphere MetaG P. deltoides SRZDD3 | ecosystem: Host-associated > Plants > Roots > Rhizosphere > Soil | place: USA... | reverse complement strand
CCGGAAGAGATCGTCAAGGCGATCCGCACGGTGCACCGCGGGCGCAAGTACATCACCCCCGGCGTGGCGGAGCTGCTGGCGGACGGGCTGTCCGGCGCCGGCGAGAAGCCGCCTCATGAGCAGCTGTCCGAGCGCGAGTTCCAGGTGTTCCTGCGGCTGGCGAAGGGAGAGACCATCGGCCACATGGCCGACAGCATGTCGCTCAGCGTCAAGACCGTCAGCACCTATCGCACCCGCGTGATGGAGAAGATGAAGCTGTCGTCCAACAGCGACCTGACCTACTACGCGCTGAAGAACGGCCTGATCCAGTGAGGCGTCGCGGCGCCCCGCGCGGCGCGGCGCCGCGGGAATGCGCGCCGCCGCGCGCCCGTGCGGCGGCCGTCACGACGGCCGCGCGCCCACCCCGTTGCCCGTCTCCTCGCCCGAGGCCAGGCGCGCGCAGTAGTTGATCAGGCCGTCGATCTCGTTGGACTTGTCGAACACCTTGTCCGCGCCGAGCTGCAGGCACTTGCGGCGCATGTCGGGCGTCGCGTAGTTGCTGAGCACCACGAGCTTGCGCTGCGCGGCCGCCTTGCGCGCGGTTTGCAGCACGCCGAGGCCCGAGCCGCTCTTGAGGAAGATGTCGATGATGACCAGGTCGCAGGCGTTGTCCGACTTGCCGAGCCATTGCGCCGCGCTCGACTCGTCCTCGGCGGTGCCGATGACCTCCACGGGAACCATCTCCTCCAGCGTCGCGATCAGGTTCTCGCGGATCACCGGACTGTCTTCGACGATGTAGGTTCTCAAGTGCGCCATGACGGACGATTGCAAGGGCATGACTCCGGACGGGTCGCGGCGCTCGGTCGCAGAGTCCGGGACGGACACTCGTGAGGGAGGGCGGGACGACGAGCTTGTACCTGGAGTGTGTGGTACGGCCGTCACCGCTTCCATCGGTCGAGGGCGTGCAACAGCGTCAGGCATATCCTACACAGGCGTTTCGAAGTGCCACGCGCTGTAAGCGTCGGCACGGACCGCGGGTTTTCCGCGATGTAGGACAGGAACTACGCGAGGAAGCGCTTGCGTCCCATTGGCCCCGCTGGCAGCCGCTGCCCATACTCGGACGGTCCCTGCGATCGGAGTGTCCATGCGCAGCATGCTCGTCATGTCCCTCGCCTTGTTGCCGCCGCTCGTCGCGTCCTTCTGGATGCGCATCCAGCTGCAGCGGGCGGAGCAGGACCTCGGCGCCTGGGCGGAACTCGAAGGCTCGCCCGTCGAGGACTGAAGGCGCATCGGGCGGCTCCGCCGCTCTTGTCTCAACCAGAAAGAGGAGTTCCCATGTCGACGTTCCGACCCCTGAAGACCGCACTGGCCGTGGCCGCGCTGCTGGCCGCTTCGTCCGGCTTCGCCGCCGACCAGATGAGCAAGGCCGACCACAAGGCCGCGAAGGACCAGATCGACGCGACCTACAAGAGCGACAAGGCCGCGTGCGGCAAGATGGAAGGCAACGCCAAGGACATCTGCAACGCCGAGGCGAAGGCCAAGCAGAAGGTGGCCGTGGCCGAGCTGGACGCCAAGCGCTCCGGCAAGGAGTCCGACAAGCACAAGGTCGCCAAGGTCAAGGCCGATCAGGACTACGAGATCGCCAAGGAGAAGTGCGACGACCAGAAGGGCGACGCCAAGGATGCCTGCAAGAAGGAAGCGAAGGCCGCGCAGCAGAAGGCCATGGCCGAGGTGAAGCAGATGGAAGCGACGGCCAAGGGCGACAAGGCCGCCGCGGAGAAGAAGGCCGCGACGAAGAGCTGACCGGCGCGCTCGCTCACACGGCGAGCAGTTCCACTTCGAACAGGAGCGTGGCATCGGGCGGGATCACCCCGCCCGCGCCGCGCGCGCCGTACCCCAGTTGCGGCGGGATGACGAGCACGCGCGTGCCGCCCACCTTCATGCCCTGCACCCCTTCGTCCCAGCCGCGGATCACCTGGCCGCGGCCCAGGCCGAACTGGAACGGATCGTTGCGATCCTTGCTGCTGTCGAACTTCGCGCCCTTGACGCCGTTCTGGTACAGCCAGCCGGTGTAGTGCACCTTGACCTGCTGGCCGGCCTGCGCCTCGGCACCGGTGCCGGGCGTGGTGTCTTCGTACTGCAGTCCCGATACGGTGGTGATCATGGCCATGGGCGTGAGCCGCGCGTCGCGACGGCGGTTGCGTTGAGGGCCGGCATCATGCCATCGCGAGCGGCCACCGCGAGCGCCACGCGGATATCGCGTGCGCCAGCCAGTCGTCGATGCGGCTGCCTTGCACCTCGATGCCGAGCACGGCGCCCGCCTGCCGCAGCGCCGCCAGCGGATCGCCCACGTCCAGCGCCTGGGCGCCGTTCTGCTTCGACAGCTTCTCGCCGTCCGCGCCGAGCACCAGCGGCGTGTGGAGGTACGCCGGCGTGGGCAGGCCGAGCAGGCGCTGCAGCAGGATCTGCCGCGGCGTGTTGTCCGCCAGGTCCTCGCCGCGCACCACGTGCGAGACGCCCTGCGCGGCGTCGTCCGCCACCACCGCGAGCTGGTACGCCCACAGGCCGTCGGCGCGATGCAGCACGAAGTCGCCCACCGCGCGGGTGACATCCTGCTCCTGCAGGCCGAGGCGCCGGTCGGTCCACGCGATGCGGATGTCGTGGCCCTGGGCGTCCACCGTGCGCAGGCGCGTGGCGCGGGCCGGCTTGCCGTGCAGGCCGTCGCGGCAGGTGCCCGGATACACCCGCTCGGCATGCCGCGGCGCGGCGCGGCCGGCGGCCTGCAGCGCGAGCTCGATCTCGCGCCGCGAGCAGCCGCACGGATACGCCAGGTCGGCCGCGAGCAGCCGCTGCAGCGCGTCGGCGTAGCGCGCGCCGCGCTCCGACTGCCACACCGGCGTCTCGTCGGGCACCAGGCGGCACGCCACGAGCTGGCCCAGGATGACGGTGTCCGCGCCCGGCACGCAGCGCGGCATGTCCACGTCCTCGATGCGCACCAGCCAGCGGCCGTCGTGCGCGCGCGCGTCGAGCCAGGACGCGAGCGCGGCCACCAGCGAGCCCGCGTGCAGCGGGCCCGTGGGCGAGGGCGCGAAGCGGCCGATGTAGCCGGCGCCGGGCAGGTCCGAGCGATGCATGCGTCAGGGCCTGTGAACGATCCGCCGTTGAACGGTCGGCTCGGCTCCGAGCGAGCCGACTGCGCTGCACGATTTCATCGGTGCTTCGCTCCGTCGGCTCAGGTGTCGCCGAGCGCCATGGCGCCGGCGTGCCATTCGATGAGCGCGCGCCGCGTGGTCGGGCTTTCGAGCTGCTGCAGCCACCAGCGCAGCGCCAGGCCGCCCGGCGGGCCGCCGCCCTCGACGCCGCGCCACGCGTAGCCGAAGCGCGCGGGCTGCGGCTCGCGGTGCGTCGGCTTCACGACCAGCCGGCCGGCCGCGATGTGCTCGCGCGCGAGCGGCTCGGGCAGGTAGCCGCAGCCGAGGCAGCGCAGCTGCGCCTCGATCTTCGCCTGCGTGCTGGCGACGGTGAACACGTCTTGCCCCGGCAGCAGGTTCACGGTGACCGGCGCGAGGCGCTGGGCCGAGTCCGCCACCGCGACCGCGCGGTGGCGCAGCAGCTCGTTCTCGGGGATCGGCCCGTCGTGCGCGGCGAGCGGATGGTGCGGCGCGACGGCGAACACGAACGCCATCTCGCCGAGCGGCCGCACCTGCGTGCCGGGGGGCGGGGCGGCGTCGGGGCCGATGCGCACCCCGATCGCGAGGTCGGCCTGGCCGCTGGACAGCGCTTCCCACGTGCCCGCCAGCACTTCGGTGCGCAGGCGCAGGCGCGTGCCGGGTCCGCTGCCGCCCGGCGCGGCCGCGTCGGCGGCGCCGCCCTTCAAGGCGAAGAACGCCTCGCACAGCTCGAACATGATGAGCCGCGACATCACGCCGTCGACGGCGATCGTGAGCTCGGTCTCCCACCCGGTGGCCACGCGCTTGACGCGGTTGGCCACCGCGTCGATCTGGTCGAGCAGCCGGCGCCCCTCGTTCAGCAGCTCCTCGCCGGCGGCGGTCAGCTTGGCCTGGCGCGAGCGGCGGTCGAACAGCAGCACGTCGAGGGCGTCCTCGAGCTGGCGCACGTTGTAGGTGAGCGCCGACGGCACCTTGCCGAGCTCGCGCGCGGCCGCCGCGAAGCTGCCGGTGCGCGCGATCACGTCCATCATGGCGAGCGCCTCGGGCGTGAGGACATTGCGGGCGTCGGGCATCGCGGGCGGGCAGGTGGGTGAACCGGTTCATCTTATTTGAACGACGCTTTCAACCGGGCGCCGCCGCTTGCGGCGCCATGGGTTCTACAGTGACGCGAACGCCGGAGGCCGCCCATGATCATCACCCGCAAGTCCGCCGAACGGGGCTATGCCGACCACGGCTGGCTCAAGAGCCATCACAGCTTCTCGTTCGCCGACTACCACGATCCCAGGCACATGGGCTTCGGCAACCTGCGCGTCATCAACGAGGACCGCATCGCCCCGGGCACCGGCTTCGGCACGCACGGCCACCGCGACATGGAGATCGTGAGCTACGTGCTGGAGGGCGCGCTGGCGCACAAGGACAGCATGGGCCACGGCGCGACCATCGTCCCCGGCGACGTGCAGCGCATGAGCGCGGGCCGCGGCGTGATGCACAGCGAGTTCAACCACGCGCCGCACGAGGTCACGCACTTCCTGCAGATCTGGATCCTGCCCGACGCCGCAGGCATCGCGCCCGGCTACGAGCAGAAGCGTTTCGACGCGGCCACCAGGCGCGGCACGCTGCGCCTGGTGGCCAGCCCCGACGGACGCGACGGCTCCGTCTCGCTGCATGCGGACGCGTCGATGTACGCGGGGCTGTTCGACGGCGACGAATCCGCCCGGCTCGCGCTGGACCCGGCGCGCAAGGCATACCTGCACGTGGCGCGCGGCTGCGTGCGGGCGAACGGGCGCGCGCTGGACGCCGGGGACGCGCTGATGCTGAGCGGCGAGACGGCGCTGGAGCTGGATCAGGGGCGCGCGGCCGAAGTCATCGTGTTCGACCTGCAGCCATGAGGTTCAGCGCGCGAGCCTCACGCCGCTGAACTGCCACTGCGCATCCGGCGCGAAGAAATTGCGGTAGCTCGCCCGCGCATGGCCCGCCGGCGTGGCGCACGAGCCGCCGCGCAGCACGTACTGGTTGCACATGAACTTGCCGTTGTACTCGCCCACCGCGCCGGGCAGCGGGCGGTAGCCGGGGTACGGCGCGTAGCTCGACTGCGTCCATTCCCACACGTCGCCGAACATCTGCACCGGCTCGTCGAGCGCGTCGTCGGCGGCCGGCAGCGGATGCAGGGCGCCGTGCTCGACGAAGTTGCCGTGCCAGGGCGACGACCGCGCGAGGCGCCGCGCCGCGATCTCCCACTGCGCTTCGGTGGGCAGGCGCGCGCCGGCCCAGCGCGCGTACGCATCGGCCTCGAAGTAGCTCAGGTGGCATGCCGGCGTGCGCGGGTCGATCTCGACGCGGCCGTGCAGCGTGTGCGTGAGCCACCGGCCGCCGTCGCGCAGCCAGTAGAGCGGCGCCTCGCGGTGGCCCGACTGCAGCCAGTCCCAGCCCATCGACAGCCACAGCTCGGGTCGCCGGTAGCCGCCGTCGTCGACGAAGGCCAGCCACTCCCCGTGCGTCACGGGACGCGACGCGAGCTCGAACGGCGCGACCAGGCAGGCATGCCGGGGGGTCTCGTTGTCGAAGCAGAAGGCGCCGTCCTGCGCCGCATCGTGGCCCACGAGGACCTGGCCGCCCTCGTACGCATGCCAGCGCAACGGCTGCGGCTGCACCGCGCCGAGCGGCCAGCGGCGGGCGTACGGCGGGTGCGTGGGATTGAACGACAGCACGTGCTTGATGTCGGTCAGCAGGAGCTCCTGGTGCTGCTGCTCGTGGTGCAGCCCGAGCGTGACGAGATCGCGCAGCTGCGGGTCGTGCGCGTGCTCGGCGAGCACCGCGAGCAGCCGGTCGTCCACCTGCGCGCGGTAGCGCTTCACCTCGGCGAGCGTGGGCCGCGTGATGAGCCCGCGCTGCGGGCGCGGGTGCTGCTCGCCGACGCCGTGGTAGTAGCTGTTGAAGAGCACGCGAAAGCTCGCGTCGAAGGGCGCGAAGGCCCGCTCGAAGCGCTCGAGCACGAAGGTCTCGAAGAACCAGGTGACGTGCGCGAGGTGCCATTTGGCGGGGCTCGCATCCGGCATCGACTGCACCTGGCAGTCCTCGTCGGTGAGCGGCTGCACCAGCGCGAGCGTCGCGGCGCGCACGCGCCGATACGCCTCGGCGAGCGGTGCCGGCGAACGGCGCGCGTCGGCGCCGGGGGATCGTGCGAGCGTCATGGGCGGGACTCCTCGGACGCGTTTCGGCGCACTGTAGCGGACGAGCGGTTCCCCGGCGGCGGGGCGGGTCGGCCGCCCTCCTAGAATTCGCGGATGCCCTTCGTCCACCTGCGTACCCACACCGAGTTCTCCGTCGTCGACGGCACCCTGCGCGTCGACGAGGCGGTGCGCGCCGCGGCCGCCGACCGGCAGGGCGCGCTGGCCATCACGGACCTGGGCAACCTCTTCGGCGCCATCAAGTTCTATTCCGCCGCGCGCAAGGCCGGCGTGAAGCCGCTGGTCGGCGCGGACGTGTGGCTCGAGCCCGAGCACCCCGACAAGCCGGCGAGCCGGCTGCTGCTGCTGGTGCAGGACCGCGCGGGCTACCTCAACCTGTGCGAGCTGCTCTCGCGCGCCTGGCTGGCGAACGTGCAGCGCAACCAGGCGTGGCTGAAGTGGGAGTGGCTCGCGGCGCTGAACGGCGGACTCATCGCGCTGTCGGGCGCGGAGCTCGGCGCCGTGGGACAGGCGCTGCAGGCGAGCGACCCCCGGCGCGCGGCGCAGGTGGCCGAGCGGCTGGCCGCGCTGTTCCCGCAGCGCTTCTACATCGAGCTGCAGCGCACCGGCGCGACGTCCGCCGAAGCGCACGTGCGCGCCGCGGTGCCCATCGCCGCGGCGCTCGGCCTGCCGGTGGTCGCGACGCACCCCGTGCAGTTCCTCGCGCCGGACGACTTCGAGGCGCACGAGGCGCGCGTGTGCGTGGCCGAAGGCGAGACGCTCGCCAACCCGCGGCGCGTCAAGCGCTTCACGCGCGAGCAGCACTTCAAGACGCAGGCGCAGATGGAGGCGTCGTTCGCCGACATCCCGAGCGCGCTCGCCAACAGCGTCGAGATCGCGCGGCGCTGCAATCTCACGCTGGTGCTGGGCAAGCCGCAGCTGCCCGACTTCCCCACGCCGCTCGTGGACGGCGTGCCGATGCCGATGGCCGACTACTTCCGCGTCGCCTCCCACGAGGGGCTCGAGGCGCGGCTGGCGCAGCGCTTCCCCGACGCGGCCGAGCGCGCGCGCGAGCGCCCGCGCTACGTGCAGCGCCTCGACTTCGAGATCGAGACGATCCTGAAGATGGGCTTTCCCGGCTACTTCCTGATCGTCGCCGACTTCATCAACTGGGCGAAGACCCACGGCTGTCCCGTCGGCCCCGGCCGGGGCTCGGGCGCGGGCTCGCTGGTGGCCTATTCGCTCAACATCACGGGCCTCGATCCGCTGCAGTACGAGCTCCTGTTCGAGCGCTTCCTGAACCCGGAGCGCGTGTCGATGCCGGACTTCGACATCGACTTCTGCCAGGCCAACCGCGACCGCGTGATCGACTACGTGAAGGCCAAGTACGGGCGCGACGCGGTGAGCCAGATCGCCACCTTCGGCACGATGGCGGCGAAGGCCGCGCTGCGCGACGTGGGTCGCGTCCTCGGCATGGGCTACGGGCACGTCGACTCCATCGCCAAGCTGATTCCCGCCCCGCCGGGCAAGACGGTGACGCTCGCGGTCGTGCCCGAGCGGCCCGACCCCGGCATCATCTACGCGCGCAAGGAGGCTCCCGAGCTCGGGCAGCGCGAGGCCGCCGAGGAAGAGGTGGCCGAACTGCTCTCGCTCGCCGCCCGCGTGGAGGGGCTCACGCGCAACGTCGGCATGCACGCCGGCGGCGTGCTGATCGCGCCGGGCCGCATCACCGACTTCTGCCCGCTGTACATGCAGCCCGGCAGCGACAGCGCGGTGAGCCAGTTCGACAAGGACGACGTCGAGGCGATCGGCCTGGTGAAGTTCGACTTCCTGGGCCTCGCCACGCTCACGATCCTCGAGCTGGCGAAGGACTTCATCGTCGCGCGCCGCCCCGAGCGCAGCGGCTTCGACTACGACACGCTGCCGCTCGACGACCCGAAGGTGTATCGCCTGTTCTCCGAAGGCCGCACCGAAGCCGTGTTCCAGTTCGAAAGCGCGGGCATGCAGCGCATGCTGCGCGAGGCGAGGCCCAGCCGCATCGAGGACCTGATCGCGCTGAACGCGATGTTCCGCCCGGGGCCGATGGACAACATCCCGACCTTCTGCCTGCGCAAGCACGGCAAGGAGGACGTGACGTATCCGCATGCGCTGCTCGAGCGCGTGCTCGGCGAGACCTACGGCGTGATGGTCTACCAGGAGCAGGTGATGCAGGCCGCCCAGGTGCTGGGCGGCTACTCGCTGGGCGGCGCCGACCTGCTGCGCCGCGCGATGGGCAAGAAGAAGCCCGAGGAGATGGCCAAGCACCGCGAGATCTTCCGCGACGGCGCGGCGAAGAAGGACATCTCCAGCGCGGTGGCCGACGAGGTCTTCGACCTGATGGAGAAGTTCGCGGGCTACGGCTTCAACAAGTCCCACGCCGCCGCGTACTCCCTGCTCGCCTATCAGACCGCCTACGTCAAGGTGCACTGCACGGCGGAGTTCTTCGCCGCCAACATGACGGTGGAGGCCGACGACACCGACAAGCTGCGCGTGCTGATGAACGACGCGAAGGCATTCGGCATCGAGCTGCTGCCGCCCGACATCAACCGCGGGGTGCACCGCTTCGAACCCGTGTCCGACCAGGCGATCCAGTATGGGCTGGGCGCCGTCAAGGGCACGGGCCAGAGCGCCATCGATGCGATCATCCAGGCGCGCACGCAGGGCGGTCCGTTCGCCTCGCTGTTCGACTTCTGCGCGCGCGTGGACCGCGCCCGCATCAACAAGCGCACCGTGGACGCGCTGGTGAAGGCCGGCGCCTTCGATGCGCTGGGCGCCGAGCGCGCGTCGCTCGCGGCGAGCATCCCGCTCGCGTTCGACTTCGCCGAGGCGCAGCAGGCCAACGCCGACCAGGCGGGCCTGTTCGACTTCGGCGACTCGCATGCGGCGTCCACCCAGGAGCCGCCGCTGCTGCCCGCCGAGCCGTGGAGCATCAAGGAGCGGCTGGGCTTCGAGAAGCTCGCGCTCGGCTTCTACCTCTCGGGCCACCTGTTCGACCAGAGCGCCGACGAAGTGCGCCAGTTCGCCAAGCGGTGCAACGCCGACGTGGTCGACAGCCGCGAGCCGCAGCTGCTCGCCGGCATCGTCACCGAGCTGCGCGTCGTCAACGGCCAGCGGGGGCGCGTCGCGATCTTCAAGCTCGACGACAAGACCGAGGCGATCGAGGCCGTCGCCAACGAGGAACTGCTCAACGCGAGCCGCGAGCTGCTCAAGGACGACGAGCTCGTCATCGTGCAGGGCAAGGTGCAGCCCGACCGCTTCTCCGGCGGCCTGCGCCTGAACGTGCAGCAGGTGTGGGACCTCACGGCCGCGCGCTGCCGCTTCGGCAAGTACCTGCGGGTCGAGGTCAACGGCAGCATCCCGCCCGTGGCCGAGGTGCTGCGCGACTTCCCCACGCGCCGCGTGGCGACCGAGCACGGCGATCTCACCCAGGGGCTCGCGGTGCGCCTGGTGCTGCAGCGCGAGGTCGCAGCCGCCGAGCTGGACCTCGGCGACGAGGGGCGCTTCTTCCCCACCGATGCAGCCATCGCGCGCTGGCGTGACGGAAGTCACGGCCGCGCGCGCGTGGTATACGAATAGTCACCAACAGTCCCGCGCCGAAGGTCCTCGCTGCGGCGACCATAGGCGTTGTTGAAAAGCCTATGGAGGTGGCATGAAACAAGCAATCATTCTGGCGCTGGGATGCATGGCCGCGGCCGGGTCGGCCGTGGCGCAGAGCAACGTCGGCGTCTCGGTGTCGGTGAACCAGCCGGGACTGTACGGCCGTGTCGACATCGGCCACGTGCCGACGCCGCCGGTGCTGGTGTACCCGCAGCCGGTCGTCGTCGCGCCCCAGCCGGTGCGCGTGGTGCAGCAGCCGATCTATCTGCACGTGCCTCCGGGCCATTCGAAGAACTGGCGCAAGCACTGCGCCAAGTACGACGCCTGCGGCCGGCCGGTGTACTTCGTGCAGGAGCAGTGGTACCAGACGCACTACGTGCCGGCAGCGAACCACCGCCACGACGACGACCACGGCGGCCGGCATCGCGGCCGCGGCCGTGACGACGACGACCACCGCCATGGCCGCGGCCACGGCCACGGCAAGCACAAGGACTGAGTTCCGTGGGCGGGCGGCCCGCCGCCGTCGAGGACATACCGACCACCGGGTTGATCCTCACCGGCGGCGGCGCGCGCGCGGCCTACCAGGTAGGCGTGCTGGATGCCATCGCGACCATCCGCCGCCACAGCGACGCGCCGCGCGTCAATCCGTTCCCCGTCATCGCCGGCACGTCGGCCGGCGCCATCAACTCGACCGCGCTGGCCTGCCGCGCCGACGATTTCGACACCGCCGTCGGCGGCCTGGCGCACGTGTGGCGGCACTTCAGCGCCGAGCAGGTGTACCGGGCCGACTCCCTCGGCGTGATCGGCACCGGCGCGCGCTGGCTCACGATGATGTCGATGGGGTGGATGATCGCGCGCTGGCGGCGCGCGCGCCCGCGCTCGCTGCTCGACAACAGCCCGCTCGACACGCTGCTCGGCAAGCTGATCGACACCCGCCGCCTGAAGCACGTGATGCACGAGGGCCACGTGCACGCGCTGGCGGTGAGCGCCTCCAGCTACGGCAGCGGCATGCACGTGACGTTCTACGACGCGGTGAAGGACGTCGTGCCGTGGTCGCGCTCGCAGCGCCTGGCGGTGCGCTGCGACATCGACGTGCCGCACCTGCTCGCGTCGGCGGCGATCCCCTTCGTGTTCCCCGCCGTGCCGCTGGTGCTGTCGGGCCACATCGAGTACTTCGGCGACGGCTCGATGCGCCAGTCCGCGCCCATCTCGCCCGCGGTGCACCTGGGCGCGCAGCGCATCCTCGTGGTGGGCGCCGGCCGCATGCACGAGCCCGCCGGCGAGCGGCCCATGAGCGGCGAATACCCGAGCCTGGCGCAGATCGCGGGCCATGCGCTGTCCAACATCTTCCTCGATGCGCTGGCGGTCGACGTGGAGCGCCTGCAGCGCATCAACGCCACGCTGTCGCTGCTGCCCCCCGAGGCGCGCGCACGCACCAGCCTGCGGCCGATCGACGTGCTGGTGATCGCGCCCAGCCAGCGGCTGGACGACATCGCCGCCAAGCACGTCGGCAGCCTGCCCACCCCCATCCGCGCGCTGCTGCGCAGCGTGGGCGTGTCCGGGCGGGCGGGCGACGTGCGCGGCGCCGCGCTGGCGAGCTACCTGCTCTTCGAGGCGCCCTACACGCGCGAACTGCTGGCGCTCGGCCGCGCGGACACGTTCGCGCGACGCGAGGAAGTGCTGGGCTTCTTCGGGTGGAGCCCGAAGCGGCGCACGCCGGGTGCGCCGGTGGCGAGCGGGCCGGTGGCCGTGGCCGGGGGAGCCGTGCGCTAGCTTGCTCGTGCGAAGCCACGAGCGGGCGTGGGCGGTGCCGCGAGACTCCTACTTCTTCGCGAGCGCGGGTTCGCCCTCGCCCCCGGGCTTGCCGTCCTTCGAGACCTTCGCCGGCCTGGCGGACCGGCCGGCGCCGTGGAAGGCCTGTCCATTCACGGTGAGGCCGGCTTCCGAGAGGCGCGCGGCACGCGCGTCCTTGATGCCGCGCACGCGCTGCATCATGTCGGCCCAGTCCTTGAAGGCGCCCTTCCTGCGCTCGTCGACGAACTTCGCGGCGGCGGACGGGCCGATGCCCTTGACCGCCTCGAGCTCGGCGGCCGAGGCCTTGTTGACGTCGACCGCGGCGAAGCCCGCGGCGGCATACAGCGCCAGCAGCGTGGCGATGGCTTGCTTCAGCATGGAGATCTCCCTGAGTGTGGTGCGTCCTCGAAGCGCGCTGCCGAGTGCATCGCGCCGATCGAGACTCTAGGAAGAACGGGGCGTCGAGTCGCCCCTCGCAAGGGGGCCCGAAAAGAAGGGCGTGCGGTGCGCCCGCGGTGGGAATGCACGAAACGGCGGCGGGCGGACGGGGGAACCCGCGCCCGGCCATCAAGCGGGCGGCCGCCACGCCGACATCGTTCGTGGCGGTGGGCGGCGACGCCGGCCGCGCCGGCCCGCGAGCGCCCGCATCCGCGGGCGGGCAGTCGCATTCAATCCCAGGAAGTCGTCCATGAAGTTCCACAACCTGAAGATCGCCACGCGCATCGGTGCGCTGGTGGCGCTGCTGCTGGCGCTGCTGGCGGCCGTCGCGACGGTCGGCGGCTCCGGCCTGCACGCCACGGCCTCGGCCAGCCGCGAGTTCATCGAGCGCGAATTCGTCGCCGCGCAGGGCATCGGCGAGGTGCGCACGCAGATGCTGCAGATGCGCCGCCACGAGAAGGACATCATCATCGCCCTCAACAACCGGGAAGCGCAGCAGAAGTCGGTGCAGTCCTGGGAAACGGCCCACGCCGCGCTGAAGGTGGCGCTCGGCCGGCTGGGGGAGATGGCCGCGACGCTCGGGGTCGCCGAGCCGCTGGACAGCCTGCGTCGCTCGCTCGACGCCTACGAAGCCGTGTTCAAGAGGGTGAGCGCGGGCGCGATGGCCGACAAGTTCGACACTTCCTCCGCCGCCAACATCGGCATGGCGGATGCGCGCGCCGCCTTCCACGAAGCCGAGGAAGCCACCCGGACCATCGGCAAGATCCTGGAAGGTCGGGCGGCCGCCGGCGCGCGGCACATCGCCGGCACCTCCGACAGCGCGATGCGCTGGGCGGCGGGCGTGGCGCTGCTCGCCGCCGCGGCGGGCTGCCTGCTGGGCTGGCTCATCGCACGGTCCATCACGGCGCCGATCGACCAGGCCGTGCGCGTCGCGCAGACCGTCGCGGCGGGCGACCTCACCGCCGACATCGTCGCCGCGAGCCGGGACGAGACCGGCCAGCTGCTGGCGGCGCTGAAGACGATGAACGAGAGCCTGTTCCGGGTGGTGACCGCCGTGCGCGCAGGAAGCGACTCCATCGCCACGGGCTCCGCGCAGATCGCCGGCGGCAGCACGGACCTGAGCCAGCGCACCGAGGAGCAGTCGAGCAATCTCCAGCAGACGGCCGCCTCGATGGAAGAGCTGACCGCGACCGTGCAGAACAGCGCCGAGAGCGCGCACCAGGCCAGCCAGCTGGCCAATTCGGCGAGCGCGGCGGCGGCCGAAGGCGGCGCCGTCGTCGGCCGCGTCGTCGCCACGATGGGGGAGATCTCGGCGAGCAGCCGCAGGATCGCCGACATCATCGGCGTGATCGACGGCATCGCGTTCCAGACCAACATCCTGGCGCTGAACGCGGCGGTCGAAGCCGCGCGCGCGGGCGAGCAGGGCCGCGGCTTCGCGGTGGTCGCCGGCGAGGTGCGCAGCCTCGCGCAGCGCAGCGCCGAGGCGGCCAAGGAGATCAAGAGCCTGATCGGCGCCAGCGTGGAGAAGGTCGACGCCGGCTCCAGGCTGGTGGGAGACGCGGGCGCGGCGATGGACGACATCGTCGGGCGCGTCAGGCGCGTGAGCGAGCTCATCGGCGAGATCAGCAACGCCGCGGGAGAGCAGCGCTCGGGCATCGGGCAGGTGAACGATGCCCTGGGTCAGCTCGATCGCGTCACGCAGCAGAACGCCGCGCTGGTGGAGGAATCGGCCGCCGCCGCGGGCAGCCTGCTGCGGCAGGCCGACAAGCTCGTGGAGGCGGTGCGCGTGTTCACGCTGAGGAAGTAGGCGCCGCCGCGCCGTCGGACGACAGCCAGCGCACGTAGCGCTCCACACCGGTCGCGACGTCGGCGAACACGTGGTCGCAGCCCGCGGCGCGCAGCCGCGTGAGGTCGGCCTGCGTGAAGCACTGGTACTTGCCGACCAGCGCATCGGGGAAGTCGACGTACTCGACGAGCCGCTGCCGCACCATCTCCTCCAGCGGCAGCGGCGCCTCGCTGGCCAGCGCGCGCGTGGTGTTCACCGTGGCGACCGCGATGTCGTTGAACGGCTGCGCGCGGCCGGTGCCGAGGTTGAAGATGCCGCTCGCCTGCGGATGCTGCAGGAACCACAGGTTCACCGCCACCACGTCGTCGACGAACACGAAGTCGCGCGACTGCTCGCCGGGCCCGTAGCCGCCGTACTCGCCGAACAGCTTGACCTTGCCGCGCTCGCGCAGCTCGTTG
>Ga0075429_100002946_pt1 | contig 14438 bp, 9 predicted proteins | sample RhiMetdeltSRZDD3_FD_75295 | JGI IMG/M metagenome (GOLD analysis project Ga0075429, IMG submission 75295) | Populus rhizosphere microbial communities from Tennessee, USA - Rhizosphere MetaG P. deltoides SRZDD3 | ecosystem: Host-associated > Plants > Roots > Rhizosphere > Soil | place: USA... | reverse complement strand
CTGTCAGGACGCAACCGCGTCATGATTCCCGCGCTGCGCAGGTAGTTAGAGATGATGCGCCTCATGCAACCGCCTCAGCGGGCCGGCCCGACGAACCCGGCGACCCGTTATCACCAGTCGACGCCGCGATATGTCCCGTCGGCCCTTGAAGTTCAGCCGGGCTCAGCTTACACCTACGCGAGCTACGTGGAGCGCATACCCCCTGCGGCGTCCAACGGCAAAGACGGCGGCACGCCCGAGATCCTTATCATCACCTCCTTAACCATCCTTTAAACTTCGGCGAAGGCTTTGCCGACCTGATTGCGTAGGCGCTTGAACCTTTAAGTCGCTATAATGAGCGACATGCAAAGGATCTAGAGATACCGGCAACACATTCGCGCAAGCGGGCAACTTCTCTAAGCCAGCCAGAAACCTGGTTCCAACTCACAGACCCTTGGGACATCAAATCGGCCTAGCTGGTTCCGGAACCAGTTCATACCTTCGGGCTCGGTCCAGACCGAGTTGCGCCGTGCCACGGCTTTTCCAGTGTCCTTTCTGTCGCAGACCGAGCGACGTACAATTGGGGTAGTTAGGAAGTACCGATTCGTGCTGTTACGCATCGATCCCGAAGCCTCGCCCATTGAGATTGATTTGAATACGTTCGAGGACCTTGTCCGGCGCGGAATCGTAAGACCTTCCTCTCTGATCCATGACCGCGTGCTGTCCATGGGGGAGTGGTGGAGCGCGGATAATCTGCGGCTGTTCCACCGGAATACAAATTGGGAACATCCGATTGGGAGCCATTTAGCCGAGCAGTTTGCTCGAGAAGAAGAAAAGGAGCGACAGAATCGCCGACGATTTGAAGAAATTGAGAAGCTTCCACGTGCACAGCCAATCGCCTATCGCCTCCCTGGATTGGAGGACATCGCCGGACCGGCAGATATCATCGCGGTCTGTCGGCTGATCATTTACGGTTCGTGGTTGGGCCAACGAGTGGCTACAGTCGTAGTGCGTAAGCAAGCGCTCGATCTCGAAATACTCCCTGTAACTGTAGACTACTCGAGTCTTGAACCGGTTCCCAATGAATGTTGGTCCGAACCTAGACGTGCAGTTCTTCCCATGTGGCAGACCCCCAAATGTTTTCGCGAGTTCGAGTCGTTCCTAGCGTTGGCCCAAAGCGCCAAGAGCAGTTCGACACTACTGTGCGATGGGACATCCTATAGGCACCTTGTTTGGTACGGTTCTGTTCGGATCGATACGAGGTGGGATGGCCCCGGTGTAGTGTTCGTCAATGGTTGGGACAACACGCCGCCGGTCATCCGGCCTGATCCCGCATGGACGATCGTCCTAGCTTACAATGAATGCATGACTCGGGGCGGCATCGCCATGTGGGGGGTTCCTGGAGAGCTATAGGATCAAGAAGATTTCGTGGTTCAGCTCTGAAAGAAGTCGACTCAGCGCTTCTCGATTATGAAGAGGCGAGGTTCCCGCTCAGCAAGCTGAATGTCCTTGAACGTGCGGCGCTTGGAGAAGGGAACATCCCTGGTCGAGCCATCGAGCGCATACTCAACAGCCTGCTTGCCCTTCTCGGCTAGATCGACTCTTACCTTGGCTGTTCCCTGAGTGCTCCAGAGAACGAATAGCCGACGTCCGTCGGGCCTTCGGAAGAGATGATGCTGGATGCGCGTATCTCCGCCCTGGATCTCGAGACCGTCGTCATCCACTTGAATGCTATCCGCGGTGAAGAAATCCACAAGAAGACGGACGGTGTGAAAGGCCATCTTCGGCTGCCGGCTCGCATGGGTGAGGCCGAAGTGATGGCTCACGGCGTCCCCGGCGGAATCGGCGGGAGAATCTTTGATCTCGTAGATACCGATGAGCGAAATGCGGGGCGTGGCGGCGAAAGTAGGAATAGCTCGTGCCCACCAGGCGGCTTGGTCGCGCTCCGTCTTCCCCCCATAGGTGGCATAACCGGTCTCGTTCAGCCATATCGGTCGCGATCCACACTGGCTATCGCTCTTGGCCACGAAGTCGGTGAGGAACGTGGGGGAAAGAAAGTTCTCCACGAGAACGGTGTTCGGAGTCGACGTTTCCGGATAGGCGTGGAACGGGATGGCATTCGGGGAGACGGCCCTGGCCAGCTCGCACATTCCCTCCACCCAGTCGGGATCGGGCCCGACGAGTCCGCCCAGGATGACTTGTTTTCCCGGGGACGTCGTCCGGATCTGCTCGGCCGCGGTGGCGAACACGGCTCGGTACTCTTCGAGCGAACCGTCCCACGATTCTTTCTTGTTCTCTTTGTTGTAGATCTCGTAGGAGAGGACATTGCGGTGGCCTGAGAGAGACCGGGCGAGGGATCCCACGAAGTCTCGCCATTCCCGGATCCGAGCCGGCGGATCGTTCCACGTCACGCCGTCCGCAGTGCGTCCGGCGGCTGCCCATTTAGGGGTATCGTTCAAGTAAGGGCGGAGCCGAATGCCGTGTTGCTGGGCCAAGTCGCAGAATTGGTGGAGCCATCCGAAGTCGAATCGTCCCTGCTGGGGCTCGTAGTCATCCCACGCGAACTCTCCGCGCCACGTTTGGATTTTGAGCTCCTTGAAGAGCTCGAAGTCCTTCTCAACGTCCTTCAGGTCCTGTCCCTTGTCGTAGTTCTCGTGAACGGCGAACTCGATTCGCTTCCAGTAGGCAGTGGATGGGCGTTTCTCCTTGTGACAAGCAAGGGAGGGAAGGAGAAGGAGAATGATGAGGATGAGCCGCATTGTGGTCTTAGTGGACATATCAAAACCTGGATGGATTGACGTGGTGACCCCCTTTTCTTCCTTGGTATCGTCATCTTAGGGGTGTTTCTTTTGACCTTCTCCCTAAGAAGAACCAGTTCATCGGCCAACTGGTTTCGGAACCAGTGGGCTTGCTTCTGGGTCCGGCGATCCTGGGGAGCCTTGATCCGGCGTCGTAGGAGTCTTCTAGCAACACTCCACCTCATAAGCTAGAGTAAGAACCCCCTCAGCGAGATACGGGCTAACTTCGCTGAAAGGGGAGAATCGTGATCTGGAAACGAGCCTGCTTGGTCTCCGCAGTTTTCCTGTTTACTGGTTTGTTTTCCCAATCCCTCGTTGAAGCATCACCCCGCATCGAGCGGCTAGCACCGAACTCCAATGGAGCTTCAGCCGCCATCTTGGAAACGAGAGGGGCTTTCATAGCCTTATCCATTCCAGATGTAGCTGCGAGCGCGGCGTGGTATTCGGAGAAACTGGGTCTCCAGATCACGTTGCAGCCACCGAAAGCCAATCAATCTACGGTCATCGTGCTCGAGGGTGGTGGACTCATCGTCGAGTTGTTGCAACATGATCAGGCGGTCCCGCTGTCTCAGGCTTGCCCATCCATCACGAGCAACTATCTAGTGCATGGGATTTACAAAGCGGGTGTCATCGTAAAGCACTTCGACAAATTGGTTGACGCTCTGGAAGAGCGAGATGTGCAGATCGTTATAGGCCCCTTCCCAGAAACAGAGGAACAGCGGGCCAACCTGATCATCCGGGACAATGCCGGCAACTTGATCCAGTTCTTTGGTGAATGAGGCCTTCGATCCCCTTTACATTCAATCCAGCAAGGAGGAGCGATGAAAAGCATCAATCTGGCGGATAAGCTCTCTACCTTCAACGAGTATTGGCAGCCTAGAACCGTGGGGGAGTTCAACGGCCATGACCTCATGGTGGTCAAGGTCAAGGGCGAGTTCACCTGGCACAAGCACGACGATACGGATGATTTCTTCCTGATACTGAAGGGGAACCTCACGATTCAAATGCGGGATGGAGACGTTCACCTGGGACCCGGGGAACTGTTCGTGGTGCCCAAGGGTGCTGAGCACCGGCCGATCGCTGAAGAAGAAGTGCACTTGCTCCTGATCGAGCCGACTGGCACGCCCAATACGGGTGATCCGAAAACCGCCGCCGCGCGCCGGGTGATCTAGTTTCGATATCTGTGTTTCAAATTACCCCAGGTCGTCGGCGAACGTACTGTCGCTCACCGCTCCTGGTTCGATCAGCAATGTATCTGCGGCTGCATTGAAGCAAATGACCGAGGCGACCAGCGCTCCAAAGAAAATCCGCATCACGTCCTCCTTCTTCATTCGCCGCTCGCCGTGAAGGCCGCCCAGAAAAACGGATGTGTGGAGCGGCCGCTCGAGCGCCGCGCAGCCAGAACCACACGGCAGGCTTCGCCCACCGCCACCCCAACGGGTTTCCCCGGAGCCCGCGCGGCATAGAGCGCATTCATCCATTCGCGAGTGGACTCGTCGCCGATCGACCAGTGGCTAGCAATGACCGAACGGACGCCGGCCAGATGAAACGCGCGCTGCATCCCGAGTACGCCCTCTCTTGCCCAATCCTCCGCGATGCCGGAATGGCAGGCGGATAAAGCGACCCAGTCCGTGCCGCGCAAATCCAACGTCACAACCTCTTCCGCCGTCAAAAGCCCTTCGTTCTCGTCGCCAAAGGGATCGGGTGGCCGGTTGGCACCGGATAGAGCGAGCCACACCTGACGGCCAAGCCAGGGACGAGCGGAATATGTGTTTGGCGAAGAGGCCTTTTGTTTGGGCTGCTGCACTGCGACCTTGCTGGAGACCATCGGTTCCAAGCCGCCAATCCCTCGGTAGCCTCCACCCGAGGCGCTGCACGTATCCTCCATCATGATCCCGTGCGTTGCGATGTGAATGATCTCGTTTCCTGGAGCGTTGGTCTTGAACCCAGCTTCAGTAGCCTCTTTTCCTACGAGTAGAAGGGCTGGACGACCCCGGTTTATCCAAGCGGTCGAGATGTCCTCTGCTTCACCACGCGCTTGCGGCAGCGGGCTGAGCGCCAGGGTTTCCTTTCCGGTGCACCTCCAGGCTCGTGACGGGTCCGCGGAAACCATCAAGGGATCGGAGCTCGGCTCCTCACTCGCGCTTTCGAAATCCGGTCCGCCCACGGCCAAAAGACCATTTGCCGACATCGCCGTTGGAGACGGGAAGAGAAGGTCGCGCTCGGCTTCGACGATACAGATCGAAGACGTCTGATCGGCAAGGTATTCTTTCTTGTGCACGGGGAGAGCCAGCCACGGAATCTCGTGCGCAATCCCCTCCGGGACGATGAAGACCTCTTGTGCCTTCCCAACGTGCCGCGCAATGGGTTGCCAGATGTCATCGCGCACGCGCGCGCCGGCCTTCCGACACTCAGCTTCCTTTTTGGCTGCGTCGCCCGCATCCCGTGGAGCTTGGCCTAACATTCGAACCCAATCGCGCACCGAACCTTCTATCTCTTTCACGGAGCCGAGCGCAATCCACCTCGGACTCCGATCGCGTCCGGTCGCGACAAAGGCTCCCAGAACCGGAGGCCTGGATCCATCGGTTCCCGTGGCAAACGCGACCAGAGCCTGGTCGGGGCCAAGCCGCGTCAGAACGTCGCTCAGCCGCAGCGAATCCGCCGGACTCGTGGTGGCGCTGGCGAGGCGCATGTACTGGCGCTCCACGTTCTCGGCCTCGCGCCGGGCAGCTTCGAACCGATCTCGGGTCTCTGGATCGTCCGGATGGGCTGCGCCGCTCACCACGAGTTGCCCAAGCCGACGTTGGGCGGCGATCCAGGTTTGATGAGCCTGGGCCAGGAGGCTATCCGTGCCGGCATGCACCGGCAGGCGGCGACGCGACATTTCTTGCCGTACGAACCCTCTCCATTCAACGAGACGACTCCACGCGGCGGCAGGATCCGAGGATGGCGCGCGGTCGAGAAGGGAAACGAGAACATCGGATGCTTCTCCGTACGTCCCCGCGAGCGTCAGACTTCGGCGATCCGACAAGGCACGCACTTCGTAACCCAGTCGCTCGCGTCCGAGACGATCCGCTTCCAAGGCATGCTCCCACCCCGCATCAAGGAGGCCGACACGCGATTCCGCGGCCGCTCGCGCGCTCAAGAGAACGGGCCAGGTTGTCGTGGCACGCACGGTGGTGCTGTCGCGAAGCGGATCGATCTGTGACGCGATAGTTTGCATCGACTCCAGATCCCGCGGGCTCTGGATGGTTTTTAGAAAGTGCGCGAACAGGGACGCAAAGCCTTCGCCCATGGGGTCGGCTTTTCGCTTCTCGATCTGCATCGCCACCTGGAGCGTCTCGCGAGCTGCTTCAGTACGTCCCCGTAAATACTCGTAGTCCGCCGACAACTGGAGGAGATAGATCCAGTTGCTGTTCGCGAGTGGGTCCTGACCGGCCAGGGCCTGTCGGGTAGCCACCAGTTCCTGAGCGACACCGGTTGTGTCACCCCCTACCAGAAGAGCCTCGAGAAGAGATATTCGTGCATTCAGGGTTTGCGGATGTTTGGAGCCAAGACCCGTCTCCATCACGGGAACGATCTCACGCAAATGCGCGGCCGCGGCGGGGTAGTCCCCGAGAGCGAGAAGGCGATACGCCACCACGGTACGGAGCCGGGTCGCCGGGATGCTGGTTTCTCCCATGCGCCAACGCGCCCCATGATAGGCGCGTTCGGCGAGATCGAGCGACTCCGCGATGTTTCCCGTCTTCAATTCGAAGGAAGAGAGACGTTGGAGCGAGTTCTCGAGAAAGTCGGAGGTCTTTCCGGGTCCGGCATCGATCTCAGAGATGTGCACCGCGCGCTGCAGCAGTTCGCGGGCGCGATCGAACTCCCCGTTCCGGCTCAGGAAGGTTCCATAATCAGCAAGCATCGGAACGAGGAGATAACCGTTCGGGCCGTCCACGGCAGTACGAAGCTCTATGGCAGCCTCGTACTCTGGGCGCGCTTTGTCCCACTCCCGCAACACAGTGAGCGAGGTAGCCAGGCCGAGATGTGCCTGCGCGAGCCATGCTTTGTCCACCGGCTCCATCGATTCGAGACGCTGAATCGCGATTTCAGCATGCGCGCGCGCACGGCCGGGGTGACCCGCTTCGGCGTAGAACGTGCCGCCGAAGAGATGTCCCCAGATCGCCAGTCGATCCTGGGGCGGTGTATGGCGCTCACGGATTCCGATAGCACGCTCGAGTGACCCCAGTCCCTTGCCGTCGGCAAAGATCTTTCGCTTGACGAGGCTGTTCGCGACGTAGAGCAACGCGTGACTCAATGCCAAGGAATCCGTGGTGCTGGAGCGCTCGAGACGCTGGACGAGCACCGTGGCGAGACTCTCCGACTGGGCCCACTGGTAGTTGCTTTCCAAGTACACGAGCGAATCCCAGACGGCCTCGACCCTCGGACCTGTTCGAGGCGGCACCCAGAGAATGGGCAGACGTCGCTTGGCTTCGGGTGAGAGAGGCCCCGAAGCAGCCGTGGCTCCCGATGGAATCGAGGCGGTGCCGAGGAGACACAGGAAGCCCAAGATCAAGCGGCGCAAGGTCATACGGGTATCCCGAGGGCCTTCGGGGACAAGGCGGGTTTAGTCCGACAGCCAAGCCATTATCGCACGGCGTACGTGGCAGCGAAGAAATTTCTAAGCCCTTGTTCGAATCGCGACTGTGAGACGTAGGAACGATGTCCCAAAAGGAGCCCTATTCCGCCGTTCCTAGACCAAGAGGCGCCAACGATGTATCGATTCAGGCATCTCACTTACGTCCTTGCCATGGCCTGCGTGGCTGCCGCTCCTGCCAGAGCGGAGGTCGTTTTCGACAACCTCCAATCCGGCCCTCCACCGAACTTCTCACCGACCGAATGGGCAGGCGCCGCATATTACCTTTCTTCGATCGGGGGGCGAGGTGCAGCGAGGTTTACAGTCACCCAAGCCAGCTATGCATTGAGCTCCATCACACTGCCGATTTCCGTACAGGGAAACGGTGGCACGACGTTTCGGGTGCGCTTAGCTGCGGATGCTGGAGGCGTGCCCGGAACTACGTTGGAAGTGCTGAGCGACGGTGAGGATATCTGGCCGGTCACGTACCCCCTCGGCTCGGCGACTCAGTTGTTTTCATCGCTGCATCCTACCCTTGTCGCAGGTCAGAGCTACTGGGTTGTCACTGAGCTGAACGCCCTTCCTCCCCCCAATACGGTTTTCCGCTGGCATGCGAATGGATGCGGGCAGGAATTGACCTTCATTTCTGATTCGGACCCTGGGTTGCCAACCGACCCTTGGAACGGCACACCGACTGCCTCCTTTGTTGCATTCCGAGTCGAGGGAACACCTCTTTCTCCAGTTCAAGAAGCAGTCCCGGTCTGGCCCCATGACCCGAGCGAGGGTGTGCGCTTGTCCAGAGAAGCAGGAACACAGTCACAGCAGGTGGCCATATCGGATGGAGCGGGAGGTGCCATCGTTGCCTGGGAGGATACCCGGGCCGGTAACAGCAACATCTACGTGCAGCGTGTCGGCTCACTCGGCCGAACGCTATGGACGTGCGACGGCGTCCAGGTCACCTACCACAGCGCCATCCAGACCACGCCGGCCTTGCTCCCCGACGGTTCGGGTGGCGCCTTCCTGGTGTGGACGGATTTAAGGAACGGGTTCAACTACAAGCTTTACGCGCAGCGCATCGATGCGAACGGGATCGCGCAGTGGGCTCCGGAAGGCATACCCATCTGCAGCGGTGCGGGGGATCAGGTGCACGCAGTTCTGGTTCCGGATGGTCAGGGAGGGGTGATTGTGGCGTGGTCGGACACCCGCATTCTTCCTGTCGATGTCTACGCGCAGCGCCTTTCCGGGAATGGGGCGTTGTTATGGGGTGGAGCCGGAGTTCCCATCGGCACGGGTTCCGGAGCCCAATGGGTGCCCCAGATGGTAAGCGATGGATCGGGGGGCGCGATCATCGCCTGGCGCGATTTCCGAAACGCCACGGATTACGATATTTACGCACAGCACGTGAATGCTTCCGGCAGCGTTCTCTGGACGCTCAACGGCGTGCCGGTCGCTAACGCCATCAATGACCAGACCGAAGTGCAGCTAGTGCCCGACGATCTGGGTGGGGCTATCGCCATGTGGCTGGATGCCCGCAATGGCATCAACACCTTCGACATTTACGCTCAGCGTTTGAACGGTCTCGGATCCTGGCGTTGGGGGAATGGAATTGCCGTCGTGACGCGAGCCGGGAATCAGGCCAACGTACGGGCGATTAGCGACGGCGCGGGGGGAGCCTTCGTTACGTGGCAGGAACCGGGGAGCGGACTAGACGTGTACGTTGAACACATCAGATCCGGTGGAACCACCGCGTATGCTGGCGGTCACTGGGCGGCGGCGGGTTCCTACGATGAGCTCAATGCATGCTTGAGCTCCGACGGGGTGGGCGGGGCACTCATTGCCTGGCAAGAGCTAGTAGGTGGGAATTACGACGTCCGCATGGCTCGGATGGATGTCCAGGAGAACATGTCCTGGAACTTCAACCAATCTGTATCCAACGCACCCGGCAGCCAGCAGCTCCCGCAGATTGTTTCGGATGGTAAAGGCGGTGCGATCGTAGCCTGGCAGGACACTCGCAACGGCAACATCGATCTCTACTGCCAGCGCCTCGAGCACTTCCTGTATCTGGGCAATCCGGAACCGACCCCGCTGGGGGTAAGCGACGTTCCAAATGATCAGGGCGGGATGGTCCAGGTCAGCTGGGCGGCGAGCTATCTGGAGGTGCAGGTTCCGGGAATCATCGCTTCCTATCGGGTGTGGCGCTCGGTGCCGCCCCAGGCTCCGGGTCTGCAGAGCCCTCTTGGCAGCCTAGTTGTCACCACCGATCCCGAAGTTGCAGTGCGAACTGGGGAACCACTCATCACGCAGTCTTCTGGTGGAACGCAGGCCTGGGAGTTCGTGGGCACGGTGGCGGCGAATAACTCGGCCATCTATCAATTCCAGTCGCCGACCGCGCAAAGCGCTCGCCCGGGATCAAGCCCACTCACCGCATTCATGATCCAGGCTAAGCATTTCATTGCCCCTACCCCGTACTTCTTTTCCATTCCCTGGGTCGGCACTGCGGTGGACAACCTCGCCCCCGGGACACCTACTGGTTTGAGCGCCGTATACGGAATCGGTGCGGTCGAGCTTCGCTGGCACCCGAATCCCGAACCCGATATCGACGAGTACCGGATTTATCGCGGGACCACTCAGGACTTCCCGGTCGGTCCAGCATCCTTCTTCATCGCCGCGTCCGACACGGACTATGTGGGCCCCACCGATCGTTCCTACGTGTACAAGGTCACCGCGGTCGATATCCACGGGAACGAATCGCTCTGGGCAGTAGTGGCTCCATGGCAAACAGGCATCGAAACTCCCCTCCCGGTGCGATTCACGATGAGCAGTCCCACCCCGAATCCGGCGCGCGACATCGCCACGATTCGCTGGTCCCTTCCGGAATCCGGCCTCGTGCGGCTCTACCTTTATGACCTCGAAGGACGCCGCGTCAAAGTGCTGGAAGAAGGACCCACCCAAGCCGGAGATCACGTACGCCCCATTCCGCTCCGAGACGATTCAGGACGGACGCTCGCCAGTGGCCTCTACTTTCTGCGACTCGACTGGAACGGCGAGACACGCGTTCAGCGGATCGCGGTGGTGCGTTGAGTCATGAGGAAAGGAAACGTCATGCGCGCTTCGTTGGTCGGACTCCTCGTGGCGGGTGGAATGCTGGTTCACGGCTCCGGCCGGGCCGACTGGAATCCGGAACCCAGCGCAGGGGGTCTGGCGGTTAACACAGGCTTGGGTGATCAGACCTATCCGGCCATGGTCTCGAACGGTTATGGCGGAGCCTTCATGAGCTGGGTGGACGAAGGAGCGGGGGGTGAAGTCGTGGTGCAGCAGATCCATCGCAATGGCTATTCGATTTGGACCGCTGGGGGCGTGGTGGTCACAACCGGCGCTTACGCAACTCAGTCCGCCGTCGTGCCCGATGGTACAGGCGGCCTCGTGGTCATTTGGTTGGATCATCGGGGCACGGGGGGAACGGTGATCTACGGCCAGCGCGTGAACGCGGCCGGTGTCCCGCAATGGGCGGCGGGTGGAGTGGCCTTGAGCAACGCCGGAACCACCATCAATCAGATCATCCGGTACCGGCTCGGTGCGATTCCAGACGGTGGGGGAGGCGCCATCATGTGCTGGCAGCAGAACACCATCAATCGCTTTGGCGTCGAGGGCCCTACGTTCGTGCGCGCTCAGCGCGTGGATGGAAACGGTGTCCCGCTGTGGGGTACGGCCGGAATTGCGTTTTCCACCTTTACCGAAGGACAGGAATACCCGTCTCTCTGCAGCGATGCGGCCGGTGGTGTGATCGTCACCTGGAACGAGTATCGAAGCGGGTCGCTGGCCGTATACGCGCAGCGCGCCAACTCAGCGGGGGTCGTTCAATGGACCGCGAACGGGGTTTTTCAGGCATCCAACATGTGGGATCCGGTGATTACCCCTGATGGTTCCGGCGGGGCGATCATCGCATTCCAATCCGTGGCCTTCGACATCTGGGCCCGCCGCATCAATTCCTCGGGGGGCACAGTCTGGTTTACGACGCTGGTTTGTGACGCCACCGGTCCTCAGTCTGACCCAGTTGTAGTTGGCGACGGGGCGGGCGGCGTCGTCATCGCCTGGATCGACTACCGGTTCGCGCCGGGGGGAGTGTTTTGTCAGCGCTTCAATGCTTCAGGCGCCGCGCAATGGACGGCGAACGGCATCCAAGCAGGGTACGTCCAAGGAGGGTTTGTTGAAGGTATCAGCATCGCCTCGGATGGGGCGGCCGGAGCGGTGCTGGCATGGAGCGACTTGAACATCCACGCGCATCATGTCGTGTCAAACGGTACGTTCTGGCCGTCCTCTCAGGCCGACATTTGTACGGCGGTGGACACCCAAAATATGCACTGCATTGTCCCGGTTGTGGGCGGGAGCGCGATCATCGCCTGGCGTGACTATCGAGCCGGAAATTCCGACATCTATGCCCAGCGGCTGGACACCTATGGATATCTCGGCGATCCCATGCCGCTCATTACCTCAGTCGAGGACGTCCCCAACGATCAAGGAGGCCAGGTCAAGGTGTCCTGGTCGGCAAGCCGGATCGACGATGAGTTCGCGCCCAGCACATTTCTTTATCGAGTATGGCGGAAAAGCCTGGCCGGACCCTGGACCATCATGGGAAGCCAGTCCTATGGTCCGCTCGAGAACTACAGCATGGTTGTGCCGACGGAAGCAGACTCGAGTTACTTCACCTCCTTCATGGTCGAGGCACGGCTTAGTGCGAATGCCGGAGCTCCGAACTGGTTTGCTTTCTCAGATTCGGGTTATTCCGTCGATAACACCACTCCCTTAGCTCCGATGGCACTTTCGGGTTCCTATGTCGAGGGAACAACCCGGCTCGCGTGGAGCCCCGGCCAAGAAACGGATCTCGTTGGATATCGCGTCTATCGGGGGAACTCTGCAAACTTCGCCACCAACCCCGAAACTTTCGTTGGGCAAACGTCGCTCTCGAACTACGAGGACGCGGCCGGTGCATGGTTTGCCTACCGCGTCACTTCGATCGACCGTAATGGCAATGAATCTGCGTCCGCATTCTGGGCTCCTACGGGTCTAGATCCCGAATCAACTCCTGTATTGCGACTTCACGCACCGCAACCCAATCCAGCACTCCGGAGCACGGCTTTAGCGTTCAGCCTTCCCCGTTCGGGATCAGCGTCTGTGGTGATCTGCGACGTGGCAGGGCGTCAGGTACGCAAGTTCCTGCCCGGGTCTTTGCAAGCGGGGACACATCGGATCGATTGGGACCTGCGGGATGAGGCAGGGAGTCGCGTGGCGCCCGGGATCTACTTCGTCCGGCTCGAAACCGAGGGCGACCCGTTCTTGACGCGCTCTCTGGTTGTGGTGCGGTGATCTCCTGGACTCCCTGCTGGCGCTCAGGTTGCGGCTCGATGGATGAGCCGAGTACCCTCTCCAATCATCCCGTGCGATGCGCCGGAGAGGGGTGTGATGGCCACTGGTCCTCCTCCACAACCGCCGGAAAGCCGTTCGCTCCTGGCCACCGTTGTGCTCCTTCGGTTGGCCAAGGACGGCGATTTAAACGCCCGCGATCAACTGTTTCACCGCTACCACGCGCGGCTCACCCGCTGGGCGGCCGGCCGGCTACCGGTGCGCGCCCGCTCGCTGCTCGATACCTCCGATCTCGTTCAGGAGACGCTCATTCGAGTGCTGGAGGGCCTGGATCGCATCGAGATCCGTGGGCCGGGAGGCTTTCAGGCCTATGTGCGTCAGGCGGTCCTGAATCGCATTGCGGATCAAGTGCGCTGGGCGTCCCGGCGGCCCGGGCCGGATGGGGTTCCAGAGTTCCTTCACGATGCGTCCCCCTCGCCTCTGGAAAATGCAATTGGGAGCGATGTGTTGGGACGTTACGAGCGCGCCTTCGCGCGATTGGCGGAGGACGATCGCGAGCTTTTGCACTTGAGAATCGAGCTGGACTTCGATTACGACGAGATCGCCAAGATGACGGGGAAACCAAGCCGCGACGCCGCGCGCATGGCAGTGAAGCGAGCTCTATCACGTTTGGCCGAAGAGATGGAACATGACTCCTGATCGCGACCCCCTGGACGACATTCTGTCTTCGATTGCCGACGGCATGCCGGTGGATTGGCAGACGGCCGAGAAAACCGTGCCCACTGCCGATCGATCTCTTCTCGAAACGCTGAACGATGTGTCCCGCATTGCCGCCTTCAGTCGAAGTCTGCAAGAGGGCGGCGCATCGCTCGAGGGCGGTTTGCCGAAACGCTGGTGTGATCTTCTCCTTCTCGAACGCCTGTCGTCGGGAGAACGGGCAGAGCTGTATCGAGCGTGGGACATCAAGCTCGAGCGGGAAGTCGCAGTCAAGCTTCTGCGCGCCGACTATGCTCGGGAAAATGAAGCCCTGCTGCTCAAGGAAAGCCGCATTGCGGCGAAGGTTCGTCACTCCAACGTCATTACTGTTCACGGCAGCGACGTGGGGGACGGACGCCCTGGATTCTGGATGGATTTCCTGCGGGGCAGCACCCTGGAACAGGAAGTCTGCGCGTCAGGGCCGCTCGATGTCGCGCGTGTCCTGGAGTTGGGCACGGAGATCGGATCGGCGCTGACGGCCGTACACGAGGCGGGACTCCTTCATCGCGACATCAAGCCCTCCAACATCATTCGCGATGACGATCGTTACGTGCTGGGAGACTTCGGGCTGGGGCAGAGAGCGGGGGACGTGTCGGCGTTGGAGAGTCGCTCCGGTACGCCCATGTACATGGCCCCCGAGCTCTTTCATGGAGCCGCCCCCTCGACGCGATCGGACGTGTACGCGTTGGGTCTCACCCTGTGGTTCGCTCTCGCCGGCCGCCATCCGTTTCAAGCCATTTCGTTGGACGAGCTGATTGCATCCATTGCTATCGGGGCCCCGACCGTTCAATCCGTCGCCCCGCACGTTCCCACGGCCCTGGCCTCGGTCATTGAGAAGGCGACCGCGTTCAAAGCCGAGGACCGATTTGCGTCCGCAGGTGAGCTTCGGACCGCTCTGGAAAAGGCGGCCACGTTGCACGCCA
>Ga0075429_100002939_pt1 | contig 14447 bp, 13 predicted proteins | sample RhiMetdeltSRZDD3_FD_75295 | JGI IMG/M metagenome (GOLD analysis project Ga0075429, IMG submission 75295) | Populus rhizosphere microbial communities from Tennessee, USA - Rhizosphere MetaG P. deltoides SRZDD3 | ecosystem: Host-associated > Plants > Roots > Rhizosphere > Soil | place: USA... | reverse complement strand
TTGAGGCTGGTGGACAGGTCACCCCAGTGTGGGTCGATCGCAGCGGTCGCGAGATCGGTCCCGCGTTGAACGTCTCCGTCCAGGGCCCTCGAAGCCCTCGACTGTCTCGAGACGGCAAACGGCTCCTCCTGGTGACGGGTCCACCCGCCGATGGCGACATCTCGATCTTCGATCTCAGCGGGCGCCCCCCGCTTCCGCTCGTGAACAGGGGGGACAACCTGTCGCCCATCTGGTCGCGCGATGAGGCTCGTGTCATGTTCACCTCGTCACGTGATGGTGTATGGAGGGTGTACGCGATCCCATCCGACGGCAGCGCGCTTCAACCCCAACCGATTCCCATTGAGCTTGGCAATGACGAGCGGTTCATAGTCTTTGCCCGTCCTCCGCTCACGTGGACGCCCGACGGGCGGTTGATCATTGCGTTTGTGCGCGAGAGCGGCGGCGGTTCCGACCTCCTTGCGTTGCCGGCCGAGGGCGGCAGAGTGGACGAACTCGTCAGGACCGAGTTCAACGAGGACTCGGCACGCGTCTCGCCCGACGGGCGCTGGCTGGCCTATCGCTCCAACCGATCCGGGCGGTCCGAGATCTGGGTTCGTGCAATCGCCGGCTCGGCGCCGGCCCGGGTCTCTCAGGACGGAGGGCGCGAGCCGGTCTGGTCTCGGAACGGACGGGAACTGTTCTACCTGCAGAGTAACAAGGTGATCGCGATCGCAGTGAAGCCCGGGGAGTCGTTTTCCTTCGGGTCACCAGTGCTATTGTTCGACCGGCCATATTTCCACGGCTTTGGCGGCGGCCCCGCTGGAGAAGACGTCGACAGCACTTACGACGTCGCGCCAGACGGGCGGTTCTTGATGCTTCCCGAGTCGACGGATCCGAATCGAGGGGCTGTGCCCGCGACGGGCATCGTGGTCGTGCAGAACTGGGTCGAGGAGCTCAAGCAGCGGGTCCCGGTCAGGTAATCATTCAATCGCAATCGTTCAATCCGTCAATTTGGAGATTTCACGATCTTTGATCTTTGATTGTTGAATCGTTGTTTGATTGTTGACTGTGGATTGGTGATTCGGTGCCGGATTGTGGCGACTCAATCAAGAATCAACTGTCACCAACGATTCAAAGATCGGTGACCAAGAATCTTCAAATTGACCGCGGGATTACCGGTCGTCGTTTCGAGATCAGGGCATCGATAACGTAGTGGTGGAAGTTGATGCCCATGTAGATGCCCGCCGTGATGGCTAAGCCACCGCCTGCTATAGCGACGAAACTGCCGAGCACGACGTAGACCAGCGTGGAAATCCCGAGGCAACTCGCGAAGTAGATCGCCAGGCGGCCCGGCTGGCTGATTCGCGATACGAACTGCGCGGCGGGATCGACGCCGCCCGCGTACTTCTTCTGATTCATCATCCAGACGACCAGCACGTACTGCAGGTTGTGCCACACGTCGATGGCCAGCCAGCCAGTGCCGGCGTCCTCGATCCCGATGTAGGCGACGAGAAAGATCGCGACATGAGACAGCACGAACCCGGCGTAAAGGGTATCGAGCGTCCCGCGCACGAAGGAGATCGAGCTGCGAACCAGCCAGACCAGCCCGGCAACCGCGGCGGCGAATCCGAGCGCCGTTATCACTTCCTGCGGTAACCCCACGGTTTTCACTGGCAGATCGAGGAAGGTGCCTCCCATCGTCGCCGAGCGCGCGGCGATGCCGTAGATGGGTACGAGATAGATCACGAGGTCAGCCGTGAGGTCGCGCGATCCCGCCACCTGTCCGTCGGGCGTCGCCCGGAAGTACATCCGCGCAAGAGCGCAGCCCTGGCGCATGTAGTGGAACCACTGGAGATAGAGAAACGCCGTGGCCACGACCCAGGCACCGGCCGTGACTGCCAGCGCCAATGTCGCTGCTGCCATCAGGAGCAGCAGATCGATCGCAAGGAAACGATTGCGCCGGAGCGCCTCCTTCGTGAAGGCCAGCCTCGTGTACGTTGCTACGACGTGGTGATAGCCGAGGAGCCACAGGTCGGCGACCAGCAGCACCGCGAAGAGCGCCGGATTGGCCAGGACCGCTGCCACGGCGCCGAGCCCGGTCGCCAGCGGTAGAATCAACAGCGTGATATCGAACGCGTCGCTCTTGATACACGTTCGAGGCGCCGCCTGGATGTACACCTTCGCCGGCTGAATCGTCGTGTCCAGATAGAGCGCCATATTCGAGACGCCATGTGCAAGTTCGGTACTCAGTGCGAAGTTGCCGCCGTAGCGTAAATCCCCATGCAAATTGGCGCCGGAACGCCGGACAGATCTGCAATCCGTCTGACAATCCTGATGCACGCGTTCGCGCTTATTCCCATCGGAACATTCGCGTCGAAATCGCTGTGAAGACGACGAAGAAGAACGTCAGCGCAGCGACCTCGCCAAAGTGAGCAGACCATCCTTCTCCACGCCAGATGCCGTTCAGCAACGACACCGCATAGGCGAGCGGCATTGCGCGCGCCAGCAGCTTGAGTGATTGCGGAAGGACGTCGAGCGGAAAGAACAGCCCCGACAGGGCCACCATCGGATACAGAATCAGCGCAGCAAGCGGCTGAGCGAAGCGGGCCGTTGGAACAATACTCGCGATCAGAAATCCGATCGACAGGATCGCCCACGTCGTGAACGTGAGCGCTACGGCATAGGAAAACAGCGGTACCGGCGCACCTGGTGGGAAGTAGCGGCGACCGAGCAGCACCATGATTGCGAGCGTGATCAGCGTGAAGAGCAGCTTCACGAGAACATGCGCCGAAAGGATCACGGTCGGCGACAGAGGCGTGGCACGCAGCCGCTTGAGGATCCCGCCTTCGCGGTAGATCGAGATGATCGTGACCAGCGACGAGATCGCACTCAGCGCCATCAGAATCGACGCCAGCACCGGCAGCACGGCCGAGACCGCGCCGCCAGGCTGAATCGCCGCGCGCGCCACGCGCGGCCCGAGGAGACGACTCGCAATCAAGAACACGAGCACAGGTATGCCGACCGTGCCGAACACACCCATTGGTTCTCGCACGAAAATCTTGATCTCCAGCCATGTCAGCTTCAGGAGCGCACGCATTCTGTCACTCGCGGATGGAATGACCGGTGAGCGTGAGAAAGACATCTTCGAGATTCGGCAGCTCGGTCCTGAAATCGGTGACACGAATCCGATGTTCAGCGAGGCACTGAATGACGTGCGTGACCAGATCACCACCGCTTCCCCGGATGGTGCAGTGGTTGTCCCGCCATGTGACCGAGTCCACACCAGGAATCAACTGAAAATGCTCCGCGGCTGACGCATCCGCCGTCTCGAGAACCACGGTTTGCGTGGGGCAATGACGCCGCACGAGCCCCGTCGGCGTGCCGATGTCGATGACGCGGCCCCGTTCGACGATGGCCACGCGATCGCAGAGACGCTCGGCCTCCTCCATGAGATGGGTGGTCAGGAAAACCGTCTTCCCCCGGCGACGAATCTCCCGCACGAGGTCCCAGATCGCGCGCCGTGCCTGAGGATCGAGGCCGGTCGTCAGCTCATCGAGCAACACCACATCGGGATCGTGAATCAGGGCCAGTGCAATGAAGAGTCGCTGCTTCTGTCCGCCGGAGAGCGTCATGAACCACGCCTCTCGCTTGTCGGCGAGGCCGAGGCGCTCGAGCAGCGCGTCTCCGTCCACCGAGCGCGGATAAAGCGATGCCCACAGATCGACCGCCTCCCTCACCTTGATTCGCTTCTGAAGTTGAGCCTGCTGGAGCTGCACGCCTACTTTCTGCTGAAGGGTCCGGGCGTCGCGGATCGGATCGAGCGACAGCACCGAAATCGTTCCTCGATCCGGGCGACGCAACCCCTCGACGCACTCCATCGTCGTTGTTTTGCCCGCTCCATTGGGGCCGATGAGCCCGAAGATCTCACCTTCCTCGACGTCGAACGTCACGTCGTCGACGGCAACCGTCCGGCCGTACGTCTTGCGAATCGAAGAGACCTGGATGACCGGCGCCACCTTCAAAGACCGAATACGCGTTCTGCGTTGGTCTGGAACAGCTTCTTCTTGTCGGCGTCGCTGATAGGCAGGTCGTCGGTTGCGGTCACTTCGTCGGGCTCGAATTGATAGGGATAGTCCATCGCATACAACACGCGGTCCATCCCGAGCACCGATTGAACGAATGTAATGACCGGCGCCCACGCCATCCCGCTCGTCGTGACGTACACGTTCTCCCGCATGTACTCACTGAGTGTCCGCTGCAACCTGTCCGCACCATTGCGAATGAACGTCCGCGCGCTGCGGTTCATGTAGTCAAGACGATACAGCCAGAACGGCAGCGCCTCGCCGGCGTGGCCGACGACGATGCGGAGGCCCGGGAAGCGGTCGAGCGCACCACTGCGCAAGATCGCGAGCAGGTGGAGGCCCGTTTCGGCAGCAAACCCCCACAACGCCCCTTCGAGCCCTTTCTCGACATAGGGCGCAGACATCTGTGGAGGAGGCGCCTGCGGGTGGATATAGATCGGGACCTTCAGCGCTTCGGCAGCCTCGAAAATGTCCCAGAATTTCGGGTCGTCGAGAAACTCGCCTCTGGTATGCGAGTTGATGATGATGCCCTTCAATCCCAGTTTGCGGACGGCCCTTTCGGCTTCACGAGCTGCGCCTTTCGGGTCCTGCGGTGCAACGGCTCCGAGAGCGGCGAATCGCGTCGGGTGCTTTCGAACGGCTTCCGCGACTTGATCGTTGGTGGTGGCAGCGAGCGAGGTAGCCGTCGCGGCATCGAAGACCTGCACGCCCGGTGAGGTCAGCGAGAGGATCTGAAGATCGATCCCCGAGCTGTCCATATCGGCGATCCGGCGCGCGCCGATATCAGCCAGCCGCTCGGACAACTGGGCTCGCGCGCCAAGCCTGTTCCACAGGACGATAAAGCCGGGATCGTCGATCGACTTGCTGGACGCCATCGATCGATAGGTATCCAGCAATTCAGCTGGTGCCCAGGCCTCTTCTGTGGCTATTCGCTTGTATCCACCCGCCATTGGTCAGGACCGGGAACGCGAACCTGGAACCTGGAACCCGGAACCTGGAACCCGGAACCTGGAACCCTGCATTCCGAGTCCCAGATCCCGGATCCCGAATCCCGACGCGGTCTATTTCAGGTGCTTCCCGACGAGCTTGGTCATCTCGAACATGTTCGCCGAGGACTTTCCGCCAAACACCGGCTTGAGCTTGGCGTCGGCGTTGATCACCCGCTTGTTCTTGGCATCCTGCAGCTTGTTCTTCTTGATGTAGGCCCAGAGGCGTTTGGTGACCTCCGTCCGCGGCACCGCCTTCGACCCGATGATTTCCGCCAGCGCGGGGCTTGGCGAGACGGGCTTCATGAACGCGGCGCTCGGCTTGCGCGCGGACTTCTTCTTCGCCGTCTTGGTGGTCTTCGCCTTCTTCGTGCTCTTCGACTTCTTCGCCATCTGGCCTCCTCGAAAACGTTCGTAGCAGCGCAGCGTGCAGGGGTTGGCCGGATGGTAGCACGGCATGGAACAGTTCTTCACTGGACATGCAGACGGCACCCGACGCAACCTTGACCCAGAGATGTCGACGCCGCTGTTTCAGATTCGCGAGCTCACCAAGGTCTACCGCATGGGCGAAGTGGAAGTACACGCATTGCGGCAGGTCACGCTCATGCTCGACGAAGGTCAATTCGTCGTGCTGCTTGGCCCCTCCGGCTCGGGAAAGTCGACGCTGCTGAACATCATCGGCGGGCTGGATGTGCCCACCGCCGGCCAGGTCCTCTATAGGGACACCGATCTGACGCAGGCCGACGAGGGGCAATTGACGGCCTATCGGCGCCAGCACGTCGGGTTTGTTTTTCAGTTTTACAACCTGATTCCGAGCCTGACGGCCGTCGAGAACGTTGCGCTGGTGACAGAGATCTCGACGAACCCGATGGCGCCCGAGGACGCTCTCGGCCTCGTCAAGCTCGAGGCGCGGCTCGATCATTTCCCGGCGCAGATGTCCGGGGGGGAGCAGCAACGCGTCGCGATTGCCCGGGCGATCGCGAAGCGGCCCTCGGTTCTGCTCTGCGATGAGCCCACCGGCGCCCTCGATATCTCGACGGGTATCGTCGTGCTCGAGGCGTTGCAACGCGTCAACGCCGAGCTCGGCACGACGACGGTCGTCATCACGCACAATGCCGCTATCGCATCGATGGCCGACCGCGTCGTGCGGCTGGCCGACGGGCGCGTCACGGCGGTCGAGAACAGGACCAAGAAGCTCTCGCCACAGGAACTCGTATGGTGAGGCCATGACGCTTTCCGCGCTCAACCGCAAGCTGCTTCGCGATCTCTGGGGCATGAAGGGGCAAGCCTTGGCGATCGCGATGGTGGTGGCGGCCGGCGTCGCGATGTACGTGATGTATCAGTCGCTCTTTGCTTCGCTCAGCGGGACGCGCAGCGCGTACTACGAGCGGCAGCGGTTCGGCCACGTGTTCGCCTCGCTCAAGCGCGCTCCGCAGCGGGTGGCTACCGATATCGCCGCCATCCCAGGTGTCTCCGCGATGGAAACACGCGTTGTCTCCGGAGTGACGCTCGACCTGGAGAACCTCAACGAACCAGCTGCCGCACAACTCGTGTCGATTCCCTCCGATCGCCGTCCACGGGTCAACGATCTGTTTCTCCGGAGCGGCCGCTGGATCGAGCGCAATCGTCCCGATGAAATCCTGGCGAGTGAGGGATTCGTCATCGCAAACAAACTCGCGCCTGGCGACCAGGTTCGGGCCGTCATCAATGGCCGTTTGCGGCGGTTGACCATCGTCGGCGTCGCGCTCTCGCCCGAATACATCTACAGCATCAGGCCGGGGGAACTCGTCCCGGACGAGCAGCGATACGGGATCTTCTGGATGGACGAGAAGGCGCTGGCGGCGGCCTTCGACATGGAGGGCGGCTTCAACGACGTGACGATTGCGCTGGCGCCGGGGGCATCGAGCGAGGAAGTCATCGCACGACTGGACCGCATCCTGGAACCCTACGGCGGACGGGGAGCCATTCCGCGCGCCCTTCAGTTGTCACATTGGACGGTCGAGAACGAACTCTCTCAACTTGAGAGCTTTGGGTTCCTGCTACCGCTGATCTTCCTCACCGTCGCCTCATTCATCTTGAACGTCGCGCTGACCCGTGCGCTCGCGTTGCAGCGACCGCACATCGCTTCGCTGAAAGCGCTCGGCTACGACAACGTCGCGATTGGCTGGCACTATCTGAAATGGGGCTTCGCGATCGGAATGGCCGGCATCGCGATCGGCGTCGGCGGCGGTGCGCTGCTCGGGACGATGATCATCGACCTCTACAACGTGTACTTCCGGTTCCCCGAGCTGCATTTCGCCGTGCCTCTGCGAGTCGTAGTCGGCGCGGCCACACTGACCTTTGTGGCCGCAGCGGCCGGCACGTTTGGCGCCGTTGTCCGTGCGGTCCGGATACCACCGGCCGAGGCGATGCGGCCGGAGGTGCCGATGCGCTACCGACGGACGATACTCGAGACACCCTTATTTTCCAGGTACCTTGGCACCGCCGGGCGAATGGTGCTGCGAAACATCGCCCGTCATCCGTTCCGTGCCGGCGCATCCGTCTTCGGTATCTCGTTCGCTGTGGCCATTCTGATGATCGGGTTCGTGTTCACCGATGCGACGGAACACCTCATTCAAACGCAGTTCTGGGAAGCCGAACGGCAGGACGTCACCGTGAACTTCGTCGAGCCCAGAGGAAGTGCGGCGCGCTATGCGCTCGCCCGCCTACCGGGAGTCATGGCCATCGAACCGCAGCGAACGGTCGCCGTGCGAGTGCGCGCGGCACACCGCGAGCGATACCTGGCCATCACCGGTGTGCCTCCATCGCCGCGCTTCAAGCGCATCGTCGACCGCAACGGCGAGCCGGTCCGACTCCCGCCGGGCGGCGTCGTCTTGTCGCAGATGCTGGCGAAAGCGCTCGAGATCTCTATCGGCGATGTCGTGACCATGGAAGTGCTCGAAGGTCACCGGCCGACGCGGCGAGTCGAGGTAACGGGACTCGTCGACGATCTGCTGGGACTCTCAGCCTACATGGACATGGAAGCTTTGCATCGATTGATGCAGGAAGGCGACGTGACGACCGGTGCCCTGATGCTCATCGACCAGGCGCACGAAGTCGAGCTGTCGACGACGCTCAAGGAAACCCCGACAGTCGCGGGAACCGGGTTCAAGCGTGCGGTACTGAAGCGCTTCAGAGAGGTCCTTGCAGCCAATCTGGGCCTCTCGATTTTCATCAACCTGTTGTTTGCCAGCGTGATCGCATTCGGCGTCGTTTACAATGCAGCCCGCATTTCACTGTCCGAGCGCAGCCGCGAGCTGGCCAGCCTTCGTGTCCTCGGCTTTACGCGTGCAGAAATCTCGCTCATCCTTATGGGAGAGCTGGCGCTGCTGACACTCGTCTCACTGCCGGTCGGGGGTGCATTCGGGTACAGTCTCTCTGCGGTCATCGTCGGCTCGATCGATAGTGAGGTCTACCGGTTTCCGCTTTATGTGTCCCGCCAGGCAGTCGCCTGGTCATTCCTCGGAATCATTGGAGCGGCGCTGGTGTCGGGGTTGATCGTGAGACGACAACTCGACGCGCTCGATCTAGTCGCTGTGCTGAAAATACGTGAGTGATCGTGCCGGCATGCGTCTGCTCAAGAACAAGAAACTCATAGCCTCCGTGCTCGTGGTCGCGGCCATCGTCGCGGTCGCGTTGTGGCCGAAGTCGATGGAGGTCAGCGTGACCCACTCAGAGAGGGGTCCGATGCAGGTCACCGTGGACGAAGACGGCGAGACTCGCGTGCGCGATCGTTTCCTCGTCACCGCACCGGTGGCCGGCCGCGTGCAACGTATCGAGATCGAGCCCGGCGATCTCGTGGTTCGCGGGAGGACCGTCCTGACGCGTATCACGCCTGCCGAGTCGCCACTCCTCGATCCGCGCACGCGAAGTGAGCTCCAGGCGGGGGTCGAGGCCGCCACGGCCGCCGTCGGCCAGGCCCGGGCCGAGCGGCAACGCGCGTCGACCGCCGTCGAACGCGCCCGCTCGACGTTGCGGCGACAACAGGAGTTGATGAAAGCAGGCGCGATCGCGGCCGATGCACTCGAGGCGGCTGAAACCGCGCTGGCCAGTGCCGAAGACGGCCTGCGGGCCGCCGAGTTCACCGAGCGGCGCACCGAGTACGAGCTGCAGGTGGCTCGCGCCCGTCTCTCGGCGCCGAACGCCGCTGGACGATCGGTCGAGGTCCTCGCCCCGATCGATGGCACGGTGCTCAAGCGCCTGCGCGAGAGCGAGGGGGTCGTACCCGTCGGCGAGCCGCTGGTGGAGATCGGCGAGCCGGAGCGCAAGGAAATCGTCGCTGACCTGCTTTCCACCGATGCTGTCCGCGTCTCGCCTGGCGCAGAGGTTCTCATCGAGCAATGGGGCGGCGGGCACCCGTTGCACGGACGGGTGCGGCGCGTCGAGCCATCAGGGTTCATGAAGGTATCTGCCCTTGGCGTCGAAGAGCAGCGCGTCAACGTCATCGTCAACTTCGCGGACTCTTCGGACGCCGTCAGATTGGGCGATGGCTACCGGGTCGAAGTACGAATCGTCCTGTGGAAGGACGACAACGTCATCAAGGTCCCCGTCGGGGCATTGTTCCGGCAGGGCGAGGGCTGGGCGGTGTTCGTCGTGGAAGAGGGACGCGTGCGGCGTCAGACAGTGCAGCTCGGTCAGCGCAACGAGAACGTGGGGCAGATCACCGGCGGCCTCGAAGCCGGAGCCACAATCGTGCTGCACCCGCCGGACACGCTGATGGACGGTGCACGTGTGACCGTGAAACAAGGTTGATGGGTTCAACTGCCAATCCCCAACTTCCAACTCCCAAATCTCTCGAATCGGCAACCAGGTTTTGGGAGTTGGGAGTTGGAAATTGGGAGTTATCGGGAATTCAGGAGGGCCAGATCCCCAACATCCGCCGCACGAGCACGATCTGGCCCAGATGATAGGCCGCGTGATCGGCAACGAGCAGCACCGCGCGGATGTACGTCTGATGCGGACTGGTCCCGTGCGGGATTGGCGCGAACAGATCGGGCTGGTTGCGCACCAACTCTTTCATCTTGTTGTTGTCGCGCCGATACGCCGCGACGCTTTCATCCCACGCCGCCGGCGTCGGCGGTGCGCTCGCTGGCCAGTAGTCGTCCGGCCACTTCATCTGCTGATACTTCGGATTCACGCAGAAATCGTGAATGTCCTCCTGCGCGATGCGCAGGTGCTCCAGTAGCTGCCACGTCGAGTGAGGGAAGCCAGGAGGCGTGGCGCCTCGCTTGTCCGGCGGTATTCCTTTGATCGCCCCGTCGAAGCCGACGTGCGCTTCGTGCCAATCGAGGAAACGAACCAGTTGATCGCGAAGCGGATCCGATTTGGTCATGGCCGACACATTCTCACCGTGAGTGTTGAAAGTTCAGTCGACGTAACGACTCCGGGCGAACACGCTGCCATTGCGCGCCGCGAGCCGAACCTCGATGCGGTGCTCGCCCGGCTTCGCCTCCGCGCCCGCGCGCCTCGGCTTCTCGACGAACAGCACATAGTATCCCTGCAGGGCCTGAACTACCCGCTGCATCGCGAGCACCGGAAACTCGTACGTGCTGGCGTAGAAGCCACCGGTCGCAGCGGACACACTCTGGAGGCCGGCCTGGAGCGAGTTGAAATTCGCCTGGGTGATGTTCAACGAGAACACGGACGCGCGCGCCTGCTGAAGCGCCATGCGGGCATCATCGTACGCAGGCGTCATCGTCGCTCCCCACGTGCTTGGATCGAACCGACCGAAACCGTAGCCCAGCAGCACGACAGATTTCGCGCCAGGAAGCGGCTCGAGCGCTTCGCCAATCATCTGCAGGCTCTTTTCGAAATCGGCGGTCCGCGCACGAGCGTCGATATCGAGGCGCGCGAGGAGCGACGGACCTTCGGAAGCGATCACCGGCGGCGGAAAGCGCATCAGGAGATCTTTCTGCAGAAAGGATCGAACGTGCTCAACGTCATTGGTGAAATCCGTCCACACCCGTAGACGTGAATCGAAGGAAAGCAGTGCGACGCGGTCAGCAGGGCGAATCTGCTGCAGCAGCGGCTCGATGAGTTTGAGCATTACCATGAGCCCGGTGACCCGTTTCGGCTCGAGGTCTTTTTGGACGAGCACGACGATGAGGCGACCGTCCGACTGGCGAGTGGCGGCACGCGTCTGCGAGCCCTCGCTCGTCTGCGAGCCCTCGTTCGTCTGCGAGCCCTCGTCGTCCGGATCGGCGACTACATCTTCCGCATCTCGTTCGCCACCTTCAATCCACTCCACGGACTCGACACGCACACGCTTCCCATCGATGTTGACGATGAAGTCCTCGGGTCCGAGAGCAGGTACGGCCTTTCCGTGGTCATCGAGCACTCGTGCGTCGATCAGGACGCGCGACACATCGACGCGCTCGACGAAGGGAGCCTGCGCCGCGGCCACGGCCGGCGACCACGCCAGCAACGCCAAGGCGACGACCGGCCATACACCGATAGGGCTCATCTCACTTGAGCTGATCAGCCACCTTCGCGATCCCCGCCTTGGCGCAGGCATCGTCCTGCGTCTGACTGGATCCCGAGCTGCCCACGCCGCCAATCACTTCGTTGCCGGCGAGGATCGGCACTCCACCACCGAGCGCGAGAATCTCGCTCACGTCGCGTTGCGGCGTCAGTTCGGGATCGGTGGTTCGTTTCTGAAACTCGATCGTCGTCGTCCGGAACATGCGCGCCGTATAGGCCTTGCGGCGCGACATCTCGAGCGTCTGCACCGTCGCCTGCTCGTCGCGCAGCAGCACGAGCGGCTGACCCGCGCGATCGACGACGGCCGCCGCGGTGTGGAAGCCCTTCGCCTGGCACTCCGCGAGGGTCGCCTCGGCGATCGTCTTCGCCAGGGCCAGCGATAGATTGCGCTGCATGACGACGCCCTGTGCATGCGCGGGCCCACCGAGAACGGCAACGAATCCAAGCGCAGTCCACGCCGCCATCCGTGTCATGTCCCACCTCCGTCGCAAGCCTATCGTTTCAGTGCCAACAAGACCACGCCCATTCCGACCAACGTGATGCCGAGCCAGTCGCGCGGCGCGGGCCGCTCGCCCAGAAACACGACCGCAAAAAGCGCTACCAGGACCACGCTGAGTTTATCGACCGGGGCGACCTTCACGGCCTCACCCACCTTGAGCGCGCGGTAATAACACACCCACGACGCACCGGTGGCCAAAGCCGAGAGCACGAGAAAGAGTCCCGACCGTCCGGCAATGACCGACACGCTTTGCCATTTGCCGGTGCCAAGGACGAACAGGCCAAGGACGAGGGCGATCACCACGGTGCGAATCAGCGTCGCGAAGTCCGAATCGACGCCTTCCAGTCCAACCTTGGCAAAGATCGCCGTCAGCGCGGCGAAGACCGCCGAAAGAACAGCCCATGGCAACCAGCTCGCCTGCATCGTGACCTCGTTCATCCCGTCCCGGCGCCGCGCTCTTCGCCCTCGGTCGTTGACGGAAGCGATCTCACCTCGACATCGCCGTCCCACAGCTGACCGATGACCCCGCGAACATGGTCGATCGATCCGGTCGTCCAGAAGCGTGTCGTTCCTCGACGATCGGCCACTGCAAGCAGGCCGCTCACCTGCAGACGGCGGCGCAGCTCGCGCGCGACAGGGATTGCCGAATCGATCACAGTGACGGAAGGCCCGGCTACGTCTCGAATGACATCATCGAGAAACGGATAATGCGTGCATCCCAACACGATCGTGTCGGCGCCTTTGTCGAGCAAGGGGCGCACATACTGTTCAACGAGCGCACGCGTTGACGCCGTCGCGAGCTGCCCGCCCTCCACCTGATCGACGAGTCCAGGCGCCGGCTGGGTAAGCACCTCGACGCGTCCGGCGTGCGTGCGCACGAGTTTCGCGAACTTCTGGCCGGCCAACGTTTGTGTCGTCGCTAGGACGCCAACCACGCCCGACCGCGTGTGCGCAGCGGCCGGTTTCACTGCCGGCTCGATCGCAACGATCGGCACATCGTAACGAGTGCGTAAGGCGTCGACGGCTATCCCCGTCGCTGTGTTGCACGCGACCACGACTGCCTTGGCGCCCTGGCCGCGCAGAAACTCCATGATCGCGACAGCCCGCCCGCGCACGTACTCCTCGGGGCGGTCGCCGTAAGGCGCGTAGCCAGAGTCGGCAACGTAGATCAGATCCTCGGCGGGAAGCTCGCGGCGAATCTCACGCAGCACTGACAGACCGCCGACGCCGGAGTCGAACACGCCGATGGGAGCATCCAATCGGGACTCGGAATTCCGGACGCGGGACTCGGGACTCGGGGTTCGGGACTCGGGCTCGTCGTAACGCTCGACCATGAGTGGTTGCCTACGACGCGTTTTCCCTGGGTAGCTGGGTTATCCAGGTAGCTGGGTTATCCAGGTAGCTGGGTTATCCAGGTAGCTGGGTTATCTAGGTAGCTGGGTTATCTAAGTCGCTGGTGGCTCGGTGAAGTTTACCCAGCCACCCAGCCACCGAGCTACCTAGTACCGAGCTACCGAGCTACCGAGCTACCGAGCTACCGACACCGTCGACGCCACGCATGCGAAGTTCGCCGTATCGTCGGTGCTGCCAGTGCCGTTCCACTTCGCGACCTGGCCCCATGGACACAGTGGACGCGTGCGATCGATCGCGCCGTTCGTGAGGTGCGCTGCCTCGATGCGACTTGGCGCCGATCCTGCCTTGATCCAGTCTTCGATCGCCCGCACCTTGTCGAAGCTGTCAGTGCCCGGCCCGCCCTGGCAATGATTCATTCCAGGCACCATGTAGAGCTGCACAGACGTTCCGGCGCCAGCGCCACCCTGCGTCGCCAGCACCTTGTGGAAGAAGTTGATCGTGTTGTACGGCGTCACCTGCGGATCGGACCAGCCGTGGTACATCAGCAGCTTGCCACCGCGCGCGAAGAACGGCCGCAGATCGGCGTTCGTCGATCCCAGCACATCGTCGGGATCGGCGCCCAGCGCCAGATCGAGATCGGTGCCGGCGTTGAAGCGCGTCGCATCCCAGGCCTTGTCCTTCATGACGACATACTTAAACGCGTCGACGGCAAGCACCAGCGGCTGCGCGTTGCCGATCACGTTCCAACCGAGTTCCGCGCCGGGAGCCAGACCGGGTAACACCGACGCTTTCGTCGACGGATGTCTGGCGCCGGCGTACATCCGCGTTGCGGATTCAACCTGTGCGGGAGAAAGACACGCCGAGTCTTCCTGTCCCGTGCACTGCAGCACCTTCGGGTCGAATGAACACGCTCCCGGGTTTTCGAGCACGCCGTCCGTAACGCCGTCCTTGGCGTCGCATGCGGCGAGAACAGCTTGATGGATGAATGGATACTTCGATGCCGGGATCGCGCTGGCTGGTGTCGCGTTG
>Ga0075429_100002925_pt1 | contig 14482 bp, 10 predicted proteins | sample RhiMetdeltSRZDD3_FD_75295 | JGI IMG/M metagenome (GOLD analysis project Ga0075429, IMG submission 75295) | Populus rhizosphere microbial communities from Tennessee, USA - Rhizosphere MetaG P. deltoides SRZDD3 | ecosystem: Host-associated > Plants > Roots > Rhizosphere > Soil | place: USA... | reverse complement strand
CTTGCCAGCCTCCAGGCCGTTCACGGACTCCACACCCAGCTCGTCGCCATCCGCGTCGAGGCGCACCGCGAACGCGCCGGCCTTCTCGGCCCCGGGGTTCTTGACCGTGACGGCCACAGTGTTCTTGCCGTCCTTGCAGTCGTCCTTGCCAACAGGGACCTGGCCGTTCACCTTGACCGTGCTGACAATCAGGTCAGCCTGGCCAGCACCCGCCGACGCGTTTGGAGCCGGCGAGGCCGCCGCGACCACCGGTGGCTGGGCGGCCTGACTCCCGGGGCCAGTACCGTTGGCGACGTTGATGACGATCGGGCCGGGCGAGGGGATGGGCGCCGGGCCGCTATTGGTGATTGTGAAGTCCTTCGAGACGTGGTTCTTGGTCTCGTCGAACTCGATCACGGCCTCTGGCTCGTCGACGATGGTCGAGAGCCGATGGACGCCGGTCGGAAGGTCGGCCTCGATGCAGACGGGGCTCCCTGAGTCGGCGATCAGGCCGGTCGTGTTGTACCGGCCGCCCGGGGGTGTGACGCCGTCGACTCGGAGGGCGACCTCGAACGGACCGGAGTCGGCGGTGCCGACGTTCCAGACGCCCATGCAGACGTTCTTACGGGTGCTGCCGGGGACGTCGAAGATCTCGATCCGGCCATCGGGCCACAGGTCCGGCAGTGGAGCAGGGCGGATCTCGTACTCAACCGAGAACGCTCCCGAGACACCCGGGGGGCAGAAGTCTGGAGCGATCGGCGTATTCGCGCAACGGCCACGGCTCCGTTCGGTGTTCACACCGAACCGGAGCGGACCGGTCTTGTCGCGGATGTCGGCCTGAAGCATCCCCAGGTTGTCGTCCGCAGCGGCGTCGTCTTCGGTACCGATCACGTCGAATCCGAGCCACTCGAACTGGTGCTTCGGGATGCCAATCCCCGGGCCGATCGAGCTGTCGGCGAACGTGTCGCCCTCGGCGGGAAGGACCCGGTCGAGCTGCTTGACCGCGCCGTCGTTCGCGCTGAACTGGGGGATGCTGCCCTCGGCCAGAATCCGCCCGCACGTTCCACCGTACGGCTCGCAGTAGTTCTCGTTGGCCCGGACGCGGAGCTTCAGCTTGATCTCGCCGGCGCCCCAGTCCATGTCGTCGTGAATGGTGACCTTCCGGATCACCACCTCGACTCGCGCGTTCGGGTCGCGGTGGTCGCGAATGATCGGCTCGGCGGCCAGCGGCAAGGCGATCGGCCCCAATGCCGAGGCCGCGAGCGTCGAGGTGAGAGCGAGCGTCGTCAGGAGACGCGGCATGCGTCGAACGGAGTGCATGATCGTAGGTCCTTCTCCTGGTGGGCGGCTCGCGGCGAAGTCCGCCGCGAGCCGTGGCTGCCGAGCGCCTCAGTTCCGGTCTCGGCAGGTAGAGGTGACCGCGTGCGCGCCGTCGCCTCTACGGGTCAGCCTACAAACGCTCCACGACCCGGTCATGTCCAGACCTGGACATCTCGATAGGGAATCCCGATCGCGCGGGTCGTGGAGCGGCGATGCGCGTTACGAGATCGTCACGGACGTCGTGTAGACGCCCTGGGCGCCGTCGTCGTCCCAGGCGTCCAGGAAGATGTCGTACGTCCCGGCCGGCAGGGACGAGCCGTAGGTGTGCTCGCACGTGAATCGGCGGTTCGTCTTGTCCAAGCGGCACGGCTTCGGCGCGGGCGAGGTCGGGTCGTACCAGGTGGCGCTGACGGTCACCGAGTCGCTGGTGCCGGGATCGACGACGGCGCCCTGCACGACGACGTTGCGCTTCCCCTGGACCTTCACACTGACGCTGTTGTGGGGGATAGTCGGCGCCACGTTGTTGACGGTGATCGGGACGAACTCCACATCCTGGCCGGCCCCTTCGGCGTTGTCGTTCGGCGCTCCCGGCTTCGTCTGCCGATCGTAAAGCGTGACCTGGACCTTCGATCCCGAGCTGCCGGCGACCGAGTCCTTGAACACGTGCGGCACCTGAATCGAGGTCTGCCCGGGCGGGATCTGGATCACCTGGGTCTCTCGCTCGTTCAGGGGCTCGTCAGCCCACTTCACCCGCAGCGTGTGGTAATCGCCGGAGTTGGCATCGGTGAACGACAGCGTCAGGACTGACGTCTGGCCTTCGTTCAGCACCGCCGGGGACATCGTCGCGCTGACGATCGTCGGCGGGCTGTTCGTCGTCGCCAGCACGGTCGCGGTTGAGGCGGCCAACAGCAGTGTGCCCAGTGCCAGCGGCCGGCGTCCGAGTCGGACGAGGCTTGCCGGCAGGCTCCCGGCTCGGTCCCGTGCTTGGTGAAACGTCGATCTGACCGTGCTCATTATCGTGCCTCCTCAGATGAATCGTGCCGGGCCGCCGCGAGCATTGCGTCACGCGACGGGACGCCGCGCATGCCGTCGACGTCGTCGCTCTGGTCCTGCGCGACGTCGCCGCGCCAGACGTAGAACAGGTAGGTGGCCGCGTACTCGACGTCCCGCTCGGCGTTGACGGTGGCCTGGTCACACCCCTCCGTCGGCGCGATGCCGCCGACCGTCTCCAGCCGCTGGATGTACGTGACGGGGGTGAAGACGCCGGTGCCCGCGTTCGACTTCGTCTGAAGCAGAAGCCAGGGAATCGCGTCACGGTCCGGCGCGTTGGCGCGCTCGACGACCATCCCGACGACCTTGCTGCCGTCGTTGCCCTCCCAGGTCGGGCCGGCGAAGTGCTTCCCGATCATTTCGCCGCGCTCGTTCCAGAGCTCGGCGATGGGCTCCTTGAACGTCCACTCGAACGTGTTAGGATCGTCGGCCTTCGCCTTACAGGCGTAAACCTGGACGCCGGACGCGTACGACTTGAGCTGCAAGACGTTGTGCTGGGGCGACCGCAGGTTCTCCGGAAACGGCGTCGGGCCGGACTGCGCCCAGGCGACCGGGGCCGCCGCCAGCGCCAGCACGGCCAGGCTCGAGCGTATGATGGTTCTCCACATCTCAACTGGTCCTCCTCCGATTACACGGCAGATCTCAGGTGGATCGATCGGAGACGCGGCTCCCGAGCCGCGTCGGCAGGTCTGCCCGGCCCGTCGCCGAGGTCGTCCGGACGGGCAGCGCCTCTTTCACACCGTACGGCTCGCCGAAGGTGGAGTCATGTCCAGTCATGGACATCTCGGCTGGACATATCGCCGGCCCTCGTCCGTGCCCCGGCCCGTGCGGCCCCTCCCGATCGTCTGGCCGCCCGGCCCGGCCATCTCCGGCAAAAGCAAAAGCCCCCTCCCTCGAACCGCGAGGGAGGGGGCCAGGGGAGAGTGGTAGTGTTCTACTGCGCGGCGCCGTAGTAATAGGCGTACGTCGCCGTGTACCCGACCTCGCGTTCGGTGCCCGCGCGTGCCTGGTCGCAGCCATCCGTGGGCGCCACGCCGCCGGCCGTGTCCAGCCGCTGGACGTAGGTCACGGTGCTGAACGCCCCTGCGCCGGGGTTGGACTTCGCCTTGAGCAGCAGCCAGGGGATCGAGTCCGGGTCCGGGGCGTTGGCCCGCTCCACGACCTCGGCCACGACGGTGCTGCCGTCGTTCCCTTCCCAGGTGGGGCCGCCGTAGTGCTTCCCTACCTTCTCGCCACGCTCGTTCCAGAGCTCCGCGATCGGCCCCTTGAACGACCACTCGAACGTGCTCGGGTCTTCCGCCCGTGCCTTGCAGACGTAGACCTGCACGCCGGTCGCCTGCGTCTTCAAGAGCTGCACGTTCTGCTGGGGCACCTTGAGGTTGTCAGGTATGGCCGGCGAGCCGGCCTGAACCGCCACGACCGATGCCGCGGCCAGGGCTATCAGCGCCAGATACCCTGATGCGAAACGTCTCCACATCATTACAAAGATTCCTTCCCCGAGAGCAGGGAGTGCGTCAAACGACTCCCGTCGAAACTGTCAGTCGGCGGCGCTGCCCCAACGCAGTGCCGGGTACGGTTCAGGGGCAACTCCTACCTCAGACGGTACGCCTCGCCGGACGCGGCGTCATGTCCCGTCCTGGACATTCGCGGTAGACATCTCGTCGGCCGCGGCGGGTCGACGACCCGTCTCGCCTGGGACGTGCCCCAGTGGAGATAGCAGCGGCCCGGCATCTCTGCCGGGCCGCTGCTGCTGATTCCCTTGAGCGGGGCGCCGGACGTGGGTCAGGCAGACGCCGGCCGGGTCAGCCCGTGCTCGATCGCCCAGGTCGCGATCTGGACCCGTGAGTCGAGCACCAGCCGGGCCAGGATGTGCTTGACGTGGTTGGCCGCTGTGCCCTCGGTGATCACCAGCTCGTTGGCGATCTGGCGGTTCGTCATCCCCCGGGCGACCAGCGCCGCGACCTCCTGCTCGCGCTGGGTCAGCTCGGTGACGGCGCGCCAGGGCAGTTCCGGCTCCCGCCGCTCCGCTCGGGCCGAGACTGAACGGCCTGGCACCACGCCGTTCGGGACCGCGCAGGTCGAGGGCGTGCAACCGGGGCTCGATCCGTTCGCGCCGGCCCCGTGAGACGCCGCCCGGCCGACGCCTGATGCCGTGCCGCTCGCAGCCCGAGTGCTGGCGATCGGCGCGGCGATGGCCTGGACCTCGGGGGCGGCGGGAGCGGTGACCGGGGCCGCCGAAGCCACCGCCTCGCACGTCGAGCCATCGGCGGCGGCGAGGTCCGAAGCCGGTACATCAGACGACAGCGCGTACTCGACCGCGTCGTCGAGCGACATTACCTGGCCGGCCGCCTGCACCGCCGCCACGTCGTCCGGGCTCATCGCCTCGTAGGCCGGCGCCAGCCACTGCTCGACCATCACGTGCCAGGCCGGTGAGCGGTGCAGCCCCGCCACGTCGTTCAGACCGGTCGCGGCCGAGGCCAGGCGCAGTGCGCGCGTCGGCTGGCCCTCGACCACCGCCATGCCCGCCAACGCTACCAGGACCATCGCGATCCGCTCACGGTCGCCGATCCGGCGGGCCATCTCCAGGCTTCCGCGCAGCAGGGCACGGGCCTGTGCGAGGTCGCCCTCCAGGAACGCGACCTCGCCGAGGTCGTCCAGGGCCGCCACGATACCCCACTCGTCGCCGAGCGCCTTGTAGGCCGCCAGCGCCGCCTCGTACAGTGCCCGCGCTGCCGTCAGGTCGCCCTCGTAGAACGCCGCGACGCCCAGCTCATGATCGATCTGCCCCAGCCAGTACCGGTCGCCCAGCGCCGCGAAGACCTGGCGCGACTCCTCGAACCGGCGCCGGGCCGCCTCGTACTCGCCACGCACGCGGGCCACGTGCCCGATCGAGAACAGCGCGATCGCCTCACCACGCCGGTCCCCCAGCTCCCGGCTCGCGGTCAAGGCCTCCTGATAGCGGGACTCGGCCGCGGCCGGGTCATCCTGGCGCATGTCCAGGCGCCCAATTGCGAACAGCGCTTTGGTCCGGGCACTCAGGTTTGATGCCCAGGTCGTCTGGGCCTGGGGCAACGCCAACAGCTCGGTCAACGTGCCCCTGGTCTCCCGGTACGGACCACGCACCAGCCAGAATCGAGCCAGCGCCCCCGACAGTCGCAGGCCGGTCTCGGCATCGCCACGATCCACGCACCACGCCAGCACGGCGCGGAGGTTTTCGCGCTCGCGCTCCAGGCAGTCCAGCCACAGCTCGGACTGGGAGCCGCTGAGGCGCGGCTCGGCCTGCTCCGCGAACGCCAGGTACCAGGAACAGTGCCGCTCGCGGAGCGCTGTCTCTTCGCCGGCGTCGCGCAGCTTCTCGACGGCGTACTCTCGCAAGAACTCCAGGAAGCCGTAGCGCACCTCGTCGTCGGGGCCCTCGCTGGTGAACACCAGCGACTTCGCAACCAGGCCGGAGAGCAGATCCAGGATCTCGTCCGGCTCCACGCCGTCACCCGCGCAGACCGACTCGGCAGCCTCCAGCGTCCAGCCGCCAGAGAACACGGCGAGCCGCCGCAGCACCGTCCGCTCCTGCTCGTCCAGCAGGTCGTGGCTCCAGTCGATCAGCGCCCGCAACGTCCGGTACCGTGGCAGCGCCGTCCGGCTCCCGCCTGACAGCAGGCGGAACCGATCGTCCAGCCGCGCCTCGATCTGGTCCGGGCTGAGCACCGCGACTCTCGCTGCCGCCAGCTCGATCGCAAGCGGGATCCCGTCAAGGCGCTGGCAGATCTTCTCGATCGCCGAGACGTTGCGGGCCGTCAGCGCGAACGCCGGCACGGCGGCCTGCGCCCGCTCGACGAACAGCTGGACGGCCTCGGAAGGGGCGCTACGCTCGATCATCCCCAGGGCAGACGGCGCCCAGGCATCCAGCTCACGCGGCTCGGCAGTGCCAGCGCTCGTCGTCACCAGATTGTCCCAGCAGGACGCCAGCGAGAGCGAAGGGACGGAGAACGTCGTCTCGCCCGCGATGCCGAGCGCCTGCCGGCTGGTCGCCAGGATCGTCAGGTCCGGGCAGGCCCGCAGCAGGACGTCGGCGATCGAGGCGCACGCCTCGATCAGGTGCTCGCAGTTGTCCAGCACCAGCAGCAGGCGCTCGCCGCGCAGGACGGCGGCGACGGACGCGGTCAGCGACCGGTCGGGCTCCTCGCGGACGTCCAGCACCGACGCGATCGACTGTGGCACCAGGTCAGGATCGGTCAGCGCCGCCAGGTCCACCACCCAGACGCCCCCGTGGAACGCGTCCAGCACCCGGGCCGCGACCTCGTGACCGAGCCGCGTCTTGCCCACCCCACAGGTCCCCGTAAGGGTGACCAGTCGGGCCGAGGCCAGCAGCCGACTGACGTCCACGATCTCCTTCTTCCGCCCGACGAAGCTGGTGAGCGGCTGCGGCAGGTTGTGGAGCCAGCCCGCGGCGTAGAGCCGATCGGCATGAACTGGTGCAGTCTGCGCAGGACCGGCTACAGCCGGCACCGATTGCAACAGCGGGAGGACCTCTGCCTCGGCCGTTGCTCGTCGCCCGGTGCTGGGCGGCCACGTCGGCACGTGCGAACGAGCCCCGTCTGACCATCCGTCCAGCGGACCGGTCACGGGGGCAGTCATCCCGGCCTCTTCCCACCCGATCGTCACGTGCACAGCGTCGACTCCGCGCGAATCAGTCAGGGTTTCAGCAGCCGCGCTCAACCTTTGCTCGAGCTCCGCGAGCCTCGGGTCGGGTCTGCCTCTTCGCAGTATGGCGGGAGCTACCGCTCACAATTGCGAGTGTGCATCGATTCTGACCGATATTCGTCAGGTGCGCTGTTCCGCAACGGACAGTTCGCCGGTACGCTCGCGAACTACCGTCTGGTCGTCGCCAGGTCCGAAGCACCCATTCCCGCGAACCGCCGACCGTTATGTCCAGTCACGAGCCACGGTTCGGTATGCTTTTGGATCGGCGGGAACGCGTCAGCGCCAGGCACGACCACGTACGATCGGACGGGAGCGCAAAAAGAGGCCGGAGTCTGAGGATGAGGATGCCGTGCAGCCGCTGGTGATCGTCGCGGACCGGATCGCCCAGGAGGGGCTGGATCTGCTCGGGCAGTCGTGCCGCGTGCTCAGCCTCGTGGGCTCCTCCCTGGAGCGTGCCGCGGACGGCCTTCAAGAGGCCGAGGGGCTGATCGTCCGGAGCGAGACCCGCGTCGACGCCGCCCTGATCGAGCGCGCCCCGCGGCTCCGCGTGATCGGCCGAGCCGGCGCCGGTGTGGACACCATCGACGTTCAGGCCGCCACCGCGCGCGGCATCGTCGTCGTCAACGCGCCGGGCGGCAACGCCGTCGCCGCCGCCGAGCACACCCTCGCCTTGATGTTCTCGCTCGCCCGCCACGTGCCGCTGGCCGACCGCCTGATGAAGGACGGCCAGTGGAAGCGCTCGCAGCTCGTCGGGACGGAGCTGACCGGCAAGACGCTCGGGCTGGTCGGCCTCGGGCGCGTCGGCACCGAGGTCGCGCGGCGGGCGCTCGGCCTCGAGATGCGGGTCCTGGTGTACGACCCGTACGTCCCGGATGACCATATCCGGACGCTTGGCGGCGAGCCGTCCGCCCTCGACGCGCTGCTGGAGCGGGCCAACTACATCTCGTTGCACGTCCCGCTAACGGACGCCACCCGCGCCCTGATCGACGCCGATCGGCTCGCCAGGATGCAGCCCGGGGCGTGCCTGGTGAACTGCGCGCGTGGGGAGCTGGTGGACCAGCCGGCCCTGCTGGCGGCATTGGACGCGGGTCAGCTCGCCGCCGCCGCGATCGACGTCTACCCGGAGGAGCCGGTCAGCCCGGACAACCCCCTGCCGCGACACCCACGGGTGATCGCCACCCCGCACCTCGGCGCCTCCACCGTCGAGGCCCAGGCCAGCGTCGCCGTCCAGGTCGTCCACGAGGTGCTCGCCGTGCTGGCCGGGCAGCCGCCCCAGTTCGCGGTTAACGCGCCCAGCATCCGCGCCGAGGAGATGCCCATCCTTCGGCCGTTCATGGACCTGGCCGTGCTGCTCGGCAAGCTGGCGACCCAACTCGTGGACGGCGCGATCCGCTCGGCCGAGATCGAGTACCGCGGCGCCATCGCCGAGGAGAACACCTCGGCGGTCACGGCGACGGCCGTCCAGGGCCTGTTGGAGCCGATCTCCGAGGTCAGCGTCAACCTGGTCAACGCCCGGCTGCTGGCACGCCAGCGTGGCCTCGAGGTCGTCGAGCGCCGCTCGACCACCCCGGAGCATTACACCAGCCTGGTCCGCGTCACCGTCCGGGCGAGCGACGGCGACGTCAGCGTGGCCGGCGCCGTCTCCGATGGCCGTCCGGCCATCGTCCAGATCGGCGAGTACGAGCTCCACCTGCCGGCCGCCCCCGGCTACCTGCTGATGACCCGCCACGACGACCGTCCAGGCATCATCGGGACGGTCGGTCAGTTGCTCGGCGAGGCCGACGTCAACATCTCCTCGATGCAGGTCGGGCGATCCGGGCCGAGAGGCCACGCCCTGATGCTGCTCTCGGTGGACGATCCGATCCCGCCGGACGTGGTCGCTCGCCTCCGCGCCAGCCTCAACTTCGCGGCCGTCAAGGTGCTGAAACTGTGAGCGAAAAGGTACGTACGCGTCTCTACAACTTCAGCGCTGGGCCGGCCGTCATGCCGCCCGAGGTCCTCGAAGCCTCAGCCCGCGCGCTGGTCGACTACAACGGCATGGGCGCCGGCATCGCCGAGCTCAGCCACCGTGGCCCGGAGCTGGACGCCGTCTTCGACGAGACCACCGCCCGCGTCCGCGCCCTGATGGACGTCCCTGACGAGTACGACGTCCTCTACCTCCAGGGCGGCGCGACGACCCTCTTCGCGACGATCCCGATGTGTTTCCTGCGCGAGCAGGCGGATTACCTGATCACCGGCGAGTGGACCCTGAAGGCCGCCGAGGCCGCCAGGTACTACGGCCGGGTCAACGTGATCGGATCGTCCGAGGCGACCGGCTTCGACCGCAATCCGACCGGCTGGCACCCGACGCCCGGCGCAGACTATCTCTACGTCTGCTCGAACGAGACGATCTCCGGCACCCGCTGGTCCGAGCTGCCTTCGCACCCGAGCCTGATCGTGGACGCCTCATCCGAGCTGATGGCACGGCCGTTCGACGTCCGCAGGCTGGCGCTGCTGTTCGGCGGCGCCCAGAAGAACCTCGGGCCGGCCGGGCTGGTCCTGGCGATCGTCCGGCGCGATCTTTACGAGCGGATCCCGTCCACGGTCCCCGCGATCTTCGACTTCCGCGCCCAGGCGAAGGCCGGCTCGCGCCTGAACACCCCGCCGACGTTCGCCGTCTATATGCTGCTGGAGACCCTGCGCTGGCTGGACCGTGAGGGCGGCATCCCCGAGATCGAGCGCCGCAACGAGCAGAAAGCCGCCCTGATCTACGAAGCGCTCGACGAGTTGTCGGACTTCTACACGCCGACCGTGACTGACAAACCGAACCGCAGCCGGATGAACGTCACCTTCCGTCTGCCAACCGAGGCGCTGACCAATCAGTTCCTCCAGGAGTCAGAGGCCCGCGGCATGATCGGTCTGAAGGGGTATCGGACCGTCGGTGGGATCAGAGCCAGCATCTACAACGCCATGCCAATCGAAGGCTGCGCCGCCCTCGCCGAGCTGATGCGCGACTTCGCCGAGACGAAGTTGTCAGTTGTCAGTAGTCGGAAGCAACGCCCGGTCCTCTGAAAACTGACCACTGACGACTGACAACTCGGCTGCTACTTCCGCCCGTAGACGATCGCGCCGCGCTTGGTGATCGGGAGCGGGAACGACGTCATCGTCGGGGCGCGCTCGGCAGCCAGCGCGCGCGGCACGCCCTTGCCGATCAGGTAACGGCGTAGCGCCTCGGCGTCCGGCAGGGTGACCCAGGGACCGTCCCAGGCGTCTACCTCAACGTCGGCGAAGTGCCGGCCGAGCAGCTCCGGCGCCAGCTCGGAGTCGAACGTGGACGGCGGCTCGGGCGGCATCAGGTGCCGAACCTCCGGCGAGTCGTAGCGGCTCGGCGCCGCGACCGCCAGCAGCCCGCCCGGCCGCAAGACCCTCCTCGCCTCGCGGATGGCCCGTTCGGGGTCCTCCAGGTGGTACAGCATGTAGAGCGCCGTCACCGCCCCGAACGTCCCGTCCGGGAACGGCAGGACCGTCGCATCCGCCCGAACCGTCGGGCGCGGCGCGTCCCGCAGCAGCGTCGCCGAGAGATCGATCCCGATCCACGGCACGCCGGCCCTGATCAGCGGCCGACCGAGCGCACCGTCGCCGCACCCGACGTCCAGGACCGGCCGCAACCCCTCGGCGATCAGCCGCGCGGCGATCGGCTCGTGAACGTCCGTCGAGACGCCGTACCGGAGCGCCGTATCCCGCCCCGTCCGAAAGCGGTCGGGATCGTGGTCGTAGTCGAGCGGCAGCGCCTGCGCCGGCGTCTCCATGCGAGGAGTATAGGATGACGACCCGCCGCCCGCGTCCGGTATACTCCTATCCCGTCGCGGGGTGTAGCGCAGTCTGGCAGCGCGCCTGGTTTGGGACCAGGAGGTCCCCGGTTCGAATCCGGGCACCCCGACCACTGGAGCCTTCGTGGCCTTTGACCCTCGCCGACGGCCCGTCACCTCGATCGGCCTGCTCGCGGCGCTGCTCCTCCTCACCGTCTCGACCGGCGCTTGCAACACGCTCCCGCTCCCCTCGTCGCTGTCGGCAGCGCCGACGCCGACCATCCGTCCGCGGGACCGCCCCACCCCGACCCCGCTCCCCCGCGTCGCCGACACTGGCGAGGTCGTCGAGCCGAAGAGCCAGACCTACGTCAACGGCGTCACCATGCCGGTCGCCCTCAACTTCGCCCCGGACGGCCGCCTCTTCTTCAACGAGGCGACCAACGGCACCGTCCGCGTCGCCGAGCGCGTCGACGGTCAGGCGCGGCTGCGTCCCCAGGCGTTCGCCCAGCTCGAAACGGCGAAGGGACCAGAATCGGGCATGCTCGGCCTGGCGCTCCACCCCGAGTTCGAGAAGAACCACTGGGTCTACCTCTACTACACCGAGCCGGACGTCAACCGGAAGGACCGCGTGCCGCTCCGCAACCGTGTCGTCCGCTTCACCGAGCGCGACAACGTCGGGACCGAGATGACGCCGATCCTGGACGACATCGGCGTCAGCCGGCGCGCCGTCCACAACGGCGGCGTCCTCCGCTTCGGTCCGGACGGCAAACTGTACGTGACGGTCGGCAACGCCGAAAACGAGGCCAACTCCCAGGACCCGAAGAAGCTGAATGGCAAGATCCTGCGCCTCAACGACGACGGCTCGATCCCGGACGACAACCCGACGCGGGGATCTCCGGTCTACGCGCTGGGCTTCCGCAACCCGTTCGGGCTCACGTTCGAGCCGAACACCGGCCAGGTCTGGATCACCGAGAATAGCGGCGACCACGACGACGAGGTCAACGCCATCGAGCCCGGCGGCAACTACGGCTTCCCGACCTACGAAGGGTTCGGCAACGACTCGACGTACAAAGACCCGATCTGGTCCTCCGGCAGCCGGACGATCGGTCCAACCGGGCTGACGTTTTACACCGGCGATCAGCTCCCGCAGCTCCGGGGCGACCTCTTCTTCTGTGCGATGAACACCGGCGAGCTGACCCGACTCCGCCTCGGCGGCGCCGACCGCAAGATCGTGATGGCAGGCGAGGCCGTCGTCAACAACTGCCACCTGGACGTCGTCAACGGCCCGGACGGCGCCCTCTACTACGCCACCGTCAATCAGATCCTTCGCCTCGGCCGCTAGTGAGGGGCGAGGGGTGAGGGGTGAGGGACGAGAGGGGCTCGCACTCGTCTCTCGCCCCTCGTCCCTCGCTCCCTCGTGCTGGCACGAGTTCTGCGCTCAGGGCGGGCGATTCGAGCCAGGGGCAGGCCGGCCATCATGCACACCACCCACCAGCACGACCCCCCGCACGACCCTTCGAGTGACGCCGAACGGTCATGCGTCCGCGTCGTGCTGCCGGCCGGCGAGGTCGCGCGGGCCGGGCTGGTCGTGCTCGGCCTCGGACTGGCGACCTACGTCCTCTGGCACATCCACGAGGTCATCTTTCTCCTCTTCCTCGGCATCCTGCTCGCAACGGCCATCGAGCCGATCGTCAACTGCCTGCGGCGCGGACCGTTTGGCAAGGGCAGTGGTGTCCTGGTGGTGTACTCGGCGATCGTCCTGGTGCTGGGGACCGTCGCCGCCATCGTTGTGCCGAGCCTGGTGGCGCAAAGCGATGCCTTCTTCGCCAGCATTCCGGAAAAGATCGCTGCGCTCAGGCCATACGCCGCCGACCTGGGGCCGAAGGTTGTCGAGGACGCTGCCGTCCGCGCCATCGACCGCGTTGGCGACACCGTCAGCAACCCCGCCGTCCCCGTGGACGAGCAAGGCCTGCTCCAGATCCTGTCGACGGTCGGCCACTTCCTGATTAGCTTCTTGACCGTCTTCTTCCTGGCGTTCTACTGGCTGGTCGAGCGGGCCACGATCAAGCGTGCGCTCCTGCGCCTGGTCCCCGCCAGGCGGGCGCGTGACGTCAATGCCGTCTGGCTCGAGGTGGAGCAGAAGCTGGGCGGCTGGGTCAGAGGCCAGCTCCTGGTCATGGGGATCATGGCCGTGCTGGCGGGGGTCGGCTTCTGGCTCATCGGCTTGCCGAACCCGGTCCTGCTAGGCGTACTGGCCGGCATCGGCGAGCTCATCCCAATGGTCGGCCCGTTCATCGGATTCGCACCGGCCGTCCTGGTCGCGCTCGGCATCGACCCGTGGGTCGCGCTGATCGTGCTGGTCTACGCCATCGTGATTCAGCAGTTCGAGAGCAACTTCCTGGTGCCGCGGATCATGGGACACACCGTCGGCGTCAGCCCGCTGACGGTCGTGCTCGGCATCCTGATCGGCGCGATCCTCTACGGCCTGCCGGGTGCGTTCCTGGCCGTCCCGGTCGCCGGCGCGATCCAGGTGATCGTCGCCCACGCCGTCGGGATGGAAGACCCGGTCCAGTCGAGCACCCACGGGCCGGACGTTGCACAGGAAGCTGCTGCCGAGGCGGCGGCGGGCGCTGCCGCCAGCGCCCCGGCTGGCGAAGAGGCCGAGGCCGCCGAGGAGGCCGTCGAAGAGGCGCTCGAAGGCAGCACGCCGGATCCCACGCGCGCCGCCCAGGCCGCCGAGCGCGCCGTCCTCACCGCCACGGCCGGCCCCCGCGAGTAGCGAGTTTCGAGAAGCCCACGATCGTCAGTCGCGGATGCCTCGCAGGGCCGCTCCGATCCGGTCCTTGTTCATCATCGAGATGAAGTCCATGCTGATCTCTTTCGGGCAGACGGCCTCGCACTCGCCCATGTTGGTGCAGGCCCCGAACCCCTCGATCTCCATCTGCTTCACCATCCTGGAAACCCGCGTGTACCGTTCAGGCTGACCTTGCGGCAGCAGGTTCAGGTGCCCGATCTTCGCCGAGGTGAACAGCATCGCCGAGGCGTTCGGACAGGCCGCCACGCACGCCCCGCACCCGATGCAGGTCGCGGCGTCCATCGCCTTGTCGGCGTTCGGCTTCGGGATCGGGGTCGCGTTCGCGTCAGGCGCCCCGCCGACCCCCGCCGAGATGAACCCGCCGGCCTGAATGATTCGGTCGAACGACGAGCGGTCGACGATCAGGTCCTTAACGACCGGGAACGCCTTCGCGCGCCACGGCTCGATCGTCACCGTGTCGCCGTCGTTGAAGAAGCGCATGTGGAGCTGACAGGCCGTCGTCGCCCGCTCCGGCCCGTGCGCCACGCCGTCGATCATGAGGCTACAGATGCCGCAGATCCCCTCACGACAGTCGTGATCGAAGGCGATCGGCTCCTCGCCGCGCTCGATCAGCCGCTGATTCAGGACGTCCAGCATCTCCAGAAACGACATGTGCTCGTCGACCTCGGGGTGCTCGTACGTCTCGAACCGCCCCGGAGTCTGGGCATTCTTCTGCCGCCAGACTTTGAGAGTGAGTTTCATTCATCGCTCCGCGAATGGTTTTGGGTTTTGGCAGGGCATACCCCCAATACCCAGCACCCAGAACCCAAAATCTTACTTGTAGCTTCGC
>Ga0075429_100002921_pt1 | contig 14496 bp, 17 predicted proteins | sample RhiMetdeltSRZDD3_FD_75295 | JGI IMG/M metagenome (GOLD analysis project Ga0075429, IMG submission 75295) | Populus rhizosphere microbial communities from Tennessee, USA - Rhizosphere MetaG P. deltoides SRZDD3 | ecosystem: Host-associated > Plants > Roots > Rhizosphere > Soil | place: USA... | reverse complement strand
TCGGCGCGAAGGTCTTCGCCGAACTTGTAGCGCAGGTTGGCGGTCGCATCGCGCTTGGCGAACACGGTGGCCGGCGTCTCACAGTGGATCGAGCCGTGATCGGTCGTCAGCAGGACGGGGACGCTGCGGCGCTCGGCCTCCTGGAGCGCCGCGAACAAGGCGGAGCGCTCGAACCAGGCGCGGGTCAACGAGCGCAGCGAAGCCGCGTCACGCGCCACCTCGTAGAGGATCGCGCTCTCGGACCGGCCATGCGTGAGCAGGTCGATGAAGTTGAACACCAACGCGGTCACGCCGTCCTGGGCGAGGTGCGCCGGCAGCCGGCGCAGCAATTCCCCGCCGTCCACCGCCGAAAACAGCTTCTCGTAGCGCACCGGGATGGGACGGCCCATCAGGTCTTCGAGCTGCTCCGCCAGGAGCTGCGACTCGTGCGAGTTGAGACTTTCCTCGTCCGAGGGCTGGCCCCACCAGTCCGGGTGCCGCGCGGCGATCTCCATCGGGAACATCCCCGAGAAGATCGCGTTGCGGGAAAACGGCGTGGCCGTCGGGAGGATGCTGTAATAGTGTGACTCCTCGACGTCGAACAGCGGGGTGACCAGGTCGCGCAGCGTTTCCCACTGATCGAGCCGCAGGCAATCCACCACCACGAGCAGCGCGCGATTCGACGACTGCAGGATCGGCACCAGGAATTCCGCGCCGACATCGACCGACAGCGGCGGCCGGTCTCCCTCGGGATGCGAGAGCCAGCGCGGGTAGTTGCGGCGGATGAATTCCACGAAGTCCCGGCGCAAGCCGCCCTGCAGCGAGGCGAGCGCCTCGGAGAGGCCGGGCTCGTTTCCCGCCGAGAGCCGCACCTCCCAGCGCACCAGCTCCACCACGAGCTCGATCCATTCCCGCCACGCGAGGGACGTCCCGCGCCGCGCTTCCAGCTCGCGGAACCGGGTGACGAAATCGCGGGCCAGCCGCTGCTGCCGGATGCGGTCACCCTCGATCAGTCTCGTCACCACGGAGAGGATCTGACGCGGGTGCACCGGCTTCACGAGGTAGTCGTCCACCTCGATGCCGATCGCTTCGCGCAGCGTCGTGGCATCCTCGCTCTGCGTGACCATGACGACCGGCATGGCGGGATCGATGGACCGGATTTCGGTGAGCAGCTCGAGGCCGCGGCGGCCGGGCATCTGCTCGTCGAGCAGCACGACCGAATACGGCTGACGGCGCAGCAACGCGAGCGCATCGTCGCCGTGCGCGGCTTGCTCGACCGCAAATCCCTGTTCTTCGAGGAACTGACGATGGGCGGCGAGACCGTCCACCTCGTCGTCCACCCAGAGGATGGTTTTCGGACGGGGCATCGAACGCGAAAACTAGTCCCGCTGGCGGAGCCGGGCAACGCGTCCATACCTTTTCCCGCGTGTTGTGCTTTCTCCTGGTGCGGTTCAGCTCCATCGGCGACGTGCTGCTCACCACTCCGCTCGTGCGCGCGTTGCGGGCCCGGCACCCCGACGCCCGGCTGGTGTTCGTGACCAAGCGCGCCATGGCCCCCCTCGTGGCCGCCAACCCGCATCTCAACGACGTGGTGGTCCTCGAGCCCGGCGAATCGGTGCGCGCGCTCGCGCGGCGCCTTGCCGCCCTCCACCCCACACGTGGGCTCGACCTCCATGGCTCTCTGCGCAGCACCGCGCTGCGGCTGCTCGTGCCGTGCGCGTGGCGCGGCTATAACAAACGCAAGGTCGCCCGCGGGCTGTTGATCTCCACCAAGATCGACCTGTACGGTCGGCGGGTCCCGGTCGCGGAGCGCTATTTCGAGGCGGCCCGAGGCCTGGACGTGGTCCCCGACGCCGGCCCACCGGAGTTCTTCCTCGACGCCGATGCGCGCACCCGCCTCGACCGATGGATCACCGACCGTGGCCTGTCGGGCGCGCCGCTCGCCGTGTTGGCACCCGGTGCCGCCCACGCCACCAAGCGGTGGCCCATCGACCGATGGGTGGATCTCGCCGCGCGGATGCGCGCCAACGGGTACGCGCCGGTCGCGGTGGGAGGAGCGGAGGACCGCCCCGGAGTGGAACCGTTGACCGGGCAGGCGGTAATCGTCGCTGGGGAGTTTTCGCTGCAGGAGACAGGCGCGCTGTTGGCGCGGGCCCGCGTCCTCGTCTCGGGCGATACGGGGGTCATGCACATGGCAACGGGAGTCGGCACGCCGGTCGTCGCGTTGTTCGGACCGACCGTCCAGCAGTTCGGATTCTTCCCGTACTCGACCCGGGCGACGGTCCTCGAGCGCCGGCTCGAGTGCCGGCCCTGCTCCGCGATGGGAGGCGAGCGCTGTCCGATGGGTCATCACCGCTGCCTGAACGACATCGCGACGGAAGAGGTCGTCCAGGCGGTCGCCCGACTGGTCGCGTGACCGCCGCGGTGACGGCGAGCGAGGCGCGTTTGGTGGCGCTGGTGGCCGAGGCCGAACGTGGACCGACCCGCGACGGGCTGTACGCGTTATGGCTGGTGTTGCGCGTGGCCGAGTCGCTCCTGCCGCCCAATCCCGTGAGCGTCAAGAACCACCGGCGCCGGTTACTGGCGCTCGAATCGCGGCTGGGCGGGCTCGCCCTCCCCGCCCCGCTCAAGCGGGCACTGGCCGCCGCCCGGGCCCACCTCGAGCCCGGCACCGCCACCGCGGCGGCGATCGCCCTGGGTCAGCTGGTCGCGCCGGCCCGCGAGGTGCTCGGCGCTGAGGCGGCGAACGCCGTCCAGAGCGCGGCGGCCGGAGCGCGTGACGCGCGCGTACATTAGAGCACATGTCCACGCACCGTCTGCCGCGGAGACCCAGCCTCGAGTCGCTCGTCCAGCGCGTCGACGCGCAACGACCGGGCGACGTGCCGCCCGACACGATTCCGACCGGCTTCGCATCACTCGACAAGCTGCTCGGCGGCGGATTCCGGCGCCGGGACCTGGTGGCGCTGGGTGGCGACGTCGGATCCGGGAAATCGTCCCTGGCGCTCGGCATCGCCCTGCGCGTGGCGCAACAGGAGCTGGGCGTCGCCCTGCTCTCGGGAGAAATGGATGAAGAGCGACTCTTGGAGCGCGCGCTCGCCATCGAAGGCCGCGTCTCCATGGACGAGCTGCGCTCCGCGCAGCTGAACGAGCAGATGCGGGCCGGGATCGGTGCGGCCGCCGTGCGGCTGCGCGGCCTGCCCCTCACCATGCTGCCGCTCTCGGGGCAGGACCTGGAAACCGTGGTGTCGCGGCTCGAGCGGCTGGACCGGCTGGCGCTCGTGGTGATCGACTATCTCCAGCTCGTCCCGCCACCGGCGGGGATCCACGGCAGTCAGGATGAGGAGATGGCCGTGATCCTGCGTTACCTGAAAACCGCGGCGCTCGAGCGGCAGGTCGTCGTGCTCCTGGTAGCGCAGCTGCCGCGCTATGCCCCCGGACGCACCAACCCACGGCCGCACCTGGATGACTTCGGCCATCTCGGCTCGGTCAAGCAGCACGCTGACCAGATCCTGGGGCTGTACCGGGAGGAGATGTACCACCCGGGCTACGGCGTGGAGGGAGCAACGGAATTGTTGGTCGCGAAAAACCGGAACGGACCGACGGGATTCGTGGACCTGTATTTCTACCGGCGCTGGATGCGATTCGAGGACATGCTGGACCCTACTTAGCCGAATCCGCCACGCGCAACGAGTCTCCTTCCGCGACCACGGCGCCGATCACCGTATACGTCGTTCCGGCGGCGCCGACGTTGGGCCGCAGCGTCACCCACAACGGCCGCGTCCCCTTCATGGCGACGATCGACACGGAATGATCCTGCCCTGTCACGTCGCTCTGCATCTGCCAACCGTTCAAGGGCAGCGCCTGACGGAACCAGCTGGCCACGAGACCGACGGAGTCCGGCGACGACAGGGTGATTTGCGCGGCGTCCTCTCCGGCCGCCATCTCGATGGCCACGGAGTGCGGGTACACGAACATGCCGTGCATGGCCTTCTGGACCATCGGTCGCGGATCGGGGCTGCGGCGGCGGTCGCAGGCGGCGACGATACCGAGCGTGAAGAGCAGGAGCACCGAGGTTGTTCGCATGGCGCCCTATGGTACCCGTGGCGGGGGCGGACGGTCAAGCTGTAACTTGCAGACAACGAGGTGCCATGGCCGGCCACAGTAAATGGAAACAGATCAAGCGGAAGAAGGCCGTCACCGACGCCAAGCGCGGCGCCCTGTTCACACGACTGATTCGTGAAATCACCATCGCCGCCAAGGCTGGTGGGGGCGACATGGGAGGCAATCCCCGCCTCCGCACCGCCATCGATGCCGCCAAAGCCGAGAACATGCCCTGGGACAACATCGACCGTGCGATCAAGAAAGGCACGGGCGAGCTGGAGGGGGTCCAGTATCAGGAAGTCACCTATGAAGGCTACGGTCCGGGGGGCGCCGCAATCCTGATCGAAGCGACGACCGACAACCCCAACCGCACCGTGGCCGAGATCCGGCACCAGTTCTCGCGTCACGGCGGCAACCTGGGCGCGGCCAACTCCGTGGCCTGGATGTTCGACCGCAAGGGGTTGATCGCGCTGGACGCCGCCAGGACGGACGAGGATGCCGCGATGGAGGCGGCGCTCGACGCCGGCGCCGACGACCTGGTGAAGGACGGTGAGACGATTCTCATCACCACGCCGGCGGCCCGGCTGCACGCGGTGCAGGACGCGCTGAAGGCGAAAGGCCAGCCCGTGCAGAGCGCGGAAATCGCGCTCTTGCCGAAAAGCTCCGTGAAGGTCGAGGGCGGAGACGCCAAGAAGCTGCTCGTGCTGATGGAGCTGCTGGAGGAAATGGACGACGTGTCGAAGGTGTTCTCCAACTTCGACATCGACGCCGAAGCGATGGCCGAGGTCGGCGGGTGAGGTGAGGGTCCTGGGGATCGACCCGGGGACCTCGGTCACCGGCTACGGGGTCGTCGAGTACGGCAACGGCGCGCCGGGATTCGGGCAGCTCGTGGAGTGCGGCGTAATCCGGTTCGGCCGCAAGAGCACGCTGCCGCGCCGGCTGGCCGAGCTGCATGAGGGGATCGTCGACCTGATCGAGCGGCATCGTCCAACCGCCCTGGCCCTCGAGGATGCGTTCTACCACAAGAATGTCCGCACCACGCTCGTTCTCGGACACGCGCGCGGGGTCGTGTTGCTCGCGGCGCAACAACATCGACTCACCATCGCCCAGTTTCCGCCGGCCACGGTGAAGAAGGCCGTCACGGGAGCCGGCGGAGCGGCCAAAGCCCAGGTGGGCGCGATGGTCGCCCGGCTGCTTCGCTTGAAGCACGCGCCGCGCCCGTCCGACGCGGCGGACGGCGTCGCGGTCGCCCTCACCTACATCATCCGGTCGTGATCGCCTCGATCTCCGGGCGACTCGCCTCCAAACGCGCCGACCGGGTGTTGATCCAGACGGCGGGCGGGGTGGGCTACGAGGTGGTCGTCCCGCTCGGCGTGATGGAGCGGTTGCCGTCCGTGAGCGAGCAGGTGAGCCTCGCCACGGAGCTGGTGGTGCGCGAAGACGGTTGGGCGTTGTACGGCTTCCTGGACGCGAGCGAGCAGCAGCTGTTTCAGCGACTCCTGACGGTGAGCGGGGTGGGACCGCGCATCGCCGTGGCCTTCCTGTCGACGCTCGGCGCCGAGCGCGGTGCGCGGGCGATTCAGAAGAAGGATATCGGCACGCTGTCGTCGGTGAGCGGCATCGGGCGGAAGATGGCCGAGCGGTTGGCGCTTGAATTGAGCGACAAGCTCGGCGAGCTTGCGGGCGACACCCCGGCGCCCGTGTCCGGACCCGCCGAGGCCGCGCTGCACGCATTGGAGCGGCTCGGCTATGGCGCGGCCGAAGCCGAGCGGGCGTTGCGTCAGGCGTTAGAAGGGGGCGACGGCCGATCAGCCGACACTGAAGCTCTCGTCCGCCAGGCGTTGCGCGTGCTCACCACCAAATGACCACCGGGAGCCGATGACGACAGTTCCGACGAACACGGCAGAGTGGATTTGCACCCGATGTGGTGTGACCAACCGCAAACTCGTAGTGGAAGGCGTCACGTCTACCGAGGATGCGTGCGTGTCCTGCCACGCGAAGCATCTCGTCCAGGCCGAGGCTCGTCCCGTCCGGTGGTCGGCCCGACCCAAGGGGAAATAGGGCCCGGGTGAGCCGCTCCGAAGTGACGACCCCCGAGGCGCTCCCCGACGAGCGGCTCTCCGACGCGGCGCTGCGTCCGTCGAGTCTCGATGAATTCGTCGGTCAAGCCAAAGTCAAAGAGTCGTTGCAGATCGCGATCGACGCCGCCAAGCAGCGCAAGGAGCCGATCGACCACGCCCTGTTCTTCGGGCCGCCCGGACTCGGCAAGACCACGCTCGGCCTGTTGATGGCGCGGGAGCTGGGCGTGAACATCCGCATTACATCAGGACCGGTGCTGGAGCGCCCCGGCGATCTCGTGGGAATGCTCACGGGACTCAAGCCCGGGGACATCCTGTTCATCGATGAAGTGCACCGGCTGCGCCCGGCGCTCGAGGAATTCCTGTACCCGGCCATGGAGGAGTTCCGCGTCGACGTCCGCATCGCCGACGGTCCGCATGCCCAGACGATCCCGATGCAGCTCGAGCGGTTCACGCTGATCGGCGCGACGACCCGGTTCGGGCTCCTCACGCCGCCGATGCGGGCTCGCTTCGGCATCGTGGAGCGCCTGCACTACTACCCGCCCGACGACCTCGCCCAGATCGTGAGCCGGTCCTCGGGCATTCTCGACGTTCCCGCCGACGCGGCCGGCATCGCCGAGATCGCGCGCCGCAGCCGGGGCACACCGCGGGTCGCCAATCGCCTGCTCAAGCGGGTGCGCGACTACGCCCAGGTCCGGGCGCAGGGGAAGATCACGGGCCCCGTCGCCGTGGAGGCGTTACAGCGGCTCGACGTGGACGAGTTCGGCCTCGACGACATGGACGCGCGCATTCTCAAGACGATCATCGAGCAGTTCGAAGGTGGCCCGGTCGGCTTGAGCACGATTGCCGCGGCGGTCAGCGAAGATCCCGGGACCCTCGAGGAGGTCTACGAGCCGTTCTTGATGCAACAAGGCTTCCTCGCGCGCACACCGCGCGGCCGCTGCGCGACACCGGGCGCCTACCGGCATTTCGGGTTCCCCCCGCCTCCCAAGAGCCCGGATCAGGCGAACATATTCGACTGAATGCAGAGTGCAAATTGAAGAGTGATGAGTGGTCGCTTTACGCCGATCACTTGCTCGGCCATCATTTTGCACTTTTCATTCTTCACTCTGCATTGGACACTCTGCACTCTCATGCACCGCACATCAGACTTCGAATATGATCTTCCCCCGGACCTGATCGCCCAGCACCCGCTCCCCGATCGCTCTTCCTCCCGCCTGCTGGTGCTCGACCGCGCGACCGGCGCCGTGACCCACCGCCACTTCACGAATGTCCTCGACTTCGTCGCCCCGGTGGACGTGCTCGTGCTGAATACGTCGCGCGTGATCCCCGCCAGACTGCTGGGGAAGAGGGAAGGGGGAAGTGGGAAGGGTGGAGGCCCTGCGGAGATCCTGCTGGTGCGCGAGCTTCCGGACGGCACGTGGACCGCCCTCGGGCATCTGGGCGGGAAGCTCAAACCCGGACGGCGGGTTCGCTTTGGACCCGACAGCGAGGTCGAGATCGTCGAGGTCCTGGGTGGCGGCTTGCGACGCGTGCGGTTCGTCGGCGCCAAGGATGCGCGAGCCACGCTATCGGACCACGGCACGGTCCCGTTGCCACCCTACATTCGACGCGCGCCCACGCCGGACGATCGTGAGCGCTACCAAACCATCTACGCCACGCACGACGGTAGCGTCGCGGCGCCGACCGCCGGATTGCACTTCACGAAAGAGCTGCTCGACGCGCTGCGGACGAAGGGTGCGGCGGTCGTGTCGCTCGACCTCCACGTCGGCCCCGGCACCTTCAAACCGGTGGAGACCGAAAGCCTGGACGCGCACCGTATGCACGGCGAGGCCTACGAGGTGAGTGACGGGGTCGCGGAAACGGTCAATCAGCGACGGCGAGCCGGTGGGCGAGTGTGGGCGGTGGGAACCACGGTCGTGCGAACCCTCGAAACCGTCGCCCTGCCGTCGGGAGAGATCCAGGCCGGCCGAGGCGAGACCGCGCTGTTCATTCACCCTCCCTATGCCTTTCGCGTGGTGGACAGGCTGCTCACGAACTTCCACCTTCCCCGCTCCACGTTGTTGATGCTGGTGTGTGCGTTCGGAGGGTACGAGGCCGTGATGCGCGCGTATCGAGAGGCGGTGGAGCAGCGGTATCGCTTCTACTCATACGGCGACGCCATGGCGGTGCTTTGAGGGACGAGGGAGGAGGGACGAGGGACGAGTGTTCGAATTCTCATTGACCGCGCGGGACGGCTTTGCTCGCACGGCCACTCTCACCTTGCCGCATGGGGTCGTCGAAACCCCGTGTTTCATGCCGGTCGGCACCCAGGGATCGGTTCGGGCGTTGTCACCCAACGATCTGCGGGCCGCGGGCGCCCGGATCGTGCTCGCCAACACCTATCACCTGCACGTGCGCCCCGGTGAAGACACAGTGGCCCAGCTCGGTGGCCTGCACCGCTTCATGGCGTGGGACCGGCCGCTGCTCACCGATTCGGGCGGGTTTCAGGTGTTTTCGCTCGAGGGGTTCCGCCGCGTGGAGGACGACGGCGTCGAATTTCAGAGCCATATCGACGGGGCGCGCCGCCGCCTCACCCCCGAACGCGCGATGGAGATTCAGTGGACCCTCGGCGCCGACATCGCCATGGCGTTCGATCACGTCGTGCCGGGCGGCGCGGACGAAGCCACGGCGCGGGACGCGCTCGAGCGCACACTGCGATGGCTGGCGCGGTGCGCGCAGCGACATCGCGAATTGGGGACGAGGGACCCGTCCCACCAAACCCTGTGGCCGATCGTGCAAGGCGGCTCGCATCCCGGCCTGCGCCGCGAGGCGCTCACCCGTACGCTCGACACCGGCCCCTGGACCGGGATTGCCGTCGGCGGGCTCTCCGTCGGCGAGCCGAAGCCCGTCATGCTGCGGACCCTCGAGGATCTCGAGCCGCGACTCCCCACTGCCCTGCCCCGTTATCTTATGGGCGTGGGGTTTCCGGAGGATCTGGTCGCGGCCGTGGCGCGCGGCATCGACGTGTTCGATTGCGTCGCTCCCACGCGGATGGGACGCAACGGCACCGCCTTCACGCCCGACGGACCCTTGAACATCCGCAACGCCGCGTTTCGCACGGATCCGGAGCCGCTCGATGCCGGCTGCGACTGCGAGACCTGCACCACGTATTCACGCGGCTACCTGCGGCACCTGTTCGCCGCCGAAGAGCTGCTCGGATTGCGTTTGCTGTCGCTGCACAACGTGCGCTACCTGATCCGGCTCGCCGGCGACATGCGCCGGGCGATCGAGTCAGGATCGTTCGCCTCGTGGGCCGCCGACTGGCGCCTGCGCTACCTGCAACCGGAGACCGCATGACGCCGATCGTGCTCGCCGCGCTGCTCACCCCGTCCGGCCAGGGCGGCGGCGGCATCACCGTGCTGTTGTTTCAGGTTGCCGCCATCTTCGGCATCTTCTACTTCCTCATTATCCGTCCCCAGCGCCGGCAGCGGGAGCAGCACGACAAGCTGCTCCAGACCCTGCAGAAGGGCGACCAGGTGGTCACCTCGGGCGGCATCGTGGGAGAAGTCGTGCACATCAAGGACAACGAGATCACGATCCGCAGCGGCGAATCGAAGCTCGTGGTGCTGCGTGCCAACATCGTGAGCGTGGGCAGCAGACAGGGAGCCGACAAACCCGCGTGAGCCTGCGCTCCCTGCACCTCCTTGGTTCTCCGGTGCTGCGTCAGCGGGCCGAGCCCGTCGGCGCCGTGGACGACGCGGTCCGCGAGCTCGTCGACGACCTGTTCGAGACGATGTACGCCGCCAAGGGCGTCGGGCTCGCCGCCAACCAGGTGGGCGTCGCGCGCCGGGTAGCGGTGGTGGATGTCGGCAAGGAAAACCCCGACCCGCTCGTCCTCATCAATCCGGTGATCGTGGAGCAGAGCGACGACACGGCCATTGAAGAGGAAGGCTGTCTCTCGATCCCCGAGATCTTCGGCGACGTCGAGCGGCCGTTGCGCGTGGTGATCGAGGCCATGGACCGGCACGGCACGCCGTTCCGGCTCGAGAGCGTGGGGTACCAGGCGCGCGCGATCCAGCACGAGATCGATCACCTGGACGGCGTGCTGTTTCTCGACCATCTGTCCGCCGTCAAACGCGGCCTGCTGCTCGCCAAGTGGAAGCGGCTGCGGAAGGGGGAAACAGGCTTTCTCAAGGAGGTGACGCCGGAGCCGGCGGGTGAGCTGTAAGTGATCGTCGTCTTCTTCGGAACGCCCGAATTCGCGGTTCCCTCCCTGCGGGCGCTGGTGGGCGAGGGGTTCGATGTCCGAGCCGTGGTGACGCAGCCCGACCGGCCCCAGGGCCGCTCCCGATCGACGCTCGTGGCATCGCCGGTGAAGCTCGCCGCCCTGGCTGAAGGTCTCGACGTGGAGCAACCCGAGCGGCCCACGGATCCCGCCCTGCTGGCCAGGCTGCGTGAGCTGTCCCCCGACGTCGGCGTCGTGGTCGCCTACGGACACATCTTGAAACCGGAGCTGCTCGCCATTCCACGCCGCGGTATGGTGAACGTGCATCCTTCTCTCCTGCCCGCCCTGCGCGGGGCCGCACCGGTCGAGTGGGCCATCCTGAACGGACTGGACTCCACCGGGGTCAGCATCATGCAGCTGGACGCCGGCATGGACTCCGGACCGATCCTGCATCAGATCCCGCATCACATCGAGCCCGGCATCACCGGGGGCGAGCTGTCGGAGCACCTGGCCGAAATGGGCGCGCAGGCGCTGATCGAAGCCCTGGCGTTGTGGGAGCGCGACGGATTGAAACCAGTCCGCCAGGATCACGAGCGCGCGACCTTCGCCCCCAAGCTCACGCGAGAGCTGGCGCACATCGACTGGACCAAACCGGCCGCCGTCATTGCCCGCCAGACCCTGGCGCTCGATCCCCGCCCCGGAGCGTGGACCACGTTGAACGGACAGGAGATCAAATTGTTCGAAGCACATCCCGAACCCGGCACCGGGACGGCGGGTGAAGTGCTTCAAACTGAGAGCCGATTGCTGATCGCCGGAGGGGAAGGCGTGGTGGCAGTAGAAGAAGTCCAGCCCGCGGGGAAAGACCGCATGGCCGCCGGAGACTGGATCCGGGGCCGGGGAGTTCAGGCCGGACAGCGGTTCGCGTGAGGCCGCCGCTGCCGCGGCTGCACGCCATCACCGACGACCGCGTCGCCCGGCGGCCGGATCTCGATCGGGTCGTCGCTCATCTGGCGACCACTGGCGCCGATCTCGCCCTCCATGCTCGGGGACGCTCGCTCACCGGCCGGGAGCACTTTGACCTCGCCGTCCGTTTGTCCGCCCATCCCCCAACTCTCCTGTTCGTGAACGATCGCCTCGACGTCGCCCTGGCTTCCGACGCGGCCGGCGTCCAGCTGCGCCACGACAGTCTGCCGGTCGACGCGGCCCGGCGGCTCCGGAGCGAATGGTGGATCGGCCGATCGGTCCACTCACTCGCGGAGGCCCGAGACGCGGTGGCACTCCGGGCCGACTATCTTGTAACAGGTCCTATGTACGCCACAACGACGCATCCCGGCTCGAATCCCCTTTCCATGGACACGCTTCGCGCCATCGTGCAGCTGGGATCCCCCGTGATCGCGATCGGCGGGATCAACGTGGATCGCGTCGGGGAGCTGCGCCGGGCGGGCGTCTACGGCATCGCGGCGATCCGCGCGCTCTGGGATGCGCCCGACCCGAGAGCGGCGGCGCGCGCTCTCCTCACGGAGCTGGCTGAGAGGAAGTCATGACCGCCGCGACCACGATCGACATCATCGTGAACGGCGACCGGCGCTCGGTCCCCGACGGGTCGACGTTGCTCGAGCTGCTGCGCCTCCTGGAACTCGACCCGCGCGGCGTGGTCGTCGAGCACAATCGTACCATTGTGCGCCGCCCCGATCTCGACCGGGCCCGGCTGGCGTCTGGCGACGCGGTGGAGCTGGTGCACTTTGTAGGTGGCGGATGATCCAGGATACGGCCTTCACGATCGGCGGGCGCACCTTCCAGTCGCGCCTCATGGTCGGCACCGGCAAGTACCGCGACAACGCCGAGATGGTGGCGGCGATCGAGGCCAGCGGGGCGGAGATCGTCACCGTGGCGGTGCGGCGGGTGAACCTCGATCGCGCGGAGCGCGAGGGCATCCTGCATCATCTCGACCCGCGGCGTTTCTTCCTCCTCGCCAACACCGCCGGCTGCTATACGGCGGCCGACGCCATCCGCTACGCCCGTCTGGCGCGTGAAGCGGGGTTCAACGAGTTCATCAAGCTCGAGGTGATCGGCGATCAGGAGACCCTGCTGCCCGATGTCGCGGGGTTGCTCGAGGCCACTCGCGTGCTCGTGACCGAGGGCTTCAAGGTGCTGGCGTACACGAACGAGGACCTGATCACCGCCCTGCGGCTCGAGGAAGCGGGCGCCGCGGCCGTGATGCCGCTGGCGTCTCCCATCGGGAGCGGGCTGGGACTCCTGAACCCGGTCAGCGTGCGGACCATCAAACGGCGCCTGCGCGTGCCCGTGGTGGTGGATGCCGGCGTCGGAACGGCGTCCGATGCCTGCGTGACCATGGAGCAGGGAGTCGACGGCATTCTGATGAATACGGCGATCGCGGCGGCGCGTGATCCGGTCGCGATGGCCCACGCCATGCGACTCGCGGTCGAGGCGGGCCGTACCGCCTTCCTCGCCGGCCGCATGCCGCGCCGTGAGGTCGCGGTGCCGTCCTCCCCGCTCGAGGGCATGCTGGATTAGCGAGGCGACCGCCGCGCGCCGGGCGGCCCTGGAGATCCTGCGGGCCGTCCATGCCGGCATCCCCTTCGCCGCGGCCCGCGACCAAGCCGTCGGCGGGCTCTCGGCGCGCGACCGGCACCTGGCGCACGAGCTTTCCGCCGGCGTGCTGCGCGCCAGGCGCACGCTCGATGCAACGCTCGACATCACCAAGGTCGATCAGCGGCTGCGCGACATCCTTCGCCTCGGTGCCTATCAGCTGCAACGCCTGGACCGCATCCCGGCCCATGCCGCGGTCTCCACGAGCGTCGAGCTGGCGCGCCACACGGCGGGCGAGGCAGCGGCGCGGTACGTGAACCAGGCGCTTCGCAAACTCGGGGAACGAGGAACGAGAGAAGAGGGACGAGTCGGGACACACCCGGATTGGCTCGTGGAGCGCTGGCGCGAGCGTTTCGGGAACGAGTCGACGGCGCGACTCCTGGAATGGAACGATGCTCGGCGGCCACTCGTGCTACAACCGGTCAAGTGGAATGCGGCGAGGCTCGTCGGGGCGCTCGAATCGGTGGGGTTTCAGGTAGCGCCAGTTCCGTTCGACGCGGGATTCGCCGTTACCGCTTCGACTACCGCTCCGCCCTCTCTGCTCCCTTCGACCCTGCCGGGCTATTCCGATGGCGCCTTCATCGTTCAGGATCCCGCTCAGGCCCTGGTGTGCCGCTTCGCGGCGGTGCCGGGCGGTGCGAGATTATACGACGCCTGTGCCGCCCCTGGAGGCAAGTCCGTCATATTGGCGCTCGGTGGAGCGCTGGTCACGGCCGGGGACCGGCGGCCGGATCGTTTACGCCGGCTCGCCGACTCCATCGAGCGGGCGCGCGTGCCGGTCACGATCGTCGCCGCGGATCTGCTGGCGTCACCGTGGCGGGCGGCATCCTGGGACGCGGTGTTCGTCGATGCTCCGTGTAGCGCGACCGGAACGATGGCCCGCCATCCCGACGCGCGCTGGCGTCTGACCGCGCGGGCGATCGAACACCTGTCGCAGCGTCAATCGCAGCTGCTCGACGCGGCCGGCTCCCTGGTGCGCCCGGGCGGAGTGCTCACCTACGCGACCTGCTCGCTCGAAGCGGAGGAGAACGAAAACCAGGTGGACGATTTCCTGCGCCGGCAGCCGGAATTCAGGCGCGCCCCGCTCCCTGCTCCTCACGCCGTGCCGGCCGAGTTGATGACGCCCGCGGGAGATTTCCGCTCGCGGCCCTGGTTGCACGGCATCGACGGAGCCTATGCGGCCCGTCTCGAGCGGGACGCCCGATGAAATTCCGGCGTCACATGCCGCCGTTGCGGCAGCTGAGGTTGCGGTTCCCCCGGCTGGGGCTTCCACCAATGGAGCGCGTGCAGGCGCTTCGCTGGGCCGTGTGGCTGGGGATCTCTTTGTTTGCGGGGTACGTGTTTGCCGTCCTGTTCGTGTTTCCCGCTCCGCTCTTTTCCCACCGCCGGGTCGTGCCGCGCGTCGTCGGGCTGCCCCTCGCCGAGGCACGCCGCAACATCACGGACGCGAAGCTCGGCATCATCGACAACGGCGCGGAGCCGCATCCCACGGCGGCAGTCGGAACAGTGATCTGGCAGGAT